>Ga0136846_1215416_pt1 | contig 10702 bp, 8 predicted proteins | sample HopSoiMetagenom2_FD_96841 | JGI IMG/M metagenome (GOLD analysis project Ga0136846, IMG submission 96841) | Grasslands soil microbial communities from Hopland, California, USA - 2 Assembly 2016 (version 4) | ecosystem: Environmental > Terrestrial > Soil > Grasslands | place: USA: Hopland... | reverse complement strand
CTGCGGAGCCTTCCCCGTCCCCTCCGCGCGCGGTGCGACATGAAGAAGCACGTCGTGCAAACCGAGGCGCTTGAGATCGTCGACGAGCAGGGCCATGTGCGGTTGCGTCTCGGCATCTCGCACGACCAGCAGCCCTTCATCTCGATGCTCGACCTGAGCGGCGTGGTGCGCGCCCGCTTCGGTGTCCAGGGTGACGGCGCTGCCGGGATCGCGATCGGTGACGAGAACGGCAAGATCCGCGCGACGATGGGGCTTGCGTCCGACGGGTCCGCATCCCTCGCGTTCGGCGACAAGAACGGCCGGATGCGCGCCAAGTTCGGTCTAAGCCAGGACGCTTCGCCCACGATGGAGATCGAGGTCGAAGACGGCGAGCTGCATCACCAGAACCGCCTGGCGGAGCAGGGCACCCCGACGCTCGGCCTGTATGACCAGCGGGGGAAGGCCAGGATCCGGCTGGGGCTGACCGCCGCTGGGGCCCCGGTGATGCGTCTGCTCGACCACGAGGGAACCGTGCGCGCCCTCGTCGGGCTCGCGAACGACGAGTCGCCGTTCGTGCAGTTCCTCGATGGGTCGGGCAAGAAGGCGGTCTGGACCCAGCGGTAGCGGGCGGCGCTGCTCCGAGCGGTGTGCATACGATGCGCCGCGATGACCGATAACCATCTCGTCGAGCTGCTCCTCGAGGCGCCGCTGATCGACGGGCACAACGATCTGTTGTGGGCGCTGCGTGAGACGCATCTCGAGGCGCCCGACGATCCGGAGCCGGACATCTCGGTCGACGCGCCGGCGTTCATGACCGACCTGCCGCGGCTGCATGCGGGAGGGGTCGGCGGACAGTTCTGGTCCGTCTACGTCCCTTCGGACCTGCCGGGCCACGAAGCCGTCACGCAGACGCTGGAGCAGATCGACGCGTTCCACCGGCTGGTCGACCGGTACCCGGATGCGCTCGCACACGCGCGGACGGCCGCCGACGTCGAGCGCGCCCGCGACGCCGGTCGGATCGCGTCGATGGTCGGCGTAGAAGGCGGTCAATCGATCGGCAACTCGCTCGGAGCCTTGCGGATCCTCGGCCACCTGGGTGCCGCATATATGACGCTCACGCACAACGACGACCTGGCCTGGGCCGACTCGGCGACCGGCTCGCACCCGTTCGGCGGCCTGACCCGCTTCGGCGAGGAGGTGGTCCGGGAGTTGAACCGCCTCGGCGTCCTGGTCGACTGCAGCCACGTGTCGGATGACGTGATGCGCCAAGCGATCGACGTGAGCGAGGCGCCGGTCGTGTTCTCCCATTCCGGCGCGCGTGCGCTGGCGGACGTTCCGCGCAACGTCCCGGACGACGTATTGGAACTCGTCGGGCGGTCCGGCGGCGTCGTGATGGCGACCTTCGTGCCCTGGTTCGTTACGAACGCGGGGGCCACGCAGAACCGCGCGTGGTGGGACGAGTTCCATCGGCTCCGTGCAGCACATCCGGACGATCGCGACGCGGTGAACCGGGCGATCGAGGCGTGGGAGCGAGAGCACCCACCGGCGTCCGTGACGGCAGCCGACGTGGCCGATCACATCGACCACATCCGCGAGGTCGCGGGCGTCGAGGCGATCGGCGTCGGCGGTGACTATGACGGCGTCCCGACGATGGGCGAGGAGCTCGTCGACGTCTCGACCTACCCCCTCGTGTTCGGAGCCCTCCGCGACCGGGGGTACACCGACGACGAACTCCGGGCCATTGCAGGGCGCAACGTCCTGCGCGTCATGCGGTCGGCCGAAGAGGTCGCGGACGGCCTGCGCTCGCGCCGGCCGTCCACCGCCACGATCGAAGCAGTCGACGGCGCCCCGGTCTGAGAACGAGCTGCGGCCCAATCTTCCTGCTCAAACCGTTCAGGCACGACAAGAAGTTCACCGGATCTTTGGCCGATGCCAGTTCACATGACCGGAAGGCCGTGACTGTCGATAGGCGTCGCCCTCTCCCTTGCCGTTCCGGCACCACAGGCCACGGTGGTCACGCCGCGTGGCGACCTCTACGACCTCGGTGCGCTGACCGTGCAGACGGCAGGCGCGGATCTGTTGATCAGGACCTCCGACGACGCGGTGACGTTCACCTCCGACGCCAACGCGTCGATCGCGACCTCGGCGAAGCGCAATCCAGACCTCAACGGCGTCTTCCACCCCAAGACCACGCTCGACCTGCCCTTCCGTTTCCAGCCCTCGTGCGGCGCGCTCGCGGCCCCGTGCACATGGACGATCCGGATCACGGACACGAACGCCAACGGCCTGGACGGCTCCGTCGACTACGCGGCGATCGACATCCAGACCGCGCAGCCCGCGGACGGTGCCGACGACATCACCGGCGGGGATGGAACGGCTGACCTGGTGAACTACGTGGGCCGGGACGGAGGCATCACCTACACCGGCGAGGACAGCGTCGCGAACGACGGCGAGCCGGGCGAAGGCGACAACGTGCGCAGCGACGTCGAGTGGGTGTACGGCGGCGCCGGGAACGACGCCCTCACCGGCACCAACAACACCAACGGCGGCTTCAATGACCTCCGCGGCATGACGCGGAGCGACACCGTCAACGGCCTGGCGGGCAATGACTGGCTCGACAGCCACGCGTACTGGGGTCGGGACACGCTCGATGGGGGCGCGGGCAGCGACCGGCTCGACGGCGGTGTCGGCGTCAAGGCCGAGGACCACATGGACGGCGGCGACGGCACGGACACGTGCCGCAACGGCCGCGTCGTCCGCAACTGCGAGAACATCATCTAGTCGGTCTGCGCACGCAGCGCCGCGACCATCCGCTCGAGGTTCGCGTTCCAGATCTCGTCGGGCGTGACCGGCAGGATGTCGTCCCAGATCGCCGCGAAGCTGCCGATCAGTTGTGGGATCCGCGCGGGCCGTGCCATGAACCACCAGTGCAGATGCTCGGAGCCGTCGCCCCATCGGCACACGTGGACCCGGCCGATGTCGCCGATGCTGCGGATCGCTCGCTCGATGCGTGAGAGCAGGACGCCGCACTCGGCAGCCAGGTCGTCGGGCAGATCACCCGGCTCGCCGTAGTGGTCGCGCGGGTGCAGCAGGACGACGAGCGGCAGGCCGTTCGGTCGAGCGGGCATGAGGCGCCATCGTTCGTTCGTCCAGAGGAACGCCTCGTCCGGCTGTGCGCACGTCCAACAGTCGACGCCGCCCTCTCCCTGTCGCGGCTCCTCGCGTTCCACCGGAGGCACGAGCGCGCGCGGGCGCATATCGCCGTCGAACGGGAACTCTTCCCACTCCTGGACGGGCGGCATCCGGAGGGAATCCGCAGCGCGGGCATAGAGCGCTTCTGGCGTCTCGAACATGCGCGCATGCTACGGCGCTAGGCTCGGCGCATGGAATGGCCTCCGTCGTTCTACGCGATGCGCGACGGTGATGGGTGCCTGATCTGCGCGGGCGGGCGGCCCGACGAGACACCGCAGGGAGCGCGCTTCTATTCGGGCGAAACGGTAGACGCGCACCTACGCCGAGCCGACATCCAGCGTGGGCTCTCGATCGTGCTGTGGCACGGTCGCCATGTCGCCGAGCCGACCCAGCTCGAACCGGACGAGGCGGCGACGTTCTGGCGGGAGCTGCTGCTCGTGGGGCGCGCGATAGAGGCGGCGTTCGACCCGATCAAGCTGAACTACAACCTGCTCGGCAACGAGGTGCCGCATCTCCATGCACACGTTGTACCTCGGTACTCCGATGATCCTCGTCCCGGATGGCCGTTCCCCTTTCCACAGGACGGAGCACCCGATATCCCTGAAGATCGCTTCAGGGATGATCTCGAGGCGCTCCGCCGCGCTACGGGCTACACGTCCGGATGAGCGACAAGCCCGACGGGCTGGTTCGTGTCGAGCGTGCGAGCGCCGACCTGCGAGCGGAGTGGGGACGGAACGCACCCGGGTTCGTCGCGTGGGTTCGCAAGCCGAACCACGACAGCTACGACCGGTTCCACAGGGACCAGTTCCTTCCGATCGTTCCCGAGCCTGGACGCCGAACGCTCGATCTCGGGTGCGGGGAGGGCCGGCTGTCGCGCGACCTGCAGGCCCTCGGGCACCGGATGGTCGGGCTGGATGCATCGCATGCGATGGCGGAAGCCGCGCATGCAGCAGATGCTTCGATCCCGGTGTGCCGCGCAGACGCCCAGCGCATCGCGTTCGCCGACGCGACCTTCGATCTCGTGATCGCGTTCATGTCGTTGCAAGACGTGGACGACGCAGTGACCGCGATCCGCGAGGCGGCTCGGGTGCTCGAACCGAAGGGACGGCTGTGTCTGGCGATCGTCCACCCGTTGAACTCGGCCGGGGCGTTCGAGAGCGATGAACCGGACAGCGCCTTTCGCATCGATGGGTCCTACCTCGACACGTCGTTCCGCCAGGACACGGTCGTCCGGGATGGGCTCGAGGTGGTGTTCGCGAGCGCGCACCGCCCGCTGCAGTTCTACGTCGACGCGATCACCGAAGCCGGTCTCGTGGTCGATCGGCTTGCAGAGACGGGCGTACCGGACGACGCCGTTACGCAGGCTCGGAGTCGGCGGTGGCAGCGGGTGCCGCTGTTCTTGCACGTCCGCGCCGTGAAGCCCGCCTGAGGCGTTGCCGTTGTGCGGCCATGACGGCCGATAGACTCGGGTGGAGCCGGGCGTATGCCCGCACCCGGGGACGTAGCTCAGTTGGTAGAGCACCTGCTTTGCAAGCAGGGGGTCGTCGGTTCGAGTCCGATCGTCTCCACTCCCTCGGCGCGGACTGCCTCTTGAGTCTATGCCTCCCCATCCGCAGCTCACCAGCCAAGCAAGCCACGGTTCCGGGATCGGAAGTGTGATTCGTCCCGTCTCGAGCAGTTCCATGCCCTGGACACCGAGCCGCACCATGTGCACCCCGAACTTCGTATCGGATCCCTGGCAGTGCAGGATCGTTCCGTATCGGCGATCCGCGCGAACGCTGGGTGAGAGTGCGGGTTGGGTTTCACCTGCGGATGGCCCCATGAACGGAACGGCTCGAGGGTCGTGTAATCCCCCGGGCCATCCGATCGCTGCGACGAGCGGTTGCGACAGCGGGCAGCCACCCGCGCCATTGTTCGCGTTGTCGAGCGCCGTCGCGACGTCGAGTATCGTGCGCGCTACGGCGCCTCGGGCCACAGTCGGTAACGGCTGCTCCGACGGAACGTTCTTCCAGGAGGGCGGGGTTGCGCTGGTCCGCTGATCGCGCGTCTCCGGCCCTCGACCGTTCCGGGTAGTGTGCCGCGATGGACGCCGACGTGATCGTGATCGGTGCGGGGTTCGCCGGCGTGGCCGCCGCACGTGATCTCACCGAGGCCGGGCACCAGGCGATCGTGCTCGAGGCGCGCGACCGGATCGGCGGCCGCACCTGGTATCGCGAGATCCCGGGGACCGGCGTGTGGGCGGAGTACGGCGGCATGTTCATCTCACGAGAGACGCAACCGTCGCTTGCCGCCGAGCTGACTCGGTACGGCATCGCGGTCACGGAGCCGGCCGAGCCCGAGACGATCGGGTGGGTGCGCGGCGACCGTCGAGAGGAAGGTGCCGGCGCGATCGATCGGATCCGCGAGCAGCTCGCCGGCTCGTCGCTGATCGACGCGCTCGACGGGACCGCGAAAGCGTTCGCGAGCGAAGGCCGCGAGGCGCTGGCGCAGCTCGACGTCGCGTCGGCGGGCTGGGTCGAGAGCCTCCGCGCTCCCGACGAGGCCGCCGATTACCTCCGGTCGTTCCTGGCGGCGATGGGCGGCGCGCGCCTCGAGAAGACGTCGATCCTGCCGCTCCTGTGGGACATGATCGAGCTGGACTACACGCCGGTCGACGCGTACGTCGACCTCGGCGAGCTGATCACGAACGGCACCAAGGCGCTGATCGACGCGATGGGCGAGGCGCTCGAGATCCGGTTCGGCTCGGTCGTGACCGCGGTCGTGACCGGGCAGGCGGGCGTCACCGTCACGCTCACCGACGGCTCGAGGCTTAAGGCGCCGGGCGCGATCGTCGCCCTGCCGCTGAACATCTGGGCGGATGTGGAGTTCGACCCGCCGCTTGCCCCGGCCAAGCAGAAGGCCGCGACGGAGCGACACCCGGGCGAGGTCTCGAAGGTGATCGCCGTCGTGCGCGACGCGCCCGCCGGCTACCTCGGCGCGGGCTGGAACACGCCGGTCAACGCCGGGTTCGTTCCGAAGCCGTCGGACGAGGGCCAGTTGTTCATGGGGTTCTCGGTGCAGGACCGAGTGGATCTCGATGATGCCGCGGCGGTAACGGCCGCCGTGCGCGCGCACGTGCCGGAGGCCGACGTCGTGCAGACGGCCGGACACGACTGGGTCACCGATCCCTTCTCGAAAGGGACGTGGCTCGCGGTGCCGCCGCGGTGGTTCTCCGACGGAACGTTCGAGCAGTTGCGCGAGCCGGAGGGCCGGCTGCTGTTCGCCGGATCCGACATCGCCGGCGAGGGCGCCGGCTGGATCGAGGGCGCCGTCGGGAGCGGTCGAGAAGCGGCGGCCGCCGCAGCCGCGCTCCTCGGGTGACGCCGACCTTCGACGACCGCGCCGAGTGGTTCGATCGCCATTACGAGACGACACGCGGTCGCGTCCGCGCTGCGCTCGTGTTGGAGCGGTTGACGGCGGCGATCGCGACGCCACCCGCGGCGGTGCTGGACGTCGGCGGCGGCTCGGGTGTGATCGCGGCGCCGCTCGCCGCGGCCGGGTACGACGTCACGCTGCTCGACCCGTCGCCGTCGATGCTCGGTCTCGCGCGCGCACACGCTGACGAGGCAGGCGTCGATGTGCGGTTGATCGAGGGCGGCGTCGAGCGGATCGCCGAGCTCGCGCCCGGCCCGTTCGACGCCATCTGCTGTCACGCGGTCCTGATGTATCTCGAGGACCCGGCGCCACACCTGCTCGCGATGCGTCGTGCCGCATCCGACGGCGGCACGCTGTCCTTGCTCGAGAAGAACCGGCTCGCGCTGGCCATCCGGCCGGGGCTCCGCGGTGACTATGCCGAGGCGCTACGCGTCCTCGACGACCCCGTCGCGACGGGCAACCTTGGCATCCCGAACCGCTCGCGATCGGTCGAGGAATGGGCCGTGTTGCTCGGCGCCGCAGGGTGGCGGGTCGACTCGTGGGTGGGGATCCGGCTGTTCTCGGATCTCGCGCCGGACGCACTGCGCGATGCCGAGTACGACCGGCTGCTCACGCTGGAACGAACGTCTGGGACGCGCGAGCCCTACCGGTCGGCGGCGCGTCTCGTCCACCTGAGCGCGACCGCGATCTGAGCGGTCCGGGTGCGAACGGCCCGCCAGCGGCCGCCGCACCCGTACCACGCTTCAGGACAGCGGCAACGCGGTCGCGTTCGCGGCGCCGTTCAGCCTGTTGAGACCGAACCGCGCCTCGATCGCCGCGAGGATCGAGTACTGGTTGTACTGGCCGGCGTCGACACGCGCCGCGACATGTGGGCCGACCACGACGGTGTAGATGTTGCCGCCGCCCGACGTGCCGTTGATGCCGGCGCCGGTGGACCCCTCGTCGTAGGTGAGGATCACCGTCGCGCCGTTGGCAAGCATCGCCCCGACGTGCGCCTGGAGCCATCCATCGCCGGTCGAGAGCCCGCAGTCGTGTTCGTCGTTGCAGAGGTCCGGCGCGATGAAGCTCACCTTCGGCATGTGCGTCACGTCGAAGGCTGAGAACGGCTGGACGTGCGCACACGTGGCCGCGTCGTGGAACACCGACGCGAACGGCGTGGCCGGATTGTGTTTCAGCGCGTACAGGCCCGACGTCGTGGCGCTCGAGCAGGCCGACGGCATCCCCTCCTCATAGACGCCCCAGGAGACACCCGCGTTCTGTAGCTGGTTCCACACGGTGGGCGATTGGGACAGCTCGCCGGCCGAGATCGTGTCGGTCCCCTGCTTGCCGTCGGTCGCGCCGTTGCCGAGCGCAAGGTAGTTCGGCAGGCTCGGGTGGGTCACGCCGTAGGCATGGGTGAAGTCGATGCCCTGCCCGCGAAGCGCGTTCTGATACGGCGCGGAGCTCGAGCCGACCACGCTGGAACGCTCCTTGTTCTCCATGTAGATCACGACGAGCGGGTTCGACGTCGGCGGAGGGCTCGAGCTCGTGCTTGTCGGCGTCGGGCTCGGCGATGACGAGGTCGGGCTCGGCGACGCCGAGGTCGGTGTCGGCGACGGATCCACCGGCAGTCCGTGCAGGACGTCTAGGTACTTGCCGTAGCCCGAGGCCGAGCCCCATTCGTTGGCCGACTCGACCGCCGTTCCTTCGCCCCATTCGTTGAACGTCGTGATCAGCTGGAACTCCGCCGTCGACGACGCCATGGCCGCAACCTGGTTCTGCCAGCGCGACACGTCGCGGGTCAGGCGCGGGCTGCCTTCACCCTTCTTCCAGAAACCCGGCGAGATCGTGTAGGAGTACGGCGCCATGTCGCTCGTCGCCGACGCCGGCCCGTATTGGTGCCAGCTCGCGGGCTGGTCGGCGCACGTCTTGTAGCCAGGGAACACCTTGAGCACGATGTAGGCGTTCATCGTGTTCGCCTGTGCCCATCGCGAGGCCATGCCGCAGCCATCGGACCCGTCGGCGTACACGAACACCACCGGCCGGCCGTCGATCCGCAGGAACGATGGATCGTGCCCGTAGTGGTTCTGGATGTACGTCAGGTCGTTGTGAAGCTGGGACACCGATGGATCGCCCTGTGCCTCCGGCTCGTAGTAGAGCGACCACCGGAAGGTCGTGCCGTCGGCGGCGCGTAACAGCGTCGGCACGCGTTGGTCGGTCTTGGAGCCCTGACCCCACCATGAGGCGATGCCGGCCTGGATGCCGCCGTACTGCATCGCGGCGATGTGCTTCGACACCAAGCCGATGTCGCTCGAGTCGTACCAGCCGAGCGATGGGTGGTAGTTCGTGAATCGGTCGGTCGACGGACCCCACGTCTCAGGGAACCACGGGTAATAGAACGCCGCACGGATCGGCGTCGACGGTTGCACGTCGCCGCCACCCGTCGGCGTTGGGGTCGGGGTTGCCGACGGGTCGCCGGACGGCGTCGGGTCCTCGCTGGGTGTCGGGCTTGGGTCGGGCACGTGCCCGTGGATCTTGATCTTCGGGCCGTGCCCGGATTCGCTGCTCGCCAAAGCCGTGCGCTTGCCGTCGGTGCGGAGCAAGAGCGACACGGTCGCCCCCGACCGGGCGACGAGGTCTGTCACGTCCAGATGCATCGAGTGCGCGCGCCCGCGCGATGCCTCGCCGAGCGTCGCCCAGCCCGCCGGTGCGTTCGTGCCGGTGATGCGCATCTCGTGCCAGCCCGAACCTGTGCGGCGAACGTCGATCTGGTGCTTGGGGCCGAGCGTGCGCAGCACGAGTGACGCTTGGTCCAGGACGAGGCCGCCGAGGTCGGGCAGCGGGAACGTCGCGTACACGCGTGACCCGCCCGGCACCGCGCCGGCGATGAGCCGCGGCCGGTTGCCGAAGTTGCGATGCGGATACCGTCCGAACACGGTGGCATCCGCGCTCGCGCGCACGACGAACGTCCGGTCTTTCGCAACGGATGGTGACGGCGCCACGAGTCCGACGACGATCCCGATGCTCGCGAGCATCAGCACGGCGGCCAGGACCCAGGCGGAGGTACGGCGATACCACGCCTGCTTGTGCTGCATCGACTTCCCCCTCGTTCCCCTCGCGCTTCACCGCCGCCTCGGTTCCTCCCCTGGCGAAACGGTTCGGCGCGTCTCCGGGGCGGGTATCGGCCGCGCCGGGTGTGGGCCTTTAGGGCGAAGGCGAACAACGAGCCGTCCGGCCGTTCTTCAGGTCACCCGGGAACGCGCCGAAGCCTCCCCACGTGAGGGCCGAGGGGCCTTCCCGAACACGGACGAGGGATCACGGATGGGCGTTCGCACCGAAGGCACCGGGCACGGCGATGTGTGGAAGATCCTGATCGGCCTATCGGTCGCCTGTGCGGTGCTGGTCTTCGTTGGAGGCTTCTTACATCGGCGCGCATTGGACGCGGCGATCGCAGACCGTCAGGCCAAGTCGGTTGCCTTCGTCAACGCCAAGGTTGCCGACGTCGCCAAGCAGACGGATCTCTCGAAGCCGTTGAAAGAGGCGGATGCGGCGCATCTGACGAAGCAGCTCGATCTGCCCGCTGGGACCGATCTCCGACTGTTCTCGAACGCCGGTGTGCCGGTCTACACCTCGCCGGGGGTGAGTGCGTTCCCGGCCGACGCGGAGGGCATCCAGGCGGCGGCGGGAGGCGACCAAGCCCGTGTCATCGACGGTTCGGACCTGCGCGTGTACGCCCCGGTCGACGGCAAGGGAGCGAAGCCGGCCGCGATCGCAGCGGTGGTGTCCAACTACTCGGCACTGCGCAACGACGCGTCGGGCCCGCTCGACGCGGTCCGCCTGCCGATCGTCGGGCTCGGCGTCGTCCTGCTCGTTGCCGGCCTTCTGCTGATGCTGCAGGCGACGAAGGGCGCGGCGGCGGCGAAGGTTTCCGCGAAGGCCGAGCGCGACCCCGGTTCGCCGAAGACCAAGGCGAAGGCGAAAGAGAAGGCGCCCGCGTCGTCGAAGGGCCGCGTGACCGGCTTCGACCCCGTCCCGGTGACCGTTGCGCCCGCGGTGCAACGCGTCGAGGTCGACGAGCAGCCGGACGCAGAGCCGAGCACCGATGCGGCGGCGGCGGACGATGCCGAGGCCGCACCGG
>Ga0136846_1211855_pt1 | contig 10702 bp, 8 predicted proteins | sample HopSoiMetagenom2_FD_96841 | JGI IMG/M metagenome (GOLD analysis project Ga0136846, IMG submission 96841) | Grasslands soil microbial communities from Hopland, California, USA - 2 Assembly 2016 (version 4) | ecosystem: Environmental > Terrestrial > Soil > Grasslands | place: USA: Hopland... | reverse complement strand
TTCTTCATGCTGCCGCTCGGCGTCTCCGCGGTCACGCTCGGCTTCGGCTTCCTGATCACCCTCGACCACCCCCCGCTGAACCTCCGCGACTCGCCCCTGCTGGTGCCGATCGCCCAGGCCCTGGTGGCCCTGCCGCTCGTGGTGCGCATCCTGGTGCCCGCGCTCAGGGGCACCGACGACCGCCAGCGCCAGGCCGCGGCTTCGCTGGGCGCCGGCCCGCTGCGCGCCTTCGCGACCGTCGACCTCCCGGTGGTGTGGCGGCCGCTGCTGGCCGCGGCCGGCTTCGCGTTCGCCGTCTCGCTGGGCGAGTTCGGCGCGACGTCGTTCCTCGCGCGGGACGAGCACCCGACGATGCCGGTCGTGATCTACCAGCTCATCGGCCGCCCCGGGAGCGAGAACTTCGGGATGGCCCTGGCCGCCTCCGTCGTGCTGGCCGCCGCCACGGCCCTGGTGGTGCTCGTCGTGGACCGGTTCGGCTCGCGGTCGCTGGGGACCTTCTGATGCTGAAGCTCGACGACGTCTCCGTGTCGTACGACGGCACCCCGGCCGTCCGCGACGCCGGGCTCGAGCTGCCCGACGGCCGGGTGCTCGCCGTGCTCGGCCCGTCCGGCTGCGGGAAGTCGACGCTGCTGCGCGCCGTGGCCGGGCTCGAGCCGCTGGCGGCGGGCTCGGTCTCGTGGGACGGCGCCGACCTGGCCCGGGTGCCGACCCACAAGCGCGGGTTCGCGCTGATGTTCCAGGACGGGCAGCTGTTCAACCACCTCACCGTGGCTCGAAACGTCGGCTACGCGCTGCGGCTTCGCCGGGCGAGCTCGGTCGACACCCGGGTCGCTGAGCTGCTCGCCCTGGTCGGGCTGGAGGGGTTCGGCGACCGGCTCCCGGCCACCCTCTCCGGCGGCGAGCGCCAGCGGGTGGCCCTGGCCCGCTGCCTCGCCGTGCGCCCGCGGCTGCTCCTGCTCGACGAGCCGCTCTCGGCCCTCGACGCGGGGCTGCGACAGCGGCTGGCCACCGACCTGCGCGCGATCCTCACCCAGGAGAGGATCACCGCGCTGATGGTCACCCACGACCACGAGGAGGCGTTCACCGTCGCCGACCGGCTGGCCGTGATGCGGGCCGGGCGGATCGTGCAGCAGGGTGAGATCGCCGAGGTCTGGCGGGCGCCCGCCGATCCCGAGACCGCCCTCTTCCTCGGCTACGCCAAGGTCCTCGACGGCCACGCCGCCGGGATGGTCCGTGACGAAACCGTTGATCGAACACTGTTCTCCACGACGGAAGCGTCACGGACCATCCCGCCGGTGCGGCTGGCCGTACGCCGCAGCGCGTTCCGGGTCGACCCCGAAGGCCGGTTGAGGGGGACCGTGGTCGAGGCACGGACGACGCCCGAACAGGTGCGGCTGGTCGTCGAGGTCGAGGGGATCGGCGAGCTCGACGCGGTGTCTCCCCTCGACCAGCACCCCGGGGTCGGGGAGCCGGTCCGGCTCTCGGTGGACGCGACGCGTACGGCCGTCGTGGGGGGCCGCAGACCCCTGAACCGCTCGCACGGCCCCTCCCTAGACTGACCTGCGTGTATCGCCGTGCCTGGAGCCTGATGGTGTTCCTGGCCGTCGCGATGGCGGCGTGGGCGATCACCCTGGCGATCGTCCTGGACAAGCGGCTGGTCGACCCGGAGGGCAGCTTCCTCGGGCCGTCCTACATCCGGCTTCCGCTCCTGCTGCTCGGCGCCCTGATGCTCGACCTGATCCCGCTGACCATCTGGAACTCGTGGCGCGCGCCGAAGGCCATCCCGTCCATCGTCCGCACCCGGCTGCGCAACCACTGGACCCGGGAGCGCTGGACGCTCGTCGCGCTGGGGATCACCTGTTTCTACGTCGTCTACGTGACCTACCGCAACATCAAGTCGTTCCTGCCGTTCGTCGTCCAGACCAAGTACGACCGCGAGCTGCACCTGCTCGACCACGCGCTGCTGTTCGGCCACGACCCGGCGACGATCCTGCACACCGTGCTCGGCACCGGCATCGCCGCGCACGTGCTGTCCTACGTCTACCTCTGGTTCCTGCCGATGGTGCCGCTCGTCGTCACCGCCTGGGTGGTGTGGGTGCGCAACCTGTCCTACGGCTACTGGTTCGTGACCTCGCAGTGCCTGGCCTGGACCCTCGGCACCATCTCCTACTACGCCCTGCCCACGCTGGGCCCCGGCTTCCGCTACGTCTACCTCTACACCGACCTCCCGACCACACCCTCCGGGAGGCTGATGGCCTCGCTGGCCGACACCCGTCACAACGTCATCACCGGAAGCGTCGAGGGCGCCGTGCAGTCCGTCGCCGGGTTCGCGAGCCTGCACTGCGGCATCACCCTGCTGGTCGCGCTCATGGTGCAGTACACGATCAACATCCGGTGGCTGAGGATCGCGGTCTGGGTCAACTTCTGCGTGACCGCGACCGCCACGCTCTACTTCGGCTGGCACTACATCGCCGACGACATCGCGGGCATCCTGATCGCTCTCGTGAGCTTCTACGTCGGGGGCCTGGCCAGCGGCCAGAAGTTCGAGGGCCGGGGGCTGCGCTCGCACCCGACCACGACCACGTCGGCGGTTCCGGTCCTGCACGACTGAATTACATCGGTGTAATGCGTCAAGTCGACACGCCGACGAATCCGAGAAATCTGCCCGTTTCGGGTTGACGTGGCCGCAGATCGCCCTACGGTGGTGTTCGTGCGGCTGAAGTGACACGTGTGGGACGTGTGACGCAGGTGCACGAAGAGGCTGGCTCGGGGAAGGAGCCGGTCGCGAACCGTATGAGGGGTCGAGGCCGGTGCGTGCCCGAAAGCTGTTCGTGGGGATCGCGCTGGCGTGCGCGGGGGGCCTGGCCGTCCCAGGCGCGTGGGCGGTCGACCCCGGCGGCTCCGGCGGCGACCGGGTCTCGCAGCAGGATGTCGACAACGCGCAGGCCGCGGTCGACGCCAAGTCCGCCGACGTCTCGTCGGTGCGAGCGAGGCTGACCGCCGCCGAACAGCGGCTCGAGGACGCCCAGATCGCGGCGGCCAAGGCGGGGGAGGCCTTCAACGGCGCCCGCTACGAAGCACACCAGGCCGCCGACGCGGCCCGGCTGGCGCAGCAGCAGGCGGTCGAGGCGGGCGCCGACCTCGAGCGGCAGCGAGCGGCGTACGCCGGCGCGGCCGTCGCGGCGTTCCAGATGTCGCCGCAGCTGGGCGCGGTCGGCGCGATCAGCGGAGCCGACGGCGTCACCGACGTGCTCGAGAGCATGGCCGCGCTGCAGAACGCACAGTCCGGACTCCAGGGCCGCTACGACGCCTACCACGCCGCCGCCGCCGACGCGAAGACCGCCGATGACCGGGCGGCGGACGCGCTGGCCGACGCGCGCACGGCGAGCCAGCGGGCCCGGGACACGCGCGACGCCGCGCAGCAGGCCGAGGCGGCCGCGGCCGCAGAGGCCGGCGCCTACGCCGCCGAGCGGGACCGGCTGGTCGGCCAGCTCGCGCGGCTGCAGGGCATCAGCGCCGACCTGGCCGGGCAGCGCCAGGACCAGCTCGAGGCCCAGGCCGCCGCCGCGGCGGCGGCCGCGGCCCAGCAGCAGGCCGAGCAGCAGCAGGAGCAGCAGACCCCCACCGCACCCGCGTCCCCGACCTCGGCGCCCACCCCTTCGGCGACTCCGACTGCCGCCCCGACGCCGGCGCCGACGCCGACAGCTGCGCCGAGCCCCACGCCGACGGCCCCGACGACCCCGGCCACCCCGACGGCGACACCCACGACCCCGCCTCCGCTGCCGCCACCACCGAGCGGCGGCGCCGCGGCCGCCATCGCGTTCGCCCGGGACCAGCTCGGCGAGCCGTACAAGTACGGCGCGACGGGGCCCAACAGCTGGGACTGCTCCGGCTTGACCATGATGGCCTGGGCGGCCGGCGGCACGTCACTACCGCACTACTCGGCCGCGCAGTACGCACAGTCGACGCCGATCACGCTGGCCGAGCTGCAGCCGGGCGACCTGCTGTTCTGGGGCGACGGCGGCCCCTCGTCGATCTACCACGTGGCGATCTACACGGGGAACGGGATGATGATCCACGCCCCTCGTCCTGGCCGAACGGTCGAGGAGGTCTCCATGTACTACTGGACCGCCCCGAACTACTTCGCCAGGCCGTGACCGACGGTGGCTGAGGTGCGAGGAGCGCGAGCGACGAGGCCCGTGGCCGACGTTGGCTGAGGTGCGAGGAGCGCCAGCGACGAGGCTCGTGGCCGACGGTGGCTGAGGTGCGAGGAGCGCCAGCGGCGAGGCTCGTGGCCGACGGTGGCTGAGGTGCGGGGAGCGCCAGCGGCGAGGCTCGTGGCCGACGGTGGCTGAGGTGCGGGGAGCGCCAGCGACGAGGCTTGTGGCCGACGGTGGCTGAGGTGCGAGGAGCGCCAGCGACGAGCCTCGAAGCCTCCGCAGCGTAGGCACCTGGCCCGGGCGAGTCCTGCCGATCCTCACCTGCCTTCCAGGCTCAGGCGGAGAGCGCCTTCGCACCCCAGCCACCGTTGGGTGGGCTCTCCCGCTGGGTACATTCGCGCCGTGGCCACGGACACCACTCCTCCGACCGACCAGCAGCTCTCCGACGAGCCCCGCGAGGACCCGGCGCCGGAGAGGGTTGCGGAGAGCGAGAAGCCGGGTCACATCCAGCCGGCGGTGGACGTCGCGGCGCTGACCGCACTGCTGGACGGCACCTACGTCGAGGTCCGCGACCTGGTCCGCGAGAACCTGGCGACCTACGCCTCGATCCTCGAGGAGGCCGAGACACTCGATCGGCCAGCGTTCCGCGAGCGGGTTCGCGAGGTCCTGGTCGAGATGGCCGCCACCGGCCAGACCGGGATGGGCTTCCCGGAGCGGTACGGCGGCGGGGGCGACATCGGCGCGTCGCTGGCCGCGTTCGAGACGCTGGCCTTCGGTGACCTGTCCGTGCTGGTCAAGGTGGGCGTCCAGTTCGGGCTGGCCGGCGGCGCCATCCTGCAGCTCGGGACCGAGCGGCACCACGCGGCGTACCTGCCGGACCTGATCACCGGGAAGCTGATGGGCTGCTTCGCGATGACCGAGACCGGCCACGGGTCCAACGTGCAGGCGCTCGGCACCGTGGCGACCTACGACACCGAGGCGCGCGAGTTCGTGATCACGACGAGCGAGCCGGACGCCAACAAGGACTACATCGGCAACGCCGCGGCCCACGGTGAGCTCGCCGTGGTCTTCGCCCAGCTCGACGTGGCCGGCGAGCGGCACGGCGTGCACGCCTTCGTGGTGCCGATCCGCCGGGACGGGGAACTTGCAGCGGGCGTCCGCGTCGAGGACGACGGCCTGAAGATGGGGCTCAACGGCGTGGACAACGGGAAGCTGTGGTTCGACCGGGTCCGGGTCCCGCGCGAGGCGTTGCTCGACCGGTTCGCCGACGTCGCCGAGGACGGCACCTACTCCAGCGGGATCGAGAACCCGAACCGGCGCTTCTTCACCATGCTCGGCACCCTCGTGCAGGGCCGGGTCTGCGTCGGTGGCGCCGGCATCAACGCCAGCAAGGTCGCGCTGGCCGTCGCGATCCGCTATGCCCTGAAGCGGCGCCAGTTCGAGGCCACCTCGCAGGACGAGGAGGAGCTGCTGCTCGACTACGGCCAGCACCAGCGCCGGCTGTTTCCGTTGCTCGCTCACACCTACGCGTTGCACTTCGCGCAGGAGGTGGTGGCTGGCGAGTGCCACCGGGTGTTCTCCGGCGAGGTCGGCGACGAGAAGCAACGCCGCGAGCTCGAGTCCAGGGCGGCGGGGACCAAGGCCATCGGCACCTGGCACGCCACCCGCGCCATCCAGGAGTGTCGCGAGGCGTGCGGCGGCGCCGGCTACCTCGCCGCGAACAGGTTCACCGCGCTCAAGGCCGACACCGATGTCTTCACGACGTTCGAGGGCGACAACACCGTGCTGCTGCAGCTGGTGGCCAAGGGGCTGCTCACCGACTACGCGAGCGAGTTCGAGGAGCTCGACCAGCTCGGCATGGTCCGGTACGTCGCTGGCCTGGCCGTCGAGACGGTCGTCGAGCGCACCAGCGTGCACAACCTGCTGGAGCGCGTCCGTGACCTGCTGCCCGGCGGCGACCAGTGGGACCAGGAGGGCGGGCTGCTCGACTCGGCGTACCAGCAGGCCATGCTGCGGTTCCGCGAGGAGCACATGCTGGGCGGGGTGGCCCGGCGGCTCAAGCGCGGCATCGACTCCGGGAAGAACCCGGGCGAGGTCTTCTCGCTGGTCCAGGACCACGTCATCCACGCCGCCCGGGCGCACGTCGAGCGGCTGGTGCTGGACGCGTTCGTCGACAAGGTCGAGGCGATGCAGGACGGCGACAACAAGGTCGCGCTGGGGCTGCTCCTCGACCTCCACGCACTGTCGGTCATCGAGGCCGACCGGGCGTGGTTCATGGAGCACGGCCGGCTGACCGCGGGCCGCTCCAAGGCGATCAGCCGGGAGGTGAACGCCCTGTGCCGCCGGATCCGGCCGCTGGCCCGCGACCTGGTCGACGCGTTCGGCGTACCCGAGGAGATGCTGCGCAGCCCGGGCCTCGTCGGCTGATGGCTGGTCGGACGACTGGGAACGGGCGTCCGGCGGGAGTGAGTTTCACCGGGTGCCCGGCGAAACTCACGCTTCCCACGTCAAGTTTCGTGAGGGAAGTTCCAGTTTCACCGGCGACCCGGTGAAGCTCATGCTCCCCCGTCAAGTTTCGTGAGGGAAGCTCCAGTTCCACCGGGTACCCGGTGAAACTCCTCGACCGCGGTCTCAGTGCGTCTCGCCCGACTCCGAGATGTCCTTGAGCCGCTGGAACGACTCACGGACCTCTGCCTCGGCCTCGGCGCGGCCCACCCACTCGGCGCCCTCGACGGACTTGCCGGGCTCGAGCTCCTTGTAGACCTCGAAGAAGTGCTGGATCTCCAGCCGGTCGAACTTCGGGACGTGGTTGATGTCGCGGATGTGCTCCAGCCGCGGGTCGGTGGACGGCACGCACAGCACCTTGTCGTCGCCGCCGGCCTCGTCGGTCATGCGGAACATCCCGATCGCCCGACACTTGATCAGGCAGCCCGGGAACGTGGGCTCCTGCAGGAGCACGAGTGCGTCGAGCGGGTCGCCGTCCAGGCCGAGGGTGTTCTCGATGAACCCGTAGTCGGCCGGATACTGGGTCGAGGTGAACAGGGTCCGGTCCAGCCGGATCCGTCCTGAGTCGTGGTCCACCTCGTACTTGTTCCGCTGTCCCTTCGGGATCTCCACGAGCACGTCGAAGTCCATGGAGGCATCCTCCCGCACAATGGCTCCGGCACGTACGACGACGAGGGGGATCAGTGGCAGCAGGTGGTCGGGGTCGCGGCGCGGTGGGCCGCGCCGTGGTGGCGCTGCTCGTCGTGGCGCTGCTCCTCGGCGGGGTGGCCGCCTGGCGGCTGGACCTCGTCGGCCGCCTGGGCGACGACGGCTCCGGCTCTGCCGCCGGCGCGCCGGCCGGGCCGGCCGCGGTGCCCCCTCCGGCGGGGCTCGAGCTGCCGGCGCTGACCGACCCGACGCCGGTCGACAGCGCGCTGACCCCGCCGGGCCGGATCGACCCGGCTCTGGTGCAGGCCGCGGTGGCGCCGTACCTCTCGGAGCCGGTCCTCGGCCAGCACGTGGTCGGAGCGGTGGCCGACCTCGGCGCCGGCCGCCCGGTGGTCAAGCTGGGCGGCGGGAGCGCGGCCATGCCGGCCTCGACCACCAAGCTGCTCACCACGACCGCAGCGCTGTCGGTGCTGGGCCCGGAGACCCGGTTCACCACCCGGGTGGTGGCAGGCGGCAAGGGGCGGATCGTGCTCGTGGGCGGTGGCGACCCGTTCCTGTCGTCGAAACCGCTGCCCGCGGCGTACCCGCAGCACGCCGACGTGCAGACCCTGGCCGCGGCCACCGCGGCCGCGCTGAAGCAGCAGGGCCGGACCAGGGTCCGGCTCGGGTACGACGACTCGCTCTTCTCCGAGCCGTCGTTCAACCCGGCCTGGCCGGCGCACTACCTGCCCGAGCACGTGGTCTCGCGCGTCACCGCACTCTGGGTGGACGAGGGCCGGCCCGCGGTCGGCTCGGGTCGCGTCGACGACCCGAGCCTGTACGCCGCGCAGACCTTCGCGGCCGCCCTGACCGCAAACGGCATCAAGGTCGTCGGCCCACCTGTCCACGGCGTCGCCTCGGCCGGGCGCGAGCTGGCCTCGGTCCAGTCCGCCCCGCTGCGCGAGCTCGTCGCCCGCATCCTCGAGGTGAGTGACAACGAGGGCGCCGAGGTCGTCTCGCACCAGGTGGGCGTGGCGGTGGCGCACAGCGGGACGTTCGCCGACGGCGCCGCGGCGGTCACCCGGACGCTGCAGGGTCTCGGCGTGACGGCGGCGTTCGACATCCACGACGGCAGCGGGCTCTCGCGCGAGAACGAGGTCACGCCGCTGGCGCTGGTCCAGGTCCTGCGGCTGACCCTCGACCCCGCGCACCCGGAGCTCAACCCGATCGCCACCGCGCTACCGGTCGCCGGCTTCACCGGATCCCTGACCAACCGGTTCGACCAGCCGTTCCCCGAGTCCCGGGGGTTGGTCCGCGCCAAGACCGGGACGCTGACCAACGTGAGCGCGTTGGCCGGCATCGCGGTGGACCAGGACGGCCACGAGATGTTGTTCGCGCTGATGGCCGACCAGATCGACCAGCCCGACGAGACCAAGGCCCAGCGCGCGCTCGACGCCGCGGCGGGAGCACTAGGTGCCTGCCACTGTGGCGTCGTCCCAAACTAGAGCGGTTCAGTCGACTATGCTTGACCGGTGACCGTCGACACCCTTCCCCTGCCGACCTACGGCGATGCCACCGTCGTCGTCCCCGCTCCCGACGCCGGACCGGGCAACTGGTCGGGCGCTGCCTCCGCCGTCCTCGTGGACGGGGTCTTCTGGCTCACCTACCGCGTCCGGCGGCCGCTGACCGAGGGACGCGGCGTCGCGGTCGTCGTCGCGCGCTCCCGCGACGGGGTGGACTTCGAACCCGTCACCGAGCTGCACCGCGGCCAGTTCGGCTGCGAGTCGTTCGAGCGACCGGTGCTCGTGCCGGTGCCGGGCCTGGGCTGGCGGCTCTACCTCTCGTGCGCGACGTACGACTCCAAGCACTGGTGGCTGGACTCGCTCACCGCCCCGGACGTCGAGTCGCTGGCGGCCGGCCACCAGCAGGTCGTGCTACCGGGCTCCTCCGCCGTGGCGGTCAAGGACCCGGTGATCCAGCCGCCTCTCGCGCCCGGTGAGGAGTGGGTGATGTGGCTGTGCTGCCATCCGCTCACCGAACCCGGCCACGAGGACCGGATGACCACCCGCCGGCTCACCTCGACCGACGGCCTCGTGTGGACCGACCGCGGCGAGGTGCTGGCCGGCCGACCCGGCCACTGGGACGCCCGCGGGGCCCGGGTCGCCACCGTCATCACGACCGACCCGCTGACCGTTCTCTACGACGGCCGCGCCGACGCCGCCTCGAACTGGCACGAGGCCACCGGCCTGGCCCGCTGGGACGGCAGCCGCCTGATCCCCACCGACGATGCGCCGGTGACCTCGCCCTATTCCGACGGCGCCTTCCGCTACGCCTGCGCAGTCGCGCTGCCCGACGGCCGGACCCGTTTCTACGTCGAGGCCGCGCGTCCCGACGGTGCGCACGACCTGGTGACCGTCGTCCGCTGAGACCACTACGCTCGAAACATGAGACTGCCGGGTTTCCAGACGGCTGAGCCGAGCCTCCTCAACCTCCTCGCTGATCGCGCCGCGAGCGAGCTCGCGGCGCGCGCTCGGACATGACGCAGACACCAGCCGGGTGGTACCTCGACCCTCAGGACGCCACGCAGTTCCGCTACTGGGATGGCGCGCAGTGGACCGAGCACCGCTCGCCGCGCGGACCAACGAGCACCGATCAGCTCGGCCAGGCGGCCAACGACCTGGCCGACGGCCTGTCCAAGGGGTTCAGCGCGGTCGGCAGCTGGATCAACCAGAACACCGCGGCCGCGCCCGCTGGGACGCCGACGTTCCAGTCCGTGGCCGCGTCCTGTCGCGACGAGCCGGCCCGACAGCCGCTGTCGGTGACCGCGGAGCTGGTGCACGCGCCGAACGACGTCGCGGGCATTGCCGCGGTGTTCGCCCAGACCCAGACGCCGGTCAGCGCCGAGGGCGCGACGCTGGAGAACGAGCACTGCCGGCTGGTGCCGAACCCGTGGGACCCCGCGGTGCCCAACGGCGTGGCGGTCCTCGTCGGCAGCACGATGGTCGGCCGGCTGCCGGCCGACCTCGAGGCGACCTACTGCGGGCCGCTCGCCCAGCTCGCCAGCAAGGGGCTGCTCGCCACCGCCGTCGCCGACCTCTGGGCGCAGGGCGCGCCGGGCGCGGTGAGCTCGGCACGGGTGACCCTCCGGCTGCCCGAGGTGGCCGCGCTCGCCTAGCAAGCTAGCCGGCCGGGACCGCGGTCCGCTGCTCGAACGAGCCTCGGCTCTCGACCGAGCGCCACAGCGAGAAGTCCTCGCCCGTGAGCTCGGAGAGCAGGGCGATGTCCTCCTCGAAGTGGGGCAGCAGCCGGGCGCGCGCCTCCGGAGAGAGGCGCGGCCGGTGCGCCCGTCCCGTGCTCAGCTGTGCGACGAGCGGTGCCGACAGGGCCCGCCAGAGCTGCGGCGGCGCGAA
>Ga0136846_1211357_pt1 | contig 10702 bp, 13 predicted proteins | sample HopSoiMetagenom2_FD_96841 | JGI IMG/M metagenome (GOLD analysis project Ga0136846, IMG submission 96841) | Grasslands soil microbial communities from Hopland, California, USA - 2 Assembly 2016 (version 4) | ecosystem: Environmental > Terrestrial > Soil > Grasslands | place: USA: Hopland... | reverse complement strand
GGCAGCCCCACCGCGGCCGGGTTGGGGGTCCAGACGTTGAGGTTCAGGCAGTCGTCACCCAGCACTGCGGGGTCGAAGAGCATCCCCGAGGGGTCGTCGCCAAACTGCGGCTGGGGTGGCTCCGGGCCGATCGCCGTGGCATCGCGGATCCCGGTACACGGCTCGACCGGCTGAGGGGGCCGCATCCGGCGGGCGCCGATGGGGGGTGCGGCGCAGGAAGTGCCCAGGAAGGGGTACGCACCGTCAGCCCTACGGCCGCGCAGCCGGCCGTGATCGGTCTCGACGATCGGGTCCATGCCGTGACCTCCTCGGACACCCGCGGTCGATCAGCCGACGCCAGCAGGACGTCGTTCCACATGTCGCCCAGAGCAGCAGCGCGAAGAAGTGCACGAGCTGCTGGACGAGCAGCCGGACGGGGGAGGGTGGGCGCTCGACCGGGAGCTGGTTGCCGCCGGGCGGCCGTCGTCGCGCCGCTTCGGCCGCGCTCAGTCCCACCGATGCGAGCCCCGTTCCGGCCATCAGGCTGATGATGGACGCCCGGTGCGGACCCGGCCAGGGACCAAGGCCAAGTGCGCGAGGCCCGAGGTCACTCTTGCGAGAGCCGGTCGATCTCCCGCGCGACAGCTGCCTCGTCGATCGGCCGGCTCGACGGACCGAAGGCCGCCCACGCATGGAAGGCCAGGCCGACGCCCCAGCCGGCGATCGGGAAGAGCGGCCACGGGTACCAGAAGTCGGCGGTCAGGCCGATGATCAGCCAGATCGCCACCAGCATGCCGTTGACGATGAGGTAAGCGGCCAGGTGCTCGATGAACTCGCGCTTGCGGTGCAGCCGGCGGATCGCCAAAGAGCGCAAATCGCTCGTTTGAACCGTCGGGTTGTCGGTAGACATCACGGTCTCCGGTGCGGTTGAAGGTTGCCGCCGGTCGGCGGGTACCTCAGCCTGGCCTCCGGGCACTCCGGCGGACGGCGGCCGGACGTCCCGATCCCGCAGCCCGCCCGACCTGCAACTCCGCGACGTTGGGCCCTGCCTCGGTCGGGAGCAGCCCGGCGGCCGCCGCGGAGCGGTGCGCGCTACGGCCGGGGCCGGCGTCCCCAGCGGACGTAGGCCAGCGGCCCGACGAAGTTGACAGCGATGACCGCCGCCCAGACCGCCTTGCGGCCGTTGATGTCTGAGGCTGGCCGCCTCGCGAGGTCGGCCCAGGCCGTGGCCGCGAGCGACACCTGGATCGAGGCCAGAGTCAGCACGACCGTCTGCTGACGGCTGCTGAGATCTGCCCAGCGCTTCCGTGCCATGTCCGCTCCTCCCGCCCAGTCGAGGCAGGGTCGCCCTCGACGTGCCAGCGATGGTCCCTGTCACGATCCACTCGCGACCGGGCGGTCCGGGCCCAGCGGGAGTCGTCCGCCGGTCTCGGCCACGTCGCGCAGCTCGGTGAACGAGCGAGTCATGCCGGCGACGAGCACATCGAGGTCGGTGACGGCGGCGTCGGTGTTCACCGAGACGGCCAGCTGTTCTGCGTAGGAGAGCGCCGCCACGCCCACCGGGACGTGGGGCACGAGGGGGGCGATCGGCACCGCCTCCAGTAGGCGGGCCCCGGCCAGCCACAGCGGTGTCGGTGGGCCGGGGACGTCGGTGACGAACAGGTTGACCCGGGTGCCGCCGAAGCGCCGCAGCCAGCGCACCATCGCCCGTGCCACCGGCACCGGGAGGTGGAGCACGTGCGAGACGTCGCCCCCGCCGGCCCGGAGCCGCTTCTTGCGGACCGCCGTCGAGCTGTGGACGAGGGCCAGCCGCCGCCGCGGATCGGGTTCGCCCACGGGCAGCTCGACGACCAGCATGCCCGCCACCTGTCCGGGACCCCCAGCGGCGGCGGGGACGGACGTGCGCAGCACCAGTCCGGCGATGTCCTCGCCGCGAGCGCTCAGGAGCTCCCGCAGACCACCGGTCACCGCCGCGAGCAGCAGGTCGTTCACCGTGACATCGAGCGCGTGACCGGTGCGCCGTAGGCCCTCGAGGGGTTGCCGGAGGATCACCAGCCTGCGTTCCGGCCCGACCTGCCGCGGCAACGACGTCGCCGGCGCGAGCGTGCGGAGATCCGCCATCACGTCCCGGAACTGTGCGACGCCGCGGCGCAGCCTGCCCAGGCTCCCTGTTCCAGGGAGGTGCACGCGCCGGAGCGCCGCACCGGCCTCGTGCCGGCGCTCCCGCACCAGCTCGCGGTGGCACGGCAACGGTGGCACGGCCGCGGCCGGCGGTGGCGGGGGGACGGCGTCGGGCCCGGGATCGAGCAGTGAGCCGATCATCGCCACGCCGGTCAGCCCGTCGGCGACGACGTGGTGCACGACGATGATTACAGCGAAGCGCCCGCCGGGCAGGCCGTCGACGACCTCGGCCCGCCACAGCGGCCGGTCCGCGGGCAGCGGCCGCACGATCCGGTTCGCCGCCCAGCGCTCCAGGTCCATCCCGCGTGGCACGGTGTCCGACTCGACATGAGCGGCGGGGTCGAACGCCGGGTCGGCCGCCCAGACCGGACGGCCCTCACCCGGGTGCGTCCACACGACCCGCCGCCCGAGGGGCGGGACGCGGCGGGCGCGGGCGGCCAGCTCGCTCTCGATACGCAGTACGTCGACGGTGCCGTCCGGCCGCAGGAAGGGACCGGCGTCGAACACGCCGAGCAGGGCGATCTGGAACGGGGTGTTCTCGTCACTGACCCAGGCATTGACCAACTCATCCATGCGGAGTCGGGTCAGCGCCACACAGGCCACTCTGTCCAGGTCGCACCGCACCCGACAGGGACCAAGGGCCGGTCGTGCCAGAGCGGTTGGACCGCGACGGCGAGGCCCTGCGCGCGGCGAAGTCGAGGTCGAACCGCTATCGGGTCGGGCCGTTCGCCTCCGGACGGCCGGCCGTGCCTCTTGGTGTCATCGAAGTGACGCTGGCGCGCGAAGGAGACGGCCATGGACGTGTTCGTGTGGTTGGTGTGCGGTGTGACGGCGATCGCCGCAAGCGTGCTGGCGAGCCGGAGCAGGCGAGCGATGCACATTGGACGTGTCGCGGTGGGCCTGCTCATGCTCGTCGGCGGGGCGGTCGTGAACGCCGCCTACTTCTGGTTCGGCCTCGGGGACTACGCCGGCTTCGCGGATCCGGCGCACTTCGCATGGGTCACCGACGCTTGGCGTGCCGTCGTCGCGCCGAACCAGGCCCTGTTCATCAATCTGCTGATCCTGTTCGAGGCGACCGTCGGGGTGTTCCTCCTCAGCGGTGGACGCAGGACTCAGCTCGGTCTTGTGGCCACAATCGGGTTCCACCTCGCACTGTGGTTGTTCGGGTGGATTGAGACGGTGTACGTCGCCCTCATGCTCCCGTCGTTGGTGCTGCTGCTACGAGCGGAGCGGCGTGCCGCTCCGACTACCGAACCGGCGACCTACCCCGGCAAGAAGCCGCGGGCGGATGTCGGTTCGTAGGCCCTGTCCGCGGACACCGTGCCCTCAAGGCCTGCAGTGTGCTGCCGTCGTGGTGGTTTGCGCGCGTACCGAACGTCCCGCCCCCTGCGTGGTCAGAGGCCGAGCCGGAAGCGGGCCGCCCGGACGCCGCAGGTGTCGGTGAGCAGGTGCGGCAGGAGGACGGCGCGCAGCCCGCCGGTACGCCACGCGGCGGTGGTGGATGCCGCACCGACCACGGCCGCTCCGAGCAGGAACCCGGCGCGCCCGCGTGAGGACGGCAAAATGATCTGCGGGGCCAGGTGCCACAGGGTGAAGCCGGTCAGAGGCCAGAGCGCGCCTCGAACGATGTCTTCGGGGAACTGCGCGAGGAAGGTGCCGCGCCACAACAGCTCCTCACCGACGGCGTTGATCGCTGCGGTCCCGATCATCACGCCCGCGACCTGCCGGTCGACCAGCCGACGGTTGGGCAGCAGCTCAGTGGCGACGGCGCCGGCGAGCGGTAGAGCCGTGAGGGCGACGTTCGCGGCGCCCGGAGGGCGACCGTTCCCCAAGACGCGGACGACCCCGCGCGGTCCCAGCGCCCACAGCGGGAAGGCGGCGCACCAGCCGAGCCAGTAGATGACGAAGCCCGTGTTGTAGGCGCGTCGGGGTCCGAGCCGGCGTCGCAGCAGAGGGAAGACCGCACTCATCGTCAGCGGTACGGCGACCGGCGCGGACAGAGTGACCCGCTGCCCCGCTCGCGAGCCCGCGTCCATCGCCGGCCAGCTGTCAGTCGGCGTCCTTTTCGCGGCCGGCATGGCTGGGAGCCGCCTGACGGCGTCCTCCCCGCCGAGGTCCCGTCGGTGGGCTTTCAACGCCCCGCCATCACGTGGCCGTCGACCCAGGCCTTGAGCGACGGCGCGAGGAGAAGCAGGAACACCCCCGCGCTGCCGAGGGCATGCACGAGCACGTTCCACCATGGACTGGGCTCTCCGCTCGCGTGCGCTGTGATCCAGTACGGGATCAGCGTCAGCAGGCCCAGGCAGGCGGAGGCCAGTGCGGCGACCACCCACCACGAGTGCCTCGCGAACAAGCCCCACGTCGCCAGCGTGAACCCCGCCAGCGTGACGAGGGCGAGAGCGCCCGCGAGGTTCCACCAGACGCCTGTGGTGTCGGCGCCCCGTGAGGCGAAGGCCGGGGTCAGCCAGAGGTAGGTGGTGCCGAGCAGGAAAAGCGCCACTCCTCCGATGTTGCGGATCGTGAACACAACGTCACCGCCAGGGAACGCTGCGCCGCGCCGGGCGGCCGCTGTCACGGCATCCCGTCTTCGATGCGCCCCGTGCTCGAAGGTGCAGCCAGCCGATGAGCGCCAGCAGCGGCAGGTGGATCGCCGGCAGGTTCCGGGCGAACCAGATGGGCAGGTAGATGTCGGTGACCGAGCCGCTGGTGGCGCAGGCGGCTTCGGCCAGCCCGGTCATCGGGCAGCGGAACCCGTTGGCTGCGAAGACGAGGCATTCGGCGCCGACGACGGCAGCGGCCGCCGCGGCTCGCCGGTCGCTGCGGCCGGTGGCACCGGACCACAGCAGATAGCCGACGCAGGACTCGATCGAGGCCCAGGCTGCCGTGTGGACGCCGCGGATCAGCGCGAGCCGGCGGGCGTCGACCGGCGGTGGGACCCGCCGGCGGTGTTCGGCTTCGGCCCGTTCCCGGATGCCGCGCAGCATCCGCCGCATCATCGGGAAGTCACCGAACTCCATCAGCGGCATCCAGAGAGCAGTGCTGGGGCGCCGCCAGTCGTAGACCGCGTGCAGCCGGGTGATCAGCCGGGTGCCGCCATCGGGCAACGCAACGAGTCGCCAGGCCCAGGTGCTGCTCGGAGTTCGCCAGAGCATCCATCGTGGCGTCTCGAAACTGTCGATGACGAAGGCCGACGCCGCCGATGGTGTGGGGGCCATGGGTAGCCACTTGCCGACCTTCAGGTCCTGTAGCTCGGGGACGATCTGCCGCTCGCTGGGATGGGCCAGGTTGTCCAGCAGGTCGTCGGAGTACCAGCCGGCGCGCAGGCACCCCGCCTGGACAAGCCAGGGCCATACCTCCTGCGGGGGCGCGGCGACCGTGATGGCGCGTGTGCAGCGGAGCTGAGCTCGAGGGAACAGGTCGTCCCCGGGCATCATCTCGGCGCACTCCGCCCGGCTCGCTCCCCAGGTGCGGTGCCAGGGCCGCAGCAGTGGCGCAGTGAGGAACCGCGGCAGGTCGGCGACGACATCGCGCACCTGCCGGGCTAGATCGGCCGCGGTCGGCGGCGGCGGTGCCCAGCGGGGTGCATTCGCCGGTCGGGTGGCCGAGCCGTTGGGCGACTCCGTGCCGGCGTTGGTGGCGTCCCCGGCCTCGCGGCGGTCATCGTCGGGGCGTGCCGAGAGGACTCGGCGCCCATTCATGAGCGCTCCTCCGATGCGCCCCGGCCGGTGGACATCAGGTGGCTGCCGAACGCCACCAGCCAGAGCACGATCAGGTAGGCGTTCCACCGCTCGATTCCGCCTTCGCCGAGCGCGGCCACGGGCGGCCAGGAGAGGGCGAACACGCCGAGGGTGATGGCGGCGAGGGCGACCGTGCCGAGGGTCGTCCACAGCTGTCGGAACGGGGACGGCGTCGTCCGGGCGGATAGGATCACGGCGAGGCCCCCGGCGTAGAAGGCCAGCAGCGCGAAGACGGTGTGCGGCCCGGCGTGGGTGAGGGGGAAGAGCCCGACGCCCACCATGCCGACCCCGAGCAGGCCCGTCGCCACGGCCACGGCCCTGCGGTGCAGGGCCCGGTAGCCCAACCAGGCGGCGAGCAGGGTCAGGGTCCCCGCGGTGAGCATGGTGCCGTCGAAGATCGCCGCGGACGGCTGCACGGCCACACTGTCCGGCGGCTCGCTGGCCCCGAGATGGCTCAGCGTGTTGGTGTGCGTGGTGAACGTGCCGGGATAGAGGGCCTCGGCGGTGATGCAGCCCATGAGGACCGTCGTGCCAGCCAAGGAGAGAAGCAGGCCGGCGACGTGCCGGTTGTGGTCGGGCCGCTTCGATAGGTCGGCGGGTGCCGCAGCGCGGACGCCACGCTCACGCCCGGTGGTCGACGGCTGGGTGGCTGTCATGCGTCGCTCCTCGAGCCGGCGGGTGCGAGGGCTTGACCGCCCGCAGCCGTGCTCACCGGCCCAGTCGGGGTCATCCGGTAGCTCTCGATCAACGTCCACGGGCAGTCGGTTACCGAGGCCTCGTTGGTCCAGACGGCGGACTGGGGGTCGGAGACGTCCCAGGTCAGCCGCAGTCGAACCGGACTGTCTCCGACGGACTCGTAAACCAGCCGGTCGCCGTCGATGCGCCCGCGCATGACGTCGGCGTGCCCGTAGTTGTCGTTAAGGGTGGCCCGGTACTCCCCTGCGTCGGCGTCCCAGCCGGTGACCCAGTGCAGCTGCCAGGTGAGGACGAACGTGCCATCGGCGAGGCACTGGTCCTGGCGGTAGTCCCCGACGATCCAGAGGCCGTCGTGCATCCTGTGGTGGATCCCGTGGCCCCGTGCGGTCATGGCCGGTGTACCCGCTCCCATGCCGTTGGGCTCGATCGTCCCGGTCCAGGTCACGTCGACGTAGAACCGCGACAGTGCGGCCATCTCCGAACCCGGCGTCCGGGGCCGGGACAGCGTCGGCAACTGGTGACCGGTCATCGAGTCCTCCAAGGTTCGGCAGCGAGTCAACGGTGGGCTCGGCCGCCCCGAGGGGGTCAGGGGCGACGGCCCCGACATGGCCGGGACCTTCGGCGGTCCGCGGTGGCGCGAGGTGCGGCATGACCAGCCGACCCAGGGCGTTCGGTGTTATGGGCCCGGGCCGTTCGGCGGTGCCGACCGGTGCTCGTGCCGTCCTAACGTCGCCACATGGGAAGAGCGATGAGCCGGTTGCCCGGCCTGGTCGCCGTGGTTGGGGCCCCGTCGCGGCGACCGGCTTGATCTGGCGGTCGTCCGGGAACCCGCTGTCGGTCATGACAACGCGCGGGCAGTCTGCGGAGATCACCGGGGACGGGTTGTACCGCTACGACACGGTGTTCACCGCCGCGGGGAACACCGCCGTCGACGCGGTCGTCCTCGCGCTGGGCATCCCGCTGGTGGTGACCGGCCTGGCTGTGGCACTGGAAAGGCTCGCCGCGGGGATCCTTGCTGCTGACCGGCGCCCTGGGCTACCTGCTCTACGTCTACGCCAACTACGCCCTGGGTGTGGCGTACAACCCCCTGTTCCTGGCCTACGTCACCTTGCTGTCGGCCTGCTTGTTCGGGTTCATCGCCGTGTTCGCCGCCACCGACCGGGGCGCGTTGGCAGCGGTCGCCGCGGGTCCCGACTTGCCGCATCGCTTCCTGTCCCGGTTCCTGCTCACGTCGGCCGCCGTGACCGCCGTCGTCTGGCTGCAGCCGCTGATCACGCCCTGATGCAGGGCACAGCCCCGGACCTGCTGGACGTCTACAGCACGCCGGTGACCTACGCCCTGGACCTCGCCGTCATCACCCCGGCAGCCGCGCTGGCCGGCCTGCTGGTGCGCCGCCACAATCCGCTGGGCTATCTGCTCGCCGGGCCGCTGCTGGTCACCATCGTGCTGCTGCTACCGACGATCGCGCTGAGCACCGCGTTGCAGTCGGCCGCGGGGATCTCGTTCACCGCCGCCGAAGTCGTGGGACCGATCGCCGGCTTCGGCATCCTCGGCGTCATCGGCGCCTGGCTGCTCGTCCGCCTGCTTCGCGCCGTCCCCGCAACGGCGCCTCCCACCACGTCGGAGGCTCGCGATGTCCACCTCCACGTCTGAAACGGGCCGTCGCCGGCACCCGCGCCGCGGGCCTTCTGCCGCACGGTGATTTGCCGCTGGGCTGCCGGCCGAGCCCGCGTCCAGCGTCCCGGTGACCGAAGCGGACCTCGACGGGTTGCCGCCGGTGGCCGCGCGCTACCTGCGTGCGATGGGTGTCGTCGGCCGGCCGCGGACGTGGGAGCTGCGGGTGCATTTCGTCGGTCGGTTCCGCCGGGGGCCTGACCAAGCGTGGATGCCCCTGGATGCGTGGCAGTACAACTCCGCGGTTGACGTGGCCCGGCTGTTCCAGATGCGGTTGATGTTCGCCCGGGTCGTGCCGATGTGGGGCTGGGACACGTACCGCGGCGGCCGTGGTCGGATGCGCGGCAAGGTGTTGAATCTGGTGCCCGTCGCCGATGGCTCTGGGCCGGAGTTCGACACGAGCGAACTGGTGACCTGGCTCAACGACGCCGTGCTGATGGCGCCGGCCATGCTGCTGGGCACCCGGACCGCCTGGGGCGCCGCATCCGAGGACAGCTTCTGGGTCTCGGTCACCGACGCCGGGCGCACCGTGAGGGCGGAGGTGTTTGTCGATGGTGAGGGGCGGCCCCGGGATTTCCGCACCGAGGACCGCTTCGCCGACCTGCCCGGAGGTCTGGTGCGGGCGCCCTGAAGCACACCGGTGACAGGCTGGACCGTCGTCGATGGGCGGCCACGAGGGACGGGTGGCGCGGCCGTCTGGCACCTGCCCGACGGCGAGTTCCGGTATGCCGAGATGAGCCTCGTGGACCTGGACCGGGATCACCCGGTTTCCGGATTGGCTGGGGCGGGTCTACCCGGCGGTGATTGCGGCGTTCCGGGCCGGCGGGCGGCTACTCCCCCGGGTCCCCGTCCCGTTCGACGCCTACCTCGGCATGACGCGCGTGGCCCGGGATCGCGGGAACGCCGAGTACTTCTACACAGACCCGCTGGGGCTGCGCGCCTACCCGCTGGGCTTCATGGCCAGCCTGTTCGGCGCGGACCTGTCGGGCCGACACCCCGAACCAAGCCGCCGCCTCGGGCTGGGTCATCCCCGCATCGACCGCGGCCACCACCCGCTCGCACAGATCCATCGAGTACGCCCGCACGTCGGGCCTGGGTACCCCCGCCAACCAACCAGCACACCGCTGTCAGGCGCCGGCCCCAGGTCTCGGCCGAGAGCGCAGGTGACGGTGCTCCCGGCCTCGCCTATGCAGACCGATCCTGCGGCAGGCGGACGCACGGAAACACGTGACCGGCTCCCCGTGCCGGTGGACCTTTCGTCCCTGCCGGACCGTTCCGTATCCACGGAAGGTGGATAGGTGATCTCAACCCTGCCCCCCGCGGGCCGCACCTCCACCTCTGCGGCCCGGTCGGCCATCGCCCACCGGCCTCGCTGGGTCCTTGCTGGACTGGAGCTGTTCACTGGCGTCGCCGCGTTGGTCGGCGGCGTCCTGCTGGCCGTCGCCCCGGACGGATCGCTGCTCAACGCCGACCCGGCCGCTCTCGTCGGCAGCCCGTTCCCCAGCTACCGCTGGCCAGGGGTGCTGCTGGCCTTCCTGGTCGGCGGCGGCTACCTGCTCACCGGGATCTGGCAGGCCCGGTCCGGCTGGGGTGCGCGGCGGCTGTCGGTGTTCGCCGGGTTGGGACTGGTCGTGTTCGAGGCCTGCGAGCTGCTGTGGCTGGGCTTCCAGCCGCTCGAGGCGGTACTCGCCGTCGTCGGCGCGACGGTCGCCACCCTGGCGCTCCTCGCGCAGTCCGAGCGCACTCCCGCGTGATGCCGTGGCGTGTCCTCGGACCTCCGTTTTCGGCCCTCGTATCGAGGTGGGTGCAGGTGGTCGGGAGCACTGCTACTGGGGTCTGGTTGATCAAGCACGTCATGTCACCGATGCAGCGTCTGATCTATCGAGGCAGTCGGGGACGAGTGTCATTGACCGGTCGCTTCCCGGTGTTGCTGTTGACGACGACGGGTCGCCGGAGCGGCCAACCGCGCACCGTTCCGGTGTTCTACCTTCGCGACGGCGACCGGTATGTGATCTGCAACGTGCGCCCCCCGGGCGAGCGGGTGAACCCGTGGGTCCTCAACATTGGCGCCGACCCAGACGTGCTCGTAGAAGTCCGCGGAGTGACCCTCCGTGCTCGTGCGCGTCCAGCGGCCGAGGAGGAACTCGCGGCATTCTGGCCCCGACTGGTCTTGGTTTGGCCGGCGTATGACCACTTCTACTCCGCTGGTGGAGAGCGCTCGGTCTTCGTTCTCGAGAGCGATCCTCTGCCGCGAACAGGTTGAACGGTGGACGTCGGCGAGACCGCAGCCGACCCCGGCCACAGCCCTTGATCCGGTGCGGTCACGGCGAGAAGACGAACTACGCCCGGGACGCAACTGTCCTCAGCGACAGGGGGCTAGTGCTTCGTTCCTCAAAGCAGGTAGGTGAAGCGCCGTCGGCGGTGTCGTGGCGGTG
>Ga0136846_1241568_pt1 | contig 10703 bp, 9 predicted proteins | sample HopSoiMetagenom2_FD_96841 | JGI IMG/M metagenome (GOLD analysis project Ga0136846, IMG submission 96841) | Grasslands soil microbial communities from Hopland, California, USA - 2 Assembly 2016 (version 4) | ecosystem: Environmental > Terrestrial > Soil > Grasslands | place: USA: Hopland... | reverse complement strand
ACGTGGTCGAACTCCGAAACTACAGGAGCGAGTTCGTGAGGATCCCGATGCGCCGAGGGAGCTCAGTGCGCGACGCTTGACCGGATGCTCGACGGGGAGACACACGACGTTCTGTCCGCCGTGCGGCAGCTCGCCGCGGCGATGGCCCACGCGGAGGAGGTCGTCGGCGCCGACCGCTGTGCACGCGTTCAGCGCGCCGCGCTCGCCGAGGCAGTCGGCGGCGTCGCGCCGCTCGGCCTCAGCGCCCAGCAGATGGCGCGCGTCGCCACGCGACTGGAGGCCGAGGTCCTCGTGGACGAACTGACGCGAGCCGGCGCCGTGCGGGCGGAGGTGCCCGAGTGAGGCTGCGGCGCCTCGCCCCGGCGCTCTGGCACCCGTTCGCCGACATGGGGCGGGTCGAGCGCGACCGCATGGTGATCGCCCGCGCGGAGGGAGCGTGGGTGTGGGACGACGCCGGCCGCGCCTACCTCGATGCCACCGCCGCGCTGTGGTACGCCAACCTCGGCCACGGGCGGCCCGAGATCGCAGAGGCCGTCTACCTCCAGATGCGGCGCATGGACGCGTACAGCATCTTCGGCGACTACGCCAACGAGCCCGCGCTCGAGCTGGCGGACCGGCTCGCCGCACTCGCTCCGCTCCCGGGCAGCCGGGTCTTCCTGGGCTCCGGCGGCGGTGACGTCGTCGACACGGCGGCGAAGCTCGCGCGCGCCTACCACGCGCACCGCGGCGCGCCCGAGCGCGTGCACCTGATCTCGCGAACGCACGGCTACCACGGGACGCACGGCATCGGGACCGGGATCGGCGGGATCCCCGCCAACGCCGCGGGCTTCGGGCCGCTGGTGGGCGACGCCTCCACCGTGGCGCACGACGACGCGGCGGCCCTCGAGCACGAGATCGAGCGCATCGGCGCCGAGCGCGTCGCCGCGTTCTTCTGCGAGCCGGTGATCGGCGCCGGGGGCGTGCGGCTCCCGAGCGAGGGCTACATCGAGGCGGTGGCCGACATCTGCCGGCGCCATGGCGTGCTGTTCGTCGCCGACTGCGTGATCTGCGGGTTCGGGCGCCTCGGCACGTGGCTGGGCATCGACCGCTGGCCGGTCGAGCCCGACCTGATCACGCTCGCCAAGGGCGTGAGCGGCGGCACGCTGCCCGTGGGGGCGCTGATCGCGGCGCCGCACGTCGCCGAGCCGTTCTTCGGTGGCCGGCCCGGCGCACCGGTGCTCCGTCACGGCGCGACCTACGCCGGCCATCCGGCCTGCTGCGCCGCCGCCAACACCGCGCTCGACATCTACGCGCGCGAGGGCATCGTGGAGCGCGGGCGGACGCTCGAGCGCCCGCTCGCCGACGCGCTCGCGCCGCTGGCCGGCCACCCGCTCGTCGCGGAGGTCCGGGCCGGCCTCGGCGCGCTCGCCGGCATCGAGCTCGCGCCCGCGGCGTTGGCGAGCGATCCTCAGCTGCCCGTACGCTGGCAGCAGGCGTGCCGCGAGGCCGGAGTGCTGGTGCGGCCGCTGGGCGCCGGGATCGCCGTCTCGCCGCCGCTGATCGTCGGCGAGCAGGAGATCGCACGGTTGGCGGAGGGCATCGCGGACGGCCTGGATCGGCTCGTGCCCGCGGCCCGCGCGGCCTGAGAGCGGGGATCAAAGGCCGTTCCGTCGCCCGTTGAGCCGCGGTGGTGGAGGCACCCTTGACGCGCCGGAGCGGCCGGTCAGAGACTGCTCGCTACGGCGCAGACTGCCCCGCCAGCGATCCGAGCACACCCGCTCGACCCCCTCTCGGAGGACGAGATCCGCCACGCCGTCGCGATCCTGCGCCGGGACGAGGGCGTGGGCCCGCGCTGGCGGTTCGGCACGATCGAGCTGAGCGAGCCCTCCAAGCAGGTCGTCCGCGACCACGCGCCGGGCGACGCGGTCGAGCGCGCGGCGGACGCGGTCTACTGGAACCGCGACGACGGCCGTACCTACAAGGCGCGCGTGTCGCTCAGCGGCGACCGGGTGCTGTGGGCCGCGCATCGGCCCGGCGTCCAGGCGAACTTCACGATGGACGAGTACTACGAGGCCCACGAGGCGCTCAAGCGCGACCCGCGGGTGATCGCGGCGCTCGAACGGCACGGCGTCCGGGACATGGACCGGGTGCTCATCGACACCTGGGCCTACGGCGGGCTGCTCGTCCCCGAGAAGCACCGCGGCCGGCGGGTCGGCTGGACCGACGTCTGGTGCTCCGACGAGCCGGGCTCCAATCCGTACGCCAACCCCATCACCGGGCTGCACTTCGTGATCGACATGAACACGATGGAGCTGCTCGAGATCGAGGACGAGGGTCCCGTGGACCGCCCCCGGACGATGGGGGAGTACGTGCCCCGCCTGGTCCCGGGCCAGCGCCTGCGCGACGACATCGCCCCGCTGGACGTGGTGCAGCCCGAGGGCATCTCGTTCACCCTCGACGGCAATGCGCTGGCCTGGCAGCGATGGTCGATGCGGCTGGGCTTCAACCCGCGCGAGGGGCTGGTGATCCACACGCTCGCCTACCAGGACGGCGAGCGGAGCCGGCCGATCGCGCACCGGCTCTCGTTCGCCGAGATGGTCGTGCCCTATCGCGACCCGACCGTCGACCACAAGGCCCGCACGGCGTTCGACATCGGCGAATGGGGCCTCGGCTTCATGACGACCTCGCTGGAGCTGGGCTGCGACTGCCTCGGCGAGATCCGCTACCTCGACGCGGTCGTGCACGACGCGGCCGGGGAGCCGAGGAGGATCCGCAACGCGGTCTGCATCCACGAGGAGGACAACGCGATCCTCTGGAAGCACGTCGACCCGGTGGCGGGCACGGAGGTGCGGCGCGCGCGCCGGCTCGTCGTCTCCTTCCACGCCACCGTCGCCAACTACGAGTACCTCGTCTACTGGCGCTTCTACCAGGACGGCAACATCGAGTGCGAGGTGCGCGCCACCGGGATCATGGTCACCAGCTGCTTCCCCGAGGGCCGCCAGCCGCCGTACGGGGCGGCGGTCGACGAGCGCACCTACGCGCCGTTCCACCAGCACTTCCTCGTCGCGCGGCTCGACCTCGACGTCGACGGCGTGGACAACACGGTGCACATGACCGAGTCCGAGGCGCTCCCGATCGGTCCCGAGAACCCGAACGGGCTGGCGCTGGTCCAGCGCAGCACGCCGCTGCGCAGCGAGCGGGAGGGCATGCAGGACTACGACTGGCACACGCAGCGGGGCTGGAAGGTCGTCAACGAGTCCGCCACCAACGCGTTCGGCTCGCCCGTCGGCTACAAGCTCGTGCCCGGCGCGTGCTTCCCCGCGATGATGGACCCGGCGTCACCGGTCTTCCAGCGCGCGCAGGTGATGGGCCACACGCTCTGGGTGACGCCCCACGACCCCGACGAGCGCTGGCCCTGCGGCGAGTTCCTCGTGCAGAGCGAGCAGGACTCCGGGCTGCCCGCGTGGACGGCGGCGGACCGCTCGATCGAGAACACGGACGTCGTGCTGTGGTACGTGTTCGGCATCCACCACATCACGCGACCGGAGGAGTGGCCCGTGATGCCGGTGGACACCGTCTCCTTCTGGCTCAAGCCCTCCGGCTTCTTCGACCGCAACCCTGCGCTCGACGTGCCCCCGGCCCCGAAGGCCTGCCACTAGGCCGACGGCACGCGACTGACCCCGCACCAGTCGGCGATGAACAGCGCGATCGCCTGCGCGGTCGTCGTCAGCGAGGGCAGATGCACGCGCTCGTCGACGCCGTGCTCGTTCTCGGCGAGCGGCCCGAAGCACACCGCGGGGGTGTCGCCGTGGAGCTGGAACGTGCGGGCGTCCGTCGTCGCGGTCGATGCGAACAACGGGGGCGCCTGCCCGGTCGCGCGCATGCACGCGTCCGACAGCCCGGTGATCAGCGGCGCTTCGGGCGCGAGCTCGTAGCCCTGGCACTGAAAGCCCTCGTAGCGCACCTCGATGCGGAGCCGCGCGAGCTCGGGCCGGCTCGCCGCGAGCGTCGCGACGGTCTGCTCGACGCGCTGCTTGAGCGTCTCGACGCGCTCGCCGGGGAAGAGGGCGAGCCGGCAGTGGGTCACGCATTCGCCGGCCACCGTCGACGGCCAGTCGCCGCCTCGGATCATCCCGACGTTGAGGTGGATGGGGTGGGGGTAGGCGGCGTAGAGCGGCGGTGGATCGGCGTTGAGCTCCGCCTCCAGCGCGCGCAGGGCGCCGATCACGGCGTAGGACGCCTCGATCGCGTTGGCGCCCTCGTCCGCGTCGCCGGCGTGTGCGGGCGCGCCCAGCACCCGCACCTGGAACCACAGCACCCCGACCTGCGCGTGCCAGATCGCGGTGCGCGTCGGCTCGGTGAGGATGGCGGCGTCGGCGGTGTGGCCGGCCAGCACGCAGGCGAGCGCGCCGTTGCCCGTGCACTCCTCCTCGACCACGGACTGGAGCTGCACCTTCGCGCGCGGGGCGAGGGCGAGCCGCTTGAGCCCGCGCACCGCGCCCACCATCGCCGCGAGCCCCGCCTTCATGTCGCCGGCCCCGCGGCCGTACATCCACTCCCCGTCCACGCGTGCGGCGTAGGGATCGCTGCTCCACAGCGATACGGGCTCGGGGCTCACCACGTCGATGTGCCCGTTGAGGATCAGCGAGCGGCCGCCGTCGCCGGCCGGGCGCCAGTCCGCGACGACGTTCGCCTTGCCGGCGACGTCCCAGCCGAACGGCGCGGCCGCGGGATGGCGCTCGAGCGCCCCGCGGTCCAGCGGCACGTCGAACGGCTCCAGCCCGAGATCGGCGAACGCCCGGCGCATGACCGCCTGGCCCGGGGCTTCCTCGCCGAGCAGCGTGGGCGCCGCCACGAGGTCCGCCAACAGCTCGCGCATCGCGGGCGCCTCGGCCGCGACGGCGGACAGGATCTCAGCGTCCACGGCCGCGAGAGTAGCGGCGCCGGCCCGTTGAGACCGAGCGGTTGCCCGGCCGCGCCGGAGCACCATAGGATCGCGTCCGGGATGGAGGCCACCGAGCAGCCCACGGCGCCGTACCTCGACGCGGTCGTCGGCTACGCCTTCCGGGGCCCCGCCCGCTACCACGTCCCCGGTCACAAGGGCGGTTCGGGCGCCGACCCCGGCGTGGTCAAGGCGATCGGCCTCGACGGGCTGGCCGCCGACGTCCCGCAGGACATCCACGGGATCGACCTCGGCCCGTCGCCCACGCCCTACGAGCACGCCGAGCTGCTCGCCGCCGCGGCGTTCGGCGCGGCGCGGACGTTCTTCCTGACCAACGGGGCGACGCAGGGCAACCACACCCTCTGCCTCGCGCTCGCGCCGCTGGGCGCTCGCATCGTCGCCCAGCGCAACTCGCATGCGTCGATCGTCGACGGGCTCGTGCTCAGCGGCGGCATGCCGAGCTTCGTCGCCCCCGAGTACGACGACGAGCTGGGGATCACCCACTGCGTGACGCCGGCCGCGCTCGCGGCGGCGCTCGCCGCGGCGCCCGACGCCCGCGCCGCGTTCATCGTCTCGCCGACCTACTACGGGATGGCGGCCGATGTCGCCGGCTGCGCGGAGGTCGCACACCGCGCCGGCGTGCCGCTCGTCGTCGACCAGTCGTGGGGCCCGCACTTCGGCTTCAACCACGAACTGCCGCCGACCGCGCTCTCGCAGGGCGCGGACGCCATGCTCACCAGCACGCACAAGATCGCGGGCTCGCTGACCCAGAGCGCGATGTTGCACGTGGGCCACAGCGGCCGCGTCGATGCAGGCGCGGTCGCGCGCGCGCTGCGACTGCTGCGCTCGACCAGCCCGTCGTCGTTGCTGCTCGCCTCGCTCGACGGCGCGCGCCGGCAGCTCGCCCTGCACGGCGAGCAGCTCCTGCACGAGACGCTCGAGGCGATCGCGCCGGCGCGCGCGAAGCTCGAGACGGTCCCCGGCATCGCGCTGGTGGACTCGGCGCTCGTCGGCCGCATGGGCGTGGCCGGCTACGACCCGCTGCGGATGGTGCTCGACGTGCGCGGCACGGGCCGCACCGGCTACGAGATCGCCGACGAGCTGCGCCGCTCCTACGACGTCCACGCCGAGCTGCCGATGCAGGCGACCATCGTCTTCGTCATCGGGCTCGGCGACACGGCGGCGGCGCTGCGGCGCCTCGCGGGCGACGTCGACGAGGTCGTCAAACGCGTGTCCGAGCCCGGCGCGACCGCCCCGATCGTGCCGCCGGCGGCGTCGCTGAGCAACGAGGTCGCGTTGTCGCCGCGCGAGGCGTTCCTCGGGGAGGCCGAGCAGGTGGCGGTCGACGGCGCCGTCGGGCGCATCTCGTGCGAGTCGATCGCGAGCTACCCGCCCGGCGTGCCGGCGCTGCTGCCCGGGGAGCGGATCTCGGCAGAGACGGTCGCCTATCTCCGCGAGCTGGCCGACAGCGGCGCGCGCCTGCACGGCGCGAGCGACCCGCGCTTCCGGACCGTCAACGTGCTCGCCGTCGAGCGGCCGGATGCCGATCGACCCGATCAAGACGCAGGGCCGGACACCCCTCGGAGGTCACGATGATCGACCCGCTGGAGCGCTGGGCGCAGTACGGCGAGAAGCCCGACTACAGCGGCCTGCTCACGTTCGCCGGCATGCCCTACACCGAGGCTGCCGCGGAGCTCGAAGGCTTCGACGTGGCGGTCGTCGGCGCCCCGATGGACGACCTCGTCTCCGACCGGCCCGGCGCGCGCCTGGCGCCGCGCGCGATCCGCGGGGCGAGCTCACCTCCGGGGCCGCACCTCGAGGTCAAGGTCGACGCCTTCGCCGAGCTGCGGGTGGTCGACTTCGGCGACGCGCCCGTCATCCCGGCCGACCCGGTGCGCTCGCACGCCGCGATCGAGTCGACGGTCGGTCAGGTGCTCGCCGCCGGCGTCATGCCGGTCGTGCTCGGCGGCGACCACTCGATCACCGAGCCGTCGATCCGCGCGTGCGCGACCGTCCATGGGCCCGTCGGCGTCGTCCACTTCGACACCCACACGGACACCGGCGCGGAGGTGTTCGGCGTCGAGTTCTCGCACGGCACGTTCATCCGGCGGATCGTCGACGCGGGCCACGTGGACCCGAGCCGCTACGCCCAGATCGGGCTCCGCGGGTACTGGCCCGGCGAGGAGGAGTTCGGCTGGCAGGCCGAGCGCGGGATCACGAGCCTCTTCATGCACGACGTGCGCGACCTCGGCATCCGCGAGGTGGTCCGGCGCGCGATCGCGGCGGTCGGCCCGGGGCCGACCTACCTGACGGTCGACGTCGACGTCCTCGATCCCGCCTTCGTCCCGGGCACCGGCACGCCCGAGCCCGGCGGCATGACGGCGGTCGACCTGCTGCTCGCCGTGCGCACGGTCGCCGCGGAGCTCGAGCTCGTCGGCGCCGACGTCGTCGAGGTGATCCCGTCGGCCGTCGGAACCGACGACTACTCGGCGCTCGTCGCGGATCGCGTCGTACGCGAGGTGCTGACCGGCGTGGCGCTGCGCCGGCGTGGCTAGGCGTTCTGCGCCTCCGCCGCGAGCTCCTCGGCCGCGCCGCGCGGGACGACCACCACCGGGACGGGGGAGTCGCGCACGATCTTCGCCCCGCGCGAGCCGAGGAACACGCGCGCGACCGGCCCGATCGTGCTCGAGCCGACCACCAGCACGTCGCCGTCCTCCCACTCGAGGTCCTCGAGCGCCTCCTCCCAGCTCTCACCGCGCCCGATCGCGCAGTCGAGCTCCGCCGGCACGGCCGGCAGGTCGGTGACCTTGGCGAGCGCGGCGCGCCCCGCCGCCTGCATCTCGGCGCTCCAATCGCTGAACATGTCCTCGTCGGCCTCGGTCCCGACGGCAACCGTGTACGGCGCCCGCGGGCGGACCGCGAACGAGGCGAGGCGCAGCGCGGCGCCGACCCGCGCGGCGACCCCCGCCGCCGCGATCACGAGGTTCTCCGCGCTCTCGGATCCCCCGAACGCCGCGGTGGCCCTGGTCACCCGGGCGTCCGCCGCGCAGCGGAAGCCGCGCGGCGCCACGGCGACCGGGATCGGCGAGCTGTAGAGCAGCCGGCTGCTCGTGCCACCGAGGGTGACGTACCCCGGGCCGCCGGCGGTGGCGGAGCCGAGGACGATCAGCGACGCGTCCTCCTGCGCGGCCACGTCGAGCAGTCCGGCGGCGGTCGAGCGCGCGTCGCGGACCAGGAACCTGGCCGGGATGTCGGAAGGCAGTCGCGCACGCGCCTTCTCGAGCGCGTCGTTCGCCGCCTGCCGCAGATACGCCTGGTACTCCGCGTCGACGCGCGCCGGGCTCGGGTACCAGGGCGCGGGGACCACCGCGCAGACGACGAGCTCGTCCTCGGCGGAGCGCGCCAGCATCCCCGCGAGATGCAGCACCGCCTTCCCGCGCCCGTCGGGGGCGAACGCCACCAGCAGCGTCATACGGTGACCTCCGGCAGCTCCTCCTCCTCCCGGCGATTGAGCGCGGAGTGGTGCCGCCCGTAGAAGAAGTACCAGAGCAGCGCCACGGAGGACCACAGCACGAACACCTCGATCGTCACGGCGCGGAGGTCCTTGATGATCCAGAAGCAGCCGCCGATCGAGAGGATCGGCAACAGGGGATACAGGGGCACCTTGAAGCCGCGCGGCAGGTCGGGCTGCCGCTGGCGCAGCACCATCACGCCGATCGACACCACGAGGAACGCCACGAGCGTGCCGATGCTCGTCATCTCCGCCAGGAAGTCGATCGGCAGCACGCCGGCCAGCAGGGAGATCACGACGGCGACGATGATCGTGGAGGTCACCGGGGTCAGCGTCCGCGGGTTGAGCTTGTGGAACAGCGCCGGGATCATCCCGTCGCGGCCCATGGCGAACAGGATGCGAGTCTGCCCGTAGATCACGACGAGCGTGACGCTGAAGATCGAGATGACCGCGCCGGCCGCGAGCACCGTGGCCGGCCAGCTCGATCCGGTGACGTCCTCGAGGATCGCCGACAGGCCTGCCTCCTGGTCCTTGAACTGCGCGGCGGGTTGCGCCGCGACGGCCACCACCGTCACGAGGACGTAGACGGTCGTCACGATCACCAGCGCGCCGATGATCGCGAGCGGCAGGTTCCTTCGTGGGTTCTTGACCTCCTCACCCGCCGTCGAGACCGCGTCGAGGCCGATGTAGGAGAAGAAGATGATCCCCGCCGCCGACGTGATGCCGTTGAGGCCCGCGGGGGCGAAGTCCGACAGGTTGTTCGAGTCCCAGCCCTTCAGGCCCAGGACGATGAACAGGAGCAGGACGCCGAGCTTGATCATCACCATGACCGCGTTGACCCGCGCCGACTCGCTCGCGCCCCGCAGCAGCAGCAGCGTGCAGAGCACGATCAGGATGATGGCGGGAACGTTGAGGATGCCGCCCTGCTCCGGCGCCTGCGAGAAGTTGTCGGGGATCGTGAAGCCGAAGAGGTTGTCGAGCAGCTCGTTGAGGTACTGCGACCAGCCGACGGCGACCGCGGCGGCCGAGACGCCGTACTCGAGCAGCAGGCACGCGGCGACCACCATCGCGACCCCCTCGCCGAGCGTGGCGTAGGCGTACGAGTACGACGAGCCCGACACCGGCACCGCGCTGGCCAGCTCGGCGTAGCAGATGGCCGTCAGCCCGGCGACCGTGCCCGCGAGCGCGAAGGAGAGGATCACGGCGGGGCCGCCGACCGGCACCGCCTGCGTGAGCACGATGAAGATGCCGGTGCCGACCGTCGCGCCGACGCCGAACAGGGTGAGCTGCAGCAGCCCGATGCTGCGCGACAGCTCGCCCGCATCCGCGTCGGCGCCGGTCTCCTCGGTCATCACCCCGACCGGCTTGCGCCGCAGGACCTGCTCCTTCAAGGACGCCATCGCTACCCCTCCTCGTCGTGCTCGTCGATGTCGCGGGCGAGCAGGTCCGCCCACGTCTCGCGGCGCACCACCTCCCGCGCTGCGCCGTCTGACACGAAGACGACCGGGATCCGGCGGGTCCCGTTGTAGTTGTTCGCCATCGTGAAGCAGTACGCCCCGGTCGCCGGGACGGCGAGCAGGTCGCCGACGCGCGGCGCGTCGAGGCGGACGCCCTCGACCAGGACGTCGCCGCTCTCGCAGTGGCGGCCCACGACGGTCACCTGCTCGCCGTCGCCCGGCTCGAGCCGGTCGGCGATCGCGGCCTCGAAGCGCTGGCCGAACAACGCCACCTCGAGGTTGTCGCCCATGCCCCCGTCGACGGCGACGAAGGTCACCGTCCCGCGCTTGACGGTGACGACGCGGTAGAGCGTCATGGCGGCGGCGCAGACCATGCTGCGACCGGGCTCGATGATCACCTCCGCCGCGGCGGGGAGGTGCTCGCGCGCGGCGCCGATCAGCGCGTCGAGATACTCGCCCACGGCCGGCGGCCGGTCGTCGTAGGTGTAGCGGGCGCCGAGGCCGCCGCCGAGGTCGTAGACGGCGAACTCGCCGAGCGCGGCGACCGGCGCCACCGACTGCACGAACGGCTCGAGGTCGAGGATCTGCGAGCCGACGTGGACGTGGAGCCCCTGCATGCGAAGGCGCGGGCTGCGCTCGATCCGCCCGATCAGCTCGGCGGCCGCGGCCGGCGCCAGCCCGAACTTCGAGCCGGCGTGGCCGGTGAGCACGTGCGCGTGCGTGTCGGCCTCCACGCCCGGGATCACGCGGACGAGGACGTCCTGGCGCCGCCCGTGCGGCACCGTCGCCTAGAGCCGGTCGACGTCGTCCCCGT
>Ga0136846_1233740_pt1 | contig 10703 bp, 7 predicted proteins | sample HopSoiMetagenom2_FD_96841 | JGI IMG/M metagenome (GOLD analysis project Ga0136846, IMG submission 96841) | Grasslands soil microbial communities from Hopland, California, USA - 2 Assembly 2016 (version 4) | ecosystem: Environmental > Terrestrial > Soil > Grasslands | place: USA: Hopland... | reverse complement strand
CGAGAGGCTTCAGGTGGAACCGAGTGTTCACCAGCAACTGGGTCGACGGCAGTTTCGGGGGCAAGTCAAACTCGCGCCAGAGCTGTCGCCCAGAGCACGCGAAAATAGCTTTGGCTTTCGCACCATTTCCATGCAGGTCCTCCGCCACCAGCAATATCCGGTTTAGATCGGATTTAACGCCAGCATTCCTTCCGTTCTTCTCAACCTTCATCATGGCATCGCGAACCATGTCCTTGACCAAGATGGCTTCTTCCCGATGAGCTTTATTGTGGGGTGTCTGCGGCTGGAAGTAGAAGCTGATTGCACATTCTTCTTTTTGCTCCGATGGTACTTCTGCCAGCTCGCGGAGCGGATCGCGTGTGATCATCCCAATCTCCTCAGTCGTGCTGTTTTTCTGGTTAAGTTTCGGTTACTTCGAGTAACTTGTCTTTGTATCGGTTGGCAATAGGGGGGGAGCGGCGCAGGTGTTCCCGCGCTGCGGCAATGGATGCACGAACTTCCTCGGGCGTGCGCTCAGTGATGTCGGCAATTTCTTCTATCGTAAACCCTTCGATGCCGTTCAGGATGAACGCTTCACGATCGAGACGTTCGGCCTTCGCGAGGGCGGCCTCTACCAAGGTGATCATCTCGTCCGAGGCGGCAATGTCCTCTGGAGTCCAGGCGCGGCGATCTGCCACGACATCTTCTCCGGTCAAAGTCTCATCGGGTTGATGAAATTGCAATTCGTGTTCGTCGCTGGCGCGCACGTCGCGCTTGCGGGCGGACTTTTCCAGGGGAAAAGACGAGGAACTCTCGTAATCGTGGGAAGAGAGATCATTCATCGCGCGGATGGCCAGCCGGTACAGCCATGGCTCGAGCGTCATACGATCCGGCTTCTCTCCCTCATCCCCTAAGGCGCGGGCAATAGCCTCGTCGACGATTTCTTCCTTTGAGGGGAAATCCGAACCCGCGGACCCATTCGCTTCGCGAAAAACGATTTCGCGTTCTACAAAGCGTTCCAATCGCGACAGATTGGCGTTGACATAAGAGCGAACGTCTTCGGAAGAGACTTTGACAGGCTGGATCGCTGCTACAGTCGATTCGAAAGGAACCTGCGCGACCTCACGGCGCGTATCCGGGGTTCCCCGACGGCGCTGCCACTTGTGACTGCTGCGGAGTAGTTCCTTGTGCTTGTTGGTTTGCTGCAAGATATCGTCGAACGCGGCCTTGAGCGCTGACTGCGCGCTTGAGGCGGCTTCCTGCGCAGCCATCTGTCCCGACGGTAGGCGCAAGTTCAGTGCTACCACGAAACCCTCGCGGGCGGAATTCTGGTTAATGCTGCCCTTGAGGTGGATCATGTCAGGACGGAACACCTGAAGGCGTTTCTGCAACTTACCTACGAAGTGGTTGATATCCTTTTCGAGGTCGGAGGTCTTATTGACCTTGTAGCTGAACTGAACGTTCATATTGCGCCTCTGAGACGGGATGAAGGTCCCGTGAAGCCTTTTCCCTCAACGACTAAATTCTACACCTCAAACCCTCGCATGGGATGCACAAGCCATCTTTAAAAACGTACCCGACCAAAAAAACCTGCCCCTTGCATTTTCATCGGGGTACAACCTGCTGCACAGCTCTTGTCTCTAAAAGTTGTCGCTGAACGCTGGGGGAGGATGGCTGGTTGAAGATTGCATCTTGGATCCTGTTATTCTCCTCCATGACACTACTATCAAGTGGTTGCGGAGGAGGTTCCTCCAATTCACCCTCCAATCCATCCCCGGATATCCGCCCAACCCCGCAGTCCGCTCACGTATTTATACTGGTTGGAGAAAATCAGCAGTATTCCGACATCATCGGGAATTCGTTGCTGCCGTATCTAAACGGCTTGGCTACATCCAACGCTTTAGCCACCAATTATTTTGCGAACGCCCACAACTCACTGCTCGACTATTTCATGTTAACCACTGGGCAGACCATAGCCACCGATGACAACTACACCGGCACAGTCACGGATAACAATGTTGTGCGCGCGTTGAGTGCAGCGGGAAAAACCTGGCGCGTTTATGCGGAGAGTTTGCCTTCGACCGGATACACCGGTGCAAACGTTTTGCCCTACGTCAAGGACCACAACGCGTTCACTTATTTTTCAGATGTGTTGAACGACCAGAATCAAGCAGCGAACATCGTGGACCTTAACAGGCTCACCGCGGACATTGCGAGCGGCCAATTTGCGGATTATTCCTTCATCATTCCAAACCAGAACCACAACAGTCATGACTGTCCGGTCGGCTTTGCTGCATGCGCTAATGAAGACAAGCTGGCCGCGATGGATTCATGGCTCAAGCAACAGCTCACCCCGTTGCTTGCCAGTTCCATCTTTCAGCAGAATTCGGTATTGATCATCACCTTCGATGAGTCCGTAGTCACGGATCTCTCTGGAGGGGGCGGTAAAGTAGCAACGATCTTTGTCGGCCCCCAAGTTAAGCCGGGATTCCGCTCCACAAAGCGATACCAGCATCAAAGCACGCTGCGCTTCACGATGGAGACCTTGGGTGTCTCCGACCTGCCGGGAGCTGCGGCTACGGCGCCGCGGATGAGTGAGTTCTTCAAATAGCGGCGTGCTTGCTTTTCGCAAGGTGTTTTCCGCAGACGTCGCCACGAGAAAAATTAAACCGCTACAGTCACGGATGTCTCAGTCCGTGTGACTGGGCGATACAGCGTGTCCCTCTCGACTGGCTCGCGTCCGGCTTCCCGAATTAAACGGACCAGGTCTTCCCGCCGCATGCCCTGCGGGGTAGTGGCACCGGCGTCGTGGTAAATCTTTTCTTCGATCACGGTTCCATCAATATCATCCGCCCCAAAGCGCAGGGCGATCTGCGCAATCTTTGCGGTCATCATTTGCCAGTACGCCTTGATATGCGGGAAATTGTCCAGCACCAGACGGCTGACAGCGATCTGGCGGATATCCAGCATGCCAGTGGTTTTCGGCAGATGCTGCAGCGGAGTATTGTCGGGATGAAATGCCAGAGGAATAAAAGTCTGGAATCCGCCGGTCTCATCCTGAAGCGCTCGTAGCTTAACCAGGTGATCGACGCGGTCCTCGTCGTTCTCGACGTGCCCGTAAAGCATGGTCGCGTTCGACTTCAATCCTATCTGGTGAGCCATGCGTGCGGTATCGATCCACTGGTCGCCGTCAATTTTGTGATCGCAAATAATGTGGCGAACCCGATCGGCGAAGATCTCCGCGCCGCCGCCCGGTAACGAATCAACACCTGCCGCCTTCAGTTGTTCCAGCGTTTCCCGAATGGAGAGTTTGGCGCGCTTCGAGAGGTAAGCCACCTCCACCATGGTGAAGGCTTTCAGGTGGACCTGCGGGAAGCGTTGCTTCAAACCGGAACACAGGTCGAGGAAATACTGAAATGGCAAGTCAGGATGCAACCCGCCCACGATGTGAAACTCCGTGACCGCCTCGCTATAGCCAGAAGCGGCCGTTTCGTAGGCTTCTTCAAGCGCCATGGTGTAAGCGCCGGGTGTATCTTTTTTGCGCCCGAAAGCACATAAACGGCAAGCCGCAACACACACGTTCGTTGGATTGATGTGGCGGTTGACGTTGAAGTAGGCTTTGTCGCCGTGCAACCGTTCGCGGACGGCATTCGCCATCCAGCCTACGGCGAGCACGTCGCCGGTTCGGTACAAGGTGAGCGCATCCTCGGCATTCAGGCGCTCGCCCGCAGTCACCTTGCGATGGATTGGCTCTAGTCGTGGATCGTCAGTCTGAAAAGGATGCGAATTCCCCATCAATTTGATGATACCGCAGTACCGCCCGCGAAGTCACAGCCGGAGGGCTTACACGAGGTTATCCTGTCCCACCTATTTCCGAAGCAGGAGGTCCCCAGCCACAAATCCGAAAAACACGACGGAGATGACACCGTTCATAGTGAAGAATGCGGCGTTGAGCTTTGATAAATCATTGGCGCTGACCAGGGAATGCTCGTAGGCGAGCAACACGGCTACCGCAAGCACTCCTACGCTGGCCACCGGTCCCAGATGAAATGCTCTTATCAGCGCTCCCAGAAGAGCCAGCATAACGACGTGAAAACCACGGGCTATCCAGAGGGAACGCGCGATGCCGACATAACGTGGAATCGAGTGCAATCCGGCATCGCGATCGAAGTCGTAATCCTGACAGGCGTAAAGAACGTCGAACCCGCCGACCCAGAACATCACAGCCGCGGTTAGCAGAAGAATGCGCGGATCGAATGAGCCCGTGACCCCGATCCACGCGGCGGCCGGCGCAATGCCCAGGGCCAACCCGAGCACCAGGTGCGACCAGCGGGTATAACGCTTGCTGTAGGAATAGAGAAGCACCACGGCCAACGCGATCGGAGAAAGCAAAAGCGTCATGCGATTCAACTGCAGGGCTGCGAGAACGAATAGAAGGCAAGACACCACGGTGAACGTCGCGACAAACGAGGGCGAAAGATGTCCGGCAGGAATGGCCCGCGTCCGGGTCCGGGGATTCGCTGCGTCGAACGAGACATCTGCGAGGCGGTTAAACGCCATCGCCGCGGAGCGAGCAGAAATCATGGCGACGACAATCCAAAGCACCTGGTGGATAGATGGAATACCGTTCGCGGCCAGCATGGCTCCGCAAAACGCGAAGGGGAGAGCAAAAATGGAATGCTCCCACTTGATCATCTCGAGTGTGAGTTTAAGGTTGCGGAGCACCGCCACAGGTAGATTGTAAATTACCAGCCGTCTTTATATCCCTGCTGACCGACGAGCGGCACGAAGCGGCACCCGTTCAGTGAAGTAATGGCCGGTTTTGCCTGGAACTTGCGGACGAGCTGAAGATCCTGGGCCTCGGATGGACCGACGGGGATCACCATGCGTCCACCTTCCGTCAATTGACTCAAGAGTGCTTCCGGAATTTCGGGGGCGGCGGCGGAGACGATAATGGCTTCGAAGGGCGCATGTTCAGGCCATCCCTGGCTGCCGTCGCCTACCATGATTTCGAAGTTTCGATAACCTATGCCGGCCAGAGTTTCCTGTGCGCTGCGAGCCAGCGCGGCATGGCGCTCGACGGAAAACACGTTTCGGCCCAGTTCCGCGAGTAATGCGGTCTGGTATCCAGAGCCTGTCCCTACTTCGAGGATCGTTTCGCCGCCTTGCAAACTTAGGGCAGCCAAGGAAACAGCAACAATGAAAGGCTGGGAGATGGTCTGACCCTCCCCGATCGGCAACGGACGGTCTTCATAGGCTTGACCACGATACTCTTCGGCGACAAATTCCTCGCGTGGAACGCGAGCCATGGCTGCGATCACTCGCGAGTCGCGAATGCCCCGCCGGACCAGATCGCCATCGACCATCGCGCGGCGCAGTTCTTCAAAGCGCGGAGATTGTTCCTCGCCGACCATGCGAGGATAAGAATACGCCGCGTCGGTGATTTGCCAAATCAACAGGCCGCTTATTTCTTTCGTTGCCGGATTCTTACGTCGAAGCTGACGACTCCGTTTTGGTCTCGAATTCCGATCAGGGAGACATTGCGGCTGACGTTGTACTCGACTTGGATGATCTGCTGCGATGCTTGGGAGACGTTGGTGCTGTAGGTCAAGGTCAGGTTGTTGGCCACCTGCTGTTCAATGGTGACTTGAGGACCGCGGGCAGGGTTAGTTTCCGTGCTTTGGCCCTGTGGATCGATTTTGATCCGGCTCACGCCGAACAGGCGCTGCACACGGCTGCTCACCGTGGCATTGAGAGCTTCAGCGAGCAAGGCGCTGGAGGCTTCCTGCGTATATTGCGACTGGCTGGAATTCTGGAGTTGTGCGGATTCGTCCTGGGTTCGCCCCAAGGCGAGCAGTGCAATGATGTCCGCCTCAGGAAGCGGCGGCTCGGAACGCCAGTTCATCTTTAATTTGTCGGGGGTTCCGTTCAGGTTCACGGTGATGTCATAGTCACGCACCTGGGTGGATGCCTGGAGATCGAGATTAGGAGTAGTGGTGACTGGACTGGTGAATGTCACTTCGCCCCGTTCCAGACGATACTTGCTGCCGTTGAAGAAGATGTCGCCTTCAATGATGTCGGCCCGTCCTAACACGACCGGTTTAGCCGCGGTCCCACGCAAGCGAAGATCGGCATCTCCCGAGAGTCGCGCGATCGCAGTCTGCATCTGCAATTCGGGCGTGGTCACGATGTGCACGTCCATGCGAATGCGATTCAGCAACGGGTTCGTCTGTGGCAATGCCGAAGTTGAAGTGCGTGAAGCGTAGGCGGCGAAATCGAAGCCCGGAGTGACAGCAAGCTTCGTGATGGTGATGTCGCCGGTGACGGTTGAACCTAAGTTGGATCCCGTCCAATGCAGATCGGCAGTTGCCGTGGAGCTGACTCCTGGTGGATAGCGCAAACGCACGTCTTGCCCGCTGGCGGTAAGGTCAAAATTCACCTGTCGGTTATGGGTTGTGGCATAGCCTCCAAACTTCACCAGGCCTCCCCCGGTCCGAGCCGTGAGATTCTCCACTTGCAGCCGATCCTGATTGAAAACCAGGGAGCCGTTGATCTCGCTGAGCGAGCTCGGAAGATCCACGTAAGCGATGGCTCCATTGGTGATCTGGAGCCGTCCCTGCATAGCCGGCTTGGCGACGGTTCCCGTGAAGGCCACGTCCACACTGACCATGCCAGAAGAGGTGAAATCCGGATTGAGAGTTTCTATCAGCATCAGGTTCAGGCTGCCCTGGGCGCGGAGATTCAATGCTCGGTCGCCAGTAAGCTGGATCGTGCCCCCGGCTAGAAGATCGGTTCCTTCTCCTACCAGACGAAACTGCTCCACATTCAGCGCTTCGGTCGAGGCAGTGAAACGAATTGGTCCATCATTGCGCACTTTGACATTTTGGATGTCGGCATAAAAATCACTTAAGTTCGCGGTGACCTTCAGGTTCCGAGGAGTCCGGAGAGGACCGACAAGATTGATGTCACCGGCCACCGCGGAGTGGCCGGTAATTTCCCCCTGGAGGTAAGTGCGCAGCAAAGAGTCCACATCCAGATGGTTGAAATGAAGATTGACATTCGAAGGCCAATTCTCACGCAGATGAACATCTCCATCAACGTTGAGCTCGGCGTGCTGGAACTCTGAGCGCCCGGTCAAGTGGAGGTCGGCTCCTTTGGTAACTGCATTTATAGCAAAGTTTCCGGCGCGCTCCCCGTCGAAGGACAGATCGCGTACATGGATCTCGGCGTTCATGGTTGGCTGCTCGAATGTTCCCGCACCGGCGGCGATGAAATCCAGGGATCCCTCAACTTTTACGCGTGTGGTCTCCAGAGCAGGGATTCGCTTCAAATCGAAGTTCTTTCCGACAAGGTTGAAGCGGATCACTTTTGTGGAGAGATCGTATGCCGCATCTCCCGTAACCCGTCCCTCGTAGCGCGACAGATGGATATTGGCAAGCTCGGCGGAATTATTTGCCACCCGAACGTCTGAGTCGAAATGCTCGATCTCATGGCCATAGATCGAGGCCTCGGTGAGTTGCACGCGCCCCGCGGCGTGTGGATTGGCGCGAGTACCACCAGCATCTAGGGCGAGATCCACGTTTCCGTAGACCGGATAAATATATCCGCCCAAGCCGAGAATTTCGCTGGCATCCGCATTGTGAAGATCGATCTTTGCATGGAAGGGGCTGGAGTCGACAAATCTGCCGTTCTGCAATTCTGCGGAGACATCGAAGTTCACAATCGTGTCGCCACGGTGCAGGATCCCGTTGTGTGCGGCAAACGAGTGCTTCGACAATTGGATCTGAGTTGTAACGGAGTCGCAGTGAACTCTGCGCTCCGGTGCGTCCGGAAGAGGCGCAAGAAGAATGTCGAAATCGTGAGCCTGTAAGTTGGCATCGATTGTGACATCTGGAAATCGACCGCTTGCATTGCCGTTCAAGGTAGCGTGCCCATGAATCGAGAGCGGAATTCTGCCCTGCTCCCCAAAGGCGTTAAGGACGGGTTGCCATTCGTGAATGTCTGTAGTATTTAGCGTGAACTTGAGCGCCGACGAGGATGAGATCACGCCACTGCCGTGGACCTGGGTGGCGCGCGTAGCCGTATCGAACTGGCTCATCTGAAGTTCCCCCGGAGCAGCCCGGTACAGCGCGCGGGTGTGCATGGTGAGCGGCAATTGTCCTGCTGAAGCCTGCTTCGGGGGCACGACGTCAACCGCAATAATGCTTTCCGAATTGCGGAAAGATCGAGTCCAGCGGGTCTCGACCGTGCCGCTTGCCGCCCCGACTAGATTGGCACGGCTCAATGGCATCGACGAAGGTGTGATGGCCGAGATCAGAGCACCGGCAGAGAGATCCTTGAAACGAAGCCGAACGCTGCCTTTCTGCTCATCGAGACTCTTCCCTCTTACAGCCTTGCCTTTGGTCGGAGAAGAATTCCAGTTCTCGAGTTCGGCGTCTCCGGCCACAGTCCCGTCGAGAGCCCGCGCCTGAATTTGCGAGAGAGATAGTTTCTTGGGATTGACTGAAAACTCGGCGACCGCTCCGAGTTTGTGCAGGTCCAGCGTCAGGTCGTGGTAGTCCACATCTTTCAGTTGAAACTTTCCTGCTGAGGAAAAATCGGCCGAGGACCACTTCCCTTGCCCGTTGGCCTGCATTGTGCCGCGTCTCAAGTCGCCACGCCTCGCCGTGGCGGCCAATTCACCAAGATCGACATTGGCAATGTAAGTTGCCTGCACTTCAGGAGCGCGGAAGTTGTCGATGCGACCATTTGCCTGCAGGCGTGAGCGCCCGGACGTGGCTTTGAGGGATTGCACCTCCACCCCCTCAGTAGTCAGCACAAAATGCGACTCGGCCGCCCAAGAAAAGGGCCGGTAGTCCTTCAGTTGAGTGTCAACTTTTCCCAGTCTCAGGTCGCCGGTGTAATGGCGATGCAGGAGCGAGTAACTGAGTGTCGCCGAGACATCACTGGCGATGAAATTTACGGGAATCTTTTCCTGGTCCCAGAATACTTCGCCGTTGTGGACTGCAAGTTCCCCAATGGAAAGTGAGAATAACTCTTCGACCGGGGTCTTCTCTGAGATTCGTTCGACCTTGGGCTGCGGCTGGTTGGTGGTTCCACCGGGATAAAAAATGATGTGCACGACCGGGTGTTCAAGGGTGAGAGAGCTGACTCCGAATTCGGCGCCTAAAGCAGAGATGACCTTCACTTGTGCCAGCATGCGATCGACGTGGGCATAGGGAACCTCGCCCGGCTTCTCCAAGCCGTGGATGGTGAGGTCGCGTACGTCGATGCGTAGACGGAAAGGCGTAGCGTGAATGCTTCCCAATTCGACTTTGCCGCCGGTTATCAGCTCAAGTTCGGTGATCAGGCGGCGGCGCACCATCGACTGGAACGCCGGCGTGGTGCTGTACCAGATGAGGCTTATCATCCCAAGAACAGAGACCGCCAGCACGACGAGCAGGTACTTCCAGAACTTCCGCCGGCGCGGAGTTTGGGTTGCCTCTGTCACCGCGCCTGTCCTCCGGAACCACTCGCAGCGGAATCATCGTGGATGTCACTTCCCGCCCGCAAGGTTTCTAGCCATGCGGTGAGCAGTTCATTGACTCGTTTCTGGATGAGCAACTCTTTGATCTTGGGGGAAACCTCAGCCAGGGAAACCTCTTTTGCACCCGAGTGGCGAAGCTGCGGCAGCAATTCCTGGCTGTAGTAGCTTTCAATGACCTTGGGATCGATCTGCACGGTTGGCCGGAGGCGGGCATCCACCAGGCGTAACAAATCCAGTTCATCTCCGACCCGCTTCTTCAATTCCTCTTCTGAAAGCCGGTATTGCGAGAGCAACTGCTGCCAACCAGGGTCGCTCGTCGCATTGGGATATTGTTTGCGGATGTCGGACACCCGCGCGGTGACCTCGTCCTCGGTGGCGTGTGGGAAGTCAGACGCCTTCATCTGCTCGCGCAGCAATTCCTGGTCGATCAACCGGTCGAGGGCAGCCTTGCGATCTGCGGATGTAAGTTCACGAAGCGATCGTCCGGCGGTGAACGATTCGAAGCGAAGAGCATCCTCCCAATCGCTTTGCAGGATGATGTGGCCGTTTACCGTGGCCACAATGCGATCGATGACCTCGCCTGCAGCCGCAAAGGTGGGCAAGAACGAGAGGAAGAGGATTGCGAGAATGGTGAATCGCTTAAACATCAGAATGTCTGACCGATGCTAAAGAAAACGTTGAAGTGCCGTGCCTGTTGCGGAACAAACACCGAACCTTCTTTAGAGGGAAACTTGGGTGGATTGAGATTGTAGCCGAAATCGAAACGCACGGGTCCGATGGGAGTTTTGTAGCGGACACCCAATCCAATCGCATGGGAGATGTAGTTGTAGTTGCACCCATACCGAGTCGCCTTTTCAGTACATAGGGCCGAGTCTTTCTGTCGCCACTGCAGCAGGCTGTGCAACATATCGTGTCCGCTAGTAAACACGTTTCCCGCGTCGTGGAAAATTGCGAAGCTGACATTATCCTGCACCCAAGGCAGGGTCGGCGGGGGCATGCGCAGTTCCAAGTTATTGATAAAGAGTGCTGCGCCACCGAGTGGAAATCCCGTCACAGGATCGCGGGGGCCAGCCTGGTTCAGACCGAAACCGCGATGGGAGTTTCCACCTCCGGAGAAGAACCGCTCCGGCAAGGGAATTAGGACGTGATTCTGCACGTCCTGAGCAGGCTGCGCCACAACGGTATTGCCAAAGGCAAT
>Ga0136846_1209080_pt1 | contig 10703 bp, 13 predicted proteins | sample HopSoiMetagenom2_FD_96841 | JGI IMG/M metagenome (GOLD analysis project Ga0136846, IMG submission 96841) | Grasslands soil microbial communities from Hopland, California, USA - 2 Assembly 2016 (version 4) | ecosystem: Environmental > Terrestrial > Soil > Grasslands | place: USA: Hopland... | reverse complement strand
CGGGTCGGTTGAGCGTCACCATCCCAACGCCCTCCGATTGCTCCTCGATGATTGACATCTTCACGCTCCTCTCACTCGCGCGGGCCTCGACAGGTGTTCACGGTCAAACCCGCCCGGTCGGCCCGGGCGTGTAGGGCGGCACGTCGGTACGCACATCGGCCTCCTCGGGGGTCGCCGCCGCGAACAGCTGCCCTGCTTCGACCAGGCGCGCCGGGTTGCGACGCTCCAGATAGGCGGCCACGACCGCGGCGACGGCGATCGTCGCCAGGGTCGCCCAGATGAAGTAGCGCAGCGGCGAAGGCGGCGTGGGGTGGACGTTGCCGTAGGTGACTATGCCGACCCCGATGATCCCGACGATCGGCACGATCAGGTGGCGCCAGACGGAGAACTCGGAGCGGTGCTGCTCGTAGTAGTACTTGACGACCCCTACGCCCAGCAGCGCGTAGGCGGCAATGAAGAACAGCGTCGCGATGTAGGCAGCCCACGATGCGAGTTCACCCGGTTCGTAGATCGAGCCCAGGATCAGGGTGATCGCAAGGAACACCACCGTGACCACCACGATCGCGCGCCCGGGGGCGCCGCGACTGTTGACGTGGTCGAACCACCGCGGCAGCATGCGATCGCGTCCCATCGAGAAGATCATCCGCGAGGCGGCAGTCACTGTGACGATGTTCAGCGCGATGAAGCTGGTCATCACCGCGATGATCGAAAGCGTGCCGAGGAACGGCCCCGAGAAGGACCTGGCAAGGGTGTCGAACGGCGTACCGTCGCTTTGCAGGGCTTCGAGCCCCGCTTCGTTGAGCCCGAAGCCGACCACCCCCGAGTAGATGAGCAGCACGTAGAAGGCTCCGACGGCGAGCGTGGTGACGAGGACCGCCCTGGGAATCGTTCTGCGTGGTTCGTGAGCCTCCTCGCCGAGGGTGGTCGACGACTCGAAGCCGACGAAGGCGAAGATCGCGAAGACGAGGCCGTAGATCACCCCCGAGAACCCAAGTGCGCTTTCAGACGGGTCGAAGGGCTTCAGGCTGAGCCCGTCGGCGCCACCGTTGAAGAGCACGATCAGCGCGATCACGCCGAAGACGATGATCTCGAAAGCGAGGAAGAGGAGCCCGACCCGCAGCGACGGGGTGAGGCCGATCACCGTCAGCACCGCCGTGAAGATGATCAGCGCGGCGGCGAGCCACTGCCAGGCGATGGTGACGCCTTGGCCATCCAGGTATTCGCTGACGAAGGTGGAGAAGAAGCAGAGCTGGAACGGCAGCAGCAGCACATAGGCGCCGAACAGCATCACTCCCGTGACGAAACCGACCTTTGGCCCGAAAGCGTGGGAGAGGTAGTTGTAGAAGGAGCCGGCCGCCGGCAGCTTGCGCGCGAACTCGCCGATGATCACGGCGAGGCAGAGCGAGAAGAGCATGCCGATGAGCATCGCGAAGGGAGAGGCAAAGCCACTCTCGCTGGCGATGAACACGAACCCGGCGGTGGCCCCCGCAGCCGGGCCGATCAGCGCCGCCGATTGCACGACCGCACCTCCCAGGCCGGTGGATCCTCCGCGCAGGGTTGAGACCCGGTGTGATGTCGACTCCATGCTCTACCTCACTTCCATTCGTCGTCAGCGGTCGCTCGTCTCAGGACGGCCATCGGTTCAACTTCTCCTGTTCCAGTCAGGCAGCTCGCTATCTCGGTCCCAACTCCCGGCGAGCGGATCCTCGACTTCCGCGACGAGGGCGCTCTTCTTGACCCGCATCGAGGGGGTGCGGGGGAAAGGCTCGGTCCGGTACTCGATGTAGCGGGGGACCTTGTGCTTGGCGAGGCGGTCGCGGCAGAACTCGACCAGGCCTGCCGGCGTGACGACGCTCGGGGATGTCTCCTCGACGAGCGCCACGTACGCCTTGACCTCCTCGCCCCGCAGCTCGTCCGGCACCGCCACGACCGCTGCCTCGAGCACAGACGGGTGGGAGCGCAGGACGTTCTCGACCTCCGCCGCGGCGACGTTCTCGCCGGCACGGCGGACGATGTCCTTCTTGCGGCCGAGGAAGTAGAGGTAGCCGGACTCGTCGCGGCGGGCCAGGTCGCCACTGCGCAGCCAGCCGTCGTCGAGCGCCTCCGCAGTCGCCTCGGGCCGGTTGAGGTAGCCGCGCATCATGCCCGGCGCCTTGATCAGCACCTCGCCGGGCTGGTCGAGGCCGACCTCGCGGCCCTCGTCGTCGACAAGTCGGATGCTGACCCCAGGGCAGGGCAGCCCGATCGAGCCCGAGCCGGTCATCGCCTCGGCGCGCTCGAGCGGCATCGCCACCACCAGCCCCGACTCGGTCAAGCCATATCCCTCCACCCACGGAAAGCCCCAGCGCTCGACGAACTCGGCGTGGAGCTGGGCCGGGATCCCTATGTGGAGTGCGAGCTCGACCCCATGCCGGCGCTCCTCGGGCCGCGGCTCGGCCTTGAGCAGCAAGGCCGGGATGGCGGCGAGGGCAAACAGCCGCGTGACGCTGTGCTGGACGACGACCGACCAGAAGCGCGAGACGCTGAACCGCCGCATCGTCACCAGCGGGGCACCGGCTCGCAGCGAGACCAGGAACAGCCAGGGCGGATCGTTGTAGAAGAACTGCAGGCAGCAGAGCAGGCGGTCGTCCTCGCCGAGCCCGTAGAGGCCCAGGTAGAGCTCGACGAAACGGATCCAGTAGTCGTGAGCGACCATGCATCCCTTCGGGGGGCCAGTCGTCCCAGAGGTGTAGTACACGTTGGTGATCGCGTCGGGATCGGCAGTCACGTCGGCGAGCCGCAGCGGACCGGACTCGCCGACGCAGTGCGCCAGGCCGTCCGGCTCCTCACCGTCCACGACGAGGATCTCCGTCTTGGCCGAGCCGGTCACCGCCCGGATCAGCTCCTCGTGGTCGGCGCCGCAGATGGCGAGCTTGGCGGCCGAGTCCCGAACGATGTGGCCCGCATCGTGCTCGCCCGCCGATGTGTTGATGGATACGAGAGCGGCCCCGCAGGCATTGACGGCGAGCCAGGCGACCATGAACTCGGCCCGGTTCTCGAGCATGATCAGGACTCGGTCGCCGGGGCCGATCCTGCTGGAGAGATAGCCGGCGAAATCCTCAACGGCGGCGCGGAATTGCCCTCGGGTGACGACTACGCCGTCCTCGAAGATGAAAACCGGCGTGGTCGGGCTCTGGTCCAGCGCCTCGCGGACCAGGGTGACGATGTCGGCGGGCAGGTTCGCGGCGGCGGGATCGAGAGGGGGCCAGGCGGCCTCGACACGATTCGCCGGCGCCGGGGTCATTCGTAACAGTGCTCCGGCGCCACCAGCGTCTTCTGCGGCCACTCGAGGTCGTGGGTGAAGATCAGGTCGGCGTTGTTGCGCCGCTGCAGCTGACGGATCCGCTGCCAGCTCGAGACCATCGCATCGGGATTCCAGACGATCCCGGGGAGGACGTTCTCCTCGATGTTGCGCGGCAGGTAGGCGGCGTCGGCGACGAGGATCAGCGAGCGGCCCCCGTCGAGGCGGACGAGCATCGATTGATGGCCGGCGGTGTGGCCCGGAGTGGGGAAGAGCATGATCCTGCCGTCGTCGAAGAGGTCCAGCTCACCTTCCACCTCGACCCACTCGACCGGATGATCGAAGTCAGCGGGCAGATAGATCTCCCGTTGGTACACCGGCGGCCAGTGGGCGAACTCGAGCTCGCGGCGCTGGGCGTAGAACGTCGACCCGGGGAAGAACTCGATTCCACCGGCATGGTCGTAGTGCAGGTGTGAGAGGACGACGTGGTCGATGTCAGACGGGGCGAAGCCGGCCCCCTCGAGCTGGCTGACCACGTCGTCTCCCTCCTCCATGGTCACCTCGAAGGCGTCGGCCGCCTCGCCCAGCCGTGCCCGCGGATCGTTGATCAGCGACGGGTGCCCACCCGTGTCGAACAATATGTTGCCATTGGGGTGGGAGACCACGTAGAAGAAGTAGGGAATCTCCACCTTGGTCCCGACTTCGGGGTGGAAGGGATCGAAGACGGACATGTCGGCGATCTCACCGCCACCATGAAACGCGTGGACTCGGACGCCCGCCACTTCAACTCCCCTCTCCGGGGCCCGTCTGCGCACGTACAGGTGACGCGAGCCCGTGCCTGCACCCGGCCATCGCCAGCGCGAAGCCGGCCAGCTCGTCGGCGATCGCCGCCAGCGAAGTGGGCCCGGCGGGGGTGTACCAGTAGGTGATGCCGTTGCACATCTGGATCGCGGCGAGGCGGAAGAGTTTCTGCTCGCCAATCTGGAAGTCGCCGGAGACCACGCCCTGGGCGATCACCTCGGCCCAAAGCTGCTCGTAGCTGTCGCGGAGCTTGACGATGCGGGCGCGGTTGGAGTGATCGAGCGAGCGGATCTCCGCGTCGCCGACGTAGGCGTCGATGAGGTTCTCGCCGTTGTAGGTGACGTGCGCACGGGCCAGCCCGGCGAGTTCCTCCGCCGGGCCGCTCGCGTCCGCGACCGCGCTGCGGGCCCCCGCGATCAGCTCGTGCATGGCGTCGCGCATGATCGTCAGCAGCAGGTCCTGCTTGCTGCCCATGTGGTGGTAGAGCGCCGCGGTGGTGACCCCGGCGTCGTCGGCGATCTCGCGGATCCCGGTAGCCGCGTAGCCCCGAGCGGCGAAGAGGCGGACGGCAGCGTCCCGGATGCGCGTCCCGGTATCGGCGGCTTTCCTGCTTACCGATCGATCGATAACCTCGACGTTACCAACCGTCGCCGGGTGGGTCAACCCGGGCTTGTGAGCCCTGGACCCGCCGCCGGGAGGGTGGGCGGCAGGTCCTCGCGGGCTACCTACCTGGCGGCCCCGTCGTGGGTATCGCCGTGGGCGTCATACGGCTCACGCGAGCCGGACTTCGCCAAGCCGCGGCTGACCATGTATCCCACCGCCACGATGGCGACGTAGAGCCAGGCCTGCCGGGCGATGAACTCATCGGTTCCGGGCGCCGTGTCGCCACCCTTGATCAGGGCGGCGCTGATCAGGATTCCGGCGATTACGGCAACCATCGCCCAGAACTCGGTCGTCTTCAGCGAGCTCTTCGTCTCCGTCGTCAACCGTCGGGGAACCGCTCTGATCCCGTCCCCAGACGACACCGGACGTGCTGTTCGAGCCTCCATGAATCCTCCTTGTCGATTGTTTTGAGGAGGCTTCAATCCACCGGCCGGACCGTCCGGGGGACCCAAATGTCTCCGCGAAGCCTCGATGCAAGTCGCAGGGCGCCTACATCAAGTCTTCGCAATTGGTACCCCGGGCTGCAGGGCACAAACGGTTGACGAGGGGAATCGACGATGGCCGTCATGGCTGGCCAGTCACGCCGGCAGTGGGTGGGTTAATGGTTGGCAAACCGGGGTACAAGCGGACGGGTTTACCACCGAAGCACGCGAAGCGACGGGTTCACCTGCGAAGCACGACGTCTACCAAGGAGTCAGCCAGATGAATGACAACTACAGTCCCGCCAGTCTCTACGCCGGCCTGATCGGAGCTGTATTGCTGGTCGCCGGGATCATCGGCTTCTTCTACAGCTCGTCGTTCGGCAGCCCCGGAGAAGTCGATGCGGTGATTGGTGTGCTCGACGTCAACGCGTGGCACAACATCGTCCACATCCTCAGTGGCGTCCTTGGCCTACTCGCCTTCCGCGCTGGCGCCCAGGCCTCGCGCACCTATGCGCTCGTATTCGGGCTGGTCTACATAGTGGTGGCGATCTGGGGGTTGATACTCGGCAACCATGAGTCGATTCTCGGCTTCCTTCCGGTCAACACCGAGGACAACATCCTCCATGTGATCCTCGGCGTGCTCGGTGTGGGTGCTTACGCTGCCAGCGACCCTCGAACGGAAGCAAACGCCCCCCGCGGTCACCCAGCCTAGGAGGCGCTTTCACCGTTCGACCTCGCGCTCGCGCCTGACGACGGCACCTGGCCGACCATTTCTATTTCGCGAAGCTCGCATGCGGACATTGGCGTCCGCCGACGGCGAGTTCTTGCCTCGACGCCTGTAACGCTCTCAGCGCGCCGAGGGCGCAACGCCAGATTGGCCATGCCGCAAGCCGCCAGTGCGGTCATGGCGTCGAGAGCATGCGGTCTATCGTCTGCGTAAGCGGCGGAAGATCCCGCTCCACGATCTGAAGCACCCGGTGGATGTCAATCCGAAAGTACTCGTGGGCGATGAGGTCTCGAAGTCCAGCAATGTCTGCCCAAGGAATTTCGGGTGCCGACTCGCGGGTCTCGAGCGCGAGGTGCTTGACAGCCTCGCCGATCACAACGAATTGAAAAAGCAGGGCATCGTGTAGCAGCGGGTTTTCGAGGGCGGCAGCTGTCTCGCCAGCTTGCTCGAGGTGCCGTCGAATTGTGGCGATCGCGTCCTTGATATCGCCCAAGCGTTCTTGCTCGTCGCGGCTCACAGGGGCAAGGCCTCATTGAGAACCCTGTCCCGGATGCCTTTCTTGAACATGTCAGCCGTTGCCACATCGACGGGGAGGCCGAGGATCTCCGCTGCCTCGCGACGAAAGGCGGCAAGATCGAGAAGGGTACGGTCCTGCCTCAGGTCGACTAGGAGATCTATGTCACTGTCGATTGTCGCCTCGCCCCGGGCAAGGGATCCGAAGACGCGAAGGCGGCTGACCCCATGTCTTTCGGCGGCGTCGAGCAGCCGGCGGCGTCGGTGGCGCAGCTTGGTGGCGTGCGGACCGAGCTGGCTTCGCACCGAGGTCGTAGAAGCGGGGGATCTCGCTCGCGGAGTCCGAACCTCGAGGCGTCGACCGCATGCCGCTAGAAGCCGCTCCAACGTCGGCAGGGTCGGCAAGGAGGCCCCCGTCTCATAGCGAGCGAGCGCCGACTGTGAGGTGCCCGCTCGCCTCGCTAGGTCGACCTGCGAGAAATTTGCGTCGAATCTCGCTTGCCGGAGAGCAGTGGCTATGGAAGACATAGAAGCATTATACCTTTATCAGTATAAGCGCCTTTCCCCAGGCTTGGACCTAGAATCGTCGGCGCATGACGCGCGACGACTTCTACGCCTCACCATTCGGCGTCATCTACAGCAGCTATATGGAGAGGCCCCGCGTGAGCCGTCTCATCGGCCGGATCGTTTGGGGTGGGGACAGCAAGGCCTATTACGACAGCATGAGCGCCGTCGAAGAGGTTGACGCCGGCGGCGTGATCGTCGACTGTCCGTGCGGCGCTGGGCCGGCAATGCGCGCTCTTCGGCCGGGCGTCGGCGTGCGCTACGTTGCCGCCGATCTCTCTCCTTCGATGCTTCGCCGCGCGCACAGGCGAGCGAAGGCGCGCGGGCTGGCCGAGGTGCAGTTCCTCGACGCGGACGCGACCGATCTCCCCCTGGAGAGTGGCGGCGCCGACCTCTTTCTCTCCTTCTGGGGCCTGCACTGCTTCGACGATCCGGCGGCGGCGCTCGGCGAGTCCGCCCGCGTGCTGAAACCCGGCGGACGCCTGGTCGGCTGCTGTTTCGTGCGGGGAGACGACGGCCTTCGTCAGCGGTTGCTGATTCGGCCAGGCGCCGGCGATTTCGGTCAGGTTGGCACGGCTCCAGAGGTGATGTCTTGGCTTGCAGCTGCCGGTTTCCGGCCACCGACGACCAGCAGGTCTGGCCCGATGCTCTTCTTCGACGCTCGGCTCCTGGCTTAGCGAGCCTGTTCCAGGACGCCCCGGACGAAGTCCGACTTGGCATCGGTGTAGGCGTCGCGATCATCGACGAAGCGGCTCGCGAGGCGTCGCTTCAACGCCGCGTATTCGGACGCCAGCTCCGGGAGCTCCCGCAGACGGTCGCGGAAGGCAAGCTCGTCGGCGTAACGGTTTGAGGCGACCGGAACGAGGTGAAGGTGATGCGTGCGGCGGTTCGGGTGCGGCTTGCAGAACCAGTGCATCTCCTCGACGAGGTACGGCGCATACATGTACTCGAGCCGAGCCAAAGGCTCAAAGCACGCCTGCGACTCCTTCAGGCTGCGGACACCGGCGAGGATGTCGATGATCGGCTTTGCCTCCAGGCCCGGGACGGCGGTGCTGCCGACGTGATGGACTCCGTCGACAATCCAATCTCCAATCGTGCCTTCTAGCGCTGCTCGCTCTTCCTCGAACCGGGCGGGCCAGATCGGATCGTATGGGGAGAGCCGAATTGGCTCGGGAAGATCGGATGGCTTGGATCCATGGACTGATTCGATGGGTGGATTATCCCTCGGCTGGGGGGCATCCGACTCGCTGCTCCGAAGGAAATCGTCGCCCACGGCCGGCCGCTGCATTGCGGCTTCGAACCGTTGTTCCCTTGCCGGGACGCGCTCAGCGCAGCTCGTCGAGTGAGCCGACCTCGACGTCGAACGGTTCGTCGGCGGAGCGCCGGCGGCGGTACGGGGAGACGGTCACGCGGTGCACCTCGCCGCAGGGGCAGGGGACCTCGATCGGCCGCGTGTCTGCGGCCGGATCGGTGTCGACCTTGAGGCGTCGCAGCTGGCCGGCCGATTTGCAGCCAAAGGAGATCACCCATCCGTAGTCGACGGGCTCGGCGCGTCTTTTCGGGCGGCGGGGCGGTGGCATCTACTCATCCTCTCCGATCGCAGGCAAGGCGTGCTTCCGGCCGGCATCTCCTCCCTGGTCGACTTAGTCGCTCTATGGGCGACCAACTCGACCAGCAGGCGGCCAGAAGTCGAGCTAGCCTCGCAGCAGCTCCCAGCCCTCGCTGGTGAGGGCGAGGTAGGAGCGCCCGTCGGGCCCGCGGCGCTCGAGGACCAGGCCGTGGCGGGCTGCGCGGGCAACGCTCCTCTGCAGGGTGCGCTCGCCCCGGCCGCGGAAAAGCGCGAACAGCTCGCGGCGGGAGCAGAAGCCGTCGTCGGCGAGCTCGACGATCGCGGCGAGGATCTCCCGCTCCGGGATAAGCCTTTGCCTGATCGCCATGAGAGAGACGGTAGGCGTCCAGGCCGTGGCTAGACCCGCCGAGGCGCCCCGCCGGCGCCGTTTCCCCCCAGGGCGGCCTGGGTAAGAGGCAGTCGACGTTCCCAGTGAACGACAGGAGGAGAACGACGATGGCTGAGTTGACGACACTGGAGGAGAAGCTCGCCGAGGTGCTGGGCTTGGCTCAGGCCGCCCAAGGGACTACCGAGAAGGTGGAGGGACTGGTCGAAGACGAAGGCGTCGCCGAAACCCTGAAGCAGATGCGCGAGGAGGCGGAGGAGACGGAGCGCCGCTGCGCCGAGCTGGCCGACAACCGCAACGGCAAGAAGACCGCGATCCTCGAAAAGGCGCAGGAAACAAAAGGCGAGGCCACCGAGATGATGTCCACCTATCTCGGCGAGGACGCCGACGGCCTTGACGGCTTCGAGTTCCTGACCATGGCCGAGGCCGGCGAGGTCGGCCATTGGGCGGTGCTGGGCAAGCTGAACGAGTCAGCCGGGGAGCCCGAGCTGAGCGAGTTGGTCAAATGGGCCCTGCCGATCCAGGAACGCCATTTCAGCAGCGCCAAGGAGTGCTCACTGCGGCTGGCCGGCGAGAAAGACCCCTACGAAGAGTCCTGAGCCCTGAGCCACGTCGACGGTGGATTGCCGTCGTGAGAAAATCGAGCGACTGGAGATGGGTGCCGGGGGCCGTGACGATCCTTGCCCTCGCGCTGTCCGCGGCCGGCTGTGGGGACCTCAGCAGGGGCGAGCTGAGCCGCGGGGTCGAATCGCTCAGCGCCCTGGCGGCGCAGGGTGGCCTGATCGCCAATGGGGTCGCCCGCGACGCCACCAAGTCCACCTACACCCGGGTGATGGCGAAGACCCTCGGCGGGGAAGCTGAGCACGAGGCCGAAAAGCTCGCCGACGCCGAACCTTCGCCCGAGGTCGTGCGCGAGCGCAACGCCGCGGTCCAGGTTGCCGGCGAGCTGGCGGACCTCTTCTCCGAACTGCAGACGTTCCCCGGCGACGAGCACCATGGGGCTCTGATCCAGCGTCACATGCGCGAAGTCAAAGAACAGGCCGACGCCGTCGTCGTCCGCCTCACCGGGGAAGCACCGTGAAGGCGATCCTCCAGATCGCCCTCGGGGTCATCGCCGCGCTCGGCGGCTTCCTCGATATCGGCGATCTCGTCTTCAACACCCAGGCGGGGGCGCTCTACCGCTACGACCTGCTTTGGGCGGTCGCGCTCGGCACGATCGGGATCGCCGTCTACGCGGAGATGTGCGGACGGGTCGCCGCGGTCACCCAGCGACCGGTGTTCGACTCGATCCGGATGCGGCTCGGCTTCGGCATGGGACTCGTCGCGCTGATCGCCAGCACCCTCGTCAACGTGCTTACCGTCGCGGCGGAGCTGGGTGGCCTGGCGATCGTCCTGACCCTGCTCTTCGACGCCGCCTTCAGCCTCTTCGTCGTGCTCGCGGCGATCGGCCTGGTGATCGCGGTGGCCCTGCTGCCTTTCAGCGGCATCGAGCGGATCTTCGGCTACTGCGGCCTGATGATGCTGGTCTTCGTCGCCACCGCCGTGCACCAGGGGCCCGACTGGGGCGACGTGGCCCATGGCTTCGTGCCCTCGTTCAGCGGCTCCCCGCTCTACCTCTACTTCGTCGTCGGCGTCTTTGCCGCGGCGCTGATGCCGTATGAGGTCCACTTCTATTCCTCCGGTGCGATCGAGGAGGGCTGGGACGAATCGAGTCTGCGCGAGAACCGGCTCAACGCGATGGTCGGCTACGCGCTCGGCGGCGTGCTGGCCTGCGCGCT
>Ga0136846_1225103_pt1 | contig 10708 bp, 13 predicted proteins | sample HopSoiMetagenom2_FD_96841 | JGI IMG/M metagenome (GOLD analysis project Ga0136846, IMG submission 96841) | Grasslands soil microbial communities from Hopland, California, USA - 2 Assembly 2016 (version 4) | ecosystem: Environmental > Terrestrial > Soil > Grasslands | place: USA: Hopland... | reverse complement strand
GGCCACGACGAGGTCTGGGGCGTCCTCGGCGTCGAGCGCCCCGAGGCCACGTGGGAGGACCGCGACTGGTACCCGGACGCCGCTCCGTGCCTCGAGCGCCTGCGCGACGCGGGCTATCGCGTGTGTGCCGTCGGCAACACGCCGCAGTTCGTCGAAGACGGCATCGCTCGCCGCATCGAGGTGCTCGGCTCGTCGGAGCGCTGTGGCGTCTCGAAGCCGGATCGAGCGTTCTTCGCGCGCGTCCTCGAGGTTGCCGGCGGCTCGCCTGAGAAGATCGCGTACGTGGGCGACCGTGTCGACAACGACGTCCGCCCGGCGCTGGCCGCCGGGATGATCGGCGTTCACATCCGGCGCGGCCCATGGGGGTACCTGCAGGAGCCCCCGCGAGAAGCCGTGCGCATCCAGTCGCTCGACGAGCTGCCCGCGGCCTTCGCATGACGTTCCGCGTCGGGATCGGCGTCGATGCGCATGCGTTGGCGGACGGCGTTCCGCTCGTGCTCGGCGGTGTGCACCTCGACCATCCGCGCGGGCTCGCCGGCCACTCAGACGGCGATGTCCTCGCTCACGCGCTCGTCGACGCAATGCTTGGCGCCGCCGGGCTCGGCGACATCGGCTCGCTGTTCCCGCCGGACGACGAGCGCTTCCGCGGCGCGGACAGCGTCGAGTTGCTGCGCGAGGCCCACCGCCGCGTGCGCGACGCCGGCTGGCGGCTCGTGAACGCCGACTGCGTGCTCGTGGGCGAAGAGCCCAGGATCGCCACACGCCGCGACGAGATGCGCAGCCGCCTCGGTCGGGCCGTGGACGGCGGCGACGTAAACGTGCGCGCGACGACCACCGACGGCCTGGGCTTCACGGGTCGCCGCGAAGGGCTCGCCGCGTACGCGGTCGCGCTCCTCGAGCGCAGCTGATGGAGGTCGTCCGCTACGCCGACCGTCCAGACCTGCGCGACCGGCGGCAGGAGCTGCTCAACGCATTCCCCGAGTACATGAACCACAACGAGCTCGGCTGGAAGTACTGGGGCCGCCTCTACGAGGACTTCCCGGACTTTCAGCTCGCGCTCGTCGAGGACGACGACCTCCTGGGCGAGGTGCACGCGCTGACGCTTCCGGTCGCGGGCGACGAGCTGCCGCGTGGGTGGGACGAGGCGTTCGCGCGCGGCATGGAGGCGGGCGGCGGGAACGTCGCGTCCCTGCTCGCGATCAGCGTCGTGCCAGGCGCGCGAGGGAAGGGTCTTCCCGCAGCGCTGATCGAGGCCGTGCGGCGCGTCGCCCTGGAAAAGGATCTGGACGCTGTCGTCGCTCCAGTCCGGCCGACGTGGAAGGAGCGATATCCGCTGATCGCGATCGAGCGCTACATGGGGTGGCGGCGCGCGGACGGTGCGCACTTCGACCCGTGGCTGCGAACGCACGAACGCGTCGGCGGCGTGATCGCCGCCGCCGCACCCGAGTCGATGCGGTTCGAGGCGCCGGTCGCCGACTGGGAGGAGTGGACTGGAATGCAGTTTCCGGAGGACGGGACGTACGTCGTGCCGAGCATGCTTGCTCCGCTCGAGGTGCATAACGGCGTGGGCACGCACGTCGAGCCGAACGTCTGGGTCCGGCACGGCGTCTAGCGGCTAGGCAGGGAGCGAGGCGAATCCGTCCGTGAGCACGACGAGCCCGTCGCGCTCGAGGGAGACGAGCGCGTCGCCGTCGGAGGGCTGGTGGCCCGACGCGACGGCCCGCAGGGCGGCCGCGCGGCGCTGGCGGAACGATCCCTCGAAGCGCGACTGCTTGCGCAGCGGCTCGTACCGGTTTCCGCGCGAGGGGCAGGCGGAGGCGAGCGGGCACGCCGCGCAGCGCGGAATGCGCGCGAGGCAGATCGTCGCGCCGAGATCGAAGAGCGCTTGCGCGCACGCTCCGTCGAATTGCACGCCCGTCCGCTCCTGGATGCGTCTCACGTTCGTGTCCACGGGGAGGACGTCGTGCCCGAACGCGAAGTTCGCGACAGCCGCCGCCGTATACGGCCCGATGCCCGGCAGCGTCGTGAGATCGGCCGGCCACCCCTGCGCCGCGACGAGCCGCGCCGTGCGGTGCAGGTTCAACGCGCGCCTGTTGTACCCGAGCCCCTGCCACTCGACGATGACGTCGGCCGCCGAGGCGGAGGCGAGGGCCTCGACGGTCGGCCAACGCTCGAGCCACGCGTGCCACCGCGGAACGACCCGCTCCACCTGTGTCTGCTGCAGCATCACCTCCGAGACGAGGATCGGGTAAGCGTCCGTCGTCTCGCGCCAGGGCAGGTCACGCCGGTTGGTGCGGAACCACGCGAGCAGCAGCTCCTTCACGCTGCGAGCGTAGAGGACGGCCCGGCGTGGCGCGCTCAGGGCGAGATCTTGGCGGCGACCTCCCAGATGTGGCCGTCCGGGTCGGCGAAGGCGGCGGTACGCAGCCCCCAGTGACGGTCGATCGGGCCGTTCAGGAGCTCGATCCCCCGGCGGTTCAGTTCGTTGCAGGTCGCGTCCGTGTCGTCGACCCAAACAGTCAGCTGAATTCGCGATCCCGCGTCAGGCGCGGCGACGGGGGCAGGACGGATCAGGTCGCGCGCCTGACGGCTCACGAGCAGGTTGACGATCAGGTTCTCGAGCTTGAACACGGCCGAGTTGCCGTCTTCGTAGACCGGCGACGCGCCGAGGGCTCGCTGGTAGAAGGCTCTGGCGCGGTCGCGGTCCTCGACGAAAAGCGTGATCGCGCCCACGGCGTTGAGCGGCTCCGGCATTCGTTCTCCTCCATCTGAGACGTCAGCCCTGAAGACCGGGCGACGCGACAGAACTCATCGCCCCGCCTGCGCCGACGTACCGCTTCTTTACGCTTCGGCAATCGCAGGCTTACCCGCCGCGCCTACCTTGCAGCCGCCATGCGCAGACTGATCGCCATCGCCTTGCTCGTCACCGGCCTCGCCGCCGCATCGGCGGACGCGGCGACGGCGCCGCTCGTGCCCGTCCACTCGCAGCAGGCAATCAAGAAACGGACGAACCTCTATGCGTTCGTGCCGACGAGGCTCGGGTTCGCGTTCCGCTACTACGCGTGGAAGTTCCAGCCGGGGGCGAAGCCTGCGCTCCGGATCTGGTTCCGCAACCGCCTGCAGCGCAGCCGCGAGATCACCTTCGTGGTCACGCCGCAGACCGGTCCCTGCGCGCAGGGCAAGGAGAAGAGCTTCCAGCTCGACGGAAACAAGGTCTACTGGTCGCACCGGGCGGAGGAGCAGCAAGCGTGGCGGTGCGTGCCGAGTCCGGTGAACGGCAAGCAGATCCGGCTCACGGCCGCGACATCGATGTCGCCGTTCACGTTCGCCGACGTCGGGCTGGGCCGGATGGTCGCGTCCGGCCGCTGGGTGCGCTGAGTCAAAGCGGCGGCGGCGGCGCGGTCCGCCGCCATGACGAACGTCACACGAAAGTCGTGATGCGCCGCTCTACCGACATCAGGGAGCGCTGAGCCGGAAGAAGTAGAACGAGTTGCCGACGAGCTCGCCGCTCGGCAGGACCGCCCAGTCCGGGATCACGCCGACGCGGCTCCACCCGAGCCGCTCGTAGATCCGCTCCGCCTTCGCGCCCTCGTGCGTCGACAGCCAGAGCAGGCGCAGGTCGAGCGTGCGGCCGCACTCGACGACGGCCTCGAGCAGGGCGCGGCCGATCCCGGCTCCGCGCCGCTCGGCCCGGACGACGAGCCGGCGCACCTCACCCCGGTGGCGGCCGTTGCCGGCCTCGTCACGATCGAGCTGGACGGCGCCGACGAGCTCGTCGCCGTCGAAGGCCGCGAGGAGCACGCGCTCGCCCGGCGCGAGCCGTGCCGCTGCATCCTCGTACGCGTCGCGCGCGGCTTCGTGCGTCAGGGGAGCCGGAAGGCCGAGCGCCATGCCGCTCGCGTGCGCGTCGAGCAGCAGCTGCGCGAGATCGTCCAGATGCGAGAGCACGCCCGCCGCGGGAAGCTCTTCGATGCGTAGTGCCTCAGGCAAGCCCGGAGCGGGCGCCGCCGGCGCCGACGCGCGAGATCGACGTGATGCGCGGATCGATCAGGCGTGCGATCACGTCCGCGATCGTGTTCAACGCGATGATCGCGGTCGCGCTGATGAACATCACCCCAAGGATCAGCGGCAGGTCGTACCCGCGCTCGCCGCTCAGCGCGTTGAGCACGAGGTGGCCGATGCCTTGCAGGCCGTACACGACCTCGATGTAGATCGAGATGCCGATTGCGGTGCCGGCATCCATGGCGAGCATCACGATCGTCGGCGCGATCACGTTCGGGAGCGCGTGCCTCGTCAGCACGCGTGTCTCGCTCGCGCCCTTTGCGCGCGCCGTCCGCACGTAGTGCGTGCCGAGCGTCTCCAGCAGGCGCGCGCGGAGGACGCGCATGTAGAGCGCGACGAAGAAGAGCGCGAAGGTGATCCACGGCAGGATCAGGTGGGTCGCCCAGTGCTGCGGGCCCTGACACACGACGATGGGCTGCGACGAGCCGAAGACGTGCGTCGTCGTCGGCGCCGTCGCATGGTGGAAGAAGTTGCAGTACCCGCCGTCGAGTAGCCGCCAGTGCACCGTGAACAGCAGCTGCAGCACGAGGCCGATCACGAGGGGATGCGTGGAGATGCCGATCAGCGAGACCGCGACCACCGTACGGTCCAGGATCGATCGCGGGGAGCGCGCCGAGATCAGCGCGAGCGGGACGGCGATGAGGATCAGCATCACCGCGCCGCCGATGATCACGGATGCGGTCACGCCCGCGGCGTCGCGCACCATCTGCGCGACGGCCTGGCCGTGGATCTGTCCGTCGTAGCCGATCACGAGCGTCGACCACGCCGTGCCGAAGTCACCCCGGAGCAGGTTCCCGATGTAGGCGGCGTATCGGTAACCGAGCGAGTGGTCGAGCCCGAGCGCGTGGTTCGCGGCGGCGATCTGCCCGGGCTTCGCGTGCTGGATGTCGATCAGGAAGCCGGCGGGGTTCACCGGGATCGAGGCGTAGACGATGAACGTGATCGTCGACAGCACGAACAGCAGGCAGATCCCGGTGATGATCCGGATGAGGATGAAGCGGACCACTATGCGCGCGTCTCCGCGTCGAACGCCTCACGCAGCCCCTCGCCGAGCTGGTTGAAGGTGAACACGGTGATGAAGATCATCACCGACGGGACGATCGTCAGCCAGATCTGGCTCTGGAGCGAGTTCGCCGTGGTGACGGGATTGAGCACGCTGCCCCAGACCGTCCCGAGCAGGTTCCCCCAGCTCGGCGTCGGCAGCTTGATCCCAACGCCGAGGAACGTGATGCCGGCCTCGAGCAGGATGTTCACCGGGATCAGCAGCGTGGTGTAGACGATCGCGGTCGGGAGCACGTGCGGGAAGATGTGCGTCCGCAGGATGCGGCGGTCGCGCGCGCCGACCATCACCGCCGCCTCGATGAACTCTCTGCTGCGGAGTGTCGCGACCTCCGTGCGGATGACGCGCGCCGGATAGAACCAGGTGAACGCGCCGATCAGCAGCACGAGCGACACGACGCCCTGCGGGAAGACCCCGAGGGTGATGTAGTCGAGACGGTTGCTCGACTGCGAGCCGATCGCGATCACGAGCAGCAGCAGCGGGAACGCCATCACGAATTCGGTCAGGCGCGAGATCGCGGCGTCGACGAAGCCGCCCATGAAGCCGGCCAGCGTGCCGAGGAGGGCGCCGATCGACATCGCGACGATCGTCCCGCCGATCGCTACCTCGAGAGAGGTTCGGCCGCCCTCCAGCACGCGGAGCAGCTCGTCGCGTCCCAGCGTGCCGTCCGCGCCCAGGATCAGCCACGTCCTGCCCGTCCCGTGCGGAGGATCCGTACGGACGTAGCCGGTGTCGTCGGTGTACTCGTGCGTCGTGTCCCAGACGTGCGAGAAGGGGCCCACCGGCACGTGCTTGATCGCGTCGGTGGCGTAGGGGAGAGGCGTGTCGCTCGAGTGGCCGAGTGCCCTCGTCAGGATCGGGGGCCCGAGCGTGATCGCGAGGACGAGCAGCAGAGCGGCGATCGCGCTCGCGAAAAGCATGCGGTCCGAGCGGATGACGCGCCAGACCCTCACAGCCTCACCGCCTTGGCGGAGATCCACTGCACGGCGAGCGCGGTGTTGACGCCGTCCCACGGCTGGCCGATGCCGAAGACCGGGTAGCGCACCCAGACGTCCTCGCCCCGCGGCAGGGCGGGGGAGGCCGGGATCTTGCCCTCGATCGTCCCGCGCCACGTCGCGCCCGGCCGCAAGGGGAACGCGATGTCCGGCGTCTCCTTGTCGGCCGGCACGTAGATGAGACGGCGCTGGCCGAGGACGTCGAGTCCCGAATAGACGAGCGCCGGGCCGTTCCAGGCCACCCCGATGTCGCCGACCGGTGACCACGTTGCCTCGTAGAGCGGCTCCTTCGTCCCGTTCGTGACGGTCGCCCGGACGCGCCAGCGACCGTCGTGGAAGACGATTCGGTCGATCCGGTAGTGGACCGGCTGCGCGCTCGCGGCGTCTCGCCAGTGGACGTCGAAGGTGCGCTCGACCCGGGCCGTGCGGACGCCCGTCGCCGAGCCGCAGCCTGCGGCAGCGAGCACGAGCATCGCCAGCAGGATCACTCGAACGTACGCCAGGACTGAGGAATAGCGGAAGCGATATCGCCCGGTCAAGCCCGACGGCTGCGCGTGACCCGCCAGCCGACCAGACCGGCGAAGAAGAGCAGCACCTCGACGACCGTGATCGCGAGGCGGTTCAGCAGCGTCACGCTCAGCGCGGGGCCGGCAGTCGTGACCGCGAGCAGCAGCCCGTACATCGACGCCTCGCGGGCGCCGAGCCCGGACGGCGCGAACACGGCGAGGACTCCGACGATCGCGCCCACGGCCGAAACGCCGCCGAGGTACGGGATCGTCGCCAGGCCGACCTCGGCGCCGACCGAGCGGAGCATGAAGTACACCGCGAAGCCGCCGATCAGCCACGTGCCGCAGTAGAAGACGAGCAGGCCGAGCATGAACGGGAACGGCAGCGGCTCGATCCCGTCGGCGCCGAAGGGCTTCAGCAGCTTGTTCGCCACGGGGCGGAACACGCGCGGGTGCAGGAGCGCGGTCAGGAGCAGCGCGAACGCGATCAGGGCCGGCAGCGGCGCGTTGACGTCGCGCACCCACGCGAGGCTGACGACGAAGACGATCACGCCCGAGATCGCCGAGAGCCCGGCCTCGACGAGGATCGATGCCAGCACGGTCGCCGTTTCCGTCACGCCGGCGTAGCGGCGGAGCGCGACGGTGCGGGCGGCGGGCGTCCAGAGCGCTCCGGGGAGGTACTTCGCGAGCATCGAGACCATCTCCGACTGGAGGGCGGCCCGGTAGCCGACGGGGATCCCCCACGCGTCGAGCATGCGGATCCAGCCGAGGATGAACACGAGGTAGTAGACGGCGACGATCGCGAACGCGAGCAGGAGGTAGCCGGCGTTCGCGTTCTCGAGGAGCGGACGCGCCTTCGACCACTGGTCGCGCACCGCCCAGGCGCAGAAGGCGACGGTGATCGCGAGCAGCGCGAACTGGATGCCCTTGACCAGGCGCGGGCGAGCGCGGAAGAATTCCACCGCCGCGGTTGCGTTCATGTTTTCGAGACTAGACGGCCGACAGGCGCACGCCGAGCCAGACCCCTGCGACGCCGCCCAGGGCGGCGCAGACGACGGAGGCGAGCGACAGGGGTGAGCCTCCCCACAACGACGGAACGTAGCCGCCGACGAAGGTTCCCAGCCCGGCGCAGAGGCCGATCACGGAGCGCATAGCTTCGGGATCGGCAGGGAAGGTCGTGAACTAGAGTCCCGGAGTGAGGGAGAAGCGCCAGCACTACAACGTCACGCTCGCGGTCATGGCGCTCGCCGGCCTCGCCTATTCGCTCCAGCAGACGATGATCGTCCCGGCGCTGCCGAGCCTCCAGCGCGACCTGAACACCTCGACGGCGTGGGTGACCTGGCTGCTGACCGCGTTCCTGCTCGTGTCCGCGGTCGCCACCCCGATCCTCGGCAAGCTCGGCGACCAGTACGGCAAGGAGCACTTCCTCCTCGTGAGCCTGATCGTCTTCTTCATCGGCTGCGTTGCGGCCATCTTCGCCTGGAACATCTGGTCGCTGATCCTCTTCCGCGCGATCCAGGGCTTCGGCGGCGCGGTCTTCCCGCTCTCGTTCGCGATCGTCGCGGACGAGTTCCCGCGCGAGAAGGTGGGGTCGGGCGTCGGGATGATCTCGGCCATCCTGGGCGTCGGCGGCGGCCTCGGCCTGGTGCTCTCGGGTGCGCTCGTCGACTACGCGTCCTGGCGGTGGCTGTTCATCGTCGGCGCGGTCGTTGTCGGCATCGCAGCCGTCGGCGTGTGGCGATTCGTTCCCGAGTCGCCGATCAAGACCCCCTCGCGGCTCGACCCGCTCGGCGCGGTCACGCTGTCCGCGACGCTGGTCGCGCTGCTCCTCGCCCTGACCGAGGGGCCGAACTGGAGCTGGGGCTCGGGCCGTGTTATCGGCCTCTTCGCGATCAGCGCGCTGTGCGCCGTTGCGTGGGTGCTCGTCGAGCTGCGCGTGCCCGAGCCGATGGTCGACATCCGGATGATGTTGCAGCGGACGGTGCTCTTCACGAATCTCACCGCGATCTTCACCGGCTTCGCCATGTTCGGGGCGTTCGTGCTGCTGCCGACGCTGATGCAGACGCAGCCGGGCGGGGAGGTGGACTACGGCTTCGGGTTGTCCCCGACGGCAACGGGGCTCTACCTGCTGCCCGGCGGCCTGCTCGGGTTCTTCGCCGGCCCGATCGCCGGGCGACTCGGGATGAGGTACGGCTCGCGCCTGCCGCTGATGGGCGGGCTCGTCCTGGCGGCGATCGGCATCGCGTCGCTCGCGGTCTTTCACATGCACCCGTACCAGATCTCGGTCGGGATGGTGTTCATCGGCGTCGGCGTGCCGTTCGCGTTCGCCGCGATGGCGAAGCTGATCGTCGACGCCGTGCGGCCGTCGGAGACAGGCATTGCGACCGGCATGAACACGGTGATGCGAACGATCGGCGCGGTGATCGGTGGGCAGGTCGGCGCCGCGATCGTCAGCGCCGACACGATCGCGCACACGCACGTGCCGGCCGAATCGGCGTTCATCGCAGCGTTCTGGGTCAGCGCCGTCGTCGCAGTGTTCGGGGCCGCGCTCGCCCGGTTCATCCCGGCGCGACGCTCGCCCGCGTCGGCCTTCGCGGACTGAAGCCGTGGCGGCGATCCGCGTGCGCTCCGCGCCCAGCCCGACCGGCACGCTCCACGTCGGCAACGCGCTGAGCGCGGTCGCGAACCGCCGCTTCGGCGATTGGCTGCTGCTGCGAATCGACGACACCGACGTCGCGCGCAACCTGCCGGGCGGCGAGCAGGGGATCCTCGACGACCTGCGGTGGCTCGGCATCGAGTGGGACGAAGGCCCCGTCTCCCAGAGCTCCCGCGCGGAGCGGCACATGGACGCTGCGCGAGAGGCGGGGCTGCCGCAGCGTTTCGACGGCGTGACGCTGTGGCGCGAGGACGGGTCGCCGACGTTCCATCTCGCGAGCGTCGTCGACGACGTCGACTTCGGCATCACCCACGTCATCCGCGGCTCGGACCACCGCCCGAACGAGGAGCTCCACGCCGCCTTGCACCGCGCGCTCGGCTCGACGCCGCCCGAGGTGATCCACCACGGGCTCGTCGTCGCCGCCGACGGCAAGAAGCTGTCCAAGCGCGCCGAGGGAGCGACTGTAGCTTCGCTGCGGGAAGCGGGGTACCCGGCGGAGGCCGTGCGCGCATACCTCGAGGAGCTCGACCTGCCGAGGCACGACGTCCATCTCGATCTCGACCGCATCCGCTCGCTCTCCACCGACGTGCTCGCGGCGCTCGACGACGGCGAGCTCGCGCAGCGCGCCGGCGTCCCTGTGGCCGCCGTCGACCTGATGCGCGGCGCCCACGACCTCGTCGAGGCCCGGAGGCTCGCGCAGTCCGTGCTCGAGCCCGCAAGCGTCGACTCCGATCAAAGTCCCGAGACGCTGGGGCGCTTCGTCGAGCTGCGCAGCGGCTTTCCCGAGACGCTCGACCGGGATGAGGCGAAGGCCATCGTCCGCGAGCTGAAGGCCGTCGGCGGGAACCTGCGCGCGCTGCGCGCCGCGCTCACCGGCGTGCAGCGGGGGCCCGAGCTGTGGGCCGTGCTGCGCGCGCTCCCGCGCGACGAGGCGCTTCGCCGCGCACTACCCTGAACGGCGTGCGCCTCTACGACACGTCGACGCGCTCGCTCGTCGAGCTGCCACAGCCGCCCGGGCCGATTCGCATGTACTTCTGCGGCCCGACCGTCTACGCGCGCGCACACATCGGTAACGCGCGGCCGTTCGTCGTCGGCATGTGGCTGCGATCCTGGCTGCGCGAGCGGGGCTACGACGCGACGCTCGTCCACAACATCACGGACATCAACGACAAGATCTACGACGCGGCGCCGGGCGCGAGCGCCGAGCTCGCCGCGCGCGCGACCGAGTGGTACCTGGAGGACACCGGCGACCTCGGGCTCGGCATGCCCGACCACGTGCCGAAGGCGACCGAGTCCGTACCGCAGATCGTTCGCTTCATCGAGGAGTTGATCGCCGCCGGCCACGCCTACGAGAGCGGCGGCGACGTCTACTTCAGCGTCGCGAGCTTCCCCGGGTACGGCGCCCTCTCGCGCCAGAAGCCGGACCAGG
>Ga0136846_1222219_pt1 | contig 10708 bp, 9 predicted proteins | sample HopSoiMetagenom2_FD_96841 | JGI IMG/M metagenome (GOLD analysis project Ga0136846, IMG submission 96841) | Grasslands soil microbial communities from Hopland, California, USA - 2 Assembly 2016 (version 4) | ecosystem: Environmental > Terrestrial > Soil > Grasslands | place: USA: Hopland... | reverse complement strand
TCTATCCGCAGTGGGCCGATTGGGGCGATGCGCGCATTGAGAGCGATGCCACGGTACTTGAGTTCTACCGCTCGCAGGTTCTCAATACATCTGGAAGCAGACCATGGCTCTCCGGTGGCGCTGACCGTACCACGACGCGAAGCGTCCTGCGTCTCGATGGGAGATAGAGCGCTACTAGAGCATTTTCCCTGTTGCCAGGTAGCCCGGAAGTGGCGTACAGAGGCGTTTTTCATTGCGGAAAACGCCCATAGATGGGGAAACCCTACTCTGCACCTACAGGAAAAAGCTTTACTGCCGCGGCGGTATGTCGGGCCGTTCCCCATGGCGACTGCGGAAATCCATCCTGCTGAGGAACTGTGACGAACCACCTCGTGCCGCGGATAATCCCCGATACAAACCGGCTGTGACTGCAAGACTCAGTTGAGCATCCAGCACCTTCGCCGGTTGCCGTGTGAGACGCCCTGCCGCTAACTGCGGAAGGTCCCGTGTGACGGCGAGTATCAGACGTCCGGTCAAGTTATACAGAAGGCTGGGAAGACTATTTCTCGCTCCGGCGAGCCGCGCTTCGATCGCTCCGGTGCGCATGGCCGACTGGCTCAAGACATGCGGATCCAATCTGCGCGGTGGAATCAGGTGCAGCACCTTCGCCTCAGGGGCCAGCCACATGCGGTGGCCTGCCTGGTGCATTCGCTGGAAAAAATTGGTATCTTCTCCACCTTCGGTGAAGTTAAGGTCGAATCCCCCCAGGGATTCAAAGATATCGCGCCGGACGAGCACGTTGTTGGTCGAGGGAAGCTCATGAAACTGCATACTTCGCTCTTCCGAGAACAGAATCTCGCCAAGCAGCCGACGGGCTCGTGGGCCAATCTCACTGAAAGACCGCCCCTCGGGGAGTGAGAGTGCGGTTGCCCCTCCCACACAGACGGCATGATTCTGCTGGGCGACACGATAGAGGGTCTGCAACCAGTGCGGCGGCGCGATCTCATCATCGTCAAAACTCGCCAGCCACTGGCCCCGGGCGTATTGTGCGGCCAGATTCCGGGCGGCAGCAACCCCCTGTTTGGCTCCCTGCACGATGCGGACAGGGATCGCCGCTTCCGCCTGATAACGAGCCAGCACCTCGGGCGTATTGTCCGTTGATTGATCGTCGACGATCACCATCTCGACAGGAACGCTCGCGAGGAGCGATTGCCCGAGCAGCGCGTCCAAAACCTCCGGCAGGAGGTGCGCACGGCTACACGTCGTCATAACGACGCTGATCTCGGGCTCAGGATCGGAAGAACGAGGAATCACATTACGCAGTCTATCCGAGACAGGGTTGGATTCGTGGAAGACGCGGGACTTCCCTCGTCCCTGAAAATCACAGGGATGGCCGATCGAAATTGATGCGGCAGCGCTGACTACGCGGCAGCGCTACGCAACGTCTTTGCCTCGTGGCGGCCTGCTGCCTGTTCCAGGAAGTTAAACAGACTTGTGAAGTCTTCTGAATACATCGCGCCAAGAGCGGTTGCACTTAATTTGTCGGTGAGGCACACAATCGGCACACCGGCCCTTGCCAGAGCGCTGCCCATCAGGATCTGGCGGGCGGTCGGCACCGTATGGCAGAGAATCACGGTTCCATAACCGGGGTATAGGGCTTCATCCAACCAAACGGAGCTCGGCAACGAAAGCACGTTATAACCGGCACGCATCAGAATGTCTGCCCTGTTGTGGAGAAGGGCGGCATCGTCGCCAATCGACAGGACCAGAAAATCGTTATGTGTAGACTGCATCGCAACCTCGGGAGATCCGCAAAGAAAGCACGGAGAAGTTAAAGCAATACAGGCAGTAATAAAAACAAGGCGTGCATCGGTTCAAGGAGAACGGCGGACCGCGGGAGCAACGCACCAGAAGCGGACCAATCTTCCGTCTTGACTCAAAGCATAATGCATTCCGGCCTCAATGGGCGAGGGCAAATCGCTTCGCCACTCCCTGTGTCAACTACCGTACCAAGGCATATCAACCGACGTAAGTAACAAGACATTAGAGACGATCTTCATAAACTGCGATTTGAACCCAGCGCCTCCGCGTGCATGTCCACGTCCCGCCTGTGCTGTTGACACCAGGGAGCTGTCCACTCGAGGGCTTCAGCGATGCGAAGACAGGGCTGCCATCCAAGCAGCCGGTGTGCCTTCTCTGCATCGACTCGTAGTACTCCGCACTCATGCTCACTCGGCGTCGTGCCGATCTCGCAGGAGATCGAGTTATCGCACAATGCGCCTGATCCGCTTGCACCGGCAAGCGTTGCGCCGAGCCGGTATGTGCCGTCAACAGAGCGGGCAAAGAATGAACTTGGACTCCGTGAAACGGTCGGGTGGCTGAGGCAATTCGTCGTACTGTTACATGGTATCGGCGATAGCTATTACGCCTTCTGATAGAAAACATCCCGCCGATTGATTCAATATTTTTTATTGCAGGAATGCTTGCAATAGGTGAATATCTCTTCAAAAGATGACTCCAACGCAAGAAGCTGGAGCTCCCCGCTGTTCCCTACAGTCGTTTCCCTTCTCTTCTCTTCTGCCAGGCCCTTTGCCGGTCCTTGTCACTTAGTTGAAGCAGTTCGCAAGTCCTCGTAACTGAAAAACAGGCAAGGTTGCGGCCGCACTACGCCGGCACGCCGACCTATAGCTGTATCACGCATGGAGGTAGGTTCATGACGTTCTGGCAGTCGTGTATTCGTTTTCAAAAGGCGATTTTCCTTCTAGTACTTACAACGGTATGTGTACTTTCTTCTCCACTTTCAGCACAGACATTTCGTGGTGGCATCAATGGAGACGTCACTGACGTGACCGGAGCCACCGTCGCTGGAGCAACAGTCTCTCTTACCAATGAAGCAACAAAGAGTACGTACACCTCGGTAACCTCAAGCGCCGGCAGCTTCCTGTTCAATGATCTGCCACTGGGCGCTTACACACTGACGGTCACCGATTCAGGATTCAGCACGGTTAAGGTCGATAAGATTCCCGTCTCCGCCGGTGTGATCTATACGCTTCCATCCATCAAGCTAAGCGCGGCAGCAACACAAACGGTTGAGGTACAAGCCTCAGACATCACCCTCGATACGACCACCGTGACACAGAACATCGTTCTCGAATCTCAAGCAGTAGCGGATATGCCGCTGAACGGTCGTGACTTCACCCAGATGATCCAGCTCACACCCGGCTTTGCCGGGTACACAGGTGGTGGATACGGTTCTCTCAACGGAACTCGCGCCAATCAGATGAACTGGCAGATTGATGGCGTGGATAACAACGATCTCTGGCATAACGTACCGGCTGTCAACCAGGGTGGCGTCTCCGGCATTGCAGGTATCGTTCTGCCCATCGATGCTGTTGAACAGTTCTCGGCCCAGACACAATCCGGTCCTGAAGGCGGACGCAACCCAGGTGGCACCATCAATCTGACTCTTAAGTCGGGCACCAATCATCTGCACGGTTCTGCTTACTACTTCGACCGCAATGAGCTCTTCGGCGCGAAGAGCCCGTTCAGCGATACCAAACAGAAAGTGCGCAACTACAACCTGGGCTTCTCAGTCGGCGCGCCAATCCTGAAGGACAAGCTCTTTGGATTTTTGACCTTTGAGAAACAGCGCTTTGTGATCGGTGAGTCAGGTAGTGCTACCGAGCCATCCATCGGCTGGCAGAACCAGGCAAAGGCCATCTTGGCCGCGAAGAATATCCCCGTCAATACGACCATGCAGAAGGTGCTGAATACGCTGTGGGCTGGGGGCAATCTATCCGCCGATACGGTTGGCAACATCAATAACTTCCATTCGAACGTCCCTGAATTTGGCTACAGCTATAACGGACTTGGCAAGGTGGACTATCACATCACCGACAAAGACAGCCTGAGCGCCCACTGGTTCGTCGGTCAGGGCAACCAGGTGGCGCCAGTCGGATCGCAGATCTACGACTACTTCGAGGTGGCGCCGATCCACGTTCAGAACGTCGCGGTTGTCTATAACCGCATGCTCTCGCCCTCCATCTCGAACCAGTTGCTGGTAGGTGTGAACTATTTCAACCAGGTCTTCAACGACGCGAACACCAACTTCAATGTGCAATCGCTGGGCTTTATGACTGGAGCGCCTTTCGGTAACGCTCCAAATATCACTATCACCGGTTTCGACCCGGTTGGCATGACACCACCTGAGGGCCGTAACGACATTACTGGCCACCTGACCGATCAGTTGAGTTGGGTGAAAGGCAAACATCAGATCCGTCTGGGTGGCGAGTTTCGGCAGGCGCAGCTCGATGAGTTCTATAAGCGCCACTCCGTCGGATCATTCACCTTTGATGGCACGCGTGTCGGGGGATCTGGACTTGCCGGAGCGCTGGCAGACTTCCTCGCCGGTTATACATCGGCAGCCACCATCGCCATTGGAGATCCGGAGCGCCAGGTCTTCGTCAATACCTGGGAGCTGAACGCGGGAGATTCCTGGCAGCTTACGAGAAAGCTGAGTTTCAACTATGGTGTCCGCTACGACTATGTCGGCCCGCTGCATAACGGCAACAAAGACCTTTCTGTCTTCCGTCCGGACATGACTTCGATCAATGGCATCGCCTTCCAGGGCAACCAGATCGGTTCTCTCTATCAGCAGTACTACAAGAACTTCAGCCCACGTCTCGGTATCACGTATGGCCTGGATGACAAGACCGTAATCCGCGCCGGCTATGGCTTCTACTTCGATACACCGAACCTAAATCCCTTCCTCGACAACCGGCCCGGCAACCAGGCGCCGAATGGTGTGGAAGGTAATCCAGCAGGCCCCAACCCTGTCTACACCATCAGCGCGGCAGGCAAGGCGGTTCCCAGCGACCCTACAGTGCAGCCCGGCAAGACCACGATCGTCGGTGGACAAGCCATCTTCCCTTCGGCCATCAGCTACCCATGCTCCTCGTCTAATCCATGCGGAGTATTCTCCGTGGATCGGAACTTCCGCACCCCCTACAACCAGAACTACAGCCTGAATATCGAGCACACGATTGGCGCGAATGTCATCGCCCAGCTTGGCTACGTGGGCAGCGAAGGCCGTCGCCTGCTCAGCCTGCTTGATCTGAACCAGCTCAACGTCACTGCAGGAGCAGGCTCTCTTCCCTACGCCTCAAGCTATCCGCAGTATGGCAACATCAATCAGATCGAGAGCATCGGCACCTCGAACTACAACTCGCTACAGGCACAGTTACGCGTCATGCACTGGCATGGACTGATGACGCAAGCCGCCTACACCTGGAGCCATAACCTGGATCAGGTGACAGCATATCGAGGAAGCCTGCCGCAGGATAACTTCAACTTCAAGGGCGACTACGGCAATAGCGACTTTGACACGCGCAATACCTTCACCGCTCTGATGAGCTATGAGGTTCCGGGAGCGGCGTGGGGCCCGAAAGAGTTGACGCATGGATGGCAGTTGAACTCCCTGCTCAGCTTCCACGGCGGCCAACCGTTCACGGTACATGCTTCAGGCGATATCAGCGGCACCAATGAAGGCAACGACCGCGCTGTCCAGATCGGTAATCCGCAGGCGGGATACCAGGGACAAAAGCCGGGAGCAAGCTGGCTGAATCCTGCGGCATTTACCGATCCCCTCTCCGGTCACTTTGGCACCACGCGCCGTAACGGCTACTACGGTCCTGGCTATTCCGATGTGGACTTCTCCGTCTTCAAGAACACGAAGGTCAAGGAGTTGATGACCATTCAGTTCCGCGCGGAGATGTTCAACCTCTTCAACCGTATCAACTACGCACCGCCAAGCAGCACAGTCGGCGGAAGCTTCAGTCTGTATGACACCATCGGCGACTACAACGGAGCTCCGGGTATTGGCGCCGGCGAACCCTTCAATACGCAATTCGGTTTGAAAATCCTTTTCTAACTCCAGCCCTCCCCCCAAACACAAAGGCCCAGGCATCTTGCCTGGGCCTTTGTTCCTTAATTGGAGAGGCGGACCCTTCGATTCTCCGTCTCGATCTTCGCCATTCCGTGAAATTCCGGACGCTCGAAACCGAGAGCTGCGAGTACGCCGGAAAGCTCGAACGCGCTCTGCATGCGCTTTGCCGGATCCGTAGCCAACATCCAGTCCAACAGTTTCGCAACCGGAGCGTCTTTCTGGATCACTGCGGGAAGCGTCCACTGTGCTTGCAGATGCTTGTGACGAATCTCTTCAAAAGAATCGCCGGTGATCAGCGGCCTGCCGCTCATCGCCTCACAAAGAATCAGCGCCAGCGAATATAGATCGCTTCGATGATCAGGTTGTCCGCCTGCCGCCTGCTCGGGGCTGGTATAGGCCGGAGTGCCCCCGCTCAAATATTCCGTGGTTGTGTCGAAGCGGCTGCGTGAGAGGCCGAAATCGAGAACCCGGTAGCGCCCAAAGGTATCGAGGCGAAGATTGCCTGGAGCCAGGTCGCAGTGCGTGATTCCGTGCGACTCCGCGTGGCAGAGCAGGCTGCTGATCTGTGCTGCCATATGTAGAGCTTCATTACGCGACAGTGAGCCGCAACGAGCGATGGTATGGTCCAGATCCTCGCCTTCGATAAATGGCGTGAGAAAGAATGCGAAACGATCATTCTCCTGAAAATCGAGGATTGGAATCATCGCTGGGTGGTTCCCCAGTTGAGCAAGGTGGATCGCCTCTCGACGGAAGCTTTCGCGGACATCTCTTCTTCCCACGAGTTCAAGATGCAGCACCTTCGCAATGAACAGACCGCGATGCAGTGTGTGCTGTACCTGGAAGAGAGTCGCCATACCACCGATAGCGACCGGTTCCAACATACGGAAGCGTTCGCCCATCATCGATTGAAGCTGTGCGCCAAGCCGCGCGATGGATTCGGGAGAGTGGCGTTTTGCGGGAAGCTCTTCACCACTGAAGGACATCAGAGGAGCATCATCTCCAAGACCGAGGCGAATCATAAGAGCCGCCTCCTTCTCGCAGGCGGCTCATCGGGAAGAAGACCCGCATGAGCGGTTCCCGATGCAGCGGTTTCCGGATGAGCAATGCCCAGCAGGGGATCTCCGGGAGCAGGATAATCAGCATCAGACAGCATCTGAAGATCGGGCTGCATCACGTGAACCGAATTGCGGTTTTCCAGGCGGCGTGAGAGCATCGCGACCGTTTTGTGAAGCGCGTGCTCCACGTTGTTGCTTACCTGGTGCTTGTCCCAAAGACATAGAAAACCGGTCCGAGGATGGACATTCGGGTTAACGACAGGCGTTTTCAGATAAAGTTCGAGAGGAACCGAGGGATAGTAGAGCGGAAACACAATCTTCAAGCGATGGCTTGTAACAATGTCCTTCGTTCCCACACGAAGGGCTGGAGTCTTGTGAAGCGTGCAGGAGAACACCTCATCCTCTACTGCGAGGTCGCCGATACGTTCAGGATTCAGATGCGCAAGACTCTGCAGGAGATCCCACTCGGCGATAAGCCTTCTTTCCCTGGGTGAGGCCTGCGGAGTGTCAGCCATTGGTTGCGACAGTGGAGACGCGCAAGACGTCATTAGGACGCACCCCTTGTTCCGGAAGAGCACGGCCAAAATCCAGAACCGAACTATTCCAGATCACCTCTGGTTCGCCGTCTCCTTTCAAGACATCGCCGCGTTCGCGAAGATCGAAGAGAATCTCTTCCAGGACCATATTCAAGGTCTCGCCTTCATCGATATCGACGTTGTACTTCGTCTCTCCACTTACAGTGTCGAAATAGATTTGGTACTTCGGCATTCGTTTCACTTCCTCGTCTATGAGATACCGTTTGATGGCGCTTTGATGAATCTAGGAGGCCTTCCTGTCGTAGACCTTTGCAATGGATTCCGTCAGCGCAGAAGGCAGGTCCGGAAGCGTCTCACCGCAGCGGGTGCAACTTCCATTGTGGAAGTCCCAACAGTCCTGGCATTGAAGGCGGCGGCACTTGGGACAGCAGCGCAGATCTGCTTTCTGCGCTGCCGCGAGACAGACCTGGCATCGCCCAACCTCGGATGGAGGTCCGGTGACGCGAGACCACCAGCGTTCCTGCATCGGAAGGATGGGCACACGCTGCTCCAGGCAGAGATGGCAGCGGCGATGCTCGAAGCTCCAGCAGCTCTCCTCACATACCTCAAGCTTGCAGCGAGGACACTGAAAGACAACGGATTGTGTCCGCAGGCGCCGGCTGCAGAGACCACATCGCGGCCGATCCCAGGTGAGGAAGGCCAGTGTCGCAAAAGAGGAACCGCCCACAAGGATGGGGACGATCGCGAAGAGCGTGCTGATCGGTTTGACGAGAGCAGCGATACCTACCGCGAGCAGAGAAGCTGCTCCCAACGAGACAGGCGGAATCCATATCTGCCGGTGAGGAAGATCGAAGTGCACCCAGATAAGGGTGCATATCGCCCCAAGGACAATCGCCGTAAGAGATGCGATACCAGGTCCAAGAAGATTTGTGCCGAACTGGAGCGAGGCCATAAAAACAATCAGCCCTGCCAGAAGTGTCGATCGTTCTAAGGCATTCATGACGCTGTTGCTCGTTTCGTCTCTTTCTCGTTCTGTCCGTTTGTGATGGGGGAAAACTGGACGGTGGGCCTTAACCGGATTAGATGCAGATCCGGCAATCCAAGCTGTCGCGGTGTAAGTTTTGCAAGCGGATCTCTGGAACGGATGACCGATACCGTCTGATCCGACTGCAGTGCACCATCGCCGCAATGAGGGCATGAAGCCGTCCGGAGCTGAGCCAGCCGAAGGATCCTACGCGATTCTTTACCGCAATGCTCACAGCTCGCGACGAGACTAATCGGCCACTGCAGCTCAAAACACTGGTCCGCCGCCTCATACGCCTCCTGTCGCGGGAATTGGTCCCTGAATGGCTTATCCGGAAATAGTTCGATCAGTTCCGCCGTAGAGGCATTGTGCCAGGGACAAGTAACACTACGCGGGGCTGCAACCTTTGCAAGTTCATCGTTCCGGACGATGAAAGAACCGGTCAAAAATCCTGATCGATTTACTATCCATTCACAAAGGAGCTGCACCATGCGATGGGCCGTGATCTCAAGCGATGGAGTATCAGGCGGAGCGCTGCTCATGGCAAGCGCCGGGTTAAGACGTTCGCACCCATTGGACAGTGAAGCCATCTGCGTCAGTAATCGAGCACGGCTAACATCTGACATACCACAGGAGTAACATGCGTGATCGTTCTGACCGGTAAACCATGAGACCCGGCCTTCACCGGTAGAGTTTGCGTGCACTGCTCCGTCGAGCATAGGGATACGGAGTGTTGTAGCAGCCAACGCAGTTTCCATGCGGGATAGGGCACTATCAGTCGCCGTAATCAGAAGGTGACTTGCACGTAGCTGTTGCCAGCCGACATCCGCCACTGAGGCTGCTATGGCTTCGACTTTAATCAGTGGCGCATATCTGTTAAGAAAGCTCTGAAGAATCAACACTTTTGACCTGCCGATGCACTGCTCCGGATTCAGGTGAAAGAGCTCCTGATACACGTGGCTCAGAGGAATGTTCTGCCACGTGAGGGTGTCAGGATCGACCAGCAGAATGGATTCGATCAGAGCATCCACTCCCGGGAGCTGGACGATCTGTCTGCAGCACTCGGAGCCTAAAGCACCGGCTCCAATCAGTGCAATCCGTACACGCGTGGATGCCTTTGTTTCAAAGTGATGAATCATAGCCCAAGGGGATGGGACATTTAATTACCAGATTAAGATGCAACCTATCCTGGCAACTCGGTCTCTAATCCTACCATCAGTGATTGAGTACTGTGACGAGCAAGATCGCTCAGTTGCCTGCCTTGAATTTCCCCACTCCGCCTCCCCCGGTGGACCCTTAATTTAGTTGAGTTGATCATGTACCGAGCGTTATTTTTCTCAACTCTTACAGGAACATTGGCAGGCATTGTGTCTGCGATGCTTACCCTGCTGATCTGCATCCCGCTCTCAAACAGCAGCGCCGGGTGGCTGGCGGATGCGACGACGTTTCTTATCTTCGCCTTGTGTGCAGCGATCTTTCTCTTCCTGTACTTCGATCGCATTCTTCTTGGGAAAATACGCGGCATCTCCATCGGTTGGGGTGTTCTTTTCGGTGGCGGCGCGGGTCTGATTGCAGCGGCCCTCAGCGTGGCGCTGCGTCTTGGCATTGCGAATAACTCTCCATCGCTGTATCGCGTTGCAGTGTGGGCTCTGTGCACCTCCGTAGTGGGGCTGGGTATCGGCCTCCGCTGGTTCAAGACGAACCGCGCGCGATCCGTCCATGCATACGTTGGCGGTCTCGCCGGCGGTCTGTTCGGCGGTACTTTTTTTGTTCTGTTTGCTCCTCATGTTTCCGCCGGCATGTCGCTCGCAGGTTTATGTTTCGCAGGCGCGGGAACAGGCTTCGGAGCCGGTATTGCACCCATTCTCATCCGCAACGGACTTGTCCGTTTCATCAGCTCCGGAGACGCGCGCGCCCAGAACAAACTGGGCAATAACAAGACCGCCTGGGACCTGGAGATTGATGAGAGCTATGTTCTTGGCAGCGCGGCTACGACGCAGGGAGGAACAAAGTTCCAGCAGGGCGCGGACATCATGATTCCCGACAGCAGCATTGCGCCAAGGCATGCAGTCCTGTTTTCGAAGGATGGACGCTACTATATTGCCCGTCATCCTGAAGCTTCAGGCGCAGAAGGCATTGCGAAATATGTGCTGCGTATTAAAGGCAAGAC
>Ga0136846_1226640_pt1 | contig 10710 bp, 10 predicted proteins | sample HopSoiMetagenom2_FD_96841 | JGI IMG/M metagenome (GOLD analysis project Ga0136846, IMG submission 96841) | Grasslands soil microbial communities from Hopland, California, USA - 2 Assembly 2016 (version 4) | ecosystem: Environmental > Terrestrial > Soil > Grasslands | place: USA: Hopland... | reverse complement strand
GCTTGGAAAGGCGTCTCGCCGGCATGGATACGCTTCTGGATATTCTCGATCTCGACGATGGCATCGTCCACAAGGATGCCGATCACCAGCGTCAGCGCGAGCAGCGTGATCATGTTGAGGCTGAAACCCAGCAGCGACATGACCGCGAAGGTAGGCACAAGCGAAATAGGCATCGCGACCGCCGCGATGGCCGTGGCACGCCGGTCGCGCAGGAACACGAGCACCACGAGGGCGGCAAGGAACATGCCCTCGATCAACGTATGAACCGTTGCTTCGAAGCTCTGGCGAGTGTTCTCGGCCGATGAAATGATCCGAGTGAAGGCGATGCCGGAATTCTGGCCAGCCAGCTTGGCGACCGCCGCGATGGTTGACCTTTCCACAGCCACGTCGGAAGCCGCGTTGGTCTTCATCACCTGGAACCCGACAACAGGCACGCCGTCAAGCAGCGCGAGATCGGTCCGCTCGGCGCCACCGCTGCCGACTTCGGCCAGATCGGCCAGTCGCACTGTCCGTCCATCTCCGGTCGGGATGACGAGTTGGCGCAGGCTCTCGACACTCTGCGCGGCGTTGAGCACACGGACAGTTTGCTGGTTGCCGCCGACCTGTGCGACACCACCGCCGATGTCGGTGCTGAAGCCACGCAGCGCATTGTTGACCTGCGGTGCGGTCAGGCCCAAGGCCTCGACCCGGGCGGGGTCCAGGGTCACGTTGATCTCGCGTGTGACACCTCCGATCCGCGCGACCTTTGCAACACCCTTGGCTCCGATCACCTGACGCGTCACCGTGTCATCAATGAACCGGCTGAGTTCGACGTCCGACATGGAAGGCGCCGACACGGCATAGGTCAAAACGGGCAGTGAATCGATGTCGAATCGCCGCACCACCGGCTCTTCGATGCCAAGTGGAAGTGTCGCCCTGACGCTGTCGATGGCGGATCGAACCTCGTCGGTAGCCTTCTGCGGGTCCGCACCGACGGCGAACTCGACGGTGGTCGCGGACAGCCCCAGAGACACCGTGGAGCTGACGTGGTCCACACTGGCGATGTTGGACACTGCCCCCTCGATCTCGCGTGTGACCTGCGTCTCGACCTCCGATGGTGCCGCACCAGCCAGCGTCACGGCGACCTGCACGATCGGGAACGACACGTCAGGAAAGAGCTTGATGGGCAATGCCGCGTAGCCGGCCAAACCGGCAACAAGCAGCGCAAAGAACAGCACGCTGATCGGGATGGGGTTCTTGATGGACCAAGCGGAGATACCGAACTTCATGTCACTTCTCCGGAGTCCCCGTGAGTGTTGCCGATGACTCGGCAATCTCGGTCTTCACTTGGTCGCCGTCGAGCAGAAACGCACCGCCGGCCAAGGCCACTTGAGTGCCAACCGGTGGGCCTTCCACCAACTCCACCAGCCCACCGGATCGCTCGCCGGTCTTCACAGGGATTCTGCGAGCGCGGCTGTCGGCACCGATCACCGTGACCAGAGGACCACTCGCCTCGAACTGCACAGCCTTCTCGGGTACCACAGCCACCGGCACGGACCGGCCCATGAAGGTCGCGCGGGCGAAGCCCCCCACGCGCAGCACGCGATCGGCAGGTAGCGACACCCGCACGCGCCCCAGTTTGGTCTGGGGGTCGATGCGAGGGCCGATCAAGCGAACGACGCCGTCGAGTTCTTTACCGTCGGCAAGGGTTACTTTCACTGGCTGGCGTTCCGCGATGCGCAGGATGGATGCCTCAGGCAACTCGGCCTCGAGCTCGAAAAGGTTGTCGCGAGCGACCCTGAACATGGGCTCTCCACCTGACAACGAACCTGGGCGTGCAGTGCGCTCGATGACCGTACCCGACACCGGCGCGCGCACGGTCATCTGCCCGACCTGGGCCTGGAGTTCGCGCAGCTGAGCCTGCGCAACGCGCGCCTGGCTTCGGCGCTTGCCAATATCCTCGTCGGACATCACGCCCGTGCCGTCGAGGCCTTCGACGCGGTCGGCCTCGCTTTTGGCGTTGTCCGCCTGCGCTTGCGCCTGGATAAGCCGTTCGCGCAGCAAGGTGTCGTCCAACACGGCCAGGGGTTGCCCGGCCTTCACCCGAGCCCCCTCCTCCACGAAGACACGCAGCACGCGCACGCCGGCTTGCTCTACGCCGACTGCGGCCTCTTCGCGAGCCACCAGCAGTCCGGAAGCGGTTGTCGTGCCGCCGAATGCGACACGCGCGACGTGCGTGACGCTGACGACCCGAGCCGGATCGACGACGCGTTGCACCGGCGCTTCCTTGGAGCATGCGCCCAGGAACGCGGCAGCGCCGACTGCGAGTGTGGAGACAAATCGTCTGGTCATGATGAAGAGCGAGAAGGTGAAGTCGAGGGCGACCATCCGCCGCCCAGGGCCTTGAAGGTCTGCACGGATTGAAGGAGTCTGTCGAGCCTGGCTGTCGTCAATGCCGAGCGCGTCGCGCGCCACGCAGCCTCGGCGTCCAGCAGGGTCTGCAGATCGCCCAGGCCACGCCGATAGCGGATATGCGTCGCGTCAAAGGCGCGCCGGGCACGAACCTCACCAGCGTTCAGGATCTCGACGCGCTGTTGCGCGGCGCGCAGGCGCACGAAGGCCCGGTCCGTCTCTGCGAAGGCCGTCTGGACCGCCGTCTCATAGCGAATCAGCGCCTGATCGACACGAGCACCCTGCAGATCGAGCGCAGCTCGAAGGCGCGGCCGATCGAGCACCGGAATGTCAAGGCCCAGGCCGAGCGTCCAGAAGGAAAGGGAGGTGTTGATGCTGCCGCGCTGCTGCGACAGCCCGAGCGATGGATGAAGTGTCAGCGTCGGAAAGAAGTCGAGCTCGGCCAATCTGACGGAGGCACTGGCGCTGTCGATGCGCTCTCGCGCCTCCCGCACGTCGGGCCGGCGGCGCAGCAAATCGCCGGGTACCGCGTCGGGCATGGCCGGGGGCTCCTCCAGGGTGTCGCCCAGTTGCAAGTCGTCGACTGGCAGCAGCCCACGGCCCGTTAGCACCAGCAGTGCACGCCGTGCGGCATACAGATCGGCCTCGAGCGCCATTCGTTGGGCCCGGCTGCGCGCCAGCTCCGCACCAACGCGGTCGGCGTCCGATCCGGCGGCCAAACCGCGTTCGAAGCGCCGTTCGATGAGTTCTAGCAGTTCGCCCTGGATGCGTTCGTTCGCACGCGCATCCTCTAGTTGCACCGTCAAGCCCCGCGCTTCGAACAACGTCTGCGCGACCTGCGCGGCCAACGAGGACCGCGAGGCTTCATATGCGAACCGGGCGGCCGCCAGATCCGCGTCGGCTGCATCACGTGCCGCTGAACGGCGCCCGAATAGGTCGATCTCCCAGCTGATTGGCAACGCGAGGTTCCGCGCCTGTGCGACGGGCGGCGAGGGGTCGTCGCCAAGGCTGCGGCTCTGGGTTCTTTCGGCGCTTGCCTGCACCCGCCCTTGTGGATCGTAGGCCGTCAAAGCCTGGGCGCGGACGGCCCGCGCCTCATCCAGGCGCGCAAGCGCAAGCCTGGCATCCGTACCGCCCTCCAACGCGCGCTCCACCAGCAACTGCAGTTGCGCGTCACCATAGCTGGTCCACCAAGTGTCGGGTTCTGCCGCGGACAGAAACCCGCTGCTGCCGGCGGCCGAGTAGACCGCAGGCAGCAACAGATCCGGCATGTCCGGTTGTTTGCCGGTGGCACAACCGAGCAGACCGATTGCCAACAGCATGGTCGGGACGAGCCGCAGGACCATGATCGTCGGTGAAACTCGACGGCAGGGCGAAACTGTCACGCAATGAGTCGGAACTCTGGAGCGTCTTTTCACGTCGTCACCCGAGTGCGTGAAGTGGAAGAGTGACCAGCGACGCAACCGCGACAAAATGACAAGCGGTGCCGACCATGACAAAGCCGTGCCAAAGCGAATGCATACCGGGAACGCGGGACATCAGGTAGAACGGCGTACCCGCCGTGTAGGCAACCCCGCCTGCCACGATCCAAGCGATGGTGAATGGCGAAAAGTGATCGAGACACGCCTCTGCGGCGACGACACCGACCCATCCCAAGGCAAGGTAGATTGCCGCGGACATCCAACGGCCACCCGGAGGCCGAAGGAGCTTCAGGACCATTCCGATCAGTGCTGCAGGCCATATGATCGCAAGCAGAAAAATGCCCCAGGCGCCACCCAACGCCACCGCGAACGGCGTGTACGTTCCCGCGATCAACAGATAGATCGCACAGTGGTCGAGGGTCCGAAGCATCGACTTGCGAGCCGCGCTCGTGCTGCAGTGATAGGCCACCGAAGCCGCATACGTCGCCAACACCGCACCGACGAACGCGCTCGCAGAAAGCATCAGGGCGGCGGAGTCAAGGGCGCGACTCCGGACAATGAGCCAACACCCGAGCGCGACGAAAATTACCAAGCCGCTTGCGTGTGTCGTCACATTCATGCGTTCGCCGGGCGATACCGCGCTGATCCGTCGCGACAGCCTCATCGGCCGACCATCTGCACCAGGAATACTGCGAGTCGCATCGGATCGGGCGCGGCCCGCGCTGACGCCTCCGGCACGCGCCGCGCGGGCAGTCTCAGATTGGCTGGTTGGGTGCATCATCTTCACCTACTCAAGGAAAGCAACCCTGCGCATCTACGGCGCAGGGTCGTGGGCGTAGAAGCCCGCACGCCCTGTCTTCTTCAGGGATTGATGGCGGGGTTGAGAAACCGGCGGTTTGGTGAGGTAGTCCATCGGCGCCGCGGTCGAGGCCCGCAACTCGATCAGACACCTCACTGCGTGCGCTGAGCACGATGACAAGGATGCAGGGATGAGTCGCTCGAATTTCCGGGAATCAGCATCAACCCGTTGACATCCGGCAGCGTTCGATCAGGCAGCGCTAAACCTGTGCTTTCCGGTATGCATGGCTCCCCTGGGCTTAAAGCAGGTTCGACATTCATGCGACGATGAAACGCTCCCGAACAAGCGCCTCGCCGATGGATGCAGGCGATTCCGCCTCATCTTCGATCAGTAAAATTTTCATGAAAGACGTCTCGCTAGCAATGGGTGGCCATTACATCTGCCGAACATTGCGGCAACGTTGCGCGTCAGCGAATCGATCGCGACAAGCGTCCAGCAAATAGACGTGAAATCTGAAAAATCCGTGCGAGGGCTTCCAAGTTAAAAATGGGGCACTCGCCCAATGCATGTTGGAGCGTCAACACCAGGTTTGATCGCACCGATGCACACGAGGTCATAAAGAAGCTCGGATCGGGGAAATTCCAACGCTGCCAAACGTTGCCCAATCTTTGGCCGCGCACCTACCAGGCGGCACCGGTAAACGGACACGTGCTCCGACTAAGGCTGAAGCGCAGCTGGAACCGCAGCATCGCCAATGTTCGCTACCGAGGTGAATGCATCTGGCATTTCAACCGGAAATCCCTCCAAAGCACTTGCTACGCCGAGGTTGGCAGTTTGCGTTTGGCCTTGGCGATATCGGAGGAGAATGCGGCTTCGTTGAATGGCCATGGTTCTGGTGGCAGGTTCGCCGTGAACGAAGACGGTGGCGACGCCGTGAACTCATTGGCGATGGCATCAATTAGTTCATCGGGTGCCCCCTCCAGGTTGTCGAAGAGCGCATAGTCGTTGACCAGATCAGCAAACTTTTTGCCTTCCGGTGTAAGGCAGTTGTAGAGAATAAAAACCAACTCGATCCAGGAGAGTTGCGCGCGCACAAGCGCGACGTAGTGCCACTTCTGAACATCGTCGAGTTCAGAGGCGTCGATCCACCGCAGAAGACGGTAGAGAGTGCGGAACACCGCATCCAGCTCCGATCGATGCGTACGGATGACTTCTTTGTAGCCCCAGAGCGCGATGATGAAAACCTTGGAGAAGTTGTCCTTTTCTTGGGCGTCGCCGGTTGCGGATGCCCTGCGCATCTCCCCAAGATGGATCTTCGCTTCCTCTTCGTCGAGAGCCCCAAGGCCTTCGGCCCGTTGATGCTTCTGCATCGCAACCACGCTCGAGAAGCGCTGCTCGTACATGGTTGTCAAGGCTTGGCGTCCTTCGCCGCCAAGTCTGCTTTTCGTGGCAGAAAGAAGCGAGTGATAGTTGGCCAGCCAAGAGAACAGCGACTGCTCGAATCCCTGAAGCACCGCGCTTCGATGGGCACGCCGCATTTCTTCAAGTGAGGCCTGCAGCTCTTTTCTCTGCAGCATGAGCGTCAGGAAGATCAACGTCACCGTGGCGATTCCGACGAGCGGGTTGATGAGCCCGCCGACGTAATCTCCGAACGCTCCCCAATCGGCTGGATCCCCGGACATTTTGTGCCCGCCAAAAGCATGGAAGTACACCAACAGGACGACGAGTGCGGCGAGGATGACGATGGCAACGATCCAGTACGCAGCCATGAGCAAATGCTCGCTCGGGAACGTCTTGGGGACAGGCACCTTGTTGGAGGTCATTCAAAGAACGGAGTAGTAGATCGCAAGCTGCGACGGGTCAGCAATTCAATCATGCCGTCACCAGTGTCCCAGTGAGCATCACAGCGTCGGCTCTCCCATTCCCGGAGCGAGGCATGGCTCGGAAAAATGTCATGGCCTTGCCTTAAGCTGGCTCTGGGCTGCGCCAATCGCGCTATTCCGCGCTGCAGACAGCCTCTTGGGTTCCGGCAACCCGCCAGATGAGGAGGTGGTGCAGATCCGCGATAGCCTGCGGCGCTGCAGTCTGCTTTCCGATTTTCAACGTGAGCGGCCTGAGTCTACTGTTCGTGCGCACGCTTCACTGCGCGCCAGTACGCAAGGTCTGCGAAGTCAAGCGTTCGAGCAAGAGCATCGAGCTGTTCAGCCGCTCTCCGAAAGGCAACGTCGAAGAGCCTGCGTTGATCCTCTTCCAGTTCGGGCGCCGTGTTCAGCCGATCAAAAAGGCGATCAGAAAACTGATCAAGCCGCCAAGTCTGGATTTCCGTAAAGCGCTTGGACAAATAGGACTCCATCTCGCGAACGCGGGACATCAGTGCTGCGGCTTCAGCACCGGCTGCCGCCGGCTGGGCTGCAGCGCGTGAAAGATCCTGCCGTTTCTGATCGACAATTCTTCGAAGAGGTTCATGCTCCGAAAAGAACAGATCGACTGCCGCGATTTTGGCCCAAGGCTCAAGCGCCTCTTGAATCACAGAGTGATCAGCATTGATGCCGTCCAATGTCTTCTTGACCTGCCTTGACAAGGTATAGGCTTCCATAATGCTTGGGGCGCCGCTGAATCGCCCGATTGAACTGGACAACTTGATGAGATTGGCACCAACAAGTTCGGTGAGCTCCTTCAATTTCGACAGAGCGACCTCCGCCTTATCGATGGTCTCATCCAGCTTCCGAGTCTTGGCTTCCATCCCCAGCCCTTTAAGTGACTCGAATCGGTGAATGGTGGCACCGAAAACAAGGATGAGGCCGCCTCCCAGCGCCGTACCAGCCAGCCCGAGGTTCTCTCTCCAGACAGCCCAGAGGCCGAAACCGAGTAAGACGACGCCAAATATCGTCAGTGCTCCGTCCACAAGAGCCACTTGAAAGCTGCGAGCGGTCATTTTTCTTTTCTCCATTTCTTAACCCAAGCGTACCCCGTTGCCGCTGATCGTCGTTCCGCAAGAATTTACGGAATGTCGTACAGCGAGGAGCGCCGGATCTGATCACTCGTAAAGCCGTGCGCCGCAAGTGCCGTGCGAATCTTTGCCTCCCACTGCTTGGCCGATGGGCTGATCATCACGCGGGTGTAGAGCTCAGTCGGCGAAAACTGGATGAACCGACCTTTTTGCGCTGGCGAGCGATCAAGGATGATGGCGCGATGCTCCGATTCAAATGCGAATGCGGTGCGTTTGAGCATCAGGGCATGCGCCACATGCCTTGCCAACTCTCCTTCTGCTCCGCGGGCTCGAAGCTTGTGAGCCTCGCGACGCAAGTCGTTGGAAGAGTGATATTGAACTTTTCCAATGAACACCTTGGTTCGCAATGGCTCCACGAAGTTCGAAAGTGCTGCGACAAGGCGCCCCACTGTCGTGGTGAAGCGCACGACAGGGACGGTACCCGAGTGGTCGTACATTCGCCAATACGGCTCGTCACCCCAAGACGTCGTCATGCACAAAGCATAGGGACTCACCTGAGAGAGTTTGCTCCCGGGTCTGAACAGTTCCTCGCACCACCACTTCTCGTAGGGGTCTGGCCAGCGGCTGGGAGCACTGAAGAATAGAGCACCATCGTTGAGATGTCCTTCACCGTGGGGCTCCCACTGAACGTACCGATATAGAGTCTGATTCAGCGAAACATCCCGGTCGACCCAGACGCCTGAAGAGACATGCTCGCCCTTGAACACTCTTGACCACTTCTTCGGTTCCACTGGCTTGGACGCACTTGGTTTGCTCGGCTCGGACATGAGGTTTATGACGGTGCTGGTATGAACGTGGCATTGTGCATAGCGGCCCGAAACCAGGTCTAGCTGTGAAGCGCTTTGCCTGATGAATGTCGCGATGCACCTCTACCAGTGACGAGCTCCATGGCGGCGATCTGCACGATCGGCTTGTCGCCGAAGCGTGCCGAGTCGCGCAGCCAGCGGGCGGCCATGCGCCCGGGCGCCACGATGTCGCCCGCCAGGATGGTCACGTCGTAGTCCAGGCCCTTGGGCACCTCGAAGGGCTCGAGCTAAGCATGCAGGTCGGAGAGGATGAGCAGCTTCATGGTCGCCGGTCGCCCTCGGAAGGTGACACATCGACGATCAGCCCAGGCTCGAACGCCTGGTTCTCGATCCGGCCGCTCCAGTTCACGTACCCGCGCGGATTGCACACCACCCTGCAGGCACGGACCCGGTAGTCAAAGCTCTGATGCGTGTGACCATGCACCCAGAGCACGGGCACCTCGAAGAAGAAGTCGGGAAGCTCGCTCACGAACGCGCCCGACACCCAGTCGTCCGCATAGCGCGGCGAGAGCGAACCGCGGTGCGGCGCATGGTGCGTCACCACCACCGTTCGACCGTCGAACGGTTCGGCGAGCTTGGCTCGCAGCCACGCCCGCTGGGCCTGGTGGATCCGCAGCGTGTCGGCCGCGTCGAGCTTTTTGCCTTGCTTGTCCCGCCAGGTGTTCGGTTCGGCCGACTCGTCGAGCGTGCGGATCAACACGTAGTCGTTCAGCAGGTTGGTCGCTTTCTTCATGGCCCATGGGACGTCGCTGACCGGACCCTCTGGAGTCTCGATCGCGAGCGCGAAGTCGGTCCACAGCGTCGCGCCGAGGAAGCGCACGCCGTCGACCACCAGTTCGTCCCCATCGAGCAGGTGCACATGGCTGCCTTCGGCCGCGCTGCGCGCCTCCGCCAGAGTCGCGTCCAGCCGGCCGTCGTAGTACTCGTGGTTGCCGGGTACGTAGACCACCGGCTTGTCCGGAAAGCGCTCCATCGCCCACTGAATGGCGCGCTTGGCCGGCGAATGGATGTCGCCCGCGAGTATCGCGACGTCGAACACCAGGTCGGCCGGCAGCTCGAAGGGCGCGAACTCCAGGTGCAGGTCGGAGAGGATCAGCAGCTTCATGGGCGGGTGCTTTCGAAGTGAGCGCGCAACGCGGCGCAGGCCTCGGCGTCGAGGCCAACGAAGTATCCACAAACCACCAGCCGGTCCTTGTGTCGGTTGAACTGCCACTCGGCCTCGTCGAGCGCCACCCAGGGTGTGTCGGCGGCGCCATTGGTCTGCAGCCAAGCGAGGATCCCGCCTTCCGGGTGCGCGAATGAATGGGGGATCCCGGAGCCCCGAGGCGGCGTGACGCCGAGGATCCGGGGGCGAATGTCTTCAACGAGAGGCGCGATCAGCGCCTCGAGGCTCGGCAGGAAGCAGAAGTCGGTGCCGTCGCTGCGCAGGTGGCCTTCGCCTTCCAGGTGCAGCACGCCGTCGAAGTCGAGGAACAGAATCACGCCGGGCCTCTTCCGCCATTTCCGTCTCGCGGGCGCGCCAGCTGCGAGTCCATGTCAACGCCGAGGGCGCGGAACGGCGCCGCGGCGGTGATCATGCGACACCACCGTGTTGAATGGCGTTGAGGATCGATCGCACCTTGTCCGAACCGCCACCCGCCGCGAACGCGGCTGGCGTCTGGCCGTCGAGCTCTTCGTGCGGCTTGTCCAACCAAATGCGAGCCTCGGCGCCGAACACCTGGGCCGCAAGATCCAGCAAATCTTCGGGCGGACTTGCCCACCCGCTCTCCCGCAACAGATCCCGCGGCCACGCTAGGTGCGAGCCCATGTCGATGCCGAAGACACGGAACGGCGCCGCGACGGTGATCATGCCTTCGGCGAGGTAGTCAATGTTCTGATGATGGTGACCATGGACCACCAGTTGGACGCCGAGCATCTCGGCGAGTTCGTCGATCGCCTTCCAGCCGTGCGGATGCGCCGCGGGCGCTTCGTGCGTCACCAGGATGTCGGCGAGTGGGCCTTGCAGCAGCCGCTGATAGTCCTCCGGGAAGATGGTGGAGCGGTCCCGGCGCGCAATGCCATCTCGCCACCGCTCTTCGGGGCGCATCGACCGGCGCAGCGCATCTGCCGAGAAGAACGCGGGCTCCTCGACCGGTCGCCGTGGATCCCAGATCTTGCTTCGGAAGATACCACCCAGGCCGGCAATCTTGTACCCGGCGATCTCGACGATGCGCCCATGGAGGTTGCGATCCGCGAACTCCGATCCAAACAGGTTGTCGTAGTCCAGATCCGAGTCCGTGTCGT
>Ga0136846_1214033_pt1 | contig 10710 bp, 8 predicted proteins | sample HopSoiMetagenom2_FD_96841 | JGI IMG/M metagenome (GOLD analysis project Ga0136846, IMG submission 96841) | Grasslands soil microbial communities from Hopland, California, USA - 2 Assembly 2016 (version 4) | ecosystem: Environmental > Terrestrial > Soil > Grasslands | place: USA: Hopland... | reverse complement strand
GTCAGGCCGGTGGGGACGACGGCAGCGGTCGACTTCGGAACCGCGAAGCAGACGATCCGGGGATTCGGCGGCGCGGCGGCCTGGTACTACGACAGGATGTCGGACGATCGACTCAACGTCCTGTTCGGCACCAGCGTCCCCGACAGCCTCGGGCTGGACATCCTGCGGCTGCGCATCGCGCCGGCCTCCTGGAACGCGTCGACGCAGACCGCCGACACCACCCAGTGGACGGCGGAACTGGTCAATGGCGCCGCGGTGCAGGCCCGCGGCGGCCTCGTCTTCGCATCGCCGTGGTCGCCCCCCGCGAGCATGAAGATCGTCAACGCCGATCGCACGAATCCCCTCTACAGCGGGCGGCTCGACCCGGCGATGTATGCGGATTACGCGCACTACCTGAACGCCTACATCAAGTACGCGGCGACCCGGAACGTGAACCTGTACGCGATCTCGCTGCAGAACGAGCCGGACTGGGATCCGCAGACCTACGAGTCCTGCCTCTGGAGCGCCGACGACATGCGGTCCTGGGCCGCCGGGTACGGGGCGGCGTCGGTGTCGGGCACCACGGCCAGGCTCATCGCGCCGGAATCCTTCTACTCTTCGCCGGCCACCACGGACACGCTGCTCGCGGATCCGGCGGCGGCCGCCAACATCGCCATCGTCGGAGGCCACCTCTACGGCGGTGCGGCGAACTATCCCGGGTCGGCGGAGAAGCTGGGCAAGGACGCCTGGATGACCGAGCACTTCCTGGACTCCGTCAACAAGAGTTCCTCGAGCGCGTCGTGGCAGACCAGCATCGACGACGCCATCGCCCTGGCCAAGGAGATCCACGACGGCCTGACGCTGTCGCAGTACAACGCCTACGTGTACTGGTGGCTCGTCAACAGCGACGACGCGACGCCCACGGGCCTGATCAGCACCGGCAACAAGCCCACCTATTTCGGAATCGGCATGAAGCACTTCTCGTACTTCGTCCGTCCCGGATATGTCCGCTTCGAGTCCACGTCGCTCCCGCAGAACGGCGTCCGGGTCTCGGCGTTCGGCACGCCGGCGGCGTCCAGCGGCGGGAAGGTCGTGATCGTGCTCGTGAACGAGAACGGCAGCAGCGTGAACCTCACGACGTCGATCAACCCCGGCGGTCGGACGGTGACCAGCCTGACGCCGTACCTGACGACCGCGACGGCCACCTTCGCGCAGCAGCCGGCGATCGGCGTGAACGCGAATGCGTTCTCGATCTCGCTGCCGGGCAGGAGCATCACGACGCTGGTGAACTGAGGATCGGATCCCCGCTCTTCAGGCGCGCGCGACGACCACCGGCACGCCCACCGCGGCGCCCTCGGCCCAGGGTTCGTCGACCACCAGCGCGTGCACCTGCGGCCAGGGCGCCACGTGGAAGGGCGCCGTGCTGCCCAGCTTCGAGTGGTCGGCCAGGATCAGCGTGCGGCGCGCGCAGGCCACCATGGCGCGCTTGAGCGTCGCGTCGGCCTCGTCGGGGGCGCTGACGCCCAGGCGCGCGTCGATCGCGCAGGCGCCGGGCACGGCCCAGTCGGCGCGGCAGTTGGCCAGCATCGCGACGGCCGCCGGGCCCCACAGCGCGCGGTTGTCGCGCTGCCAGGTGCCGCCGGTCAGCGCGATCTGGACCCGCGGGTCGTCGGCGAAGAGGGCGGCCACGTCCAGCGAACTGGTGATGATGGTCAGCGGCCGCACGGTGAGCGCGCGCGCCATGGCCAGCGGCGTCGAGCCGGCGTCCAGCACCACCGTCTGGCCCGGCTCGACCAGTGCCGCCGCGGCTCGGCCGACGGCGGCCTTGGCCTCGGGCAGCACGGCCGCGCGGTCGCCCAGGCCCAGGCGCTGGGTGTCGAGCGTGACGGCGCCGCCGTGGGTGCGTTGCAGCAGGCCCTGCTCCTGAAGCGCGAGCAGGTCGCGTCGCACGGTGTGCTCGGACACCTGCAGGAGTCGAGCCAGTTCGAGCACTTCCACGCGGCCCCGCTCGCGCAGCATCGCCGCGATGCGGCGCTGGCGTTCGGCGGTGAAGCGGGGCGATGGCGAGTCCGTGTTCAAGGACGATCCCGATGCGGGCGACGGCCCGCGCGATCCGTCCATTCTAGTGATATTCGTGTCGGGATGTGCTCGAAAGTGCTCGAATATGCTTGACTGTGGCGAATATGCCGCTAGGATTCGAGCATGGACGATCACGCCGCGCCCGCCGCCTCGCTGTCGCCGGGCGCACTCGCCCGCGCGCGCTGGGGCGTCGGCCTCATCTTCTTCGTCAACGGCGCGGCGTTCGCGTCGTGGGTCTCGCGCATCCCCGCGCTGCGCGCCGGCCTGGACCTGGGCGACGGCGCGCTGGGCAGCGTGCTGTTCGCGATGTCGTGCGGCGTGCTGCTGTCGTTCCCGCTCGCGGGCAAGGGCGCGCAGCTGCTGGGCGCGCGCCAGCTCGCGCTGCTGGCCGGCGTCGCGCTGCTGCTGATGCTGCCGATGCCGTTCCTGATCGGCATCCTGCCGTCGCTGGTGCTGGTGATGCTGGAGGTGGGCGCCGCGCTGGGCACGATGCAGGTCGCGATGAACGTGCTGGCGGTCGACGTGCAGGCGCGCGTGGCGCGACCCATCATGTCCTCGCTGCACGGTGCGTGGAGCGCGGGCGGCCTCGTGGGCGCCGGCGTGGGCAGCCTGGCGGCGCGCGCGGCGCTGTCGCCGCTGCTGCATCTGGCGGGCGCGGGCGTGGCGCTCGGCGCCTTGCTGCTGCTGGCCCTGATGCTGCTCGCGGGCGCCCGCCTGCCCGCGCGCGCGGGCGCGGCGCCGCCGCGGCCGTCGATGAGCTTCCGGCCGCCGTCGCTGCGTGGCGATCGCGCGCTGCTGGGCCTGGGCGTCATCTGCCTGTGCGCGTTCCTGGTCGAGGGCGCGCTGGCCGACTGGAGCGCGGTCTGGTTGCACGAGCACGCGTCGGCCAGCGAATCGCAGGCCGCGCTCGGCTACGCCGTGTTCGCCGGCGCGATGACCATGATGCGCCTCGTCGGCGACCGCGTGCTCGAGGTGTTCGGCAGCGTGCGCGTGCTGCGCGTTCTGACGGCGCTCGGCGCGGCGGCGCTGGCAGGCGCGCTGCTGCTGGCGCGCCTGGACGGCGCGCTGGTCGCGTTCGTCCTGCTGGGCCTCGGGATGGCCACCGTCGTGCCCAGCGCATTCGCCGCCGCGGGACGCCGGGCCGATGCGCTGGCCGGCGGCGCGGCGGGCGAGGCATCGGCGGCGCGTGCCGTGGCGCTGCTGTCGGGCTTCGGCTACTCCGGCCTGCTGCTCGGGCCGCCGCTGATCGGCTGGCTCGCGCAGGCCACGACCCTCACCTGGGCGCTCGGGCTCCTGGTGCTGCTGGTGGCCGCGATCGTCGCGCTGGTGCCGCTGCTGGACGGACGCGCGCCGCCGCGCCGCGCGCCGCGCGAGGCCGTCGTCGGCGGCTAGACATCCTGGTCGCCGCCTGCTCAGCGGCGACCCTGCTGTGCGGCGGCGTCGTCGCAGCGTTGCGGCGGATCGTCGATCGCGGGCGCGAGCGCCACCTTCAGCGCATGCCACGAACCCTCGGCATGGATGGACTTGTCCAGCGCCAGCAGCGCGAGCTTCTTGTGCGCCGGCATCAACGTGGCGTCGAGCGACTCGCCGGCGAGGTCGACCGAGCCGCGCACGGCCAGGGCGGTGCCGGGGGTCTCGAACACGAAGCGGCGCGGCGTGGCCACCCCCTGGGCCAGCGCGAGCGTCGCCGACGCGCACTGCACCGGCACGCGCGCCGCCTTGTCCAACAGCGTGCGCAGCCATTCGCCGCCGTTCAGGCCCAGCCTGGCATCCAGCCGCTTCGACACGCTCGCCCCGTCCGCGAGCGACACCGTGATCGTGCCGTTCGCGCCGGCCACCAGTGCGTGCGTCGAGTCGCCGCGCAGGCGCACGTCGGCGCGGCCGTCGATCGCGCCGGCCAATGCGCCGTTGGCGGCCAGCGCCGGCGAGATCCGGTCGATGCGCAGGCCTCGCGCCGCGACGTCCAGCGCCACGGCGGCCGGAGTGCGCGACGCGTCGACCCTGGCGCTGCCGGTCACGTGGCCCTCGGCCAGGCCGAGGTCCAGCGAACCCAGCGCCAGGACGCCGTCCTTGAGCACCGCGTGGCCGCCGACGCTCTGCAGCAAGCCGCGGTCGGCGCCCGTGATGCGCGCCGGCCGGAGCTCGATGTCGGCGTCGAGCGAACGCAGGCGCTCGAAGGGCAGCGGCCGGGTCGACCAGGCGTGCGAGCCGTCCGCCCGAGCGCCGGCCAAGCCCGGCCCGCCTGGCAGCGTCATGCCGCGCACGAGCGAGACGTCGTCGAGGTCGATGACCGCATCGCGCAGCGTGGCCTGCAGCGCGCGGCGCGGCGTGTCGCTCTTGAACCCGCCGGTGAAGCTCGCGTCGGCGACCACGCTCGTCCCGCGGCCTGCGCGCACGCGCACGCCCGAGCCCGTCCAGCGCGCGCCGGCGTGCACCAGGTGGCCCTGCGCCGACAACGGGCGCAGCCGCGCCAGCGACGCGGGCAGCGGCCAGCCGTCGCCGGCGCTGGCCGTGGCGAACGACGCGCCGATGTCGACGTCGACGTCGCCCGGCGCGTGCACGTCGTTGCTGGTGCCCGCCGCCTGCAGCGCCAGCGCGCCCAGGCGGGCCTGCGCGCGCAATGCGAACACCCGCGGCGTGGCGCCGAACGTCAGCACGTCGCTGACGTCCGCCTGGCCCTCGAACGCGCGGTCCCGGTAGCGGCCGGCGAAGTCGAGGTGGCGTGTCAATGGCAGCTCGGGGCGCGCGGGCAGCGCCCGCGGCACCGGCAGCGTCGTCGAGCGCGCGTCCAGAACCAGCGGGATGCCGCCGTGCACCAGGTGCAGCGTGCTGTCGCGGGCATCGAGCTCGAGCACGCGCACGCGCGGCGGCCCGCGGTCGTCGGGTCGCGTGATGCGCCAGTTGCGCAGGCCGTCGGCCTGGCGTTCCATGTCGACCTGCGCGTCCTGCAGCTCGATGCGGCGGACGACCTTCACGTCGGAGCCCAGCGTGCGCCACGACACGGTCGCCGCGAAGCGCCGCGCCCGGATCAGCGGCGCCTTCGAAGCGGCCCACGGCGCGTTCTGGATCACGAGGCCGCGGAACTCGAACGTGGGATCGAGGCCGTCGCGCCAACGCACCTCCAGGTCGTCGAACTGCACGCTGCGGCCCGAGCGCGCCATCACGTGGTGCTGGATCAGCGGGCGCAGCCAGTTCCAGTCGAACGCGAGGCCCAGCGCGACGCTCGACGCGAGCACGGCAAGTGCGACCCACAGGCCGCGCCGGCGGCGCGGCGCGGGCGGGGACGTCGATGCGGGACGGGTCAGCAGGCGCATTCCGCGCCAGAGCATGCGGCGTGCCCTGTAGGCGAACCGGAGAATCAGGCGCGCCCGCGTCCGACTCCTCCGGTGCCGGCCCGTGCCGCCGTGCGCCGGCGCCTGAACGCCGGCTTGCGCGGGCCATCGAGCGCGGGAAGTGGCTTGACCCGACGGGGAGGGCCTGCCGATAATCCGCGCTTCTCCAACGACACGCACCGACCATGGACTGCCATCCCAGTCGCGTGCCTTCGTCGTCCGCGGCGCGCGCCTGATCTCCCGGGCGTCCGACGGGCGGTGGAAGGCACCCCGCCCTGACCGCCCGGCAGGCAAGCCCTCCCGCGCCGCGCTCCGCGTGCGCCGGGCCACCTTCCCGTTCTCCGTTCCCCGACGCCTTCGCGCGTCCATCCGCCAGCGCCACGGACGGTGCGCGGAGGAGTTCCGCATGCGATTCGAATCCAGCCTCCACCTCATGGCGCGCCCGGCGCCCGCCGCCGCCTTCGCCGCGCGGCGCCGCGGCGCCCAAGCCCGCGCCCGCCGGGCACTCGCGTCGGCAATGCCCTGCCTTGCCGTTCCCGGCCGGCCGGGCCGACGATCGCGGGGAGGCCTGACATGAACATGAAGCCCAACGGCCGCATCGACGGCTTCGCCCGGCGCCTCGGCCCCGGCCTGATCACCGGCGCCGCCGACGACGATCCGAGCGGCATCGCCACGTATTCGCAGATCGGCTCGCAGTTCCGCTTCGGGCTCGTGTGGACGCTGCTGCTCACCACGCCGCTGATGATCGGCATCCAGATGCTGTCGGCGCGCATCGGCTGGGTCACCGGCGAAGGCCTGGGCGCCAACATCGCCAAGATGTGCCCGCGCTGGCTGACGCTGGCGCTCGTCGGGCTGCTGGTGGCGGCCAACACCATCAACATCGCCGCCGACATCGGCGCGATGGGCGAGGCCGTGCGCCTGCTCGCGGGCGGCCACGCGATCGTCTACGTGGTCGGCTTCGGCGCGTTGTCCCTGGTGGGCCAGCTGGCGTTCTCGTACGAGCGCACGGTGCGCGTGCTCAAGTGGCTCACGCTGGGGCTGTTCGCGTACGTGGCGGTGATCCTGTCGGTGGCGGTGCCGTGGCGCCAGGTGGCCGTCGAAGGCCTGACGCCGTGGCGCTTCGTGCCGCCGGGCACGACGATGACCGACTACGCGTCCATGGTGGTGGCCGTGCTCGGCACCACCATCAGCCCCTACCTGTTCTTCTGGCAGGCCTCGCAGGAGGTGGAGGACAACGCGCGCCGGCCCGAGGCCGCCAAGCTGCGCGACCACCCGGAATACGCGGCGGAGCACCTGTCACGCATCAAGCAGGACACGTCGTTCGGCATGGTGTTCTCCAACGTGATCGCGCTGTGCATCGTCATCGCCACCGGCGTCACGCTGAACCTGCACGGCGTGACCAGCATCCAGACCTCGTCGCAGGCAGCCGAGGCGCTGCGGCCGGTGGCCGGGCAGTTCGCGTTCGCGGTCTTCGCGCTCGGCATCATCGGCACGGGGCTGCTGGCCGTGCCGGTGCTGGCCGGCTCGGCCGCCTACGCGGTGAGCGAGGCGTTCGGCTGGAAGTCGGGCCTGTCGCGCGGCTTCCGCGAGGCGCGCGGCTTCTACGCGATCATCATCGCGGCCACGCTCATCGGCACGCTGCTGAGCGCACGCGAGGTCGACCCGATCAAGGCGCTGGTATGGAGCGCCATCGTCAACGGCGTCATCTCGGTGCCCATCATGGTGGTGATGATGTGGATCGGGCAGTCGAAGCGCCTGATGGGCCGGTTCACGATGAGCCTGCGCCACCGCATCTTCGGCTGGGCCGCCACGGCGGTGATGGCGGCAGCCGTCGCCGGGCTGTTCTTCACCAGCTGGCGCGCCGGGCAATAGGGCGCGGCACGTGGCTCAAGGCGCCATCACGAAGCAGTTGCGGCCCGCGCGCTTGGCCTGGTAGAGCGCCGTGTCGGCGCGTGCCACCAGCGCTTCCACCGCCTCGCCCCGCACGCTGGTGGCCACGCCGGCCGACACCGTCACGCGAAAGTCGGCCGGCAGCCCCTCGATGCTCGTCCACCCATGCGCGGCCACCGCGCTGCGGATGCGCTCGACGGCCAGCGAGGCGCTCTCCACCGGCGTGGTGACGGGCATCAGCAGCACGAACTCCTCGCCGCCCCAGCGCGCGAAGCGGTCGGTCACGCGCATGTGGGCCTGCACCAGCGTGCAGAAGTCGCGCAGCACCGCGTCGCCGGCCGCGTGGCCGAAGCGATCGTTGATCGCCTTGAAGTGGTCGAGGTCGAACAGCGCCACCGAGTAGGGCTGCTGCGTGCGGTGCGAACGCTCGCGCTCGTCCTGCAGCAGCTCCATGAAATGGCGCCGGTTGAACGCGCCGGTCAGGTCGTCGTGGCTGGCCAGTTCCTGGATGCGCGCCAGCGACAGGGTCAGCTGCTTGTTGCGCTGCGACAGCTCGGCGCGCAGCGTGCTGAACTGCATGCCGATCAGCGACAGCCGGCGCACCGCCAGGAAGAAGAACAGCCACATCAGCACGATGTTGAAGTTCGTCAATTCCGGATACGCGAAGCGCGCGCGGCCGATCCACAGCGCCAGCGCGGTGGTCGCGCCGAAGCCCAGCCATGTCCAGCGGAACTGCTGCGGCGTGAAGCCGAGCATCGCGTAGTTGAACGACACCAGGCTGGACGCGAGGAAGATCATCCACAGCCGCGGCGCCGCCACGATGAAGATCAGCTGGATCAGGTAGTTCGCCAGCAGTTGCGCCCACAGCAGCCAGCGGTCCCTGAAGCGCAGGTTCCAGCCGCGCACGACCGCCAGCAGGAAAAAGCCCGTGCTGCCGACGCTCAGGACGAAGAACCAGCCGGCGACCATCCAGGTGACGGTGCCGTTCCAGGCGAACAAGCCGATCAGCAAGGCCTGCAGCAACGAGCTCACCAGCGTCATGGTGGTCGTCTTGACGCGCTGCGCCTGGAGCTGCGGGTGCTTGGAGTTCATGGGAGCGGGGCGACTCCCGGTCTGCGGAGGGTCCGGCGCGAGCATACGGGAAGCGCCGCCGCTTGCCAGTGCTCGGAAACGCCACGTGGCGACCGGGCGACAACGCGCGCCGCCCCCGCGTCAGGCGGCTGACGCGGCCACGCGTCGCGGCAAGGGGGCCCGGCCTAGTGGCGGGGCCGGCGCGTGATGTCGATCGCGCCGGCCTTGGCGAACGCGAGCTCGGCCCGCGCGGCTTCGGGCTGGTCGTCGACATCCACCCGCACCACGGCGCCGCCGCGCCGCATGGCCGCGGCGTAGGCGCTGACGTCGTGGCCGATGCCCAGGAGCCCGGCGAAGAAGTTGCGCAGGTGATCGATGACGCTGTCGTCGGAGACCGGCGCCGGCGGCACGGGCTCGCCGGCGTCGTCGAACGCCGGCACGCGCGTCTCGATGGCGTGGACACGGCGCGGGTCGAAGCGGTCGTTGGCGAGGGCGACGATGGCCGCGCGCGCGGCCGCCTGCTGGTCGAACGTTCCGACGACGATGTGGGGCATGGCGATTCCTGTCGATGGGGAGAGGGCGTCCGCGCCGCGCGCGTCGACGCGGCGGCGGACTTCAGGACTTCGGCTCGGCGTCGGTCTTCGACTTGAGCTGGCGGGCCATTTCCAGGTGGTGCTGCAGCGTGGGCAGCGTCTTCTGGGCCCAGGCCTTGACGTCGGCGTCGGTGCCCTTGTCGGCCTCCTTCTGGAACAGCTTGACCGTGTCCTCGTGGTCCTTCACGCCGATGGAGTCGGCGTAGTGCTGGTCGAAGCTGGAGCCCTTGCGGCCCGACAGCATCTTGATCTCGGCCTTCTTCACGGTCGACGGGTCGTCGGAGACCTTGACGCCCTTCTGATCGGCCAGCGCCTTGAGCTCGCTGCCGGCCTTGCCGTGGTCGTCGACCATCTGCTGGGCGAACGACTTCACGTCGGCGCTGGACGATTGCGAGATCGCCACCTTGCTGGCCTGGACCTCGGCATTGCCGCCCTCGGCGGCGTCCTTCAGGAACGACTTGTCCTGGTGCGACAGCTTGGCGGTGTCCGCCGCCTGGGCGCCCAGGCCGACGGCGAGCGCGACGGTGGCGGCGGACAACAGGGTCAACGGCTTCGATTGCATGAGAACTCCTGGTGGGTGGACGAGGCCCGCCGCGGCGGCGGCGGAGGGTGCGCCAGCTGCGGCAAGGTCCATGCCCCGACAAGAGCACGGGACACGGCCGCGGTGCCAACATGCGCCCATGACGTCCTTCGCCGCCCGCTCGTTCACCGCTCGCCTGGGCCTCGAGCTTCCGATCGTCCAGGCCCCGATGGCCGGGTTCCAGGGCGTGGCGATGGCCGCGGCCGTGGCCGGTGCCGGCGCGCTCGGCTCGCTGCCCGGCGCCGCGATGACGCCGCCGGCGCTGCGCGACGCGGTCGCGGAGATCCGCCGCGGCGGCCGCCTGCCCGTCAACCTCAACTTCTTCTGCCATGTCGTGCCGCCGGCGGACCCGCAGCGCGAGGCCGCGTGGCGCCAGGCGCTTCGGCCGTATTACGACGAGCTGGGCGTGCCCGAATCGGCGATCCAGAACGGGCCGGGCCGGCTGCCTTTCGGCGAGGAGGCCACGGCCGCGATCGAGGCGCTCCGGCCCGAGGTCGTCAGCTTCCATTTCGGCCTGCCGCCGGCGCCGTTGCTCGAGCGCGTGCGGGCCACCGGCGCGCAGGTGTGGTCGTCGGCGACGACGGTGGCGGAGGCGCAGTGGCTGGCCGCGCATGGCGTGGACGCCGTCATCGCGCAGGGCGTGGACGCCGGTGGCCACCGCGCCGTGTTCCTGGGCGACTGGCGGGCCGTCGATCTCTCGACCCAGCTGCGCACGCTGCCGCTGCTCACGTCCCTCCTCGAGGTGATTCGCTTGCCGGTGATCGCGGCCGGCGGCATCTGCACGGCCGACGGCGTGGCCGCCGCGCTGGCCCTGGGCGCCAGCGCCGTCCAGCTGGGCACGGCCTTCCTGCTGTGCCCGGAGGCCAGCACGAGCGCCGTCCACCGCGCCGCGCTGCAGGGCGAGGGCGCGCGCGACACGGCGCTCACCAACCTGTTCAGCGGGCGGCCCGCGCGCGGCATCGTCAACCGGCTGATGCGCGAACTCGGCCCGATGAGCGCGCTGCCGCCGGCGTTCCCGTCCGCAGTCAACGCGATCGCGCCGTTGCGCGCCGCGGCGGAGCAGGCCGGCCGCGGCGACTTCTCGCCGTTGTGGGCGGGCCAGGACGTGAGCGGTTGCCGTGCCGTTCCCGCGGCACAGCTCGTCAAGGAACTTGCCGCGAAGCTCTAGCGAGCCGACAGGCAGGGG
>Ga0136846_1243309_pt1 | contig 10713 bp, 12 predicted proteins | sample HopSoiMetagenom2_FD_96841 | JGI IMG/M metagenome (GOLD analysis project Ga0136846, IMG submission 96841) | Grasslands soil microbial communities from Hopland, California, USA - 2 Assembly 2016 (version 4) | ecosystem: Environmental > Terrestrial > Soil > Grasslands | place: USA: Hopland... | reverse complement strand
CTGACGCAAGGCATGGCGCTGTTCGTCATCGCCTTCGGCGCGATCTGGCCGATCATGCTCGCAACCATCCACGGCTTTGCCGTGGTCGAGCCGCGGCTCTACGAGGTCGCCCGCTCGCTGCAGATGTCGCGCGGCGCCGTCATCGGCAAGATCGCCCTGCCCTCGGCATTGCCCGACATCCTTGCGGGCATGCGGCTCAGCCTGACGGTCGCGCTGATCCTTTCGGTGGTCTGCGAGATCCTGGCCGGACTCGACGGCCTTGGCCAGTGGGTCTTGCTCTCGGCACGTGCGTTCCGATCCGCCGACCTGTTCGCCGGCGTCATTCTGCTCGGTGCGACCGGATATTTGACCTCAATTGCGGTGTCGCTCGTCGAGCAGCGAATGCTCGCTTGGCAGAGTACAGCCCGATAGCGTGGCGATCCATCGCCAGACAAGAATGGCCCGCGCGATGCGGGCCATTCCAACAATTGAGCCGCGAGGGCTGCATTGAACTTTCGATGGATTTTCTCTTGGGTGGGAACGACGAGGCTTAGTTTCGCGGGAGCGGAGTCGATAAGTCATTGTTTGTGATCAAAACCAAGCCGCGAGCTGAGATCAGACGCCCCACCGCAGAGCTGCCGTCTGCACCGGGGCATCCCATAATTTCGTCGACTTGCTATCGAGCACAGATACGGTGATCGAGACACCAGCCATGTCAAGGGATGTGACGTAGGAACCGGTCAGGTAGCGCGCCACTGCCACCCCCGCGCTGTCCAGAATCCGCTTTGCGGCATTGACCATCAGATAGAGTTCGATCAGAGGCGTCGCGCCAAACCCGTTGACGAGAAGCAGCACTTCACTCCCCTTGCCGGGCGCAAGATCGTTCAGGATCGCATCGAGCAGCTCGGCGGCAATCGCATCGGCGGACGCCAGCGTCACCCTGCGCCGGCCGGGCTCACCATGAATGCCGACGCCCATTTCCATTTCATTGTCGGCCAATGCGAAGTTTGGCCGCCCTACGGCCGGCACGGTGCATGGCAACAGCGCCACCCCCATCGAGCGCGTGCGCCGGTTGACCTCTTCGCCGAGCGCCGTGAGAGCGGCAAGCGGCATTCCGGTCTCGGCCGCAGCGCCGACCATTTTTTCCACGATCAATGTCCCCGCGACGCCGCGACGACCGGTCGTATAGGTCGATTTCTCCACAGCCACGTCGTCGTTAGTCACCACGCTCGCAACTTCCCGCGCGGCCATCTCGGCTGCCATGGTGAAATTCATCACGTCACCTTCGTAGTTCTTGACGATGAAGAGCACGCCTGCGCCCGTGTCGACGGCCTCCGCGGCCTCGATCATCTGGTCTGGCGTCGGCGAGGTGAAGACTTGACCGGGGCAAGCGGCATCGAGCATGCCGAGGCCGACAAAGCCCGCATGCAGCGGCTCATGTCCCGCGCCGCCACCCGAAATCAGCGCGACCTTGCCTGGCTTCAACGTGCGGCGCCGGACGAATTTGCGCTCGGCACCAAGAAGCAGGATACCCGCATGAGCTGCCGCGAAACCGTCCAGACTTTCTTCGAGTATCGTATCGGTGCTGTTGATCAGCTTTTTCATGAACGTCCTCCCATCTCGTCTAAAGTTCAAATCAATGGCTCAACCCACACTTTCGGCATAGCGCGCGAGTTGCGCGGCGAAATCCACAATCAGCTGTTCGAGCGCACGGTTCTTCTTGTCGTCGCCGAGGTCGGGTACGGTCACCGAGACAATGCGGGTGCGCGCCTCGCGATGGGGTGCGCGCAGCCGGCCGGGATGCGCGCGTCCATAGGCTTTGAGGAACGCCGCACGCTCAGTGCCGGACAGATGGCAGACTTCGAAGATGATCGCGACATGCTTCGCCGGAATAGGAACCAGATAGGCCGGATTGGTGATCTGGGTCACGAAGGAGCGATTCTTGCCCAACGCCGCCGCCAGCTTCAGCCGCGTCCCCGAGGGCCTATTGTCGAGCACCCGTCGCAGGATGGCCTTGTAATCCGCCACATTGCTGTCACCAGGCGCGCGGGTATCCTCGCCTGCTTCATCCGTCATGAACGCACCTTTGCGATTGCGGCCTTGAGCCGCGCGACGGCAATCGGCGACACCGAGAGAATTGTCAACCCGGTGGCGATCAGCGCCGCGGTCAGGCGCGTATCGGCCGCGGCGTCACCACAGAGTGAGACCTCCACGCCACGCTTTCGTCCGGCCTCGACAGTCCGAGAGATCAGCGCCAGCACCGCCGGATTGCCGGTATCGTTGAGGTCCGCGACGGCACCGACGTCGCGCGCCGCCGCCATCGTGTACTGGGTCAGGTCGTTCGAGCCGATGGAATAGAACGCCGCGCCGAAATCCTCGGCGCGGAGCGCCGCCGCCGGGACCTCGACCATGATGCCGAGCGGCGGGTGGGCGCAGGCGATCCCTTCGGCCCTGAGCGCCGTGAACTCTGCATCCAGCAGGGCATTCGCACGGTCGAGCTCCGAAGGAACCGCGATCATCGGCAGCATCACCTTCAGCGCCCCGTGCACAGCCGCGCGGCACAGTGCCCGCAGTTGCACCCGAAACACTTCCGGCCGCGCGAGCGAGAGACGGATGCCGCGCAGACCGAGGAACGGATTGCGCTCGTTATCGATCGTCAAGCCGGCGATTGGCTTGTCGCCGCCCGCATCGAGGGTGCGGATTGTCACCGGCCTTCCCTCGGCCCACTCGAGAATGCGCCGATAGACTGCATATTGCGCATCCTCATCCGGCAGGCCTTGGGCCGCCTCGAACAGAAATTCCGTACGCACGAGGCCGATGCCGTCGCAGATTGCAGGATCGAGGCCGGCGAGGTCCTCGGGCGCGGCGATATTGAGAAGGACCGCGATCCGCCGGCCGTCGGCCGTGCGTGCGGACTCAAGGCAGGCGGCATCGGCGGCGGCTTGGGCGGCATTCGCAACCGCCATGCGCTGTTCGAACAGGCGGCGCGTTTCCGGCTCGGGATCAAAGATCACGGTGCCGGCATCGCCGTCGACGAGCGCCAGCGCAGGTGGCTGTCCGTTCCACGACAGTGGGCCGAGCCCAACGACCATGGGCGCCCCGCGCGCCCGCGCCAACATCGCAACATGCGAGGAAGGTGAGCCCGCAGCCAGCGCGATGGCGCCGCCGTGCGACCAGTCGGCAGCAAGAAAAGCGGAAGGGGTGATGTCGTCAGCCGCCACGATCGAGCCGCTGGTAATCCTGGCGACCGTGTCCACGCCGCTCAGATGCGCAAGCACGCGGTCGCGGATGTCGACGATATCGGCCGCACGGGCACGGAAATATTCATCTTCAGCAGCGCGATAGCCAGCTATCTCCACGTCGAGTGCCAAGCGCCAGGCGTGGTCGGCAGTGATCCCGTCCGAGATGACCCCATATGCCGGCTCCGCCAGCGCATCATCCTCAAGCATGGCGACCTGGAATTCCAGAATGTCGGCTACATCGCCCCGGATCGTCTTGATCTGGTTGGCGATCTCCGCCCTCGCGCCCTCAATCGCCGCCCGCAGTGCCGCCGCCTCTTGCGCGGGATCGTCGCTCGCTGTCCGCCTGGCCACAGCCGCAGTCAGCATGGTGACCGGTCCGATCGCGAGACCCGGCGAGGCAGCACGGCCGGTGAGATGGATCTCTGCCACTGCGATCAGGCCTCACCGAAACCGTCATGCACAAGCGCCAGTACAGCAGCAAGTGCTGCCTTGCCATCGGAACCGGTAACGCGGAAATGCAGTGTTGCGCCCTGCGGCGCCTTCACACGCATGACCTTTACCGGGCTCTTGGCGTCCGTCCAGGGCCCGTCCGCCGAGAGGGCGAGCTCTATCTTCGCGGTAAAACCCTTTGCGCACTGCGTGAGCTTGACCGACGGTCGCGCATGAAGTCCGACTTTGTTGACGAGAACCGCCGAGGCTGTCAGCGGCACCGCCGTTTCGCCCGGCCGGCTGGCGTGAGCATCATGCATAGAATTCCTCCGCGCTACGCTTGACAGCGGCAAGCGGCGAGCCACCCGAAGACTCGGTTGCCGCAATCACAGCTCCCTCGACCACCGGAGCATTGCAGACGACGACGCGCGCGCGTCGATCTTCAGGTAGCATTTCCACCGCCATCTCGGAATTTGTCTCCGCCCCGCCGAGATCAACCAGCACCGCCACGCCTGCGGGCGACCAGGCCGCCTCAATCGCCTCGAGGATCCCGGCAACATTGGTGCCGAGCCCTCCATCGATGTCGCCGCCTGTCCAGGCGAGCGGCACGGCGCTGCCTACCATCTGGCGCACCATATCCGCCGCGCCTTCCGCGATCTTGCGCGAATGTGAAACGATAACGATCCCGACATTGCAGGAATTTGAACTGTTCATGAACTTGCCTCGAATTCCAGTACCTTGACTGCCGCGCCAATCAAAAGGGACGCCGAACGCGAACCGGGATCCATATGACCGATGGAACGTTCGCCGAGAAAGGACGCACGGCCGCGGATCGCAAGCATGGGCGTGGTGCGATCGGCCGCTCGCGCCGCTTCCGCTGCAATCGCCTCGGCATCGCCACCGCCCGCCAACACGACCTGCACCGGCACCAGGACATCCAGCAACGTTTTCTGCCCCGCCTCAGAACGCCCGCGCGCCTTGACGGCGTCGATCGCCTTCTCGGTCGCTGCGACGAGATCAGCGCGGCTCGGCTGCTCCGGAAGTGCCTTGCCCAGCTCCATGAAGAAAGTTCCGACCAGCGGCCCCGAAGCACCGCCGACCTTCATAACTAAAGTCGTTCCGATCGCCTTCAGCATGTCCGGGAGCGCCTTGTCGGCAAGGCCCGGCAATGCCGCCAGCACTGCCTCGAAACCACGCTTCATATTCAGTCCGTGATCCCCATCGCCAATCGCCTGGTCGAGGCTCGTCAATTCGTCGGCGTGCTCGATCATCGACCCCGCCAGCGCTCGCACCAGTCTTTCCCTGGCTACCCGATCAAGGCTCATGCCGCTACCCTCCAGCCCATCGCATCGAAGAACAGAGGTTTGTTCAGACAGAGCGACACCACATCACCGGCGCCGAAGCCCGCCTCGGGATCCGCCAGCGTCACCACCGGCCGGCCGGCGAGGTCGAGATGGAGATGGCTCTGATCGCCGAGATGTTCAACCCGTTTGACGGTCGCCGACACATCGCCACCGCCGCGCGCAATCGTCAGGTGCTCGGTCCGCGCACCGATCGTCTCGGCGCCATCAGGCGCGCCGCCGAACAGGGCCGCCGGCAGCAGATTGATCGTCGGCTGGCCCAACCTTGCCGCGACATGCGCGTTGATCGGGTTCTCGTAGATTTCGCGCGGCGAGCCGACCTGCATCAGCCGCCCGCCTTCGATTACACCGATGCGCGACGCCATGGTCATCGCCTCGGTCTGATCGTGGGTGACATAGAGGATCGTGGCGCCGAGATCGACCTGGATCCGCTTGAGCTCGAGCCGCAGTTCGCCGCGCAGCTTCGCGTCCAGCGAGGAGAGCGGCTCGTCCATCAGGTAGATCGAGGGCGAACGGACCAGAGCCCGCCCGATCGCGACGCGCTGCATCTGCCCGCCCGACAGCTGCGTCGCCTTGTTGTCCAGCTTGGTCTCGATATGAAGAAGACGTGCGACCTCCTGCACCTTCGCGCGAATATCGGCTTCCGGCACGCGCCGGGTCGGCGCGCGCAACGCGAAGGCCATGTTCTCGAACACCGTCAGGTGCGGATACAGCGAATATTGCTGGAAGACAAAGGCGACGTCACGGTCCGCCGGTGCATCGCAGGTCACGTCGCGCCCGTCGATGCGGATCGAACCGCTGTCCGGCTGCTCCAATCCCGCGATCAAGCGCAAAGCCGTGCTCTTGCCGGCACCAGTCGGCCCAAGCAACGCGACGAACTCGCCATCGCCAATTGTCAGCGACAGATCGTTCACAGCTTGCGTCTTGCCGAAGGCCTTGGAAATGGCGTTGATCTCGACCTCAGCCATGCGCGCCTCCCTCATGCAACGCGGTACGAATGGCCCGGCCCGACACCTTGTCGAAGACTGACAGCGTATCGGGCCGGAAATCGAGCCCGACAGTCTCGCCGGTCCGGAAGGATCTGCTGCTGGGTGAGCGGGCCTTCAGTGCGCCGTAGTGCGTCGTCACGGTCACGATCTGCGTCGTGCCGAGATATTCCGTGCCATAGACCACCCCGCGGACCATGCCGCGATCGGTGAAGCGCACATGCTCGGGCCGCACCCCCAGCACGAACTCGCTTTCCGCCATCGCCTCGCGCAAGGGAGGAATTGCAACGTCGCGCTCACCGAGCCGGATCGCCTCCGCGCCCGTCTGCAGGTGACCACGGAACGGCAGAAGGTTCATCGGCGGCGAGCCGATGAAATCCGCGACGAAGAGCGAAGCAGGCCGGTCGTAGATGTCGCGCGGGCTCGCAACCTGCTCGACGACGCCATTGTTCATTACCGCGATCCTGTCGGCCATCGCCATGGCCTCGAGCTGGTCATGCGTGACATAGACGGTGGTTGCTCCCAGGCGGTCATGCAGGGCGCGTAGTTCATGAATCATGGCCTCGCGCATCTCGGTATCGAGCGCGCCGAGCGGTTCGTCCATCAGAAAACACTTCGGCTTGCGCACGATCGCTCGCCCCAGCGCGACGCGCTGACGGTCGCCGCCGGAAAGGCCCGACACCGATCGGTCGAGCAGATGGGAGATCCGCAGGATGCGCGCGGCCTCTACGACCCGCCGATCGCGCTCGGCCGCACTGATCCCTTCGCATTTCAGGGGAAAGCCGATGTTGCGCCGGACATCCATGTGCGGATAGAGCGCGAAGAGTTGGAACACGAAGGCGATGTCGCGCGCCGATGCGCGGTTCATCGTCACGTCCTCGCCATCGAGCCGGATGGTGCCGGATGTCGGCAGCTCCAGGCCCGCAATCATGCGGAGCGTCGTGGTCTTGCCGCAGCCGGACGGTCCAAGCAGGCAGAGGAACTGGCCGTCCTCGACCGTGAAGCTGGCGGACTTGACCGCATGGAACGTCCCGAAGGACTTGTCGAGTGCCTCGACCCTGATCTGTGCCATCGCGCTCTACGCCCGAACCTTCGACACGATGGTGAACATCACCGTGCCGAACAGGGTCGTCGCAAACGACCAGGAATACAGCGTCAGGGAGAATGGCTGCATCAGCATCACGACGCCGGCGGCGATGATCGCGGTCGCGGCGGCTTCGAGCGGACCACGGCGCAGAACGCGATCGGCAACACCGCGACGCGCGACGGATCGGGTGGCATCGATACTCATTTGCGGACGGCTCCAAAGGTGATGCCCCGCAGCAGATGCTTGCGCAGCAGCACCGTGAACACCACGATCGGCACCAGGAACAGCGTCGTGCCCGCCGCCACCGCGGGCCAGTCCTGTCCGCCCTCGCCGATAATGATCGGAATGAAGGGCGGCGCGGTCTGCGCATTGCCCGAGGTGAGAAGCACCGCGAAGGCGTATTCGTTCCAGGCGAAGATCAGGCAGAAGATCGCCGTCGCCGCAATTCCCGTCGTGGCCTGCGGCAGCACCACCTTCACGAAGGCCTGAAAGCGGGTGTATCCGTCGATCATGGCCGCCTCCTCGTACTCGCGCGGGATTTCGTCGATGAAGCCCTTGAGCAGCCAGACCGCAAGCGAGACGTTGACCGAGGTGTACAGCAGGATCATGCCGAGCCTGGTGTCGGACAATCCGATGCTGCGGTACATCAGATAGATCGGGATCGCGACCGCGATCGGCGGCATCATCCTGGTCGATAGGATGAAGAACATCAGGTCGTCCTTCAGGGGCACGCGGAACCGCGAAAAGCCGTAGGCCGACAAGGTGCCGAGCGCGACGGCGAGCACGGTCGAGCCGAACGCGATGATCAGCGAATTGACGAAGCGCGGCACATAGTTCGAGGGACCGGCGACCACCATGTTACGGCTGCGCGCGAGGCTGTCGCAAAGCCCCTGCGGCGCCCCCAGCGAACGGATGAACTCCGGGGTCTGGCGCGAGCGGGTCGTGAAGACGTTACAGAAGCCTTCGAGCGATGGCTTGAACATCATCTTGGGCGGATAGGAGATTGCATCGTCCGGCGACTTGAACGCGGTGAGGATGATCCACACCAGCGGGATCATGGCGATGATGGCATAGAGCACGACGAGCGAGCCGGCAAAACGCCGCGTCGTGGTCGACGGCTCGACGACGGAATGGGCTGTGGTGGCTGAGATCATCGGCTTTTCACCCTGTTCAGCGCCTTCACATAGATGTTGGCGAGGCCGAAGACCGTCACGAACAGGATGATCGCGAAGGCCGAGGAATAGCCGGTGCGCCAGCTCTCGAACGCCGCACGCTTGAGCGTGATCGACGCAACTTCCGTGGTCGACCCCGGCCCACCGCCGGTCAGCAGGTTGACCATGTCGAACATCTTGAAGTTCTCGATACCGCGGAAGAGCACCGCCAGCATGATGAACGGCAGCGCCATTGGCAGCGTGATCGACCAGAACTGCCGCCATTTCGACGCGCGGTCGACCTCCGCCGCTTCATAGATGTAACCAGGGATCGAGCGCAGGCCCGCGAGACAAATCAGCATCACATAGGGCGTCCACATCCAGGCATCGACGATGACGATGGCCCAGGGGCTCAGCGTGACGTCGCCCAGCATCTGGAACGACGAGGCCGCGCGTCCGGTGAAGAAGGCGACGACGTAGTTGAACAATCCGATCTGCGGCTGATAGAGGAACGTCCAGAAATTGCCGACGACGGCAGGTGACAGCATCATCGGCAGCAGGATGATCGTGGTCCACATCCCGTGGCCGCGGAACTTCTTATCGATGAGGTAGGCAAGGCCAAATCCGAGCACGGTCTCGATCACCACCGTCCAGATCACGAAATGCGCCGTCACCTGCATCGCCGCCCAGATATCCGGATCGGTCAGTATCGACTGGTACCAGTCGGTGCCCAGCCATATCGTCGGCGCGTTCGCCCGATTGGCGCGGTAGTTGGTGAACGAGAGATAGATCGTCCACACCAGCGGGAAGATGTTGATCGCCAGCAGCAGCACGATCGTCGGCGTGATAAAGAGCCAGGCGAGCGCCTGGTCCGACAAACCCCGGATACGACGCGCCACGGCTGGCCGGGCCGGGACGGCCCGATAGGTGATCTGGGACGAAGCACTCAAATCGTTCATGGCTTTGGTCGATCCTCGCGCCGGGACCATCAGCTATGCGACAGCTGCCGAGATTGCCGAAGAGTGCCTGGAGCGCGCTCGCGTGCGCCCCAGGCGGTTGCCTTAGAACTTCTTGCCTTCTTCCTTGAAGATGGCCTTCCAGTCCTTCACCAGACCGTCGAGCGCTTCCTGCGCGGTGCCCTTGTCCGCCACCACGTAGTCATGCACGCGCTTCTGTTCGGCCTGCAGGAGTTGCGCATAGGAGGGCTCGGCCCAGAAGTCGACGACCATTCCCATCGACTTCAGAAACTCCCCGGCGAACGGCGCGCTGTTCGGGAAGCTCGGATCGTTCAACACGGATTTGGCGCAGGAATAACCGCCCAGCGCCCACCACTTCTTCTGCACATCCCCGCCGGAGAACCATCTGATGTATTGCAGCGCTTCGCCCTGGTTCTTCGAATAGGAAACAACCGAGATACCCTGTCCGCCGAGCTGCGTCGCCTGTGTCGCGGGGCCCGCGGGATTGCTGAAGAAGCCGATCTTGTCGCCGCCAACGTTCGGATCCTTGTAGAGGCCTGGGAAGAAGGCGAAGAAGTTCATCTGCAGCGCGACCTGGCCTGACTTGAACGCATCAAGTCCTTCGGACATGTAAGAGTTGGAGGCGCCGGGTGGCGTACAGCACTTGTAGAGCTCCTTGTAGGCCTCAAGCCCCTTGACGGCGCCGGGCGCGTTGACGAAGCCGTCCATCGCATAGGGCTTCTTGGGATCCTGATATTGGAAGCCGTAATCGTAGAGATAGTTCGACACGCCCATGGTGATGCCTTCCGAGCCGCGCTCGGTATAGATCGAAGCGCCATAGACCTTCTTGCCGTCGATCTCACGGCCCTGGAAGAATTTCGAGATGTCTCGCAGTTCGTCGAGCGTCTTCGGCGCAGCGAGATCGCGGCCGTACTTGGCCCTGAAGTCGTTCTGGATCTCTGGCCGCGCAAACCAGTCCTTGCGATAGGTCCAGCCAACCGCGTCACCCATGGCGGGCAGCGCCCAATAGTTTGGCGTATTCTTCGGCCACTCCGAATAGCCGACCACGGTGGCCGGCATGTAGTCGTCCATGCTGATTCCTTCCTTCTTGAAGAAATCGTTGAGCTTGACGTACTGCCCGTTCTCCGCGGCGCCGCCGATCCACTGAGAATCTCCGATGATGAGATCGCACAACGAGCCGTGCGAGTTAAGCTCGTTCAGGAAGCGATCGGCATAGTTGGTCCACGGCACGAACTCGAACTTCATACCGATGCCGGTCTTAGCGGTGAAGTCCTTCGACAGTTCGACTAGCGCGTTGGCAGGGTCCCAGGCGGCCCAGCACAGCGTGATGGTCTTCGCCTGCGCGTGCGCAGGGGTAGTCCCCACTCCGGCACTGAGCGCGGATGCGAGAACTCCGAAACTAGTAAGAAGCGCCTTTACTGTCTGTTTCATAACGCTTTCCCTCCCAGTGGGGCCGGCCATCGACATGGCGCGACTCTCCAACCCGCTCGAATGCTTCGAG
>Ga0136846_1235016_pt1 | contig 10713 bp, 9 predicted proteins | sample HopSoiMetagenom2_FD_96841 | JGI IMG/M metagenome (GOLD analysis project Ga0136846, IMG submission 96841) | Grasslands soil microbial communities from Hopland, California, USA - 2 Assembly 2016 (version 4) | ecosystem: Environmental > Terrestrial > Soil > Grasslands | place: USA: Hopland... | reverse complement strand
GGGATTCCCAAAGGCCTCGCACGCCAGTTCGACACCATCGGTCTCCACGCGAATCATCGCCGGCTTCTCCGAGACTCCCGCAGACCGTGAGGGATCGTCCACAAGGTATTTACCCGGATAAAAGGCATCGTCAATATTACCCGGATAATAAATGAAGGGCGCTGGGTGCCAGGCCTGCTCGACGTGCGCCCTCCGAAACCACTTAAGTGCGCCATTAGCGGACTCTCGGATCGCTCCAGCAAGACGACTTTCAGGACGGGCGCCCGCGGCAATCAACGACTCTTCTGAAAAATTCCGAACGCCCGCTTCCGCGGAAACCCGTCGGGCCTCGCCGCTTAGATGCGCCGCTCTTAGGTGGTCCTGACATCATTGGTGCGGTCGCCCAAGCGCAGCACTTCGGAGATGCAGCGGCGGTTATCGACACGGTCGATCTGAACCACGATGTCGATCATCGAGCTCACCAACGCATAGGCGTTGGCGTAGTCGAGATTGTGCGCGCCCTGCAGAATCATGATCGCCAGTTGCCTCAGGGCGCCCTCGGCGCTGTCGGCGTGGATGGTGGTTATGGATCCCGGATGCCCCGTATTGATCGCGCGCAGGAAGGTATAGGCTTCAGCCCCCCGCAGTTCCCCCAGCAGAATGCGGTCCGGCCGCATGCGCAGGGCCGCCTCCAGAAGGTCGTTCGGCGTCACGCTCGCCTCGCCCTGTCCTCCGCGGGCGGCGATCAGTTGGACCCGGTTGGGGTGGCCCGGCTGCAACTCCGCCGCGTCCTCAATGGTGATCAACCGTTCCGATGACGGAATTTCGGCCAGCAACGAATTGAGGAGCGTCGTCTTGCCGCTCGATGTGCCGCCGGAAATGACGATGTTGCGCCTTTGCCGGACCGCCTCGGCGAGATAGGTCGCCAACTCGCCGGTCGGGGCGGGAATGCTGTCGCCGCGCCGCACTGGCTCCATCAAATAGGACGCCAGCGGCATGGCCGCCGCGCGATGGCGGCGGATGGCGATGGCGGGATGGTGTTGCGTCGCCGGAGGCATGACGATCTGGATGCGGGCGCCGTCCGGCAGGCTGGCGCTGAGCAGCGGATGGGCTCGGCTCAGCCCCTGATGGGAATGAACGGCGACCTGCCGGACCAGGCGCTGCAGGTAGTCGCTGTCAAGCATGGGCATCTGCAGGCAGGCGATATCGCCGCCCAGCCGCTCCCGCCAGATCTCACCGGGCCGGTTAATATAGATGTCGGTCGTGCCCGCATCGGCGAGCAGCGGCCGCAGCGGCTCAAGATAATAGCTGAGATAGTCGCCGGGACCATCGGTCGTCGCCTGAACAGTCATCGTCTTGGCAAGACCCCCGTGAAATCCATGTCCCGATTGACGAAGACCATGATCGGCGTGCCGGCCTCGACCTTGACTGTGGGAGTGTTCTTGCCTTGAGACGCTCCGGCCTGAACGATGCCGCCGGCGGTCTGGGCGGGAACGCCCAGGATGACCGCACCGTTGTCTCCCCGCGAGGCTACGGCGACGCCGATGGTCAGGGCCGACTGCAGAACGGCCGAACCCATACGCGCAAGCAGGTGATTATCGACCTTGCCCACGACGCCGGCGCCGCCTTGCAGGTCCGTCCCGGGCGCCACGAGCTTGATGGCGACGCCGTCGGGCCGGACCAGACGCGTCCACTGAATCGTAACGCGGCTTTGGTTCGGCTGGGCGTTAGGCCGGATTTCACCGACCAGATGACTGCCGCGCGGGATCAAGACCCGTGTTCCGTCGAAGCCGCGTGTATCGCCTGTCGTAATGGCGCGCACGGCCCCGCCCACACTGGAATCGACAGGGGTCTCGATCGCCGCTGGAATGAGCGCGCCCTGGGGCACCAGCATGGCGCGGTTGTGCATGACGACGGCGCGCGCTGGCAGATCCTCCGGCGGCGCCCCCTCGACCGGCGCCGCGGCGGAAGGGATATCGATCGTCATGACCGGTTCGGATAACCGAGGTTCGGGAGGGGCCGCCATCGCCGACGGCATGGGCTGGCTGACGTACTGAACGACCGGCGGCGGCGGCGGACTCTGGATATAGCGGATTTCGGGAGGCGGCCGGGACACCGGCGGTGCGGGTGGCGGCGGTGGCGGAATATCCAACGGCGCAATGTTTGGCGGAAGGGCCGTGGTGGGGACAGCGCGCATCGTGGCCGCCTTGCGCGCGCCAAGATGCGCCTGGCTGGCCCAGATCACGCCGCCGCCCGCCAGGCAAAGGACGACGGCAATGACGACCGGTGAAGGCCCCGCTTGCGGCAAGGCCACCCTGGGGCCTGGGGTCTCAGGTCCTGGCGGGCCGGCGGCGGTCATTTCTGCCCCTTGTCGAGGACCCGTATCGCCGTCGCCTTCTGCTTCCCAAGCCGGAAGACGAAATGATCGGCGACCAGGTCGATGACGTACTTGCCATCGCGCATGGCGCCATTGATCAGAACCTCCGCCCCCTGGTCGTTGATCATGAAGATAGCCGGAATCTGGCTGTCTTCGCGCCATTCCACGAAGGTCGCCGAGCCGTCGTCGTACATGGACGCCGGTCGGATCGATCCGGATCCGGTGAAGCGGAAGCGCGCTTTCGGCGCGGCCTGAGGGGCGGGCTGGTCGAGGCTCACCGGATAGACGAACCTCAGCGATATCGCCGTGGCGGCGTCCGGTACAGGGATGGCGGTCAGGTCGAAATTATATTCGCGCGTATCGGTGACGACGGTGAGATTGGTGTTGGTTGCGCCCTGCATGGGCTTGATGAAGAGGTGGTCGGCCCGATGATTAGCCACCGCCTGCCAGACCGCGCTGTTCCCCAAGGCGACGTTTTCAATGCGTTCGTCCGAAGAAAATTCGACGGTCAAGGCATAGCCTAACGCCACGCGCACCGCGACGACCTCGTCTGGATCGAAATCGATCGTCTGGATCCGCGGGTCCTTCAGGCCCGGCTTCGGCGCGACGGACGCAGCGGCCGGCACGCCGGCGACGACCGGCAGGACGGCGATCATGGCGAGGAGATGGCGGCGTGTGGTCACGGTTCCCTCACATTCGCCGGCGCGCGCGCTATTCACTGAGGGCGCCGCCTTTGGGGGGAGCCATAGGCGTCATGGTCTCCGACATCCCGCCGGACGTACCCATCGGACTGATCGGCGTGGCGGGAGCCACCGGCGTCGGACGTGGCGAAGGCGCGGTCTCGTCGCTGCGATGATATCGGGTCACCTGGAAGCCCAGAGGGTTGATCAGCCGGTCCTCGGCCCGTAGCGGCCCATCGGAAAACTGATAGGTGATCACCGCCGCATAATAGTTGGTCGCCCTTGCCGCAGCGCCTTCGTCCATTCTGGTCGTGGTGAAACGCACAAAGGCCGTCCGTGGGCCGAGGTCCGAGACCGACTCGATATTGACCGCGACGAGCGCCGAACGTGGGTAGAGCCGCAGCGGGCTTTGCGGATTCTGCGCCGGCATCACGGCGGCATATTCGCCGCGCGCCGGGCCGCCCGACCACAGCATGACCCGGTGGTAGTCGGCGCTCAGGGTCGTGATGTCGAAGCCTTCCCTGGCCGCGACATACTGGGCCAGCATCGACCGGGTCAGGGCCGTGTCGGCGCGCAGGGTCTGGCTGCCGTCCTTGTTCAGCACCTGGACAAATCCGGTCTGCCGGTCGACCAGGACCGGCACGACGCTTGTCGACTTCAGCGGCGCCAGGCTGGCTAGGGCGAACGCCTCGACAACGGCGACCAGGACCGCTGCGCCGGCGATGATCCACGTGAAGTTGCGCGCGCGCCGCGCGCCGTCGGCCTCGCTTTGGGCCCAGCTCAAGGTCTCCGCATAATAGGATTGCTTGTCTGTCTTCATGAAATCAAATCCCGCCTGGTCGCCCCCGTCGACGCCCGCAATTGTCCTGGCCGCCGCAAGCCCGGTTCAGCCGCAGCCAAAGAACCTGTGGTCGCCCCCGAGGCCGCGCCAACGCGCGGGACGCCGACAACCTCGCGGCTATCATTCTGACGCTGTTCCGCGGCGATGGCCAACGCTCCGACCGCATCCGTGACGCGCTGGGCGCGCGACACCGAGGGCTCGAGCCGAATCTCGGGGACGGACCCGGGCGACCGCGCCGCCGACGGCGCCTCGATCACCGTTCGCGCCGCCGTGAGCGCGCCGATGCGTCGAGCCAGGTCGAAACGCAGCAATCCGCCGGCCGCCAGGACGGCGATCACGGTTATGATCAGGCCGGCCGCCATGAAGAACAGTCCGACCAGCAACGGTTCGCCGGCGTCGGCGGGGGCCCGTGACAGCCGCTCCATCTCCTGGGCAAAAAACGCCAGCTGGATCGCCGAACTCACTGCATAGCCCGTTTGGGCCAGGAACAGTGCGACCAGCGCCCGCAGCCACCCGACGAACAGGCCGGTCGACAGGTCGAACGCGGCGGCGGCGATGAACAGCGGGCCGACGGCCAGGACGATCGCCTGGGCCAGCCGCGCGGCCAGGCCGAACCCGACGCACGAGAGCATGAACATGGCGCTGCCTAGATCCACGCCCGGACCGGTAGGCGAAGGCGCTGGCGCTGGCGGTTTGGCGGACGGATCGCCGCCGGCCGCCGGCGTCGCAGGGATCGGTACCGCCTGCGCCGGCCCGGCCAGCGATTTCAGATCCTCGGCCGCGGCATGGCTGGCTTGGGTCAGTGAAGGCGCTCGCAATCCCGCGGGGGCCAGCGCCATGGCGGCCAGCTCCGCCGGCCCCTGGGTGGCGACGGTGTAGACGAGCGCGGAATAGGTGCTGAACGTCGTCGCCACGGCAATCACGAAACCCAGCCGCAGCACCGCATAGACCAGACTGGCCATGTCGAGGTGACGGTGCAGGATCAGCCGATAGCCGATGCCGGCGACATAGAGCACCATCAACGCCGAGACGAGAGCCGTCGGCAGGCCATGCCACAGGCCGCCGTGGAACGCCGCCAGGTCGATTTGCCCCGATTGGCATTCGACGTAGGCCGCCAGGCGCTCCACGACGCCGGCGCTGTCGGCGATGACAGGACAGGCTGCGCTCATGCCAGCCTCTCCAGGAAAGGCGGCATCCAGTCGGCCGGGTCGTCGCCGACGGCCGCGCGCACCTCGTCCAGCAGCCGGATGGCGCTCTCGCGGCCGGACAGGACGTGCAGCAATTCCGCTTCGCCGGTCAGGTCGAGGCGCGCCACCACGCTCTCGCGGCCGTGCTTGATCAGGAAGCAATGGGCATGGTCGGGCAAGGACCGGATCAGGTCGAACTCATGTTGAGTCAATCCGAAGCCATCGACATAGTCAGCCGCCTGGGCGCGCGCATTGGGCAGGAAGATGTGCGTGGCGGCCTGCTCCACGATCGCCGAGGAAATGCGGCTGGCCAATGCATCCTGGGCGCTCTGGGTGACGAAGCCCACCAGGCCGTTGCGCTTGCGGATCGTCTTTTCCCAGTCGCGAATCCGCGCCACGAAGATATCGTCGTCGAGCGCTTTCCAGCCCTCGTCGACAACGATGATCGCCGGCGATCCGTCGAGGCGCTCTTCGACGCGATGGAACAGGTACATCATGGCCGGCGTCCGCGTGGCCGGGGCGTCCAGCAATTGGGTCATGTCGAAACCGACGACCGCCGCATCCAAGCCGACCTGGTCCGCGGCGTTGTCGAACAGCCAAGCATGCTCTCCGTTGGCGAACCAGGGACGCAGCCGAGCATAGAGGTCCGTGGCCTTGGGGCGTTCGGCGCCCCGCAGCAGGTCCGCGAAGGCGCTTAAGCGACGCAAGCTGGCCGGGGCCGAGAAATTGGCCTCGACCGCCGCCTCGATCACCGCCAGGTCCTCGGCGCTCGGCACGGCGTCCGCCGAAACCAGGCGCGACACCCAATCGATCAGGAAACGGCGATTGATCGGCGTCGCCTCGAGCGCCAAGGGATTCAGCCCCGAGGGTTCGCCGGGGCGCAGGGTGCGATAGCGGCCGCCGACGGCCCGGATGAAGATCTCCGAGCCACGGTCCTTGTCGAAGAAGACGAGCCGCGGCCGGAACTTCAGCGCCTGGGCCAGCAGGAAGTTCAACACCACCGTCTTGCCCGAGCCGGACGGGCCGATGACGCTGAAATTGCCGAGGTCGCCATGATGAAAGTTGAAGAAATAGGGCCCTGCGGCTGTGGTTTCCAGTACGGTGACCGCCTCGCCCCAGTAACCGCGCGGCTCGCCGATGGCGAAATTGTGGAACGAGGCGAAGCTGGCGAAATTGCGTCCGGCGATGAGCGCACGCCGGGTGATGAAGCGCATATTGCCGGGGAACTGCGCCCAGAAGGCGGGCTCGAGCGCCAGGTCTTCACGCACGCCGACGATGCCGAGGTCCGCCAGCACCGCCTGGGCGTCGGCCAGGCCCTGAGCGACCTCGCGTTCGTCGGCGGCGCTCAGCATGAGGGTCATGTGATGTTCGCCGAAGACGGCGCGCCCGGCGGCCACGTCGTCGCTGGCGACGGCCAGTTCGTTGCGCAGCGTGATCGCTTCGTCGTCGCTGGCGCGCATGCGGCGCAGCGCCAGGCCGACGCGGCGTAGCGCGGGATCGCGGTCGACGAAGGCGAAGCTTTGGGTCAGTACGAATTCGGCCGGCAGCCGCAGCAACTCGTCGACCATGCCCGGCCGCGACGTTCCCGGATAATCCTTGATCGACAGGATGCCGAAATAGCGGTGATCCTGCTCTGCATAAGGAGCCAACTCGCCGGTATTGCGCCCAAAGCTGAGGCGGCGGGCCGGCACGTGCGAAGCCAGGTCGCCCTCCGGCAGCAGGCGCGTCTGGCTGAAGCCGTTGTAAATCTGCGCCAGGAATTCCAGGATTCCCGAATAGTGCCTGTCGTCGCGCGTGTAGACCCCGACTGCGCGCGGCCGGTAGGCCGCGAGCGAGGCCATCAGGATCTCGCGGGCCTCGTTCAGATCGCGCAGGCCCTCGCGCAGTTCGGCGTCAGTGCGGCCGGCGTCGGCGGAGGCGCCTTCGAGCAGACGCTGGACCAGGCCCTTACTCCCCTGGGTTGGCCGACGCAGGAGCGTGACATAGATGTCGTTGACATAGAGGGCCTTGGCGTCCAGCCGCTTGCGCCACCGTTCGTTCAGGCCCCGGCTGAACGCATCGTCGTAGCGCGCGTCAAGCGCCGGTTCGACGCGCCGGCGGACGATATGGTAATAGAGCGCGAAGCGCGAGGCGCTGAGGGCCTTGAGCGCCGCGTCCCTCAGATCTTTGCGGTAATTGAGTTCACTGGTGTCCGCGGTCTCGAACAGAAGTCCCTTCAGAACAATGGTCTGCATGAGAAGTTTGTCTTGCAGCATCACCGTGTGATCGTCGACATGCGCAAGATACGGTAGGCGATCGCCGCCTCGGGTTTCTTTTTCGCGTGCTGCTCTGGTCATGGACTGTAGGAATTACACCCCCACAGAGACCGGTTCTGGACCCTAGGGCAGCGTGAACTGGTGACGATCCAGATATCGAAAATGCGCGGGTCGTACAGGTGGGCGATCCAGCCCACCGCGTGGATGGCGAGCGCCGCGGCGATGACCCAGAACACCTTGAAGATCAGGAACAGTTCAGTGGTGATGATGACGTTCGCGATCAGGAAGCTGTAGGTGACGCCTAGGAACATCTGCGGCTTGGTCAGGGCTACGAAAAGACGGTCACGGTCGAGCATGTCCATGGTTCAAAAGCCGCCGCTGGCCGCGGTTTGGATTCCGGCGACGATGCTGGTCGCACCGAAGAGGATGAAGCAGCCCAGGATGACCGCGGCGCCGTGGCGCCAGTTCAACCGCCCCGTCAGCATCATATAGCCGATGAAGGCCACGGCGATCACCGCGACGACGGTCGCCGTCGTGCCCAGCAAGGTCCCCTGGATCCAGTGCAGGGCGCCGACGATCGCGCCGGATCCTTCGGGGTCCGCATAGGCCTGGGCATGGGCGGGCGAGGCGAGCAGCGCCAGCGCCAGGGAAGCCCCCGGCAATGCGCCTGACATGTGCGTTCTGGCTTTCATGGGTTTAACTCTGTTCAGAAAACTTTCGGATTTGCATTCCACGTGGGCAGTATATGGCGATGGCATCTTCCTGGAGAGCAGGACGGGACCAGCAGCACGCCAGCCGCTGGTCCCGGATGTCAAGGTCAGTTGGGCGAAGTCCCCATGATGACCCCGCGACCGGAGTTGGTCGCACCATAGACGGTCCCGAAAGTCTTCGGGTCGCCCGTGAGCATGCGGAAGCCGCCGTACTGATGCTGGCTGTCGTCGATCCGAACCCAGCTGTTCCCGCCGTCGACCGAGCGGAAGACACCCGTGACACTGTTGAGGGTCGCACTGACGTAGATGGCCGGGTAGGACTGACCGGAGGCCGCCTTGCCGAAGCCCATGGCCTGAACGCTGGTGGGCCCCGAAAGCGTGGTCCAGGTTCCCGAACCGCAGCTGCTATTGTGCACCAGGCCGCTATAGCCGTACAGCCAGACGTCGCAGGACTTGCCGAACGGCGTAGTCATGGCGTGCCACGCAATCGGCGTGGTCGGCTGGGTCCAGCTGGCGCCCTTGTTGGTGCTGACATAGACTTTGCCGTTCGTGCGATCGTAAGCATAGAAGTTGTTCACGTTCGCGCCATCGGCAACCACGGGAGTGCCTGCCGGCAACGAGGTCGACGTCCAGCTGTAGGAGCCGCTGGTCGAGACGGCCGGCACGACGCCGCTGTCGCCGGGCGACCAGACGATGGCGCTGCCGTCGGCGTTGATGGCTATGCCGCCGCCGCCGTTGGCCGTGACGCCGGCCGGATTGCTGGTGAAGGGAGACCAGCTGTAGCCGCCGTTATACGAGATGCCGGCGGCGGCGCTGCCGTACTGGCCGACGCGCACCATGATGCTCGGCGTGCTCTTGGCCCAGTCGAGAGAGGTGGTGTTGCCGCAGGTGGGATTCGAGAACGCCGCGGCGGGGGCCTGGGTCACGCTGGAGTGGAAGAAGCCGCACATGTCGCCCATGCCGCTGACCAGCGGAACCGAACCGCCCCACGAGAAGACGCCCGGCGACGCGAGGCTGAGCGGAACCCCCTCCTCGACGCCGTTTTGATCGAGCGCGAAATTGACGGTCCCGCCGCTGGCAGACGCCGTCAGGTTCTGGGTCGACATGATGCCGCCGCCCCAGGTGGCGAAGGCGTGGTTGGTGTTGAACGGATCGAGGACCACGCCGCTCCAGTTGCCGATATAGCCGCGGGTCCCGTTCCAGGGCGCCGCGCTGAGGTTGACGTTGACGTTGGCGGTGGCGTCGACCCAGTTCGCGCCGCCGTTCGTCGTGCGGAACAGGGCTTCGCCGTGGCCGTCGTATCGGTTGATGCTCATGACGGCGACGACGCCCGAATGCGCCGGATCGACCGACAGGCCGGAGAAGCCGTAGTCGGCGAACCAGCCGGCCAGTTGCTGGCTGTCGTTCGGAGGCGTGATGTTGGTCCAGCTGTTGCCGGCGATGTTGTATTTCCACACCTCGCCATGCACCAGGCCGTCCGGGCCCCAGCCGCTGGACGACGAATCGTGCTGCGAATAGGTGATGTAGAGGTTGCCGTCCGGACCGATCTGGCCGCGCTGCGGCAACTGGCCCGTCGGGGCTCCCGGAACCTGCGACCAGGAGCTTCCGCCGTTGGTGCTCTGGTAGAGGGTGGCGCCCGAGCTGGCGGCGGCCGGCGTGCTGACGGCCGCGAAGATTCTCGTCGTGGCCTGGCCCGAAGAACTCGACGGCTTGTAGAAGGCGACGAAGCTCACGCCCGCGCCGGTGTCGTTGTTCGACATGGCGGGGAAGCTGGTGACCTTGGACCAGTGCGCGCCGCTGTCGGTGCTTTTCCAGAGGCCATTGGTGGAGGCGCCGGCCGAGGTGTTGGCGGTGCCGTAGAGGAGGACGGAGCCGAGGTTCGGGTCCACCTGCAGCCGCTCGCCGACACTGCGGCCGCGCTCGTTTCCGTTTAGCTCGAAGGTCAGCGGGACGATGGTGAAGCTGGCGCCCTGGTTGTTCGAGATCAGCACCGCGCCGCAGCAACTGGTTTGCCAGTCATGGCCGCCGCCGGCGACCATATAGAGCTTCTGGGTGTTGTTGGGGTCGATGGCGATCGCTTGGACGTTGTCGTATGCGGCCTGGCTCGCCGTCAACCCATCGAGCAGCGGCGCCCATGTGCTGTTCGACGAATTGTAGCGATAGGCGCCGCCGACGTCAGTGCGGGCGTAGAACAGGCCCTGCTGGCCCGGATGGGCGATGACGACGGGCACATAGCCGCCGCCGCCGATCTTCGCGGTCTGCCAGGTATAGCTCTGTGCGATGGCGGGCGAGACCAAGGTCGCCGCGACCGCACAAACCGCGAGCGTCCCGCTGGCCAGCCCTCTCAAAAGGGTATGACGAAGTCCATTTTTCATGAATTCCTCCCATGTTTCCTTCCCAAGGCCCGACTTTTGCCCCCAGAGCGGACGCGCAGGACGCCGCAGGCGGGCCTGCAGCCGGTGCTCCTCGCAGTGAGTGGGTGGGCCTTATTTTTGTAACTATGTGACAATACACATTAATCAGCATATGCAAATTAGTTTTATATATGCAACTTCGTGCGCTTTCTGGCGAGTACGTCAGCGATCAAAGTGAGTTTGGCTCATTAGGATGGAACAATCTATCCGGCGAGGCTCGGGCAAGGCTGGGGCTCATAAGCGAGTTGTCTGATCTTGACATTTCGATTG
>Ga0136846_1227737_pt1 | contig 10713 bp, 8 predicted proteins | sample HopSoiMetagenom2_FD_96841 | JGI IMG/M metagenome (GOLD analysis project Ga0136846, IMG submission 96841) | Grasslands soil microbial communities from Hopland, California, USA - 2 Assembly 2016 (version 4) | ecosystem: Environmental > Terrestrial > Soil > Grasslands | place: USA: Hopland... | reverse complement strand
GCCGACATCACCGCCGACTGGTAGAGCATGTGCCCCGCGAACGCTTCCGCGTCCTCGGCTGTGACATCACCCTTCAACGCACCCGTGTAGATCCGTGCCGCCTCGGCGTCGGACAGCGGTACGGCGGCCGCACTCAGATGACCGTGGTCAGTGGCCCGTGCACCTGCCGCGACGAACGTCTGCCGCCGCTGCCGGAGCGCCTGCAGATAGCCGTCGTAGGTCGAGGTGTCGACGTCGGCCACCGCACTGAGCTTGGCGGCCAGCTCGCTCCACCCCGGCCGATCCAGGTGGACGACAGCATCCGGCCGGAAGGTCGGGACCACCCGGTCCGGCAGGTCCGCCGCCAACTTCGCGTGCTGCGCGAGGTCGTCGGTCGCGGCGTCGGTCGTCGAGATCAGCTCGATGTTGAACCGGTCGAGCAGCGCACGCGGGCGGAACTCCGGCTCCGCGATCCGGGCGGAGATCTGGTCGTACAGCTCGTCGGCGGTCTCGGCCGACGGTTGCGTGCTCACCCCGAGGACCTCGGCGAACTCGTGCTCGAGCCAGTAGCGGCTCGGCGTCCCGAGGAACAGGTGCCAGTTGGCACAGAACTCGCGCCAGATCTCCCGCGGGTCGGCGGTCTGCCGGCCGTCGCGTCGGGGCAGTCCGAGTTTGTCGGGCGAGACGCCCTGGGAGATCAGCATCCGGGTCACGTAGTGGTCCGGGACGACCAGGAGTTCGGCCGGGTTGCCGAAGGGTGCGTCGGTCGCGAACAGCCCGATGTCGACGTGCCCGTGCAGGCACAGCAGCGGCAGATCCTTCGTCGACGCGTGGATCCGGCGGGCGACGTCGCGCGCCTCGCCGGCCGGCAGGGCGCGGTCCGGATGAGGCTGCAGTGCCTTGGGCATGGGTCCTCCGGTGAGATCGGCTGCAACAAAGTCTGCAAAGGATTGCAGTCGGGTCTTGTCAGCACAAGAGCGAGTCCGCGGGCCGACCGCTTGACACAACCTGCAACCGATTGCAGACTCGTCCGCGAGCGGAGGAGACGACCATGGCGGCAACGATCCGGGACGTGGCGCGACTGGCTGGCGTCTCGCCGTCCACGGTGTCGCGCGCGCTCTCGGTGCCCGGCATGGTGAACGCGGCCACGCGGGCCCGGGTGGCCGCGGCGGTCGAGCAACTCGGATACGAACCCAACCGGGCGGCGCGCGGACTGATCACCGGCCGGACCGGCACCATCGGTCTGGTCGTGCCTGATCTGGCCAACCCGTTCTTCGCCAGTGTCACCAAGGGCGTGCAGGCCCGCGCCCGCCGGCACGATGTGGCCGTCTTCGTGGCGGACACCGACGAGGACGCGGCGGCCGAGACCGGCTTGGTGCGGGCGTTGGCCAAACAGGTCGACGGCATCGTGCTGTGCTCGCCCCGGGCCGGCGACGACGAGCTGGCGGCGATCGTCCAGGACGCAACCGTCGTCCTGGTCAACCGGGCCGCTGCCGGGATCCCCGGGATCACTTACGACAACGAGGACGGCATGCGGCAGGCGGTCGCCCACCTCGTTGCCCTCGGCCACCGCCGGATCGCGTGGGTCGGGGGACCGGCAACGTCCTGGTCGACGCAGCACCGCGGCCTCGGCTTGCGCAACGCGGTCGAGGAACGCCGAGCCGAGCTCGCCCCGGTCGGCGACTTCGCCCCGACGTACGAGGGCGGCATGGCGGCTGCGGACCAGGTGATCGCCACCGGGGCCACAGCCGTGGTCGCCTACAACGACCTGGTCGCCATCGGCCTGCTGGCGCGCCTGGACGCCAGAGGCATCTCCGTCCCCGGCGACCTCAGTGTGGTCGGCGTCGACGACATCGCGATGTCCCGGATGGCCCGTCCGGCACTCACCACGGTCCGGCTGCCCAAGCAGGAAGCCGGCCGGATCGCGGTCGAGCTGCTGCTTGCCGTGCTCGACGACCCGGACAGCTCGGTCGGCACGCAGGACACCCTGCGCGGCGAGCTGATCGTCCGCGACTCGACGGGCCCGGCACCGCAACGTCCATGACCATCACCCGGTGATCAGCCCGGCCAGAAGCAAGAACCCTCCGAGTGAAAGGCCCTGTCGCTTGAGCAGGCTCAGTCTCACCAACCTCCCCGTCGCACCCGCGGTCGACCCGCGCGCGATGTCGATCGGCATCGTCCACCTCGGGCTGGGCGCCTTCCACCGCGCTCACCAGGCGGTCGTGACCGAGCGGGCAGCGGTCGTCAGCGGCGAGACCAGGTGGGGGATCGCAGGGGTCAGCCAGCGCTCCGCCACCGTCCGCGACCAGCTCGCGCCCCAGGACGGGCTGTACTCGGTCCTCGAGCGCGGCCTCGGCGATCCCTCGATCCAGGTGATCGGCAGCATTCGCGATGTCCTGACCGCGCCCGAGGACCCGGAAGCGGTGGTCGCCCGGATCGCGGATCCGGCGGTCGCGGTGGTGACGCTGACGGTGACCGAGAAGGGCTACCGCGCGGCCGGCAACGGCCTCGACCTCGACGATCCGGAGATCCAGGCGGACCTGACCGGTCGGCCGCCGCGGACGGTCGTCGGTCAGCTCGCGGCCGGGCTGGCCCGCCGGACCGAACCGCTGACGATCCTGTCCTGTGACAATCTGGTTGCCAACGGCCCCTTCCTGCGGAAGCTGGTGACCGAGTACTTCGAGGCACTCGGCAAGGTCCCGGAGACCTTCGAGGCGACGAGGTTCCCGGCCGGCATGGTCGACCGGATCGTGCCGGCGACGACCGAAGCCGACCGCGAGGAGGCCGCGCGGCTGCTCGGCGTCCGCGACGAGGCGGTGGTGGTTGCTGAGCCCTTCCTGCAGTGGGTGATCGAGAACGACTTCGCCGGTGACCGGCCGGCCTGGGAGCAGGCCGGGGCTATCCTCACCGCCGACGTCGCGCCGTGGGAGCAGGCGAAACTGCGAATGCTCAACGCCACGCACTCGATGCTCGCCTACCTTGGAGCGCTGCGCGGGTACGAGACGATCGCCGAGGCGGTCCGCGACGAAGAACTGTCCGGGCTGTCGCGGGCGCTGATGACCGATGACGTCGTACCGACCCTGACGCCACCGGACGGCCTGGATCTGGCCGCGTACGGCGCGACGGTGCTGGAGCGGTTCGCCAACCCGGCGTTGAAGCACCGGACCCGGCAGGTCGCCATGGACGGCTCGGTCAAGCTGCCGGTCCGGATGCTCGGCACGGTTCGCGACCGGCTGGCGGCGGGGGCAGAGCCGCGGGTGATCTCGCTCGCGGTCGCCGCCTGGATGGTCTATGTGCTGCAGACCCCTGACCTCGACGACCCGCAGGCCGACCGGCTGAAGGTTGCCGTTGCCGATGCCTCCGAGCCGGCCGCCGTGGTCGACGCCCTGCTGCGCGTGGAGTCGGTCTTCACCCCCGAGCTACACGACTCAGCGGTGTTCCGCGAGTTGCTGGTCGAGCACGTCAGCGCTCTGCGGGCACGATCGTGAGTACGCCGGCGGCGTCGAGCACTGCTTTACCGATCGTGAAAACGCTCGTCCGGTCCTGACCGGTCTGGCGCCACTGCTTCGCGGTGAACCATTCGCCGGTCTTCTGGAAGCGCTCGGCGGCGAGGCTGTCCAGGATGTAGACGTTGTCGTCGAGGGTGACCTCGCCCGCCGGGATCGCCGCACCGGAGTTCTGCACCATGCCGGTCGCGGTGGTCCCGCCGCGCATCGTCACCCGGTTGCTCGAGACGACGATGTCGCGGAGCACGTTCTGGCCCCACGGACCGGAGCCGCGCGTCCGGGACTGGATCGAGATGCCGTTCACGTTGTTCGCGACCACGTTGTCCCGGATCCGTACATTGGACGACGTGTTGACGTTGATCCCGCCGCCGTCCCACAGCGACCGTCCGGAGCCGCGGCCGGTGCCGAACCCGTTGCCGCTGATCGCATTGTCCTCGATGACGCCGTTGCGGCCGATCTCGTAGCGGATCCCGTCGGCCGCGTTGCCGATGATCTGGTTGTTGCTGAAGGTCCGGTTCTCGTCGTACGCGTCACTCCACAGGCCGACGCCGCGGTTGTCCTGGATCAGGTTGCCGCTCACCGAGCCGCCGCTGGACCAGGTGGTCTTGATCCCGCCGGATTCCCAGTCGGCGATCCAGAAGCCGTCGGTGTTGTTGTCACTCACCTCATTGGCCTGGATCAGGCCCCTGATCGTGCTGTATTGCCCCACGCCGAGCTGGCCGTTGTGATGGATCCGGTTCTTCTCCAGGACGGCGCCGTCGGCGTTCACGAGCATCGCGCCGACCGCGTGGTTCCAGCGGATGTCGTTGGCGTACACCTTCCAGCCCGGACCGAGCACGAGCACCCCGGCCTGTGGCGGCGTCGCGAAATGCTCGATCGTCAGACCGCGGACGGTGACGTTGTTCGCGCCGGGCTCGATCGCTGTCGGCGTCCTGGACAGCTCGAGCGCATGGCCGGCCGGGTTGTCGCCGATGTACACCGCGTTCGCGGTGTAGTCGGCGTAGAAGGTGCCGCTGGCAACCTTGTCGTGGGTGGCCACCCGGGTCAGGTGTTTGCCGTCGTAGAACACCTGCTCGCGGAGGTGGCAGATGTCGGCCTGGTCGTCCTCGCACTGCCCGGTCTTCGCGTACGCCGGTGGCAGGACACCCGTGGCGACCCAGTCGCCGTTCGACGGCGTCCACCTGGTCAGGCGAACCGACCCCGTCAGGACGGCGCCTTCGTCACTGGCGAGGACCTGGTTCGCCTTCGGATGAATCGTCTCGGTGATCCTGTGCAGGCCGGACGTGAAGCAGAACGTCGTACCCGGCGGCCAGGCGGCAACCACCTCGGCCGCGTCCTCGCCGGGTTCGATCGCGACGCCGGTGCAGGCGGGCGCCAGCGCGGGACCGGCGCGGAACGAGCCGTCGGCGGGTGGTATCGCGATCGGTTCGTCGTCGGGCAACAGGCCGGAGATCAGGTCGTCGGCGACGTACGGCGTACTGCTCGCGGGCAACGGGCCGAGGGCAACCACAAGGGTGCCTGCTGCAACGATCGCCAGAACTGCATCAGCTGTCTTCATAGCGGAGCCTCCGGTGGCACAGGTGAGCCCTGAGCGCACCCCCCATGGCGCGGCTTCACTATGCAGACTACTACTACCTCGAGTAGTCATGGCAATACGGAATGCGCAATTTTGTTGCGATGAGCAAGCGGTCGGCTCGGCCTAGTTCGCGAGGAAGGTGCCGACGGCATCCAGTCCGGCGTCGCGCCAGCCGGCGGCAGTCAGCTTGACCCCGAAGCGGGTGAACCGCTGGGTGGCGAGGTCGTCGAGCACGTACTTGTTGCCGCTGAACACGACCTCCCCGGCCGGTACCGCGGCGCCGGAGTTCTGCACCATGCCGGTGGACTGGGTGCCGCCGGTCATCTCGATCGTGTTCCCGGTGACCTGGACGTCGCGCAGGAGGTAGGTGCCCCACGGGCCCGAGCCACGCGTCCGGGACTGGATCGTGACGCCGTTGACGTTGCCCGAGACCACGTTGTTCTTGACCGTGACGCCGGACGAGGTGTTGATGTTGATGCCGCCGCCGTCCCACAGCGACGTGCCCGAGCCGCGCCCGGTGCCGAAGCCGTTGCCGGTGACCGTGTTGTTCTCGATCGTGCCGTTGCGGCTGATCTCGAACCGGATCCCGTCCGCGGCGTTGCCGACGATCTGGTTGCCGGTGATCACCCGGCCGTCGTCGGCGACGTCGGCCCACATCCCGATGCCCTTGTTGGACTTGATCACGTTGCCGCTGACCGTGCCGGACGACCGGGTCGACTTCATCCCGCCGGACTCCCAATCGGCGATCCAGAAGCCGTCGGTGTTGTTCGAGCTGATCACGTTGCGGGTGACGGCGGCGGCCGAGCTGTACTGCCCGAGACCCAGCTGGCCGTTGTGGTGGATCAGGTTCTTGTCGACCTTCGCGCTGTTGGCCTTCACCAGCATCACCCCGACCGCGTGGTTCCAGCGGACGTCGTTCGCGGTCACCTTCCAGCCCGGCCCGGTGACCAGTGCGCCGGCCTGCGGAGCGCTGGCGAAGTGCTCGATGGTCAAGCCTCGGACTTGGACGCCGGTCGCGTTGGACTCGATCGCGGTCGCCGTCTTCGACATCTCCACCTGATGACCGGTGGGGTTGCTGCCGAGGTAGATCACGTTCCCCGCGTAGTCGGCGTAGAACGTGCCGCTCTTGACCGCCGACACGCTCGCCACCCGGGTCAGATGCACGTCGTCCATGAAGAGCTGCTCGCGGAGGTAACAGACGTCGGCGTTGTTGTCCTCACACTCGCCACTCTTGCCGTACGCCGACGGCAGGGCACCCCGGACGGTCCAGACGGATCCGGACTTCACCCAGCCGGTCAGCGGGACGGATCCGGTGAGTACGGCGCGCTGGGCACTCGCGAGGACCTGGCCGGCCTTCGGGTGGATGGTCTGGGTGATCCGGTGCAGACCGGCGGCGAAGCAGAACGTCGTACCGGCCGGTTTGGCGTTGACGATCGACTGGGCGTTGTCGCCAGGTGTGATCACTACGCCGCTGCATGGTCCAGCGACGGCCGGTCCGGCCTCGTCGGAGTCGATGGTCGGGACGGTCGGGAGCTTGGGCTCGGTCGTCTTTGTGGGAGTAGGCGTCGCCGGCTTCTTGGGCGGGACCGACGTCCTGGTCTGCTTGGAAGGCGTGGTGGTCGCGGGGGCCTTCGGCTTGTTCGAGCCGGTAGCTGTGCCGGTCGGCGTCTTGCCGGTCCGATGCGAGGGTAGGACCCGGGATGCGGCCTGCTCGGCGGCGCGTGACTTCACCGCGGTCGTTGCTTTGTTCTCGCTGGCGATCACCGGAACCGCGACTGTAACGACTGCCACTGCCGCAGCGATAAGCGCTGCGAACCACAACTTCCTCAATGCACTCTCCTGGGAGCGGGAAACCAGGTGTAGCCAACGCGAGACTTAAGGTAGTGCCATGCGGGTCGCCATGTTGCACAACCGTTACCGGACCGGTCAACCCAGTGGCGAGAACACCGTCGTTGCGCAAACGGCCGATTTGCTGGGTAACTCAGGACATGAGATCGACCTTTACGTCCGAAACAGCGACGATATCGCCGAGCTGGGCCGAAAAGATCGCGCACTGTTACCGTTCCGCTCCGTCTGGTCATTTTCGGCAGAACGCGATTTAACACATCTATTGCAAGCGCAGCGGCCAGATGTGGTGCATGTGCACAACACTTTTCCGCTGTTCAGTGCCTCGGTGCTGCGGGCGGCGTACCGGCTGGATCTGCCGGTGGTCGCGACGCTGCACAACTTCCGGCTGATCTGTGCGAATGCGGTGCTGCAGCGGGACGGGCGGCCGTGCGAGTCGTGCGTCGGCAAGCTGCCGCTCGCCGCGGTGCGGCACAGTTGCTACCGCGACTCGCGGGTGCAGACGCTGCCGCTGGCAACGAGCATCGGCGTCCACAACACGCTGCACACGTGGCAGCGGTACGTCGACACATTCGTCGTACCGTCCGAGTTCGTGCTGGGCCGGTACGCCGCGGCGGGATTCGACCCGGAGCGGTTCGTGGTGAAGCCGCACGCCGTACCGCACTCGGGGGCGGTGCGCAGCGGTGCGGGGGATGCGGTGGTATTCCTCGGGCGGCTGGAAGAGGACAAGGGATTCGCGGACCTCCTGCAGGCGTGGGACTCGTCGCTCGGGAAGCTGGTTGTGGTCGGCGACGGTCCGTTGCGGGCCGCGGCCGAGGAGCGAGCCCGCAACGACCCGTCGGTAGAGGTGCTCGGTCAACTCCCGTGGGCGGCCGGCATGGAGGTGCTGCGGTCCGCGCGCGTCGCCGTCGTCCCGGCGCGTTCGTACGAAAGCTTCGGCCTGGTGGTCGTGGAGGCGTTCGCGCATGGAGTGCCGGTGGTGGCCTCCCGGCTCGGCGCGTTGGCGGACCTGGTGGACGACGGGGAGACCGGAGCTCTGACCGCGCCCGGCGATCCGGAAGGACTGCGCAAGGCGATCGGGTTGGTGGCTGATCCCATGACTTCGATAGCCTGCGGCCAGCGAGCCCGGCAGGTCTATCTCGAACGCTTCACCCCGGAGCGGGACCTCGCGGCCACGGAAAGGATCTACACCGATGCGATCGCCCGGCACGCCGAGAGCGGCCGGGCGCGCCGAGGACGCTGGGCGGGTCGTGCTCGACAGGTATAAAGTCGCGCGAGGTGCGGACGCGGCCGCCAGGGCGAGCGTCGCGCCGGAGGGATCGCAGGAGCTCGTGTTGGGGGATGGCAGCTTGCCGCGGATCGGATGTGTGGCCGGGGTCTTCGACCTGTTCCACGTCGGGCATGTCGACGTGCTGGAGCGGGCTCGGCGCGTCTGTGACCGGCTGGTGGTGGCGGTGCTCTCCGACGAGTGGGCGGTGAGCGCTTGGGGTGCGCGGCCGTTCGTGCCGCTGGTGGAGCGCGCGCAGATCCTCGAGCACCTGCGGTGCGTCGACGAGGTGGTCGTGGTGGACGACGTACGGTCCGAGTGGCTGACCGGCGTACTGGGGGTGCAGACCGTGTTCGCTGCCAGAGGCATGGACGGCGTGCTGGGCGTTGACGAGCTCGTGGGCGTCCCGGCCGGGCTGATCACCGTTCTGCCCGCCGGCCGCGAGTCGCGCAGCCCGATCCTGCGTGCCGCGATCGACCAGCGGCAATCACGCAGCTCCGTCGCATGAGGGTGCTCTTGGCCGGGCCTTCGGCGCCGGCGTGGCCAGGGGGAGCGGAGGCCCGATGAGTTCGCTGCGTGAGACTGTGGCGCAGTTGGCGGCGGCGCAGAAGCCGTCGGCCGGGACTCCGGCGTACTCGCGGTTCGTGAATCGGCGGATCGGGCGCGTGCTTGCGGCCGCGGCCTTCCTCGGGCGGCGGACGCCGAACCAGGTCAGCCTGGCGAGTGGGTTCTGCTCGTTGGTCGGGATCGTGCTGGTGGGCACGGTGCGGCCGTCCTTCGGGCTTGCGCTCGCGGTGACGGCGCTGCTCGTGCTCGGGTACGGGTTGGATTCCGCCGACGGGCAGTTGGCCCGGTTGCGTGGTGGCGGGTCGCCGCTGGGGGAGTGGCTCGACCACATGATCGATGCGGTGAAGATCGTGCTGCTGCACAGCGCCGTACTGATCTCGTTCTACCGCTTTGATGCCTTCAGCAACGAGCTGGTGCTGCTCATCCCGTTGGCGTACGTGTGCATGTCGTCGGTGCTGTTCTTCGGCCTGATCCTGATCGACCAGCTGCGGCGGCGGCACGGTGACGTAGGGCGCTCCAACGAACGGGGCGACTCGGTGCTGAAGTCGTTGCTCATTGCACCCACTGACTACGGCGTGCTGTGCCTGGTGTTCCTGGCGTTCGGGTCGCCGTCGCTGTTCGCCGTACTGTATGGCGTTCTGCTGGTGCTGAACCTGCTCTTCCTCGCGGCCGCGGTCGCGAAGTGGTACCGGGAGATGGCCGGGCTGGGGGTGCGCGCCTGATGGGGATCGTCGGTTATGCGCCCGGGGTCTACGACATGTTTCACATCGGGCACTTGAACATCCTGCGCCGCGCCCGCGAGCACTGTGACCATCTGATCGCCGGTGTGGTCGAGGACGACGTCGTCGCGCGGATCAAGGGCCGGCCGCCGGTGGTGCCCCACCAGGAACGGATGGACGTGATCCGGGCGCTCGACCTGGTCGACGAAGTGGTCAGCGACTGGTCCAGCGACAAGTTCGAGATGTGGAAGCAGTTGCGGTACGACGTTCTCTTCAAAGGTGACGACTGGAAGGGAACGGAGAAGGGGACCAGACTGGAGAGGCTGCTGGACGAAGTCGGTGCCACGGTCCACTACTTCCCGTACACCGCTTCCACGTCGAGCACCGATCTGCGCAGACTTCTGGAGGGGATGAGCTGATGCCGGGCCGGCCCAAGGTACTGCTCAGCGCGTATGCCTGCCGGCCGACGGGCGGGTCCGAGCCGGGCGCCGGGTGGGCGTGGGCGAAGGCCGCGGCCCGGGACCACGACGTCTGGTTGCTCACCCGCGCCAAGTTCGCCCATGAGATCACGGAGGAACTGGCGATCCGGCCGGTGCCCGGGCTGACCGTCGTACCGCTGGAGCTGCCCGGCTGGATCCTGCGGCTGCGGCGCCGGCCGGCCGACGTGTACTGGTACTACCCGCTGTGGCAGGGATTGGCGCAGCGCACTGCGCGGCGGCTGCACGCCGAGCAGTCGTTCGACGTGATCCACCATTTGACCTTCGCGGTCGACTGGATGGGCGCCGGCGTGGTCGAGCGGTCGTCGGCGAGGGTGATCTGGGGTCCGGTCGGCGGATCGACCACCGCGCCGCTGTCCATGGCGCACTGGCTCGGCGCGCGAGGCGTCGTAGCGGAGTTGGTACGGCGTGCGTACACCGGCCTCCGGCGCCGGTTGACCGGTCGCCGGATGGCGCAGACGGCCGACCTCATGGTTGCCCAGAACAACGATGTGGCCGAGGTGTTCCGTCCGTACGCCCGCGAGATCGTCGTCCAGCCGAACGTCGCGATCCGGCGCTTCACGGCGTCCGGTCCCTACGAGCCTTTCGGTGCCCCGGGCACCAAGACGGCCCTGTTCGTCGGCCGCTTGATCCCGTGGAAGGGCGTATTACTGGCGATCAGCGCCATGGCCCGGCCCGAAGCTGCCAACTGGGAGCTCCGCATCATCGGCGACGGCCCGGACTGGGGCCGAGCCGAACGACTCGCCTGGGAGCTGGG
>Ga0136846_1234967_pt1 | contig 10715 bp, 7 predicted proteins | sample HopSoiMetagenom2_FD_96841 | JGI IMG/M metagenome (GOLD analysis project Ga0136846, IMG submission 96841) | Grasslands soil microbial communities from Hopland, California, USA - 2 Assembly 2016 (version 4) | ecosystem: Environmental > Terrestrial > Soil > Grasslands | place: USA: Hopland... | reverse complement strand
GTGCGACTCCATATCGGCCGTCGGGCCGCCGATGTAGCGCGCCGCAGCCTGGAACAGACCATCTCGACGCGGGTCGTCCAAACGGTCCAGGCCGTGAAGAATGGTCGCGTCCAGCCAGAGATGCGCATGCCGTAGGGCGGCCAGTTGCGCCACAGAGATCAAATAGGCGGTTTCGGTCGTGATCCGGCTTAGCGCCAGCGCACGACAGACGATTTGCAGCCAGCCGCCTCGGGGAGCGCCATAGGCCTTCGCCAGCTGACGCAGATGCCCGTCGTCCGAGAGCAGATACAGGCCGTGCTGGCGAACTAGGTGAACCGGGTCCAAGAAGTCATCGACCTCGAAGGAGCCTGCTTCGTCCAACCGCAGATCCTCGGCGCCGTCGACAGGCAGCACCTCGAAGTGGGTTTGGATTTTCGCCAGCAGGTCTTCGACCGTCGAGAGGCTGCGATCAGTGTCCTCAGCGGTGTGGAGGGTGCGCACCGGTTGATCGCCGTGAAAGCCAAGCGACAGAACCTCGCCGCCACTGTGCGCCTCGTGCTCTGCCTGAAGTTCCAGGAAGTCGTCCAACGTCGACTGGGCGATGACCAAGCGGCCGAAGTAGGCCTTCAGGGCCTCGAAAAGTCCGAGACGGTAGGCGGTCCATACCGTCAAAGTGTCTAAGACGGCGCCATGACCCTTAGCGTACCGCGCCTGGCGCTCGGCCATCTGGCGTTCAGGGAGCGTGCCTTGGCAGGTGCGCAGGTCAGTGTCGGCAGCGAGCAGCTGCTCGGCCATCTCGATTATCGATTTTCGGCTGACGGCGGCGATGGCGGCCAGCGGCACAGGGGCCTCGAAATAAACCTGAGCAATCTGCTTTTTGTGGTCATCCAGCTGCTTGGCCATGTCGAGGATCGGCTGGACGTCGCCGTCCTGCATCGTCATGGAGATGAAACTGGTGTCGGTCGGGAAACGGCTAGCGAACGTGCGGCTGATGTCGTCCATCAGCCAGAGGTATTTGTGAAGAACCTCGGTGATCTTGAAGTCGTGGTTAGGACCAAGCGGACGATCAAGCTCGAAGCTTTCGCCCTCCGATCTTCCCCAGGCGGCGACGGCCAACGGATGGTCCGTTGCGAAGGTGTGTTCCGCGCCTGCCAGATCCTCCACCACACCAGCTACGACGCCTTGGGGGCCCTCCAGCGCAAACCAGGTGTCGGGGCCGACAATCCCGTGGCGCTGGACGTCTGGCGGCAGGCGGCCCGCCATCAAGATGAGCGGTTGAAACGAAGCCACGACGTCGGCGCGGTCGCGGTTCACGCGCGCGACGGCATAGCCGAGCGCCACACCACGTTCAGATGCGCCCTCCCGGACGAGCAGGTGAGCAAGACGCATCTTGTCCATCGCATCGCCGGCCTGTTGGCCTTCGACGATCTCCAGCACATGCTGATGCGCGTCCTGTCGGCGCATCTGCCGTCTCAGAACTGAGTGCAGCTGCAGCTGGCCCCTCAGATCGGTCAGATCGGCGGTCAACGCCACGCGCAGATGGCGCTCGGCCGCCTGGAGATCGCCTCGCGTCGCCTCCGCCACCCCGGCCAGTCGCGCATATTGTGGCAGCGCCAAAAGTTCGGGGCTGAGTGAAGCAAAGAACGCGTGCGTCCGGGGACGGGGCGGGGTGTTCGCGAACGCCCAGGCCAGCGAGAGGAGGGGCTCGGAGTCGCGATCGAGACGAAGATGCAGGTCAAGGCATCGGATGACGGTGTCCCGGTCATTCAAGAACACCGCCAGCTGCGCCAGCATGACCCGGTCGCCATAGTTGGTGTCGTCGTCAAGGAGGGCCAGGGCCTTGCTCGCGACCGCTTCGGCTTTCTCACGCTCGCCCCTGCGAAACGCGTCCGCAACGATGACATGAACACCAACAGCCTTGGGCCATTGCGCGAGGAGTTCGGTGGCTGCTGTGTCGAGATCGACCTGACCGGTGGCGACCCGGGCGCGAAAGGCCAGGGCGTCGAAAGCTGGCTGGTCCTTGACGCCGACTTGTTCTCGACGTTCGGCGGTGGCCTCGCGCGAAAGCTCTTCCCACTCTCCTCGCCGCGACAGCACATTGAGCAGTTGCACCGACCTGAAGGGACCCTCGTCGAGGGCGCGGACATGAACCAGAGCCTGGTCCAGATCATCGCGCTCCAGCGCGAGAAAGAAGGCCGTGCTCAGAACGTTCTTGTCGTTGGGCGCGATCGCAACGGCTTGCGCGCAGACCCGATCAGCCGACTCCTGGTCGCCTTTGGCCCTGTAGGCGTTGGCGAGATTGACGCCAACCGCGACCCAATAGTCCTGATCGGCATTCTCAAACTTTCGGGTTTTCTCCCAAAGGTTTTCGAACAGATCGATCGCCTTTTCCAGAAACGCAGATTGGTCTGCGGTAAGGTTCAGGGATCGCTCGAAGGCGCCGCTCGCCAGGGCCTGGTCGAACCAAGCCTCCGCGGCCATTCGTTTGAGGCTATCCTCGTCGGGATGGGCCTCGAACGCCTCGGCGGCCAAAGCGCGCCAGGCGTCCGGTTCGCCTTTGGCGCGTACGTAGCTGATGCGGTGCAACTGAACGCCCGCATCCGACAGAAGTTCGGGTGAAATCAGTGGCGTAGGATCGCCGATGACGTCGGATTGGACGGCGATCTGATACAAGAAGCCCGCCACATTTGCGTTCGTCGAATCCGCCGCCAGGGCCTCCGTGGCGAAGGTCGCGGCCGTCGCGAAATCGTCGGCGATGATCAAGCTGAGAACCTTGTTGGCGATCAGCTTGGGGTCGCTCGGGTGGAGGTCATATGCCTCGGCCAGAAGGCGACCCGCCGCCTTGTCATGACCTAGGCGCAGGGTCGCCCAGCCGATATTGGCGCGAACGCGGGCGCGCACCGCCGCCGAATTGTTCTCGGAGAGCGAAGCTTCGAGTGTATTGAGAAGATCAAGCGCGGTGCGCGGCTGGCCGCCGTTGATCAGGCTCCGATACTGATCGACGAGGCCGTCCAGATGGGCCTCCAGCGCCGAACCGCGCGAAGAGTCCGCAGGCGCCGAAGTCAGCTGCCCGCTCATGGACTTCACCAGGACCAGCAGTTCTTCTTGCGCGTGGTGCGTCTTGGCGCTCGTTTCCAAGACCGTTTGCTGGGTCTCGGTCCCAAGTTCGAGAAGCTTGTCGATCGCGGGGCTTTGTCCAGGATCAAAGGCCTTGGACGCCGCTAGGTCGCTGCGGATCTTGAGCTGCAGGGTCTCCCAGCCCCAAATCTGAACGTCGATCTGACGCCCAAGACGCGACTGTTCCCGTCGGATCGTCACCGACAGGAGATCCATCGCCGTATCGTCGGACGCCGTGGTGACGATGTAGTATTCGGCCAGTTGGGGCTCGACGAACAGGGCCTTGCCGACCTCTTTGCGAACCTCCGCTTCTTCGAGCCGGGCGCCCTTGGTCTTCAGCTTGCACTGGACTCCGACCAGCTTGTCGGGGTCGCGGTCACGCGCCCCCAGGAGGTCGAGACCTTGCTGGCCCATCCCGCGGGACCCGACCATCTTCACATTTGGATCGTTCAGCAGCCCTGCAAACAGGACGACGCACTTCTCTTCGAAGTCCTTGTCGTTGGCGGGCATGGGAATGATGGTGGACGAGAACATCAGCGTGACGCCTCGCCAGCACCGACGACGGCGCCAATAGAACAGCGGCTTGGCAGGTTAACGCCATCATCGACGCAACCTGGAACAGTCGCGAGAATCGATTGCGGCCAGACCAACATTGAATGGCAGGATAGGCCATTTCCCGCTCCACGACAGGACAACAGCTTGGCGTGCGACGCTGCGCAAATATCCCGTGGGGACTACAAGGCTAAGCCATCGGAGGCTGTCGTTTCAGCGGTGACGGTGAGCAGCAGCTCGGAGTCGATCTTCAAAGGGTCCAAATAGCGGGGATGGTCGATGAGGATTCTCAGAATCCGACGCAGAGCATCGACCGCCAGGCGTCGGACCTCCTGCGGCGCGGGGGCACTGGCCTTTCGCTCCAGGCCATGCACGATCGCCGAGCGCTCCTTGTAGAGCGTTGAGATGCCATCATACATCGCTTGCATTTCGCCTCGGCCGGCGGAAAGGCCGACCAGCGCCGCCGCTCGCATTCGAAGCTTCCACGAAATGGACTGGTTGTCCTTGTCGCCTAGGAGGACTTCCAAGGCGATCACCGCATCGAGAATGGCGTCGGCGTGATCATGCCGCGTCGTGGCGGCGTTGAGCCGACGCAGGGCCAGAGCCAGACCTCGATCGGAGATGGAGTTGAGCGACTTCAGTAGTCGCCCGACGGCTTCCATGTCAGCGCGCGTGACGCGCGGCAGCTCTTCTTTTGTCCAACCAAAATCATCGAACCCTTCGGGATAGCGCCGCGCCGGCGCGGCGAAGACTTCTGGCTGGTCGCTGCGCACATAGCCCCGCCAGCCCCTCGCCAAGCGGACCTCCTGAGCGTGGCCGGTTTCCACGCCCGTCACCAAACGAAGGGCGGCGAACAATCGCTCGAATTCCTCGGTCGAGTTGTCCCATGGCCATGACAGGGTATTGCTCAGACGTATGAAATCGGCGTTTTCAATCGTCCAATTGGTCAAGACGAAGGCGTGGGTCGCCGCCTCCAGGACGGAGTCATGGCCCTTGGCCCCATAGGCTTTGCCAGACCACCGCGCCCGGTGCAGCGCCGGGGACATCTTCATGATCAGCACGTTCGGGGCCAATTGAAGCGCCCTGAAGTCGAAGTGGGTCAGGGCAATGGGGGCAAGCACGGCGATGTCGAGCGTCGGCTCCAAAAGTCCTCGGATGGTTGGCGTGAGCACCAATCGGGCAGAAGCGTCGGTCACCTCGGCTTGGCCGAACCGGTCAATGTGAACGTTGACGGCGGCCTCTAGCTGCATGGTCACGTAAGTCCGCCAAATGTCAGCTGGACGTCCCTCCGCGTTGATCGCGGCCCCTGGAGCGAAATCGAGAAGAGCTTCGACAGCTGGAAAGTGTTCGCGGGGATAACGCCCGATGGCCCTCGCGGCGTCGTCGCCATAGGGCGGATCGAGCACGGACGGATAGTCCGGCGGGCCGGATCGATTTAGCCAGCCGTCACTTATCGAAGGCATGCCGTTGGCGCGCCACGACACCTTCGGCTGATCTTTGTGGGACGGCCTCTTACCAGCAGCGATGGCGGCCGCCACAGCAGCGGTGACTTCCTTCAAGGCGGAGGCATAGGCGCTCAAAGCCGCATCGAAAGTGTCGCGCGGTACGGAAGAGCCTGCGGCCCTGGATTTTGGCATTGGTCGCACTCGTGAGAAGCGGGGGTGCGAACGATACCGAGAAAGCAGTGTGCTGTACGGCGCGCGCGACACATGACTGCTACTTGTTGAGCGTCCGCTCTGTCGCCCGACTTGGCTCCCACCTTTGATTTCCCAAAATTGCCCGAGGGCTGGCGGGGAGCCAGGACAGACTGTCCGCGCGATGATTCCGAACCCGGAACGACTCATGATGTTGTCCAACCCCGGTTGTCGTGATTGGAGGAGTAGGCGCCATGACCCCGGAAGCCTTTGTCGCCCTGGGCGCGGGCTTGGCCATGGTCAAGGCCAAGTCGGTGATGGGCGCTGTGCGCCTGGCCGTGAACGGCAGGACGTTCGCGACCATCGGCTGGCCTGAAGCGGGTTGGGCGGTTGTAAAATTGCTTCCGACCGACCAGGCAGACATGATCGCCGCATCCGACGCCCTGGTGCCCGAGCCTGGCAAACGCGGACGGCGCGGCGTGACCTTGGTCCGCCTTCGCGCCATCAGCGAGGCGATGGCTAATCGGGTGCTGATCACCGCTTGGCGCCAAGCCTTCGATCCCGCTGAACATTCCGCCAAGGCGGGCTAGGTTGATGGGGAAGAATTGGAACAAGGCTCACCTCGGCCCGAAAGTCGGGATGGCCGGTGTGTTCGTCATGATCTGCGTGGTCATCGCCGCCGACGGCCTGAAGCTGGCCCCACGACCGTTCTTCACGGCCCTCAAGGAATGGCAGGACCTGATCGGCGGCGCCCTGAGCATCCTGGCGGCGGTGTTTGCCGGCAACTTGGTGCTCAGTCAGCTTCAGCAGGCCGACCTGTTCGAGGATGAACGCACCCGTCGGGCCGCGGTCGCTGCTCGAGCAGTCATGCCGCTGAGCCTGAGCGCGCTGGCGGCCCACGCTCATGACGTCGGCGAAACCGTCCTCGGCTTGATCGGCCCAACACCCAGACCAAAGCGGCCCAAGGGCGGCGTGCCGGCCTTCCCAGCACCACCGGCTGGCGTGATCGCCGACCTGCAGGCCTTTATCCTGGCGGGCCCGCCGGAGATCGGCGATGAGATCGCCAAGGCGATTTCCGATCTTCAGGTTCTCCATGCCCAGGCGAGCGGCGTGTGGACGAAGCTGGAAGAGCCCGGTCGGATTACAGGGGTCACGAGACTGGATTTAGAGGAATTGGTCGCTCGGGCGGCGGCCATTTACGCCCGGGTCGCGACCTTGTTTCCCTATGCCCGGCGCGAGGCGGAGGACTTCCGACCGGTCGCGGAGGAAGACGTCTTGAGCGCGCTGAAGCTGATCTACGCTTTTCCCGACGTCTATCCCAACATCGCCAAACGCGCCGTCGGCCTGACGGTCGACCGCTAGACGGACTCGGGACGAGGCGGGTGGGCATTAAAATCTGGCCGGTGGCTAATCGAGAGCGGTGTGCCGAGGCCCAAACTGACCACCCGGACGCCTGCGCTCATGAACTATAAGATTACCAGAAAACCATACGAAAAATCCACTATTGTATTGATTTGTATTGGATAATAATGCGGTGTGGTTCAAAAATTCCATGAGGTGTCTCTAGATACCTCATGGTCGAGGCATCAAAATAGTCTCCAATCCCAGATGGGACCCAACAAAAGGAGCTGTTTCATGAAGCTGATCGACCTTGTTCCCCTCGTCCTCACCGCCGCCACGGGGCCCGCCGGCGCCGTCGTCGTGTCGGTTATCGCCCTGATTGTCGTGGGCTTCGCCGTCAGCAAAATCCCGGCAGGACGTCGGTGAGCCGCACCGCCCGGCGTTTTGCCCGGCTGCCCAACCGATGGATTTTCGACGGAGGGCTGGAGCGATTTCGCACCAGCCCCAGCCATCGCGGCGTGACCGGCGCGGCCCTCAAGGTGCTGGTCGCGATCTTGTTGCGCGCAGAGCACGCGGCCGCGGCCTCGGCCGGTCCGAACCAAGGATCGGCCGCGCTCACCTACAGTGAGTTGGAACAGCTGACCGACCTGTCGCGGGCCATGGTGTCCAAGGGGCTGCGCCGCCTTGAGGCCGAAGACCTGATCAGCACGACCCGGGAAGGACAGGGCGGCAAGGGTCGCTACAGGCTCAGTGGATACGGCCCGGACGACACCTACGGCCGTATGTCCGTCAGCGCGCTCTATGGTCAGGGCAGCACCGAGCGGATCCGATGGCTGCATCAGATATCGCTTCGCAACGAGGCCGACCTGAACGCCATCAAGCTCTATCTGCTGTTCTGCGCCCACGCCAACAAGGAGAGCTGGTCGACGACCATCGGCTACACGAAGATCGAGGAGAAGACCGGCATCAACGATGGGCGGACCCGTCGCGCGCTCTCGGTGCTCTACGAGCACAATCTCGTCCGCGTTCGACGCATCCAGGACGGGGTGGACGGCCGCAATCCACCCAACACCTACGACATTCTCGGCCTCTGAGTTTCACGACCTGAAACGGCTATTTCTCCGGTCCTGCTTGCCGGGCCTGCTGCACGCCGAGACGGCGCAAGACGCGTGCAGGCCTAGCCTAGTCGGCCCCGACGGGCCGCTCGGTCGGCCAGCAAGTCCTCAAGCCGCCCCTCCAGTCTCGCCAACAGCTTCTTATCCCGAACCAGGATCAGGTGGCGGGTGTCGGGCTCGGTCAGGGTCACGGTGAAGGTGACCAACTCGCCAAGCTGAAAACTCTCGACAATGTGGAGCCGGACCCGGTCGCCAAAAGTCTCGGCGCAGTAGCTGTACTGGAGCGGCTGTTGGCAGCAGTAGAACTTGCCCGCGACGATCGGATCGACCCCAAGGGGAAGCTGGTGCAGGGCAAACCGCAGCACCTCGTCCGTCAGGGCGTTGGTGTAGACGACGGGAACGCTGAACGCACCCGGATCGATCAGGCCATTGCCGGTGATCCAGCGCTTGAACTCCCCCGTCAGCCGCCATTCCAATTGGCTGACGAGCCCAGGCTCCAGGACGTAGCGATCGGGCGGTGTGAGCCCGAGCGGCGGGTCGAAGTCCGCCGCCCCGGGCCGCACTTCGTCAAGCTCAAGATCGAACAACGGCTGTTCGATAACGTCAAACAAGGTCCGACCATCGGCCAGCTTCGTCTTGCAGGTGTAGTAGTTCAGCTGCGATTGCTCGTCGGTCAACGCCACGCGCCGGCCCGAGGCGTAGGTGACCACCACCTTGTCGACGACGGCCGACAGGATCGGCTCGCTCAGCCCCATCTGCATTGGCCCATGGGGGCCGGGCCCTTTCGGCGGGATGGTGACGACGCCGAGTTCGGGCAAGATCTCGGCGGCTTCGGTGTCGAAGGTCACGGTGAAGATCTCGACGCCGTGGCGGCGGGCGACCGCCTTCGCGCCGCTCTGAAAGCCCGCCGCCGTGACGAACACCAGCTTGTTGGCGTTTTGGTCCTTGGCCTTGGTGATGAAGGCTTCGACATCCTCGGCCGACGCCTTGCGCGTGCGGTTCTTGACCTCGATCACCGCCAGGTATCGTAACGGCCCCATCTTGAAGCGGACGGACACGTCGAACTGCCGCCCGCCCATCTTGTCGTTCCACCGGACTTCGGCGTCGTTGGCCGTCACCGCATGGATCCCTGCAACGATGCGCTCAAGGAATTCGTCGTCGTTGGTCATCAGGCGCGGGCTCGTAGAATCGTCAGGCGACGAGGACGGGAGACACGATAAGCTAGTTCGGTTGGAAGCGTCGCGCCGGAGACCAACGCCGCGAAGCCAGAGGAGGGGGCCATGCTGTTTATGAATAGGCCCTGGGCGACGGAAGGCCGGCCTTATGCTGATCGATACCTGGGACGTTGAGACATTCGACTCCGAGCTTTTGGAGATCCTGTCGGGACAGTCCGAGCTGATCGTCGACTACATGACGACGTCTCGCCGCCTTCGGGCCGAGCGCGAAGCGTCCGACCACAGGGGACCCGTACCGACCAATCCCCATGGTGGCGCCTTCGTCGCGCTTAAGGAGGACTTGGAGGCGGTGATGAAGCCGCATTCCATCCGCGCCTGGCACTACACGCGACTGACCGACGGCGAGGTCGAAACGCTGCGTCAAGGCGGCGTCCATCTGTCGACCTTACAGACGATCCGGCGTCGTTTCGACGCCCAGGTCGCAGCTGGCGGGTTCAGCGCCGAGGTCGCCGACGCCCTGTTCGCCGCCAGTCCGTTCCAGGGCGACCAGCGACAGTCCCGCTCCAACAAGTTTTGGATGGTCTCCCATCCGGCGCCGATCACCGATGGCGGCGTCGAACTCCTGCTGAGCAACTGGGGCGGTGAGGCCGCCTATTTCTGGCTTCGTGATCCGGTTATCGAGGCGATCGTCGCCGGGCTGGGCAAGCCGCGCGTCGTCGAACTGGCCGTGCCCTTGGCCTGGACAGCGCACAGTTTCTCGGCGGGCGAGGCGGTGATCGCCGCCTATGGCCGCAAGCTTGGATGCCGGTGGGAGGAAAACGCCTTCGATCTCTACACGACACGCGCCCTGCCGGCGGAAGCGGTCCTGGCGGTTCATGCCGAGGGGCAAGCGAATTTCGCGGCGCTCGCGCGTGGCTACCCTGAGCGCTATGTCGACCCCGACGACGAGTAAGCCTGAGTTGGAGGTCGAATTCGATGTCTACCGGCGTGTGGGCCGGGAAGGTTTAGTGGGAGCAAAGGGGCGAATCTGCTGCGACGCGTGAGCTTGACGTTTGTTGGAAATGTCTGCTTTCAGCAGCGGAACCAAGGTCAGCAATTGGCGCGACATTGCCGAAAACCGGACTGGCCGACGGACCGGGTAGGGTGGAAGCGGTCGCTCACGACGGTAGGTCGCCACAAACGCTTTACCTGTCCAAATTGTCTGAGTAATGTCCCGGACGCCTGATGGCGATATGGGGAAAAGGGTGAAGCTAGGTCTGTCTCTTGCGCTCGCCTGCTCGGCGGCGCTCGCTTCGTGCGGCACGCCGTCGGCGGTTCGGTCGGCGGGTCCCGAGCCGGTCATCGTCAACCGGGGCAACCCGATCATCCGCGACCGGTTCACCGCCGATCCCGCGCCACTGGTCGTCGGCGACACGCTGTATCTCTACACCGGCCACGACGAGGCCCGGGGCGACGAGATGTTCACCATGCGCGACTGGCTGGTGTTTTCGACCAAGGACATGAAGACCTGGACGCCGCATGCTCCGATCATGAAGGCCACGGATTTCAAGTGGGCCAAGTCGGATGCCTGGGCGTCGCAGGCCATCGAGAAGAACGGCAAGTTCTATTTCTATGCCGCCGTCGCGCACGACGACAGTCATCCGGGCATGGCCATCGGCGTCGCCGTTTCGGACAGTCCGACCGGTCCCTTCACCGACGCGCGGGGATCGGCCCTGATCACCAACCAGATGACGCCCGAAGGCACGCACAGCTGGGAGGATATCGACCCCACCGTCTTTACCGACGATGACGGCGTGACCTGG
>Ga0136846_1234739_pt1 | contig 10715 bp, 10 predicted proteins | sample HopSoiMetagenom2_FD_96841 | JGI IMG/M metagenome (GOLD analysis project Ga0136846, IMG submission 96841) | Grasslands soil microbial communities from Hopland, California, USA - 2 Assembly 2016 (version 4) | ecosystem: Environmental > Terrestrial > Soil > Grasslands | place: USA: Hopland... | reverse complement strand
GTGAGGCCTGAGATCATTAAGAACGGCACGCTGGAGCTTCGCCAGGACGTTCTCGGCCGCGATTACAAAGGCACGAGCAGCAAGGCGGTCGCCAAGAAAACGTCCGTTCTGATCAAGAAGCTGCAGCCGGCGCTGGGCAAGCTTCTCGAACCTGGCGAACAAGTACTGTATGTGGCCCGCGTGCAGCGGCACGCTTCGGGACTGATCCAGTACACGATGGGCTGGTACATCTATCTCGCATCGGCCACGGTGATCGTACTTACCAATCGCCGGCTCCTGCATCTGCGGGTGAAGAACAACAACGAATGGGACAAAGGAGTTCGCAGCTGCGAGTGGTCTGAGGTCGAATCCGCACAGGTGAAGGGTTGGCTCAATCGCACGCTGCAGTTGCGATTCAAAAATGGGACAAAGTACCGCTACTGGCGCATCTCACGTGCCGACGCACTGAATATCGAGAAGGTCCTGCCTCTGCTCTCGAAGGCCCATGAGGGAGCGCCGCAAAAGTCAGGCGCGCCGGTTTGCTTGTGTCCGGACTGCAAACACGTGCTAGTGGAAGGAATGGAACACTGTCCGGGCTGCGGCCTCTCGTTCAAGAGCAAGACAACGATGTACTGGTTGTCACTCGTTCCATCCGCCGCTTATGTGTACACGCGCAGATGGTTCCTGGCTTTCGCCGATCTCATTGGCCAGGGTTATGCATATGGGCTTCTGGTCCTCGGCATCTTCGGCTTAATTGCTGCAGCACGGGGTTTGAAGGATACTCACGGCAAAGTTCTGTCGATGAATGACGGCGTTCTAGTGCTGATCGTCGGGCTCATCGTCTTTGGCTTGGATGTGATCATCACCATCCATCACAACAACTACTTCATCGACGACTTCATCCCGACTGAGAGGAAGACGCAGCCGGCGGAGTCGGTGAAGAAGTTCGCCGTGGGTGGCACGATTGGGTGACATAGATGCGGCGGGCTGCCACCTGACTCGCCATCGTCGCAGCTTGTGGTTTAGCTGAGTACCGACTGCCACCGAACCTGCTTCTACTTTTCTGGCTGAACGTCTCCAATGCCTACGATCTTCGCATCGGTGCGGAATTTCTTGTAATCGCGGAATGTTTGCTCGGCGTCTACCCTGAAGCTCTTCAGCAGGGCGAGCCGCAGGTCGACCTTAAACTGGAGTTGACGGGGCAGCCATACCTCGTCGTTGACCCGAGTCTGCTCGATCATGAAATGCGAACCGCGGTGGAACCGGGCCAGAAACAATCCCCAGGAGACCGTGTCCAGGCACTCCACATCCATTTTTGCCAACTGCAGGTCGGCCTTGTCGATCCACACTCGCCCGTGAAATTTGGAGAGGTAGTTCGCGAACTTCATATGCGGAACGAATCCGGGACGCGGCTCGGCGGTGATGGCCCAGGTCTCGCGACCTCCCACCAGTTCGGTGCGTAACAGGGTGAAGTTGTAGGCGTCGGCGATCTCGCGTTCGAATTGCCGTCCCTCTTCGCGATCTTTCTCTTCTCTTTCGACGCGTTTCCTGCGGTCCTTCTCCGATTCGTTCCTGCGTTTGCTGATGATTTTCTGAATCTTTTCTTCCTGCTTGGCCGCTTCCTTTGCTGATACCGGCTTGTCATCTTTCTCGATCAGCCGCTGAACCTGCTCCCCATAAATCTGCAGGACCTCATAGGTCTCCGTCTCGGTGGATTTCGTGTGGCCTTTGCCATCGAGATTGTTCATCACGTCGCGCTCGATGTAGGTGTAATCGCGTTGTTTTTTTTCGTTTTCAATGTCGTTCGCGGCGACTTTCTGGATGAGCTGCTTGATCTGATCCTGACTGAGTAATCCGGGAGCGGATGGCAACGACGCACTAGCGGACTTCGGCGTCGGCAATGAGTGCGACAGGGGATCTGTGAACGTTACGGGTGCAGGAGCGTTCTGAGCAGACGCGAGCGCCACCACGCACAAAAGAGACACGGCCTTTCCACAGATCCTCGTGATTTTCAGTAACTGCATGCCAGGTTGAAAGTCCTTCCTATACTTTATGCGCTCTCTGATTGCCCGCTGTGGCAGCCGATCACCCAACGCCAATATGCTAGACGGCCAAGCATTGTCAGAATTAGCAGTCCAATGTCAGCAGCAATCGTGACATGGCGTATATCGGGCGCGCATGGACAATGTCAGTACCGTCCGCGGTAGCGGATGGGTTAGGCGCAGAGTACTCCATCTGTCGAAGTATTTAGCTCGCGCCGCCGACTTCAGGACGTGCATCGGTAAGGTTGGCATCCATCCGGAAACCATCCGTTACGGCGGGCCGCGTACTGACCGCCCGATTAGGCAGAAGCGAGCACGAAAGTAATCAGCCGGTAAATCGCCGGTGTCCGTGTCGCGATGGAGCGGTACTAAAATGAGCCGCATTACGATGCCTGACGTCAACCAGCCGTAGCAGCTTGTATTCGACTAGGGTGAAACATGAGCGCTTTGTTCAATACCATTACCGAAAATGAACTAGTGTCCCAGGTTTTGGGAAGGTGCGGAATCACCCGCCGCAAAGTCTTTCAGTATGTCAGTCTCTTTTGCGTTCTGATCGTGATCTACTCCATCTGTTTTTCGATGTTCCTCAAGGTCGCCAGCGCGTCTCCTACCCACGCACAACTCGACGCGCTCTTTGCCCAGATTGGGAAAGTCTGCCTTGTCGGGGCATTGCCTTTCGCTATATTGGCTTACTCCGACAAGACTTGGCGCTCGAGCGATGCCGCTCCAGTCTGTGCCGGTGCATGGATTGCTGTGTATGAAGGCTTTTCGTTCAACGGCAAAATCTGCGCGCTTGGGGTGGCGCTGCCGTTTCTCGGGCTTGTTCTGTGTGCTCTGCTGGCTCATGGGCTTGGCATACTTTGCCGACTAGCACAACGCCGCGAGTGGAAACCAAGCTATCACTCCTAATCACGATAGAAGGGTTTGGACCTCCACGGCTGGAGTGATCTTCGCTGGCCGCCGCTCAGCGATACGAAGCCAGCGCAACATCAAACGTCCAGCCTGATCCATGCGGGAGCGTGATCGCTCGCATTCACTTCCCCACGCACCCACCGGTCTACACCACCCGCGACGAGTCGCTTCGCCATGTCTGGCGAGAGCAGGAAATGATCGAGCCGCATGCCCTTGTTGGCCTGCCAACGCTCGAACTTGTAATCCCAAAATGTCCAGAGTGGCCCGTCTGGCTGCAAGCGCCGTAACGCGTCTGTCCACCCCTGGGCCAGCAGGCGCGCAAAAGCATGGCGGCTTTCTGGCTGGATCAATGCATTGTTATCCAGCGATCGAGTCGGATAAATGTCTTGCGGTGTTGGCACGACGTTGTAGTCTCCGGCCAACACCACGGGCACACCGGCCTTCATCAGTTCGGCGGCATGACTGATGAGGCGCTCAAACCAAGCCAGCTTGTAATCGAACTTCGGACCGGGTTGAGGATTGCCATTGGGCAGGTAGATGGAGGTAATCAACACTCCATTCACGGCCGCCTCGATGTAGCGTGCCTGCCGATCATCATCGTTTGCAGGCAAAGTGGAGCGGGTCAGGACAGGAACACGATTTCGAGCGAGAATCGCTACACCATTCCATGAGCGCTCGCCTCGCCAGACTGCTTTATACCCGAGGGCTCGCAGTTTGTCAGCGGGAAACGCCTCCTGCTCGGCCTTCAACTCTTGCAGACAAACAACATCAGGCTCAGTCTTGGACAGCCAAGCCGAAAGATTTTGGAACCGCTTGTTGATGTCATTGATGTTGAAAGTGGCGACTTTCACGTGTAGTGGGGCGGCTCATAACCGGGATCGAACGACTGAGCCCAGCTTACACTTCGGGACCGCGGCGGAACGTCACGCCAAATATTGGCGCTGCGCGTGACTGCCATTACCTTACAGTGCCACATTACGCCTGGGACCCAGACTTACCCATCCGCTACCGCGGACGGTACTAATCCCTTAGCCCAGTCTCCGGAGGCAACCAGGAGGAGTACCATCTTCCGCATGAACCGCCTGCTGCTTGTGTTTGTGATCTCCGCGTCAGTTCTTGCCATCAGCCAATCCGCGCAGCGCGACATTGACCTCACGGTGTCCGACGGCACTCATCTCAAAGCGACGTTCTACGCCGCCAAGGCGAAAGCCAAGTCGGCGCCTGCGGTGATCTTGCTGCACATGTGCAACACCGATCGCAAGTCGTGGACGCCGGTAGCCGAACAGCTCGCGGCTACGGGCATCACCGCGCTCACCATTGATAACCGCGGCTTCGGCGAGAGTGAAGGTCCGCGTTGGGAGACTGCCAGCCCGGAAGTTCGGCAGCAAACGGGTGCAAAATGGCCCGGCGATTTCGACACTGCGTTTGCCTGGCTCCTATCGCAACCGGGCATCGACAAGAATCGAATCGGCGGAGGCGGCGGTTCGTGCGGCGTAAACAATGTCGTGAAGCTCGCCAGTCGGCATCCGGAAATTCGTTCGCTGGTGCTGCTGGCCGGTCCCACCGATAGCGCCGGAATAAATTTCCTACGGCAGCATGCCTGGATCCCGCTATTCACCGCGGCTGCCGCCGATGACCAATACTCAAGCGAGGCTCCGCAGCTGATGCGGTGGTTCGCCGAGGTCACGGGAAATCCGCGCAACAAATTTGTTGCCTTCAAGGATGGACGTCACGGAACTGAGATTTTCGCGCCGCACCCCGAGCTGCCCAGGCAGATCGTCGCGTTCTATGAGGACACGGTGGCAAAAAATCCTGCCAACACGAATGCGAAGGTCACACCTAAGACAACGCCGGCTTCGCAGTTCTGGGCAGTCGCATCTCAGGCGGGCGGCGCGACCCGGGCCGCGGAGATCTTCCATGAGACGCGTAAACGCGATGCCAAGGCGTTCCTCTTTCCGGAATCGATCGTGAACGTGCTTGGCTACGAGCGGCTGCAAGCAGCGGGAGTGATTGCCGGCGCAAACTTCGCCGCCGAAAACGCCGCGGCGCCCACTTCTCCCCCTGACAAAGCGCAGGCGAAGACTGACGCGCTGACGCTGTTCAAGCTGAACGCGGAAGCATATCCGGAGTCGGCAAACGCGCAAGATAGCCTGGCCGACGCGTATCTCGCCAACGGTCAGGACGCGGAGGCCCTCGCTGCCGAGCAGAAATGCCTGGAGCTGCTACCCAACGACAAAGCCAATGACCAATTCAAAGCGCAACTGCGCCAGGCCGCAGAACAAAAGATAGCCAAGTTGAAAGAGTCAAAAGGCGGGGAGTAAGACGAGTGAAACGGTGGAAGCGTATCGGGGCACACAGAATTACAGCCGCGCTTTGCCTTTGGATCGCCTTTTAGCTGAACTGCCTAACTTTGTACCGGTTGGTGTACGAAATTGCTCATATGTGGGCGATAGGAAAGCATAGTGTTAGAGACACTGTGAAAAGATCAAAACTGCTCGATGAAATGGCTCGAGAGGCCAGAACTGAAGTACTGCGGATTGAAGCAGCACGGCGCGAGGCTCATCGTCTTCTCCTCCGGCGCAAAGCGGAGTTGGCCCACATCAGCACCCAAAAAGAAAGGAAATCATCGGCATGCTCTGGATTGCCGGTGACCAACAACTCCAAGGCAAGCCAGACTGCAGGGCGGAAATTGCAGCGCTGACTTCTGCTTGAAGGCGAGGCAGGGAATCCTCGGCTAATCGCGCAGGACAACCGTGAGCAGTGCGCTGTTCACATGCAAGCTGCCGTTGTAATCGATAAATCCCATCTTTCTGAACCTGTTCATAAAGTAACTCACCCGGGAACGGGTAGTGCCGATCATCTCTGCCAGAGTCTCCTGACTCATTTTGGGAACAACGGTCTCGGGTTTTGAATCCTTGCCATAATGGGCAAGCAGGAGAAGCAGACGGGCAAGGCGCTTTTCGCTGGAATTGAACAATTGATCCACGAGGTCTTCCTCAATGCGAATGTTGCGGGAAAGAAGGTAGGCAATGAACATCTCTGCAAATTCCGGTTCCTGGTGCAACAGTCCCACCATATTTCTTTTCTCAAGCCTAATAATTGTTAGGCCTTGGATGGCCGTCGCGGAGGAAATACGCAGCGGCTGAGCTGCCAAACATCCCTCCCCAAAAAAGTCACCCTGCTGCAAGACGGCGATTACAGCTTCCTTGCCGCGCTTGGACACCACCGTGAGCTTCACTCTGCCTTTTTGTATGTAGAAAACAGCGTCGGCCGGATCTCCCTGTGAAAATACCGCCTGCCTGTCACGAAAGTGGTGGACGGTTTTTGCCGCTCCAAGCTTGCTGAGAAGTAGGTTTGGATCAAACGCGAGGGGTTCACGAGGTGCGTGTCCGTTGCTTTGTTTACTGAGTTGCTGGGTGCGAGCATTTGAAACTGCAGATTTCGACGAACCTTTCGACGACCGGCGCGCCATAGCACTGCTCCCTGAAGGACAACTTCAAGTGTACGCAGGTGCGTCAACTTGCGCCATCCAATCCCTGTTAACCGAGACCTTTACGCCCAGCTCCTCTGATTCGAGTTGCACGTACCCGGTTTCCTCCTCGTAAAGTAAAGAAACCAGGCGCGGGTTGCTCTTCCGGGTGTTCAGCGAGGTCCTGCTCGAGAACTACGCCGGCAAACGCCCGGAGGGCGATGCTCCTGAATTTCCGCGGGAAATCGAAGCCAGCATCGCTGCGTACCCTGCACACGGATGTCGTTGCGCCTGGCGAAGCAACTACGCAGCCTGAATACAGAGATGATGACTTATTCGTAAACGCGGTACGACAGGTGTCACGCTGCTTATAGTCAATGTGTGACTGACGGGGTTAGCGGAGACTCAGGTTACTTTGCGGCGCCGTTCCCATTTTCGTGCGGCTTGAGCCACTCGGGAGTTTCATCTCGCGCAACTCCGCGATCGAGAATCTCTTTCACTTCTTTGGCAAGAAGTTCCAGCTTGGTGACATCCTGAAGCGTTAAGGTCAGAAATCTGGGTTGAATGGATGCGCTCTTGAAGATCTCAATGGCAGCATTCGAAATCATCTTTTGTTCCTTTCTGAATGAAACAAAACACGGGCAGGTTGAAAATAGAGGGCATCAGGCACCCCAGCTGACTCTCGTTACTGCTGCTAGTCGTTAGAAGAGGATCCAGCTCTCCCGCCGACGTCGTCGTAGCGCCGATGAGAGCCAATGCGGTCCAGCGCCTCGGTCATATCTGTCTGCGCTGAGACCAAATCCAAATTGGTCGGCGCGTTGATCTGCACCAACCCATCCATGAAGTCAGAAGAACCGGGCAAGAATGCTCGTTGATGTTGCATGATTGCGTCCAACATCCAACTGAAGTCGCTGGACGGCTTAATCCTGGTGAATGTGGTTCCGCTCTCGTGTGTGGAGCTGGATTGCATCCAGTATTCGCATACCAAGTTCCAGATGCCTCGTGTCGTTGATGACCAAAGCTTTAAATACTCCAGGGAGTGACTTGGGCCCACACGATACTCAACTTGGAGCGCGGTGACCTCGTCAGTTTGGGTTAACGCGTTCCAGTTGAGCGCGACCGCACATTCCAAGATGCGGTCGATCGTGGTGTTCTCGGAGGTGTGCTTAACAACAACTCCCTCGCGAGTACCTGCCGTTGCGTTCGATCCTGCCATTTAGTCCTAATTTCGTCTTCAACTCGATTACACTCCATGGCCCACCATCGCCACTGTATAAAACTGCTCAGTCAAAAACACTCCGGATCATCGACCAACAAATGAAAGGTCCCGCCTGGCTAAGCTTAGATGGCGAGTGTGGATCAAAGACTGGTGCAGCTCATAGTTGAAGAAGAGCGGGCGCAAGAGAAGGCGATAGACTTCTATCGATACATCGGGAAGAGCGAAATGGAGGCAATCCGCTGAGCTGTTTTATACAGGGCTGCTGAGCTGTTCTATACAGTGCTCGACCCGTAAAAGGCGTGTAATGCAGGTAGAGAAGAAATGAAGGAGCCTCTCATGTTTACGGCAGTCTTAAAAGCGATCGCAGTGGTGGGACTAATCATTGCACTATTCTGGCGGTCCCCGAATTATGAAGCGTTGTTGTCGTTTCTCGTGTGTGTGGCGGCGCTGGTTGTAGTCGGCCAGGCGATTCAATTGAAAAACTACATCTGGATCGCGGTATTTTTCGCGGTCTGCGCCCTCTTTAATCCCGTGTTCCCCGTGACCATGTCCCCCAATGTGCATTTGATGGCCAACATTGTTTGTGCGGGTTTATTCGCCAGTTCGCTACTGTTGTTAAAGACCCTGCCGCGAATGTCTGTGCCCTCGATAACTAATCGAACGCCGGGAAGTGAGTCGTTGTGAAGAGCTTGTCGGTGTACTCCACCTGAACCGCAGCCCTTTCCGGAGGCAGCCCCCTTTGTCGCACCCAGCGTGAGCTTTGTCGTTGAGAAACAAGGCAAACCGAAATCGCTTTCCAAAAGTTCCCGTAACTGCGACAAGTACTGATGCTTCCAGTAATGAGTTTGCCGGCGTGTTTTGCGGACGTGTTCCCTACCCGAAAGGCAGCTATACCAGTGGCGAGTTATGCGGCAATATCAAGAGAATCCTCGACGCCTCTCCGATTGCACACCGAAATGGGAACGCGTAGTAATAGTGCAAACTTGCCTTTCACGATAATCCAATGTGGAGAAGATGCCGACTTAATGAACGTTCTGGCTCGGCTCCGGGAAGCGTTCGACGGTCTACCTTCCGCTTTGGCTACCTCATATGAGTGAGCATAATTCCAACTCTTAGCTGTCAACGGGAAGCTAACCGCCACCGGTTTGAGTGTTCTCCCATGCTCTCCTCCGCGCAACAATCTACTACTCCGATCCTCGTCAACGTACTGTGATGTCAGTTAACGGTCATTATCCAGGATGGCGGTTTCTCAGAATTCCTTCACTGTCCGCAGTCCTCGCGAATGACCTTGCTATCGATCTCGGCACGGCCAATACACTCGTGTACGTGCGCGGCAGGGGGATCGTGGTCAATGAGCCGTCGATTGTAGCGATCAACAAAAACACCGGCGAAGTCGAAGCAGTCGGCAAAGAAGCAAAGGAAATGCTGGGCCGCACTCCTGGGAACATCGTGGCTATTAAGCCTATGAGGGACGGTGTGATCGCTGACTTCAAAGTCACGGAAAAAATGCTGAGTTACTTCATTCGCAAAGCATGCAAACGCCGGATGTTCTTGCACCCACGAATAGTTATCGCGGTCCCTTCGGAAATTAGCCAAGTGGAAAGGCGTGCGGTTACCGATTCTGCGTACCGGGCGGGCGCGCGCGAAGTTCACCTGGTGGAACAGGCCATGGCGGCCGCGATTGGTGCAGGCTTACCCATCAGCGAGCCTTTAGGCAACATGGTCGTGGATATCGGAGGCGGTACGACTGACATCGCGGTGATATCGCTCGGCGGCATCGTCTATTCGCGGTCGCTACGGATGGCGGGTAATCAGATGGATGAAGCCATCACTAACTATGTAAAGCGGAATTACAACTTACTGATCGGTGAGCGCACTGCCGAGCAAATCAAGATTGAAATTGGAAGCGCTTACCCGCTCGAGAAGCCACGTACGATGGAAATCAGAGGCCGTAACCTGGTCGAAGGTGTACCCAAAGCAATCACAGTCGATGACGCCGAGGTTCGAGAATCATTGGCAGAATGCGTTTCAACGATCATCAACGCGATTCGGGCCGCGTTAGAGCGTACTCCACCCGAACTTTCGGCGGACATCAGCGATCGTGGCATCCTTCTAGCCGGAGGTGGGGCATTGCTGAAGAATCTGGATCAGCGCATTCGAGAAGAGACGGGGCTCCCGGTTTCCATCGCAGACGACCCGCTTTGCAGCGTTGGTCTGGGCGTGGGAAAGATGCTCGGCAATTTCACATTGCTGAGAAAAGTCTCGATAGATTAGATCTATCGAAACTGGTGGCAATTGAGATCACGCCTTTTGCATGAGATTGAGGACGCGAGTTTCCGCGGGCGAACGAAGCAAAAAGTGAACAGCCAATGATCGCGGCAGGTTTTGCGGTTTGCAATTTGTAAGTTTCGAATTCCCCGACTCGTAAATGGGCAGCGCTCAAGTTGTTGTGGGACCGTTTTCCAGAGGATCATCGTCGGCCCAGGTAACGTAATCTCTAGGCCACGAGATCGTGAGCAGGAATGCGCTCTCCCTCAGAGACTCAATGTCATATGGGATCGACGAATCCAGGGCGAGTAGTCCCGCAACCGGTAGTTCGACTATGTTTTGGTTCCGAACCCGCACCTGAATGCGGCCCAATATCGTCTGGATCGAGATTCTTGCATTCGCCCGATGCTCGGTGAGACGTGTGTGCGCCTTCATCAGAACGAGAACGATGCGAAAGTCCTGCTGCTTCACCAGCGTCCTCGAACTGCGACCTATCCCTCGTTGCCAGGACTCTTCTTTGCGGAGCAGTCGTATTTCCTGACGGAGATCGAACTGCGAAATGGAAGTTGCCAGTTCCGGCAAGCGGCTGAGATGAGTAGTGCTTGCGCCATCTGCGATGTCATTTTCTAGATTCATGCTCACCTCCAAGTGTTCAATCTCATTTCACCAGAACGGCGCTGCTGTGCGCTGAGCAAAATGGGACACATATCGTTCTGCGCCACGGTGGACACTCACAGGCACAGGTCCTACTTTGAGAATCTCGTGGTCAGAAGTACTTCCAGCAGGATGGCACTGTTGCGAAGACTTCCGGAGATGCGCGCAGCAG
>Ga0136846_1232689_pt1 | contig 10715 bp, 4 predicted proteins | sample HopSoiMetagenom2_FD_96841 | JGI IMG/M metagenome (GOLD analysis project Ga0136846, IMG submission 96841) | Grasslands soil microbial communities from Hopland, California, USA - 2 Assembly 2016 (version 4) | ecosystem: Environmental > Terrestrial > Soil > Grasslands | place: USA: Hopland... | reverse complement strand
TCCGCCAACCCTACGTGATGTCGTGGAACTTCGGGATTCAGCGCGCGCTAGGCCCGAGCAACGTCCTCGAAGTCCGCTACATGGGCAATCGGAGCGTGCACCAATGGATAGTCACGAACCCGAACGAGGTCAATATTTTCGAAAACGGGTTCTTACGTGAATTCAAGCAGGCCCAGAAAAACTTGGCGATCTACGAGCAATCCACGGGATGCAATCTGCCAACCAGCAACATTCCGTGCAGCTTTGGCAACAATGGCTACCCAGGACAAGTGCAGTTGCCCATTATGACCGCCGCAGCTGGATCGGATGTAAATGGGTTTATGACCAACGGCGGTTTCATCACAGACCTCAACAACGGTGCCGCAGGGGGCTTCGCCAGTACGCTGGCCGGAAGCTCAACCTATCTTTGCAACATGGTAGGCGGGGTGAACTTCTCACCCTGCGCCGATCCAAACGGCCCTCCAAACCCTGGCGCGGGCTATCCGATCAACTTCTTCCAGGCGAATCCTTATAATGCGGGCAAGGCCACTGGCTACCAGAATGATATCGGCTACGGGAATTATCACTCCTTGCAGATCGATTTCCGTCAAAAATCCTGGCGCGGAATGCAGTTCGATGTGAATTACGCCTGGAGCCATGCTCTGGGAGTCCAGCCAAACAATTCCTGGACGGGTTCGTTCAATATGTTCACCATGCGTGATCCTCGCCTGAGTTACGGGCCCACGGGGTTCGACTATCGCCACGTAATTCATGCGAACGGCACCTACGATCTTCCCTTCGGCAAAGGCAAGACCTTTGCGCACAACGGAGGGATGGCCGACAAGATCATCGGCGGCTGGTCAGTCGGCACCATTGCCAACTGGCAGACCGGAGGTCCCTACCAGCTACTCGGCGGCTTTGCCACCTTCAATGGTCCCTACAACACTCCTGTGGGTGACGTGTACGGCGATGGCGGCGTGAATTTGAATGGCATGTCGCTGGCTGATGCACATGCCTCTACTGTACATCGCGTTCCAGGGGCAACCTTCGCTCGCACTATTGACCCGAAGTTCACAAGCGCCATCTCACCCAATACGACCCCGGGGACATTCGGTGCCCACCCGTGGTTGTATGGGCCGCATACCTTCAGCCAGGATCTCGCACTGACGAAGTCATTCCCGATTCGCGAGAATGTCCGGTTTATATTCCAGAGCGAGTTCATTAATGTATGGAATCACCCAGTGTGGGCGAACCCGGCCGGCGGGTATAACAGCACCAGCCAGGGATTCATACAAAACACGTCGGCGCCAATCCAAAGCTCCACCTTCGGCGAATCGAGGGTTGTCCAGGCCAACCCCGGACAAGTTGGTCTGGGTGCTCGCCAGATCGAGTTCAGAGCGAATATAGAGTTCTGAGTCCGGTTCAGTGGAGCTCTTCATTATGCCTTAGCGGGTTGCAGGTGCAGCCCGTTAAGGCATTCTTTTTGATGAGATGCTCGCCCGCAGATAAATCGGTTCTCGTTGTGCGGGAGCGAGCAGCTTCACCTCAACCTCAAAAAACATCGGCCACTGGAATAACCAGAACGAGCCAGGGGGAAAGATGGACAGTAGGAGCTATATGGCGCTGCGCAGCTCCATTGCTAAACCAGCACCATCGGATGAGCGCCCGGTACGTATCAGCAGGTCTGTGGGTCGGTGCATTTTGGCAGCATTGTTTGTCCCATCTGCCCTGTTCTGTGCAAGCCTTCCCTTGTTGGCAGTGCGCGCCGACAATGCTTCTGCGTCTGATCTCAGTGCTTCTGGCACTCTTCAAATTCAAACTTTCGATGTTGAAAGGCAAAGTGTCACTCTGACCGATGCGGCGGCTCACCAATCAGTCAGGGTAGCGAAGGGGGAGAATTTTGGCGCTTGGACACTGATGGCTGTTGTCGAGAAGCCAGCCGGCAACCTCGCCGTTTTTGAAGAATTGACTAATCGTCGAGGCAACATTATTTACGTCGGCAAGCGGGGCGTGGCTCTGCAGCTACCCAAAAGTCTTGAGTCTACCAACGCGGGACCCGGAACCCTCTATCGCGGACGGACCCTGGAACAAATCGCCAAATCGGAAAAGGACATCCTGGGAGAGGAACTCCTCGCCGGCACGAATGATCCTGATTATGAGGCTGTCGCAGCTGCGCTTCCACCCCTGCGGGTTCCCAGTTTTGTCGGAACCCGGCAGTCCGCCGACAAACCTACGTTTGCCTATGGCGCCTTCAGCGACGAGATTTACGTAGACCTGGGTAAGCTCTTTGAGGGAATCCGTGATGCTCGAGCACGGAATGATGTTTGGGAAGGGCTGGTCGGAGGTTGGCTTCCAGTGAATCGTTTCGTTTTTCCAACCAGCGATTCCGGTTATTGGGAAGAGACCATGTTCGCCGAAGAACCAGGCCACTTATGGACGCAGCCTATCTGGTATCGCGCCCTGCGGGTGGACGGCTCCGAGCTCAAAGAAGCTCATTATTATTACCACCATCTTCCGTTCCCCCCACGGGGCGAGCCCTCAGCCGCGGAGTTCTACAGCGCCTTGTATCACGTCCATGATGTCTGGGCGCGCGATCTGAATCCGCGAATGAGGATCGATGTGCCTGACCGCAGCCTCTCAGAATTCTGCCTGCATGCCCTGCTGCTGGAACAAATCACGCGAGTCGGCGACCACCCCAAATATGGGTACCCTCCACTCGGCGGAATCAATGTCTTTGGTGGGTACGGCTACAACAATGTGGATACGTTCCAGGACACTTTCAACACAAGTGTCATCGCGTTTACAGAATGGGGTCTCTTCGATGTCGCGGCACGATACATAGACGACTACTTCACGAACTCCGTGCGGGACGATGGTTCGATAGACACCCGGGGCCCTGAAATCGGCCAGTACGGCAAAATGCTGACTGCGGTGGCGAAGTACTATGCCTACTCCCGTGACGAAAGGCTCTTGCGCAAGCACGAAAAGAAATTGCGAGCCATAGTGGACCTACTTCGTTTGCTGCGAAAGCAATCAAAAGAAGTTCCATCGTCAGACATTACTTACGGGATCCTTCGCGGCTGGTCGGAGCATGACAGCTCGCTGAAGATCGATCCCTACCGGTTTATGCAGCCCCACTTTTCCAACAACGCAGAAGCTGCCAGGGGATTCCACGACCTTGGCGAAGTATGGATTGGAATGGGCCGGGAACTCCATGATGCTCGCCTCAAAAAAGAAGGCGAAACCATGTTGCAAGAATCGGTAGGGCTGAAAAAAGACATGGATTCCACGATCCAACGCTCGATTGATGGCACCAAGCGGCCGCCCTACGTACCGGCCGTAGCCGGCGATACTCCGACCTACGGCAAAGGCCGCGCGTATGTGGAAATGCTCGAATCCGCCGAATTAACCGAGGAGCACGCCAAAGCGCTGACGGACTCGTTGGCGGCCAGGGGTGACTCGCTCTTCGGACTCCCGAGAGGCGGCCAGTATTACAACGGATTTCTGGCTTTTGGTCCGGCCTACGCCCAGCTCTTCTATGATTGGCCGCGGGAGTTCCTGCTTCTCTACTATGCTCACCGCGCGCACATCTATTCGCGTGGCAACTGGACTGCCGTGGAAGGCGGCCGAATTGATGGCACCCTTGAAGGTCCCTATTGCACCCCTTCGGAAGTGGGCATTCCGACCTTCACCAAGTGGATGCTGGTGTTTGAGCACCCGGATGATCCGATCGTCTGGCTCGCTAAGGCCACACCGAGGATATGGCTTAATCAAGGGAAAACCATCGCGGTCACGGATGCACCGACCCGCTTTGGGAACGTGGGATATAAGATCCACTCCGATATTGACCACGGAAAAGTCTCTGCGGCGTTGTTCTTGCCGGAGGGCTATCGCGCAGCCACGAAACTGCGCCTACGGGTTCCCGGCGGGAAGGTACTTCGAAGTGTTACGCTCAACGGCAGTTCATGGACCGATTTTTCACCCGAGCAGGAAATCGTGAACATTCCCTCAGGGCGCCAAGACAAGATCACGGTCGAAGCATCCTATTGAGCGGCACCTCGTCAATGAATCCCGGAAAGAGAAGTATGTTGATGGACCGGATTTCTTCGAAGAACACGATCGTGCTAGCGAGAAACATCTCCCGAATATAATGCCTTATGAACCTGCGCCATCTCGAACTCGGATTTCCCAACTCCCTGTGCGTTTTTGTGTTGATCGCATTTTTTGTCTGCGGTAACCCAAGCGTCAGGTTGAGAGGTCAGGTTTCGAAGAGTCCGGCCGCGCCGGAGGCTGGCACCGCGAAGGCCGAGCGCGGCATTATCCTCGCCAGCAAGGGCCAGTGCAAAGAAGCAATGCCCATCCTGAAGCAAGTCATCCCGAAGATTCAGGATAAAGACCTTCTGCACGATGCGGTCATGGCCCGGGCGCAATGCGGGATGGCCACTGACAAACGCGACGTGGTGTCCGAATCTCTCGTTGTATTAGCGCGCGAGTTTCCTGGGGACCCCAAAGTTCTATACATTACAACCCGCTATTACTCCGAGTTGGCCAACCGGACAGCCCAGGAACTGATGCAGACGGCTCCTTCATCCCCTGAAGCGGAGACCCTGATCGCTGAAGCATTTCAGGCGCAGGGGAAACTCGACGATGCTGCCGCGCAGTTTCGTAAGATCCTGGAGCAAAACCCGAATCAGCCAGGTATCCATTACCAACTCGGCCGGATCCTTTTATCCAAACCTCTCGACCCCGGCACAAGCGAGGAGGCCAGGAAAGAGTTCGAGAGTGAGCTGAAAATCAATCCCACGTCACCTGCCGCGGAGTTCATGTTGGGGGACTTGGCTTCTAGAAATCAGAAGGCGGATGAGGCTATCGAACATTTCACCCGAGCGACGCAATTTGATGCCGGACTGCCGGAGGCCTACCTCGGCCTTGGCATCGCGCTCAATGCGGCCGGGAAGTACGATGAAGCGATCAAGCCTCTCAAGAAGTACACGGAGATGGATCCCTCCGATCCCGCAGGTTACTACCAGCTCGCCACGGCCTATGCACGAACGGGAAACCAGCCGGAGGCCGAACGGCTTCTGGCCCTGCAACGCCAGGCGGAGAAAAATAAGCCGCGAATGGTGACAGTGGCGCCCCAGCAGATATCTCAACCTCACTAACCAATTCGACGAATGCCCTTCACTTCCACTGCCCCTCCCCTTCGACGATCGTGATATACCGGTCGACGGGCAGGTTGGTGAAACGCTGGGTAGTACCGCCCGGTTGCGGCCATTTCACTTCGAGCCAATCCATCTTGGTTCGCTGCCCGAGGCCTAAGACCAGCCGGGGGTCGTGGGCGGCCAAATAGCTCCCGCCGCCAAACTTGTAACACTCCCTCTGAAACTCTCCCGAACGGTATGTGACCTTCGCCCCGACGGCATCAATATTGCACTTTCGTCCGACGAGGCGGAGTCCTAACCAGTGATTTTGCCGGCCCGCGTTGTTGCGCAACAAAATCGGAACACCATCGCCGATCGCAACCAGCACATCCACGGAACCGTCGTTGTCGAAGTCCCCCACTGCCAAGCCACGGCCGGCGAGCAGTTTCGAAAAGATCGGACCGCTCCGCTTGCTGACGTTTTCGAAGCCGCTGCCACTGTTGTGAAACAGCAACATAGGCTCTTCATACGTAACACCCGACACCATCCTGGCCACATTCAATTCGGGGTGGCCGTTGGAGAGAATAATGTCGGGATTGCCGTCGTTGTCGTAATCGAAGAATTTCATGCCCATGCCGCTAAGATAGAAGGTCTGCGAAGCGATACCGAAGCGCGGGGCAACGTCGCTGAAAATTCCATCTCGCTCCTGGTGGTAAAGCGAGAACATTTCGTGGTCCACCGTGGTTAGAAAAAGGTCGATCCTGCCATCCTGATCGTAGTCGCTGGCATCGACACCCATGCCCGACCGCGCTCGGCCGAAGGCGCTGAAGCCCACACCGTCGAACGCACCAATCTCTTCGAAACGGCCCTTGCCGCGGTTGGCCCATAGGAAGTTCGGTTCTGTGTCATTGCCGACGAACAGGTCCATCCACCCATCGTTGTTGATATCGGCCGCGACCACGCCCAATGCCTTCCCCTTTAATTGCGCGATGCCGCTTTCCTTACTGACGTCGGTAAATGTGCCGTCACCGTTATTGTGAAATAGCCAAGACGACGTGGACTCGTAAACGGTGGGCAGGCAGTACCAGCGCTCGTTGAGCAGTTTGTTTCCGCACCATATGCTTGTGTCCAGCTTCAGATACTGGCAAACGAACAAGTCCAGCCGCCCGTCGTTGTCGTAATCAAACCAGGCAGCGCTCGTACTCCACCCCGGCGCCGCCACCCCAGCCTTGGCCGTGACATCGGTGAATGTGCCATCTCCATTGTTGTGATAGAGGACACTTCGGGGATACTGAGTGACGTAGATATCGGGGAACCCATCTGCGTCGTAATCGCCCACGGCAACCCCCATACCGTAAGCGTTTCCCGTTACACCGGCTTTTTCCGTAACGTCGGTGAAAGTACCGTCCCTGTTGTTGTGGTACAAGGCATTGCGCAGCGGCGGCTTAGGCGAGTAGAAGTCGCAAGGCCCGCTGTTCACCAGGTAGATGTCCATCCACCCGTCATTATCGTAGTCAAGAAAAGCGCAGCCGGCGCCCATGGTTTCCGGCTCATTCATATTGGAAGAAAAACCTGCTACATGCGTCCACGTGATGCCACTTTGTGAAGAAGGGATCTGCTCAAAAGCGGGTGAAACACCTGGAGACGGAGGTTCCGCACCTTTGAGTTGAAGGAACGGAGTCCGAGGGAGCATGCTGGTCAGCCCGGCGTAGGCAAGCGTGCTGACGAACCGGCGGCGCGAAAAAGCATGCCGAGGATGCGCAGCCTGGGAGCGCAATCCATTGCTTGGTTGCCTCTTTGTCACTCTGCTAATCTCGAAATCTGTAGCCACTTTGAGGCCTTCACTGGCACCTCAAACACAAGCTTTTCCGATCCCTGCACCCTCCGGAGCTCGGCGTTTTCGGTTCGCACCCGGTACTCCCCTGGCTCCAACCCTTCGATCGTTACAGGCAGAGTCTTCACGATCCCAGTGGTGTCTTCGAGTTGCAAATTCAGCTCCGAGGTCCTGCGGTCGAAAGTCAGGGACTTGATTTCGCCTCTCCGTAGAATTACCTGCAACTTATCAGGGACAATCAACACTCGTTTACGGACGCCATCTTTGGGGAACACACGGATCTCGTTCGTTTCGTTCTCAACCCGGCATCCATAGCCTATCCAGCCAAAGGTCGAATCGTTCACGGCATAGGATTTTGCGGCTTGCAGAAAGGCCCACAAACCAGACCCTCCCTCAAATGTTCTCGGCGGTTCACAGGCAAACACGCCGGGGTCTAGTTTGAACCATCCAAAACCCATCCCGTCAGGAAGCACATTGTGGAGAACACTCATCATACCGGCGTACCCATTCAAAAGCAGCGCGAGATCGCCCGTGTCTTCGAAGGCTTGCATCAATGCCATGCCGTTCAGAGCTTCGGAATGCCAGCAGGAAATCTGGCCGCGCAGATCGGGATGTGCAAATAAATCGTTCCCATATAAGAACCAGATGGGCTGATTACCGCCTCGCATGGCCTGTAAAACTTGTCGCACCTCTGCATTCCTGCTCCAGCTTCTGGCCTCGCCGTGGGTTTTGCCGAAGTAGCGGGTGAAAAAATAAACCTGCGGCTGAGCGGTTTCATCGATCTGAATCTCAGAACTGTAGGGATAAGGGTCGGTCAGGAACGCCTGATTGGTTTCTCTCATCAGCGCAAGAATGCTTTCGTATTCCTTCTGCCATCCCTCGCTCTTGAGGTCTTCAACAATGTTGACCGCGTTCAAGCCGGTAATCAGACCAAAGCGGGTGTAAGGTCCGGTGGTAAACCATTTTTTGCAGGTTTCATAGCAGAGGCGAAGGTACTCCGTCGCAGTGCGATGGGATAGAACGTCATACTCGCGCCCAATGCGATACATGGCATGATAAATATTCGTGACGAAGGCGTAATTGAAGGTTCGCCAGGTCGCCTCGCTTCGTTTCTTCGACCAGCTTCCCCACGGACTCGACGGCGTCCTCACTTTCCAGTACAGAGATGCACGTATCTCATAAGTATCCGGGTTCTGGATGTACTTGAATAGACAATCGGAGACAAACATTTCCAGTTTCTCGACTTCGTCGCGGGAGGGAATGAACGAATTCTTCGCCGCCAGGAATAACGGATCACCGAAACCGGGATCGTCGGTTCCCCCGACTTCCCAAACGTCGTCGTTGTCGTCGAGGCGGGTGGCACGCCGGTAATCAAATGGCAGGAACATATGATGTCGATGGTAGGAGTCATCGGGACTCACCACGAATTGCCGCTCGGCCATGAAGCGAGCTCGCGCCTTCAGCAATTGTTCTGCATCTTCGACGCAGAAAAAATGCAGGTTCGTCCAGCGATTTCCGTTGTACCGCAGCCGGATACTCTTCTGGCCTCTGCCCTGAAACGACAACGTGAGAAGTGTGGATTGATCGGTGCGCTTCCGCTCTTTGACGGTAATACCGTCCGAGTGGATTTCGAGCGCATCGATGTCCTTGGCGGAATTCAGCTCGACATAGGCATCCGTGTCCTCCTGCAAGACCATTGAGGGCACGATGCGAATTCCCAGATTGCCCGCCGCCCTCAATTCCTTTCCGATTCCGGAATACTCATCCAGAAACACAAATCGCATCTGGTATGACTTTTTTTCGCCTGGCTCGAGTACCAGCGACGAATGCCCGTTCACCCAAGGATTCCAGCCCCAGTTTCGCAGGTCTTTCGTAGCGTTTGAGTGCACCGCGAAAAGATCAGTCCCAATCCAGTCGCCGCCCTGCGCGGGCGTTTTATAGATGCATTCAAACGAAGTGTCCTGGAGACAGTGAAACAGAAGAAACGGCGCGTCCCCCCGCGGACGTTGCAGCAGTGCATATGAACTGTGGCCGGCCACAAAAGAATGACAAAGCACCTTCTGTTCGTGAATAGCCTTTTGCGTGACAGCCAGCTTCCCGCTGGCATTTGCCAGAGTCGTGGTAGCGCCCGCATACGGCGCGGCATAATCATCGTTTGCGCGCAGCGGGAATGCGAGTTCGCCGAACTCCAGGGTGCGGTCGGTAGTATTTTCGAACTCCACGTCCCACACCAGGGCACCGTCCTCGGCCAAGCGATAGCTCATCGTGAGCATGTAACTCTGAATGCCACCCTTGCTTTGCGAGTTCCCTGCATAGTTGACGGTGAACACCTTGCCATCAAACACGACTTTGCGAATATCCGGTGAATCCAGGGTCGATTCGCGTTTCCATTTGCCCGAAATCCGATATGGAACAAAGCTCTCCTGCTCGCGAGTCCATTCCGGCGTTTTCAGTTCCCAAATCGTGGTGACTACGTCCCCGGTCCAATGCGTGTCTGCGCTCTTGATACCGAGCGTGTTGTCGGAGTTCCCGAGAAAATTTGTTCCGAGCTCATCATGCGATTCGGTAATTGAGTAGAGTGTGCCGGTTCGGCGATCGAAGGTCACAACCATACGGCCCGAAGAAAGCCGCACCAGGTCGGACTTGTTCGTGGCACGCGATGCCTGAGTAATCGGGTGAGAACGTCCTGGTGTGCCGGTGGCGGCGACCTCAGTAACCAGCGAAGCAACACCAGCCGTTCCGAGGGATTTGAGTACGTCACGGCGGGAGAATTTGCTATTCACGGAGATCGGGGCCCTTTCCTGGGTCTTCATTCGTCAGCCTCTGAAAACCGCCGACAGGAAGATTGAAGTCGCATACAATATACAATCGATCGACAGAACACGGGTCCTATAAATCCAAAAACTGCTAAATCGGGAGAGAGCTAAATGGAGCGCCGCGATTTTCTCAAAGGAATGGCAGCTACAGGGATGCTCGCCGCAACTTCTGCACGCGCAAACACCTCCTCGTCGGACATCGATCGCCACGTGATTAAGATCAGGGCGTTTGATTACGACGGCGTACGCCTGCACGACAGTCGGTGGAATGATCAATATCTGCATGCTCGCGAGTTCTACTTCAATGTCTCGGAGGATGACATCCTGCATGGATTTCGCGCCAAAGCTGGATTGCCTGCACCGGGCAAGCCGCTGGGAGGATGGTGCGACCAGGACAGTTCCACCGTGTTTGGCCAGTGGCTGAGCGGAATGTCGCGAATGTATCGCGCGACTGGCGACCAGGCGATGCGAGATAAGGCCATGTACCTGTTCGCGGAGTTCGCTAAGACGGTCGGCCCTGAAGGCGATTGCAGAATGGATGTGTATCCGTACGAGAAACTGGTTTGCGGGCTGGTCGATATGCAGCAGTACGCAGGCGAAAGTCGTGCCTTGCCTCTCCTCGAAAGAGTCACCGCCTATGCCAGCAAGACGTTCGACCGCACCCGCCAACCGGCTGCACCGAAGCCATGGGAGATGCACTCGGGGAAACCTCTCGAATGGTACACCCAGCCGGAGAACCTTTTTCGCGCCTATCAACTCACGGGCAACAAGGAGTTCAAGGATTTCGCCGAGGTCTGGCTCTATGAATCTTACTGGGACAAGTTCAGCGGCACGTCATCGCCCCCTGATGCTGCCGGAGTCCATGCCTACAGCCATGTGAACTCGTTCAGCAGCGCATCCATGCGATATGCAGTCACCGGCGACCCTGCACACTTGCGGGTAGTA
>Ga0136846_1224267_pt1 | contig 10715 bp, 9 predicted proteins | sample HopSoiMetagenom2_FD_96841 | JGI IMG/M metagenome (GOLD analysis project Ga0136846, IMG submission 96841) | Grasslands soil microbial communities from Hopland, California, USA - 2 Assembly 2016 (version 4) | ecosystem: Environmental > Terrestrial > Soil > Grasslands | place: USA: Hopland... | reverse complement strand
GCGAGACGCGGTCTCGCCTGCGCCGGCGGTAGGCCGCGCGCCCTAGCCGGCGTTTTGGCGACTCTCGCCGGCAGTGCGCGTCGTGGTGCTCCGCATCACGACGCGCATCACTGCGCCTCCCGCTAAGACCGCTGCGCGTGTCTTAGCGTCCGGCTTTCGTGTCGTCGTCGCAGATGGGTTACTGCGTCAGGGCTAGGAACGGCAGGTAGTTCGTCAGGTCGACTTCCCCGAGCTCGGGGAACTGGTCGCGCCAGCAGATCGCCTGAGGGAACGAGGACTTCTGGGCGGCCGTCAACCACGCCGGAAAATGTGCCTCGCGCGCCTGCTCGATCAGCGTCGCACGGATCGAGGAACGGACGCTGCCGAGCGGAAGTGACGCGAGCGTCTTGGGCGGGCCGAGCGGGCGGACGCGCACGACTCCGAGCGGCGACCACAGCGGCGCCCAGCGGCCGGCCGCGAGCCCCATCAGCTGCGGAGGCGCGGACGACGACAGCGCATAGCCCCGGCGGAGGCCGCCGAGCCACGCGGCCTGCGACTTCGTCTCGACGAGTCGCGCCTGAACGTCGCCGAAGTTCGCGCGGAAGTCGGCGATCTGCGACGCGCTCGGCGCGGCGACACGGAATTTCGCCTCGATGCGCGCGCGCCGCAGCTCGTCGCCGATGATCCCGCGTGCGACGGACAGGTTCGTGTGCGCTTGCGCGATCGCCGACCTGTACGCGGCGCCCGACCCGCCGAAGCGTGCCGCGACGATCGAGCGCTCCGCGGCGAGCACGTCGCCGTATGTCACATGCGCAGCGCGCTGCTCGACGGCGCGCGCGAACGCATTCGAGAACGCGAGCTCAGGATCGCCGCTCAGCTTCAGGACGGGATTGATCGCCGACCAGCGGACCGCGGTCGCGCCGAGCTTGCAGCGCAGTCCGGGCGACAGGATCAGCTGGCCTTCGGTGCGCGAGCGGCTGAAGCCCTTGCCTGCCGCGGCCGGCCCGTTGCAGAGCTTCGGGTCGCGCGTCCACAGATACACGCACGCCGCCTTCGGCTTGGCAGGGTCGTGCTCGCCGGGCGTCGTCGTCCATTCGGCCCAGCCCCATGACCAGAGCGAGCTGACCTTCATCTCCTTCGCGACGAAGCGCGCGGAGAGTGCCTGCCACTTGACGGTCTCGAACCACGGCTTGGCGGCGAGGCCCTCACGGCCGCCGGTTCCCTTCGTCGTCTGGAAGCCGAGGAAGAGGCCCAGCTTCGAGACGGGGATGCCGATCTTCGTGAAGTCGAGGATGCCGTTGCGGAACGACTGGCGCAGCGTGCGGTTGCCGTAAATCGGCCCGCGCTTGTAGATCAGCGGCGCCGGAAAGTACACCTCGCGCACGATGCCCGCGACGTCTGCAACCTGGCGCCACCAGTCGCCGGCGGTGCTGTCGGTGTACGGCTTCGCGTTGACGAGCAGCCACGGTTGCGCGCCGCGTTGGCGCAGCGTCTGGAGAAAGAGCAGCACGTTCGCGCGGTACTGCGCGTTCGTGGCCGACCACGGGACCGCGAGCCAGGAGCCGAAGAGCTCGTTCTCGGCGATCACCGGGTTGGAGCAGTCCATCGACTGCGCCGCGTAGTCGTAGAACTTGTTGGCCTTCGCGACGATCGTCGCCGGGTCCGCCGGCACGCTCGGCGTCCCGACGCGGCGGTTCAGGTAGAGGTCGAAGTACGCCGTGCGCGCGCCGGCGGCGCGCAGCTTCGGCGGGTAGATCAGGTTCGACGCGAGCGCCGTCACCCCCGGTTTCGCGAACAGGTTCCAGAACGGAACGGACCCGTCCGCGAAGTCGAGCCACGTCGGCGTTCCCTTGATGACGTTGCAATCGGCCTGCAGACCCTGCGCAGGCGCACCGCGGCCGCCGGCAAGAGCGAGCGCAGTGACGGCAACGGCGACGACCCCGAGCCTCCTCACCCGCGAAAGACTAGCCCCGAGCCCGGCGGCGTCCAGAAGCCTTACGAACGCTTTACGAGTGCCACCCCTCCAGCTAGCGTTGAACGGTGACGCGGAAGAGGCTCGCTCTCGCGCTGGCCGCAGCGGTCGTGCTGGCCATCGGCGCGACGACGATGGCGGCCGGATCTGGGGACAAGCGCACCACGGTCTCGGCGACCGCCCCGACGTGGGCCAACGTTGCACCCATCTTCGCGTCGAAGTGCGCCGGCTGCCACACCCCCGGCGGGATCGCGCCGTTCTCGCTCCTGTCCGCGCAGTCGGCGAAGAGGTACGCCGACCGGATCCTGGTGATGACGAAGCTGGGACGGATGCCGCCGTGGATGCCGGGGCACGACTCCCCGGACTACCTCAACCAGACGCGCCGCATCCTGACCCCGGCCGAGAAGACGCTGATCGCGCGCTGGGTGCGCGCAGGCGCGCGGATCGGCAACGGTCGCGCGGTTAAGCCTGTCGGTGTGACGAGCAGCGCACCGGGCACGACGATGACCCTCACTGCGTCGCGGTCGTACATGCCGAAGCCGGCGGTCGGCGGGCTCGACGACTACCACTGCTTCCTGCTCGAGCCGAAGCTCACCCACGACTCGTACGTGACGAGCGCGGTGATCAAGCCACAGCGCGCGACGATCGTTCACCACGTGATCCTGTTCGAAGCCGCCGGCGAGAACGCGAGCGAGGCGCGTCGCTTGAACGCCGCATCGGGCGGCAACGGGTGGACGTGCTTCGGCGGGCCGGGCCTGTCAGAGACGCATCCGACCGCCGCCTCGGCCGACGTCGACCGCCTGGGCGTGCCGCCGTGGATCGCGGCCTGGGTTCCCGGTCATGCGAACAACGACCTGCCGCAGGGGACGGGCGTGCTCGTGCACGCCGGGGCGGCCATCGTGATGCAGGTCCACTACAACCTGATTCACAAGGCGCAACGCGACCGCTCGCACGCGGTCATCCGCTTCGCGCCGGCCGCGACGAACAAGCTGATCCCCCTCAACACGATCCTCGTCCCGGCGCCGGTCGAGCTCCCGTGTCCGCGCAACGTGCGATCCGCAGCGTGCTCGCGCGACGTGGCCGTGCAGCAAGAGGTGAAGAAGTACGGCTACAGCGCCGCGTTGATCCCCTCAGGCCTTCTCTACATCTGCGGGAAGTCCCTCGCCGACTATCCAGCGTCGCCCGCAAACGTGAAGTCGTTGTCGACGTCGTGCGACCGCCACGTAACGCGACCGCTGCGCATCTACGGGGTCGCCGGCCACATGCACACGCGCGGCTACGACATCCGCGTCGAGTTGAACGGGAAGACGCTCCTGCACATCCCGCGCTGGAACTTCCACTGGCAGGACGCCTACTACCTCGCCAAGCCGGTGGACGCGAACGTCGGCGACGTCATCCACGTCAGCTGCAAGTTCGACAACTCGGCGATCAAGCAGCCGCTCGTCAAAGGGAAGCTGCTGAAGCCGCGCTACGTGCTGTGGGGCGAAGGCACGACCGACGAGATGTGCCTCGGCCTGCTGCAGGCAGCCGACCGCTGAAGGTCGCCGCCGACGCGGCGCGCCGCTTCCTGCTCGCGCGGCACTTCCTCGCGCCCGCGCGGTCTGTCGCGGGAGGCCTCGACGGAGTGCTCGAGGTCCTCCGGAGGTTCGGGTCGATCCAGTTCGACCCGATCGCCGTCGCCGGCCGCAACCACGACCTGATGCTGCACGCGCGCGTCGCCGGGTACGAGCCGGCGTGGTGCGAGGCCCTCTATGAGCGCCGCGAGATCTTCGAGGCGACGAACAAGGCGCTGTCGTTCGTGCCGACAAGCGAGTTCCCGTCGTTCCGGCACGTCTGGGGCCGCAAGGGCCCTCGCTTCCATGCGACGGTCCTCGCCGAGAACGCCGCGGTTGCGGAGCGCGTGCTCGAACGGATCCGCGCCGAGGGACCGCTCTCCTCGCTCGATTTCGAGAAAGAGACGGGCCCGACGAAGGACTGGTTCGGGATGCCGGAGAACGCCGTGCGCGCCGTGCTCGAGGCGTACACCGTCACGGGCGTTGTCGGCCTCGCACGGCGTGACGGCAACCGCCGCTACTACGACCTGCTCGAACGGCTCCTTCCGGCGGACGTGCTCGCACACGAGGTGCCGGAGCGAGAACAGCTCCTGCACAAGCTCCTGTCGCGGTATCGCGCCCACGGCCTGCTCGGCGCCGGTGGGGCCGGCGGCACGTTCGACCGCATCGCCCCGCCGAAGTCGACGCCGGAGCGCACAGGCCGCGACGAGCTCCACTCGGAGCTGGTCGAGCTCGGCGCCCTGGTGCCGGTCGAGGTCGAGGGCGTGCGGGGGAAGCGCTTCGTCCTCGCCGAAGAACGTGCGCTCCTCGACGCACCGCCGGACCCGCCGGCGCCCTCGGTCGCCTTCGTCGCCCCGTTCGACTCACTCTTGTGGGACACCTCGCTGATTGCGCGCCTGTTCGACTTCGAGTACGTCTGGGAGGGTTTTTTCAAGCCGGCGAAGCGCCGCTGGGGCTACTACGTGCTGCCGATCTGTTTCGGCGACGACTTCGTCGGCCGGATCGAACCGCGGATCGACCGGGACGGGGCCCGCGTGGAGGTTCTCGGCGTCTGGTGGGAGGACGGCTTCGCGCCGCGCCGCGCCGAGGGATTCGTCGACGCGATGCGCGCTGCGCTCCACGCCTACCTACGGTTTGCGGGCGCCGAGCGCATCGACTGGGCGCCACACCTGACCACGGAGAAACGGCTGTTCGGCGCCGGCCCTTGAGTCGTCGGCAGTCTGCCCGCGCTTAACATTGCGCCATGCGTGAGCTGCGCCCCGGCGTCTGGCACTGGCAGTCGCCGCATCCGGGCTGGGACGACGAGCAATGGTGGCCCGAGCTCGTCTCGTCATATGCAATCGACCTCGGCGACGACTTCGTCTTGTTCGACCCGCTATCCGTTCCCGACGCATTGCGCGAACGCGCGACCGCTGTCGTTCTGACGGCGCCGTACCACGAGCGCGACGCTCGCGGTCTCGGCCTCCCGATCCACACGCCGCCGGCAGACACTTGGGAGGACTGGGTCGAGAAGTTCGGCATCGACCCCGACAAGGTGCGCGGCATGGAGAGCGAGGATCTCGCCTGGCTGCGGGCGGGCGAAGGCGAAGGGCACTTCCACGGGCCCGGAGCATGGCCCTTCGGCGCCCACGCGTACGCCGGCCGCGAGGACAACGACCTCATCCTCTGGCTGCCGTCGATCTCCGCGGTCATCAGCGGCGACTCGTTGTCCGACTTAGGCGACGGCCTGGACATCCAGCTCGGCGGCCGCAAGCACGTTACGCGCGACGACGTCGTCCAACGGCTCCGCCCGCTGCTCGACCTCCGCGTCGAGCTCGTGCTGCCGGCGCACGGCGAGCCGACGGATCGCGCGGCGCTCGAGCGGGTGCTTTCGTAGCCGCCACCGACCGGCAAGGCACGCTCAGTCGCGCGGCGGCAGGTCGAAGCGGGCGATGACTCCTTCGTCACCGCCTTCGGGTAGCGCCCTTTCAGGATGGCGTGTCGCCACCCAGGCAACTCCGCGCTCCGGGTAAGCGACGACATCCGGGAACCGCTTGCTCGAGATCCCGAGCATCCTCGCGGGCTCATCCGTCGGGTTCGAGAAGGTGTGCAGCCCTTCGCGGCCTTCCGGGAAGTAGACGACGTCGCCGGGTGACAACTCCTCCTCTCCCTCCGGCGTGCGGACGGTCAGCCGCCCGCTGAGGACGAAGAACATCTCCTCGACGCCGTAATGCATGTGCATGGGGCTGTCAGGCGCGCGAGGGAGATACTCGATCAGCGACGCGCCGAGCTGGTCTGCCCCGAACGGGTGCCCGAACCAGCGAGCACGGTTGACGTCGTCGTTCACCTCATCCCACGGCTCGTCTTCGAGGAAGTTCAGGCGGCGCATGCGCTCCTCCGTCGTCGTTTGCGGTCTGCGAGCAGATCATGCTCGTGCGCGAGCTTCGCATCTGGGATGCTCGCCGCTCAGCTACGCACAAGGGAGATGGATGCACAGAAAGCGGTTCTTCGCAATGTCACTGGCGGCAGCGATAGTTGCCGTCGTCGGCGCGACCTCGGTCGCGCTCGCCGATCCCACGAGCAGCCACAGCGGAGGTGCGAACGCGGTCCAGACCGGCGTCGTGCGGATCGACCGCAACAACCCGCAGGTCGCATACGTGACCGGCAGGTACACGTGCCCGGCCGGGCCCGCGCATCTGTTCGTCTCGGCGAAGCAAGTCGCGAGCGGGCGTCCCGATTCCGCCCTCAAGCTCGAAGGCAGCAGCCGGATCTCGTCGGGTTGGCTCGAGCGTCATCCAGGGCCGGACGAGTTCACGTGTGACGGGACGTGGCACACCGGGACGTGGAGGATCACCTCGAATCCTTCCGATCCGGGCTACGAGTACGGCTTCGGTGCGCTCGTTCCGGGCCAGGTGTACGTGCAGTTCTGCTGGGACGGGCCCGGGGACACCCCGGTCTGGCACGCGTACAGCGAGCAGTTCGCCCGCGCGAGCTACTAGGCGGTCAGAGGCCGGATTCGGACGTGCCGTTCACGCTCAGGAACATCAAGACGGACCTCGAGGACATCGGCGCCAGGTTCGACGGCGCGCCGGATCTGGAGTTCCGCCTGGCAACGGACGCGCTGGAGCTCGAGCAGTCGGGCCTGAGCTACCAGCGCGTCCCGCCCGGGTATCGCTTTCCGTACGGCCACACGCACAGGAAGCAGGAGGAGGTCTACGTCGTCGTGCGCGGGAGCGGGCGCATGAAGGTCGACGACGAGATCGTCGAGCTCGCGGAATGGGACGCGGTGCGCGTCCCGCCCGGCACCTGGCGAGGCTACGAGGCTGGGCCGAACGGCCTCGAGCTGCTCGTCATCGGCGCGCCGAGTCTCGGGGCGGACCGGCGCGAAGACGTCGACGGGCGTCGTGATTGGTGGGCCGGCGAGTAGCGTCCAACCGGCCGCACAACACGCCGGACGGGTATGTCTGCGCGATGAATCGTCCCTCGCTGAAAGGTGTTCTGATCTTTGTCGGCGTGCTGTTCTTGGCGATCCTCGTTCTCAACGTGATCCTCGGATACCCCGAGTAAGCCGCCGACTTTTGTCAGTGCAGCGCGGCGCCCACGCCGTGCCCGCTGTTTCCTTCGTCGCGGTACAAGGCCTCGACGTTGTTCCCGTCCGGGTCGAGCAGGTACGCCGCGTAGTAGCCAGGCCCGTAGTCGCGGTACCCGGGCACCCCGTTCGACCGGAAACCGGCCTCGACCCCCGCGCTGTGGAAGGCGTCGACCTGCTCTTTGCTTCTCGCGTAGAAGCAGAGATGCAGATTGGTCGTCGGCGGTCGCCTGTCCACGACGTTGAGGTCGGTGAAGTCACTCCAGGCGGTGCTCCACGTTCCCTGCTCGTACTCCGCGATCTTCGGGATCCCGAGAGCCGCCAACACCGTCTCGTAGAAGCGAACCGACGCCCGGTAGTCGCTCGTGTTGAGCTGGACGTGGTCGAAGACCCTGAGCGTCGAGTCCCACTCGCCGGCGGTCATGGGCGCGGATGATTCCATGTTGCTGTCGCGATGGCCAAACGCAACTACCTAGTCGACGGCCTGTCCGGTACCGGTAAATCCTCGGTCTACGAAGAGCTGCTCCGACGTGGCTGGCACGCTATTAGCAGCGACCGCGCGTGGGCCTATCACGCCGACCCTGACACCGGTCTCCCGGGTGGGCCCGTTCGTCACGACACCTTCATGTGGGACGCGCAGAAGGCGGTCGGCGAGCTCGAGAGGCGCGAGCCAGACGTGTTGTTCGTCTGTGGAAGCAGCCGCAACCGCGACCGCTTTCTGCCGTGGTTCACCGCGATATTCAACCTTCGCGTCGACGACGACACCATGCGCCGCCGCCTCGAGACGCGCACGGACGATGACTGGGCGCTCGGCCAAGACGGCGTCGAGCTCATGCTCACACTGAATCGCAGCGGCGAGAAAACGGCGGGCGCCATAGATGTAGACGCCACCCAGCCTCTCCACCTCGTCGTCGACGAGTTGCTTCGCCTGGCGAATACAACGGCGACCCAAACGTGAAGGCCGGGCTTTGCCCGGCCTTCACGCAGTACCTCTAATCCGAAGCGGCGACGCCGCGCGGCGTTATTCGCCGTCGAGCGGCGAATCGACCTCCGGCACTTCCGTTGCCTCACCCGACTCGTGCTTCGGGCCGTCGTTGTCGGCGCCGGGCTGGCCGCCGAAGTCGAGGCCGAGCGACTCGAGGTTGAGGCCGTCGGAGCCGTCGGAGTCGATCTCCTCGAGCGCCGCGAGCAGCTGCTCCTCGGTCGCCGGCCGCATGTACGCGGACGCGGGCACCTTGTCGGACGGGCCGATCTCGATCGTGCGGTAGCGCTTCAACCCGGTTGCAGCCGGGATCAGCTTCCCGATGATCACGTTCTCCTTCAGCCCGAGCAGCCGGTCGACCTTCCCCTCGATCGACGCGTCGGTCAGCACCTTCGTCGTCTCCTGGAAGGAAGCCGCGGACAGGAAGGACTCGGTCGCGAGCGACGCCTTCGTGATCCCGAGGATCAACGGCTCGAACGTCGCCTGCTCGTTCTTCTCCTTCTTGACGCGCGCGTTCTCACGGTCGAGCACGGTCTTGTCGACGAGCTGGCCCGGGAGCAGGTTCGTTTCGCCGGCGTTCTCGACGCGCACCTTTTTGAGCATCTGGCGAACGATCAGCTCGATGTGCTTGTCGTGGATCTCGACGCCCTGCGACTTGTAGACCTTCTGGACCTCGCCGACGAGATACAGCTCGGTGGACGTGTAGCCCTTGAGCCGCAGCAGGTCGGACGGGTTGAGCGAGCCCTCGTGCAGCGCGTCGCCCGCCTCGACGTCCTGACCGTGCGACACGAACAGACGCGTGCGCCGCGGCAGCTGGATCGCCTTCGGCTCGTCGTCGTCCTCCTTCGCGCCGTGCGGATGGATCGTGAGCTTCGGTCCACGCTCCGTGTCCTCGAGCTCGACCTTGCCGCTGACCTCTGCGAGCGTCGCCGCACCCTTCGGGTTACGGGCCTCGAAGATCTCGACGACACGCGGGAGGCCGTGCGTGATGTCCGCACCGGCGACACCGCCGGTATGGAACGTCCGCATGGTCAGCTGCGTGCCCGGTTCGCCGATCGACTGCGCGGCGATGATGCCGACCGCGTCGCCGATCTCGGCGATCTCGCCCGTTGCAAGGAACGTGCCGTAGCACGTTCGGCATACGCCGAACTCGCTGCGGCACTTCAGCACCGACCGCACCGGCAGCGTCATCCCCTGCGCGATGTCGTCGTCGCCGATCGCCTCGATGATCTCGTCGAGTGCCGGAAGCGTCAGCTCCTCGCCCTTCTCGGCGACGACCGTCTTGCCCGGCTTTCCGCTCGCGAGCGGCTTGTGGACGTCCTCGGCGAGCGTGCGGCCGAGGATGCCCTTGTTGACGCCGTCGGGACCGAAGATCGGAAGCTCGACGTACTCCTTGGTCTTGCAGTCGAGCTCGCGGATGATCACGTCCTGCGAGACGTCGACGAGACGTCGCGTCAGGTAGCCCGAGTCGGCCGTTCGGAGCGCCGTGTCGGCACCGCCCTTGCGGGCGCCGTGCGTCGAGATGAAGTACTCGAGCACCGACAGGCCCTCCATGAAGTTGGCCTTGATCGGGCGCTCGATGATCTCACCCTTCGGATTGGCCATCAGGCCGCGCATGCCGGCGAGCTGACGGATCTGCTTCGACGAACCGCGCGCGCCCGAGTTGGCCATCATGTAGATCGGGTTGAGCTCGTAGAACGTGCGCTCCATCGCGTCGGCGACGGTGTCCGTCGCCTCCGTCCAGATGTTCACGATCGACTCGTGGCGCTCCTCGTCGGTGATCAGCCCGCGCTGGTACTGCGCCGCAACCTTGGCGACGCGCTCTTCGTACTCGGCGAGGATCTCCTCCTTGTCCGGCGGGATGACGATGTCGTTCTTCGAGATCGTCACACCGGCTTCGGTGGCGTAGCGGAACCCGAGCTGCGTGAACGCGTCGAGCACGGTCGCGATCGAGTGCGCGCCGTACGCGTCGACGAGCTCGGCGATGAAGGAGTCGAGCTCGCGCTTCGTCAACGTGCGGTTGATGAAGTCGTGCAGCGGCTCCTCGCTGTCGTACTCCTCGACGGCCTCCTCGAGGGCACGTTCCACTTCGGAGTTGAAGATCACGCGGCCCGCCGTCGTCAGCAGGATGTCGCCGGTCCAGCGGAACTCGATCGGATCCTGCAGCTTGATCTGGCCGGCATCGAGAGCGTGCTCGACCTGCTCCTCCGTTGCGAAGCGCTGCGGCCGCGGATCGAGATCCTCGGCCGAGGCTTCCGCGAGGTCGATGCCCGCGTACGTGAGGTAGTACGTGCCGAGCACCATGTCCTTCGTCGGCGTCGCGAGCGGACGCCCGCTCGCCGGCGAGAGGATGTTGTTCGACGACAGCATCAGCACACGTGCCTCGGCCTGCGCCTCGGCGGACAGCGGCAGATGGACAGCCATCTGGTCGCCGTCGAAGTCGGCGTTGAAGGCGTGGCAGACGAGCGGGTGCACCTGGATCGCCTTGCCCTCGACGAGTTTCGGTTCGAACGCCTGGATGCCGAGGCGATGCAGTGTCGGTGCGCGGTTCAGCAGAACCGGATGCTCCGCGATCACCTCTTCGAGCACGTCCCAGACCTCTTCGGTCATCGAGTCGACGTACTTCTTGGCCGCCTTGATGTTCTGGACGGACTTCCGCTC
>Ga0136846_1224943_pt1 | contig 10716 bp, 9 predicted proteins | sample HopSoiMetagenom2_FD_96841 | JGI IMG/M metagenome (GOLD analysis project Ga0136846, IMG submission 96841) | Grasslands soil microbial communities from Hopland, California, USA - 2 Assembly 2016 (version 4) | ecosystem: Environmental > Terrestrial > Soil > Grasslands | place: USA: Hopland... | reverse complement strand
CGGGCGCGGCAGGAGACCAAGGAAGGCTACGTGCGACGAAAGCGGGAGCAGGAGGATGAGTGAGGCCACGCTGCCGGGGCTGGAGACCATCGAGCCGGTGCTGCCGATGACCGAGCGGACGCCGTGGATCGAGCGCGGGCCGCAGAAGAAGCTGATGCTCTTCTCCGGCCGCTCGAACCCCGAGCTGGCCGAGCAGATCGCCGAGAAGCTCGGCGTCCACCTCGGCGAGGTGAAGCTCAAGACGTTCGCCAACGACGAGACCTACGTCCGCTACGTCGACTCGATCCGCGGCGGCGACGTCTTCATCGTCCAGTCCGGGAACGCGCCGGTGAACGACCACCTCGTCGAGCTGCTGATCATGATCCAGGCCGCAAAGCTCGCCTCCGCCAAGCGGATCACCGCCGTCGTCCCGTGGTTCCCGTACTCGCGCCAGGACAAGAAGTCGGCCCCGCGCGAGCCGATCACTGCGAAGCTCGTCGCCGACGCGCTCGAGACCGCTGGCGCCGACCGCGTGGTCACGATGGACCTCCACGCGGGCCAGATCCAGGGCTTCTTCTCGATCCCCGTCGACCACATGACCGCGCTGCAGCTGTTCGCGCAGTACTACCGCGACAAGGGCCTGCAGGGCGAGGGGATCGTCGCGGTGTCGCCCGACCCCGGCCGCGCGAAGATGGCGCGCCGCTTCGGTCAGATGCTCGACGGCGACCTGGCGATCCTGAACAAGACGCGCCCGGGCCACGACGAGGCCTCGGTCACCGAGGTGATCGGTCAGGTCGCGGGCAAGGTCGCGATCATGAGCGACGACATCGTCGTCACCGGCGGCACGCTGATCGCGGGCGCCGAGGCGCTGCTCGAGGCGGGCGCCACCGAGGTCTACGCCTGCGCCACGCACGGGCTCTTCCCCGGCAACGCCTTCGAGAAGCTGGCGGCGAGCAACATCAAGCAGATCACCGTCACGAACACGGTCCCGATCGACCCGGTCAACCGGCCGGCGAAGATCGACGTGCTGCCCGTCTCGAGCCTGCTCGCGGAGACGATCCTGAACGTCTTCGCCGACGACTCGGTCTCCGCCATCTTCGCCGGCGAGAACCAGCTCTTCTGACCAGGATCTGGGCCCTGGTCGCGGTGACCGCGGCCGTCACGGTCGCGACCGGGCTTGCCCATTTCGCGGGCGCGAACGCCGTGCTGACCTTCTCACTGGCCACGGTCGCGCTCGCCGGGCTCGCGTGGATCGTCTCCTTCGCCACCGAGCAGGTGGGCCAGCGTTACGGGCCGGGCGTTACGGGTGTGTTGCAGTCGACGCTCGGCAACCTGCCCGAGTTCTTCATCGTCATCTTTGCGCTGGCCGAGGGCAACCTGATCGTCGCCCGCGCCTCGATCCTCGGCTCGATCTTCGCCAACGCGCTGCTCGTGCTCGGGATCGTGATCCTGGCCGGCTGCCACGCGAGCGCCGACGGCGTGATGCGCTTCGAGACGCGCCTGCCGAGGGATAACGCGACCCTCCTGCTGCTGGCGAGCTTCCTGATCGTGATGATCGGGCTCTCGGTCGCCACCGACGACGACGCGTCGACCCACGTGACGGCGATCTCGATCGTCGGCGCGGTCGCCTTGCTCGCCACCTACGGCGTCTGGCTCGTCGACTACCTGCGCCGAGACGTGCCGCGCGAGGGCGGAATTGGTCCGCACGTGTCGCTCGCGCTCGCGGTCGGCCTGCTCGGCGCGGGTGGCGTCGCCTCCGCTTTCGTCTCCGACTGGTTCGTGAGCGCGCTCACGCCGGCCATGAAGTCGATCGGCCTCTCGCAGGCGTTCGCGGGCGTGGTCGTGGTCGGGATCGCCGGCAACGCGGTCGAGAACGTGACCGGGATCGTGCTCGCGCTGAAGGGCGAGGCCGACCTCGCGATCTCGGTCGTGAAGAACTCGGTCGCGCAGATCACCGCGTTCCTGTTCCCGGCGCTCGTGCTGGTTTCGCTGCTCTTCGCGACCCAGCTGACGTTCGAGCTCAGCCCCCTCTACATCGGCGCCCTGCTGCTGACGGGGCTGGCGCTGTGGCAAATCACCTCGGACGGCGAGGCGACCCGGTTCGAGGGCGTCGCGCTGATGGCCTTCTACCTGATCGTCGCCGTGCTGGCGTTCTACGAGTAACTTCGGCCGCCGCGGGTAAGGGGAGGAGCGTGCGCAGGTTCCCCCCGCTGCTCGTGCTCGTCTATCTCGGCATCGGCGTGGCCGTCGCCGCGGAGCGGCACTACTTCCAGCACGTGCACGGGGTGCACGCCGTCGTGGCGGCGATCCTGGCGATCCTGCTCTGGCCGCTGCTGCTGCTCGACCTGATCACGATCAAGCGCACGTAGCTCGCGTCCGCGCAATAGTTGACGGGCCATGGCCGAGCTTCCGACCGGCACGGTCACCTTGCTCTTCAGCGACATCGAAGGCTCAACGCGCCTGCTGCGGCGCGTCGGCGACGCGTACGCCGACCTGCTCGCGCAGCACCGCAGGCTGCTCGGGGAGGCCTTCACCCGTCACCGCGGGGTCGTGGTCGACGACGAGGCGGACTCCTTCTTCGTCGCGTTCGCCTCGGCGAAGCATGCGGTCGCCGGCGCAGCAGCGGGCCAACGCGCGCTGGCCGATCACGACTGGCCCGGCGGTGAGGAGGTCCTGGTGCGCATGGGCCTCCACACCGGCGAGCCGCACGCAGTGGAGGGCCGCTACGTCGGGCTCGACGTGCACCACGCCGCGCGCGTGATGGCCGTCGCGCACGGCGGGCAGGTGCTCGTCTCCGAGACGACCAAGGCGCTGCTCGACGACGCCGCGCGCCTTCGCGACCTCGGCGAACACCGGCTGAAAGACCTCACGCGGCCTCAGCAGCTCTACCAACTCGAGCTCGACGGCCTGCCGAACGAGTTCCCGCCGCTGGCGACGCTCGACAACCGGCCGACGAACCTGCCCGCGCAGCCGAACGCCTTCATCGGCCGCGAGCGCGAGTTGGCCGAGACCCGCGCGCTGCTCGACCGGGAGGAGGTGCGCCTGCTGACGCTGATCGGACCGGGCGGCACAGGGAAGACGCGCCTGGCGCTCCAGCTCGCCGCCGAGGTGGTCGAGCAGTTCGCCAACGGCGTCTTCTTCGTCTCGCTGGCTCCGATTCGCGACTGGGAGCTCGTCGTGCCCACGATCCTGCGGACGCTCGGGCCCCGCGAGCAGCCGGGGGAGACACCGCTCGAGACGCTGACCGAGTACCTGCGCGAGAAGGAGCTGCTGCTCCTGCTCGACAACTTCGAGCAGGTCCTGGCCGCCTCCCCGGCCGTGGCGGGGCTGCTCGACTCGGCGCCCGGCCTGCAGCTGCTCGTTACCAGCCGGATGCCGCTGCACCTGCGAGCCGAGCGGGCACACCGCGTCCCTCAACTCGCAGTGCCAGACCTGCGCCGGCCGGCCGTGGCGGAGGAGGTGCTCGACTACGAGTCGGTGCGGCTGTTCGTCGCCCGGGCACGCGCCGCGGCGGTCGACTTCACGGTCACGGACGTGAACGCCGAGGCCGTGGCGGAGATCTGCGTGCGGCTCGACGGGCTGCCGCTGGCGATCGAGCTCGCGGCGCCCCGGGTCCGGACGCTCACCCCGCCCGCGCTCCTGCGCCGGCTCGATCAGCGGCTGGCCCTGCTCACGGGCGGCGCGCAGGACGTCGACGCCCGCCAGCGGACGCTCAGGGGGACGATCGAATGGAGCTACGACCTGCTGCTCGCGAAGGAGAAGACGCTCTTCGCGCGCCTGGCGATCTTCGTCGGAGGCTGCCGGCTGGAGGCGGCCGAGGAGGTCTGCGACTTCGACGGCACCTTCGGCGGCGAGCTGCTCGACGCACTCGACTCGCTCGTCCAGAAGAGCCTTCTGCGCCAGCGCGCGGACTCCGACGGCGAGCCACGGTTCTGGATGCTCGAGACGATCAGAGAATTCGGGCTGGAGCTGCTCGGGTCGGCCGACGAGCTGGAGGCCGCCTGCGAGCGTCACGCCGCCTGGACGGCCACCGCCGTTGAGCGGCTCGACGCCGAGTCGCGGACCGGCGACCACCCGGCCTTCCTCGCCCGGGTGGACGACGAGTACGCCAACGTGCGCGAGGCGATCGCATTCGCGCGCCAGGAGGCCGACGGTGAGCTGCTGCTGCGGCTGGCGACTGCGCTCTGGGGCTTCTGGTCGTCCCGGGTCTACGGCGCCGAGGGCAGGCGCGCCCTGGAGGACGCGCTGGAGCTGAGCGGCCGCCGGCCGGCGCGCACCCTGCTCGGGCTCTGCACGCTGCGGATGCTTAGCGGGAGAAGCGAGAACCTGCGCGAGGCGGCCCACGAGGCGCTCGAGGCGTGCGTGCAGCTCGGCGACGACTACAGCCTCGCGCAGGCGTGGAACCTCGTCGGCCGCGTCGAGGGAACGGTGATGGGCTCAATGGGGACCGGCGAGGACGCCTGGCGGCAGGCGCTCGCCTTCGCGCGCCACGGCAATTACCGGGCGGAGATCGCCGAGAGCATCTCCTGGCTGATGGTGAGCTCGGTCTTCGGGCCACTGCCGGTCGAGGAGGGCATCGCCCGCTGTCAGGAGTTCCTCGCGCTCGACGGGGACGACCCGACGATCCGCGCGACCTGCTCCGTCGAGCGGGCGGTGCTCGAGGCGATGCGGGGGGACCTCGAGACGGCCCGTGCGCTGCTTGCCGAGGGCACGAGGACGATCGAGGAGTCCGGGCTCACCCTCTGGGCCGCGCTGAACGCGCAGGAGACCTACCTCGTCGAGCACCTCGCCGGCACGCCAGGCGCAGCGGCCGAGACGCTCCGCCGCAGCTTCGCGACGCTCGACGAGGGCGGTGAGCGCGCGTACCTCTCGAGCATCGCCGGCTTCCTCTCCCACGCGCTGGCTGCCGAGGGCGAGGACGAGGCGGCGGAGCGTTTCAGCCGCGAAAGCGAGCAAGCCGCCTCGCCGGACGATGTGCTCTCGCAGGTGGTCTGGCGGACCGCGCGGGCGAAGATCCTGGCGCGGCGGGGCGAGCTCGACCGCGCCGAAGCGTTGGCACGGGAGGCGGTCGCCTTCGCCGAGCCGACCGATCTGCTCGGCACCCGCGGAGACGCGCTCGTCGATCTCGCCGAGGTGCTCGTCCGCGCCGGCCGGCGCGAGGAGTCGCTGGCCGCGCTCGGCGAGGCGTCGCAGCTGTACCGCCGGAAAGGGAACGTCACCTCGCTCGCCCGCGCCGAGCGGCTCGCGGTTTGACACCACCCGGCGCAGCGTCCATATTCGGCCGATGCCCAAGCAGCCGAAGGACCACGTCAAGAAGCACCTCGAGAAGAACGGCGTCTACCCCGCAAAGCTCTCGGACGGGACGATCGAGGCTCTGAACAGCTTCAGCGATCCCGAGCTGGCGAAGCTCGACGCGCTCGGCGGACAGCTTCAGGGGGATCAGACCCTCACGCCGGCAATGAAGATCAGCGCGGTCCACTGAGCACGCCGAGCTCGCGGCTCCGTCGCAAGCTCTCGCTCGTCGTCGTCCCCTTCGCGCGGGCCTACACCGCGCTCGTCTCCGACCCCCGCCTTGGCGAGCTCTGGCCCGAGTACCTCATCCTCCAGCACCAGATCATCCGCGCGACGGTGCCGCTGACCGAGGCCGCGCTCGCGCGCTCGCGTGAGCTGAACGACCCGCTGGCCGCGCCGCTCGCCCGCTACCTCGAGGAGCACGTCGACGAGGAACTCGGCCATGACGAAACGCTGCTCGGCGACCTCGAGCTGCTCGGGGTCGACCGCTCGGCGGTGCTCGAGCAGATGCCGTCGCCGGCGGTGGCGGCGCTCGTCGGCGGCCAGTACTACTGGATCGCCCACTACCACCCGGTCGCGTTCCTCGGCTACGTCGCGCTGATGGAGGGCTACCCGCCGACGCTCGAGCTGATCGACGAGCTCGTCGAGCGGAGCGGCCACCCACGCGAGGCTTTCCGCACCTACCTCGAGCATGCCGAGCTCGATCCCGGCCACCGCGACCGGCTCGACCGCACGATCGACGCGCTGCCGCTGGACGAGACGCACGAGCAGGCGCTCGGGATCTCGGCGATCGCGACGGCGGCGCTGGCGGCTCGCTCGCTCGAAGAGCTGTTGACCGAGCGGTAGGTACACTGCGCCGCCGATGGCCGGCGAACGAGTGAAATTGCAGGTGCAGGAGCGCGACAGCCGCGGCTCCTCCGAGTCCCGCCGCCTGCGCAAGCAGGGTCTGATCCCGGGCGTTCTCTACGGCCGCGGCAAGGAGCCGCACCCGATCTGCATCCCCGAGCGCGAGCTGCGCCGGGTGCTGACGGGCGGCCAGGGCCTGCACGCGATCCTCGACGTCACGCTCGAGGGCCAGAAGACGACCCACCCGTCGATCCTCAAGGACTACCAGCAGCATCCCGTCAAGGGCGGGATCATCCACGTCGACCTGCAGGAAGTCCGCCTCGACCAGCCGATCCAGGCGCGCGTCGTGGTCGAGCTCGTCGGCGAGCCGGTCGGCGTGACCGAGGGCGGCGTGCTCTCGCAGGTCAACCGCGAGGTCACGGTCGAGGCGCTGCCGATGGAGATCCCGGAGCACCTCGAGCTCGACGTCAGCGGGATGGCGATCGGCGACACCGTGCGCCTCGCCGAGCTGCCCGTCCAGGAGGGCGTCAAGTTCCTGGACGATCCCGAGGAGACGGTGCTTGCAACCGTGACGATGCCGACGCGCATCGTCGAGCCGGAGGCCGAAGAGGTCGAGGGCGAGGAGGGCGAGCTGCCGGAGGGCGTCGAGGTGCCGGAGGGCGAGGAAGCTCCCGAGGGTGCCGCCGAGGCCGCGCCGGAGACCGGCGAGGACGCCGGCTCGGGCTCCGACGGCGAGCCCGGCACCGCCGAGGGCTAGTTGCGCCTCTTCCGTCGGGGCGAGAGCGCCTCGACGCTGGACCTGCTGGTCGTGGGCCTCGGCAACCCGGGTCCCGAGTACGAGCGCACGCGTCACAACGCCGGCTGGCTCGTGCTCGAGGAGCTGGCGCGCCGGCATGACGGCTCCTGGCGCTCGAAGTTCTCCGGCTCGCTGGCGGAGGTGCGCATTGGCGACCTGCGGCTCGGGCTGCTGAAGCCCGAGACCTACATGAACGAGTCGGGCCGCTCCGCCGGGGCCGCGGCGCGCTTCTTCAAGGTCGAGCCCGAGCAGCTGCTCGTCGTCCACGACGACGTCGACCTCGAGGCCGGCCGGCTGCAGGCGCGCGCGGGCGGCGGGCTCGCGGGCCATAACGGCCTGCGCTCGCTGGCGCAGCATCTCGGCTCGCAGGACTTCTCGCGGCTGCGCGTCGGCGTCGGCCGTCCCGCCCGCGGCGACCGCCGTCCCGTCGCCGACTGGGTCCTCTCGCCGTTCGCGCCCGAAGACGATGCCGAGGCGCTGATCGCCCGTGGGGCCGATGCGGTCGAGACGATCGCGCGCGATGGGCTAGAAGACGCGCAGCAGCGCTACAACTAGCGGTTCCAGTCGGGACAGCAGGCGCCCTTGCGTTTGAAGACGCGCTGCCCGTCCGCGACCCGGACGATCGAGATCGAGTTCTCGTCGCCGCTGTTGCCGAGCGAGAAGCGGCCGTCACTCGAGGCCTCGTCGGCGAACTCGTGCAGCTGGCGCACCTTGTGCGTGGCCAGGTCGAGCACGGCGCCTTCGGTGCCGGACTCGCCGCGCAGACCGACCAGGAGCTTGTCCGTGCCGAGCCAGCCGAGCGGCTGGAAGCCGTAGAAGCCGAGCAGCGTGATCGACTCGGGCGCGCGGTCGACCACGATCTTGCCCTTCGACCCGTCGGGCTGGACGGTCGCGATACCCGACGCGCCGCACTCGGGCACCCCCTGCTCGTCGACCGGGAAGTGCGTGAACGCGATGCCGCCGGTACCCCAGACGGGGAACGCGCTCAGGCCGTCCTCGGTGATCCGCTTCGGGTCCGAGCCGTCGAGGTTCGCCACGTAGAGGTCGAACTGATCGCCGCAGATGCCCTGGTCGGTCGCGACCGGCGCCTTCGAGTAGACGATCTGCTTGCCGTCCGGCGAGGCATCGACGCCGTAGAGCGAGCCCCGGGCCACCGTCTGCACCTTCCCGGACTCCGCGTCCATGGCGTCGAGCTCGGTCACTGCCTGGCTGCTCGACTTGGTCACGTAGAGCGTGCTGCCGTCGCCCGCCCAGACCTGCGGCCGCAAATCGGCTGACGCGGTCAGGCGCCTGGTCTGCTTGCCGTCGGTCGAGACCACGTAGATGCCCTGGCCCTGCCGCTCGACGGCGACCGTGCGCCCGTCCGGCGAGAGCAGGCCGACGAAGCCCTTTGTCAGCCGCCGGGGGTGCGCGCCGTTCGGGTCGGCGATCCACACGCTGGCCTTCGCCGCCGTCGCGCTCTCGCTCGCCTCGGGCGGGCCGGCGACGTAGACGAGGTGCCGCTCGGCCGGCGCGCTCACCTTGGAGCCGCCGCCACCGCTGCACGCGGTCGCCGCCAGCACGAGCACGCCGACAGCCAGCAGCCAGATCCCGGTCTTCGCCAACCCGGTCGAGATCGTACTCACGGCTACGATTGGAGGGGCGGAACCGGCGGTTCCGTCATTCGTCATGGACCTGCGCGAAACCACCCGTCCGGTGCTCTACCCGCTCGTCGAGGAGCTGCTCGGCGACGAGCGCCTGACTGCGTTCGCGGACGCGCTGCCCGCACCCGCGCGCGTCTCCGAGCCGGCGCTGCCGTTGCTGCTGGCGGCGCTGCACGAGCACCTCGCCCGCGCGCTCGTGGTGGTGCTGCCCGAGGACGCGGATGCCAGGGACGCGGCCGAGGGCGCCCGCTGGTTCCTCGGCGAGGAGCGCGTCGCGCTGCTGCCGAGCCGCGGCGTGCGCTGGGGCTCCGGGCTCGAGCCGCCGCCGCACCTGGTCGGCGAGCGGGCACGGGCGCTCGACGTGCTCGCGGCCGGCGGGCTCGTCTGCGCGTCGGCGGCCGCGCTCGCCGAGCCGCTGCCGCCGCAGGAGGCGCGGCCGGAGTCGATCCGGCTCGCGGCGGGCGAGGCGCCGGGGCTCGACGCCCTGGCCGAGCAGCTCGCGCTCGCCGGCTACGAGCGGGTCGACCGCGTCCAGGAGCGCGGCCACTTCGCCGTCCGCGGCGGTCTGATCGACGTCTTCCCGACGACCGGGCGCGAGCCCCTCCGGATCGAGCTCTTCGGCGACGAGATCGAGGCCGTGCGCGCCTTCTCGGCCTTCACGCAGCGCGCGCTGCACGAGGTCGAGGGCGCGATCGTCTATCCGGCCGCCGAGCGGCGGCTCGACCTGCAGGAGCCAACGCTGCGCGAGGACGACGAGCCTGCGCCCGTCCCGGACGACCTCGTGCCGGTGCTCGACCGCCCGCCCGAGCTGGTCTGGGAGCCCGACGAGGTGCGCGAGGCGCTGGCCGAGCTGGACGCCGAGCTCGACCTCCGCAACGCGGCCGAGCTGGAGTCGTTTCCGCACGGGCAGGCGCACGCCTTCGAGGCGCAGCGCCCGGCGATCGCGGCGCGCGGGCTGGCCGAGGCCGAGAACGAGCTCGCCGGCTTTGTTCGCGCCGGGAACCGGGTCGTCGTCGCGTTCCCGCACCGCGGCGAGGCGCTGCGCACGGCCAACCTGCTGCGGCGGATCGAGCCGAAGGTGCTCGAGGAAGGTGACCGGCTCCCGGACGAGCCCGACCTCTACTTCGCGATCTCGCCCGCCCGGCGCGGCTTCGTCTGGCGCGATCTCGGGCTCGTGTTGCTGCCGGACACGCAGGTCTTCCGCAAGCGCGCCCGCACACGCGCCGCCCCTGCCGGCCGGGCGCTGCAGAGCTTCGCGGACCTGCGCACGGGCGACTTCGTCGTCCACGAGGACCACGGAATCGGGAAGCTGCTCGGCTTCGAGACGAAGACCGTCGCCGCGGTGACGCGCGACTACCTCTTCCTCGGCTTCCGCGGCGACGACCGGCTCTACGTCCCGCACGAGCAGATCGGCAAGGTCTCGAAGTACATCGGCGCCGATGCCGGCGCGCCGGCGCTGAGCAAGCTCGGCGGCAAGGCCTGGCAGAACCTGAAGAGCCGCGCGCGCACGAGCCTGCGCGAGCTGGCCGGCGAGCTGCTCGCGCTCTACGCGCGTCGCCAGCAGGCGCCCGGCGTCCCCTACGAGCTCGAGAACGAGTGGCTGGAGCGGCTCGAGGCCGAGTTCCCCTATCGCGAGACCGACGACCAGCGCAGTGCGATCGAGGCGGTCAAGGAGGACCTCGAGGCGCCGCGCCCGATGGACCGGCTCGTCTGCGGCGACGTCGGCTTCGGCAAGACCGAGGTGGCCGTGCGCGCCGCGTTCGCGGTCGCCGTGAACGGCAAGCAGACGCTGATGCTCGTCCCGACGACCGTGCTCGCCGAGCAGCATTGGAACACCTTCCGCGAGCGCTACCGCGACTTCCCCGTCCGCGTCGAGATGATCTCGCGCTTCCGCAGCGCCAAGGAGCAGCGGCAGGTCGTCGCCGACTTCGCGGCGGGCAAGGTCGACGTCCTGATCGGCACCCATCGCGTGCTCAGCCGCGACGTGATCCCGAAGGAGCTCGGCCTCGTGATCGTCGACGAGGAGCAGCGCTTCGGCGTCGCGCAGAAGGAGCTGCTGCGGGCGCTGCGGCTGGAGGTGGACGTGCTCTCGCTGAGCGCGACGCCGATCCCGCGCACGCTGCACATGTCGCTCTCGGGCCTGCGCGACATCTCCGTGAT
>Ga0136846_1235786_pt1 | contig 10717 bp, 9 predicted proteins | sample HopSoiMetagenom2_FD_96841 | JGI IMG/M metagenome (GOLD analysis project Ga0136846, IMG submission 96841) | Grasslands soil microbial communities from Hopland, California, USA - 2 Assembly 2016 (version 4) | ecosystem: Environmental > Terrestrial > Soil > Grasslands | place: USA: Hopland... | reverse complement strand
GCGACGCAAGTCGCGACCGGTGTTTGGCGGAGTCGGGATGTCGCGACTGCGTCGCTCCTACAAAAGCTGATCAGCTAGCCTTGGCGGCCTCCAGCGCTTCGCGCAGATACGCGAGCAACGATGCGTCGAGACCGTGCTCGGCCATCACGTCGGGGCGTGCGTTGAGCGAGCCGATCAGACGTTGCTTGGTGTCCTTGTCGAGGTCGGGCAGCGCCGGCGACAGCGCGCGGTATTGCCGTGCGAGTTCGACCACACTGGCGTCGGTGGCCGGCTTGCCGCTCGCCATCGCGGCGCGCATCTGCGCGATCAGGTTCGGCAACGCGGCGCACAAGGCCTGGATGTTGTCCTTGCCGATCTGTTCGGCGCGCTGCCGCACCAGGTCGCGTTCGCTGGCGCTGAGGTCGAGTTTGGCGGTATGGCTCATGTGTATGCTCTCCAGTAGTTGATCGAGGTCGAGGGTCGATGCCGAACCCAGCCGTTCCGAGACCGCCTGCAAGGTTGCCAACGCTGTTTTCTTGTCGGCGAGCTCGCGCTGCAGGCCCTGGATCCGCTCGTCGAGCAGGGTCGCGATCACCTGCGACGCCGATGACAGCAGCCCGGCGATCTCCGCCAGCGTGAAGCCGCCGCGCTTGAGCACGACGATCTGCATCAACCGGCGCAGCGCCTCGGGGCCGTACAGACGATAGCCGGCCTCCGAGTGCGTGCACGGTTTCAGCAGGCCGCGTTGCTCGTACAGACGCAGGGCTTTGGCGCTGACGCCGCTGCGCGCGGCGATCTCGCCGATGCGCAGATAAGTCTTGGCGGTGGACTTGGGTTGGGACATCGCTGCGAAGATTGCGGCCTGCCCTTGGGACAAGGTCAAGCGATTTTCGGGAACCGAACGTGAACCATCCGAGCGCTGCATCCTACGCCGCGGGCGGCGCTCGCGGGTGGGCGCGAATCTCGGCATCGCTTTCTGTAGGAGCGACGCAGTCGCGACCCAGATCTTGGCACGGGTATGGAGGTCGCGACTGCGTCGCTCCTACAAGAGCTTTTCCACAGCCGCGACCGATGTCTTGGCACGGGTATGGAGGTCGCGACTGCGTCGCTCCTACAAGAGCTTTTCCGCAGCCGCGACCGAGGTCTTGGCACGGGTATGGAGGTCGCGACTTGCGTCGCTCCTACAAAAGCCGTTGCTCTTGGCGGGGACTTGGTTTTTCGTCGCGACAATGGTTTCCTGCTCGGGCATCCACGCATAGCGAGTTCAGCGATGGCGCCTACGCCGCGAATTCATGTCTTGCCGGTCGCGGCGTTCACCTTCGAGCAGGGCATCGCCGATATCCAGCGGCTGCTGGCCTTGCCGGTGTCGTTTCCGCCCGAGGTGGAAGCGGCGGCGGCACGCGCGGCCGCCAATCCGCGCTTGCCCGAGCTCGATCGCACGGACATCGCGCTGGTCACCATCGATCCGCCCGGGTCGATGGATCTGGATCAGGCCATGTGCCTGGAGCGCAGCGGCGCCGGCTATCGTGTTTATTACGCGATCGCCGATGTCGCCGCCTTCGTTACCGCCGGCGATGCGGTCGATGTCGAGGCCAACCGGCGCGGCGAGACCTTGTACGGCGCCGATTCCCGGATCCTGCTGTATCCCGGCGTGCTCAGCGAAGGCGCGGCGTCGCTGTTGCCCGATCAATTGCGGCCGGCGCTGCTGTGGACGATCGAACTTGATGCGCGTGGCGAAATCGTCACCGCCGATGTGCGCCGCGCGCGGGTGAGAAGCCGCGACAAGTTCGATTATCCAAGCGTGCAGCAACGCATCGACGCCGGCAGCGCCGAGCCGATGTGGTTATTGCTGCGCGAAATCGCCGGGCTGCGCAAGCAACTGGAAATCGAACGCGGCGGCGTCAGCCTGGGGCTGCCCGCGCAGGAAATCGGCAGCAACGGCGGGCAATGGCAGTTGGCGTACCGCGTCATGGACCCGATCGAGGATTGGAACGCGCAGATCTCGTTGCTGACCGGCATGGCCGCCGCGCGGCTGATGCTCGCCGGCAGGATCGGATTGCTGCGTACGTTGCCGCCACCCCCGCCCGAGGCCATCGCGCGCTTGCGCCTCACTGCGACCGCGCTCGACATCGCCTGGCCGGACGCGGAAAGTTATCCCGATTTCATTCGCACGCTCGATCCCGCGCTGCCCAGGCACGTGGCGATGCTGACTTCAGCGACCACGGTGTTGCGCGGCGCCGGCTACGCCGCTTTCAACGGGGCATTGCCGGAGCAGCCGCTGCACTCGGCGATCGCCGCGCCGTATGCGCATGTCACCGCGCCGCTGCGCCGGCTGGTCGATCGCTACGCGGGCGAAGTCTGCGTGGCGCTATGCGCCGGCCACGCGGTGCCGGACTGGGTGCGGATCGCGTTGCCCGGACTGCCGGCGACGATGGCGGCAGCCGATCATCGCGCCGGACAATACCAGCGCGCGATCATCGACCTGATCGAAGCGCTGATCCTGGCTCATCGCGTGGGCGATATCTTCGAAGGCACGATCATCTCGACCGACTCGCGCAGGTCCGGCGGCGGCACCGTCATGCTGCGCGAGCCCGCCATCGAAGCCCGCGTGACCGGCGCCGCGCTGCCGCTGGGCGCCGACGTCCGCGTCAAGCTGGTCGCGGCCGATCCGCTCCGGCGCACGACGTCGTTCCAGATCGTCGGGTAGCGCCGCTCGATATGAACTTCGGCGAGACAGCCCGCGCTCTTGTAGGAGCGGCTTTAGCCGCGATGGATACTGCCGATGATGTGGCAATCGCGGCTAAAGCCGCTCCTACAGGGGTTTTACCCGCGCATCTAGGCCGGGAAATCGAACTTGTAGGCAGTCGACTGGGCCGAGCTGCGCGCCGCGAAACGCTGCGCGAACGCGCGCAGCTGCGGATACGGAGCCAGCGCCAGCACTTCGCGGAATTCCAGATGCTCGATCAGGCAGAACAGCGACACCTCGAGAAAGCTGAGATCGCGTTCCGGCGCCAGCGTGGCGATCGCGCGGTCGGCGTTGAGCTCCAGCCATTCCATCGCGCCGAGCAGGCTGGCATGCATCTTGGACAGGAGCTTGTCTTCGCCCGGCGCGCCGGTGGCCTTGCCCATGATCAGGCCGACTTCGGTCGACATCGCCGTCGTCACCAACTCCTGCGCGTTCGCTGCCACCGGACGCGCCAGGTCTTCCGGCCAGACGATGTCCAGGCTCAGCTCGGAGCACGCCACCAGTTCGCGGCAAATCGGCAGCGAGCCGAACCATTGTCCGGCGTCGGTCTGCAGCGTCGGCAATTTCAGCGCCGGGTGACCGCCGTATTCGTCGGGATCGTTCGACATCAGGTCGCGGATCGGCAGCAGATCGATGGCGACCTCGGCTTCTGCGGCGAAGATGCGCGGTATGCGGGTGAAGTGCGAGCTGGAACGGCCGTAAAGTTGCATGCGTCGAATCTCGAGCATAAGGCGGCGCTAATTTAGCGCACTCGCGCGCGGCGCCAAACAGCGTTGCAGGCGCCAGGCGATCGGGCATGCCTTTCCGGGTGCTGCCTTCCGGCACACGCGGCGGATCACGGGCAACGCTAGTGTGGCCTTTGACCTGTCCTTGCGAAGAACGCCGATGATCGTGTCGAAGAAGTCGGCGCTGTATCTCTCGTTGATCGCCATCGCGCTGTACTGGGCTTATCAGGTCGCCCGGCAACATCCGGGCCAGTCGCTACCGGCGGAATTCTCCGACTTCGTCATCGCCGTCGCGATCAGCAAGCTCGTGACGATCGTCGTGATCTTCCTGTTGCTTCGGCTCGGTGGCGAAGGCTTCCGAAGTCTCGGCGTGAGTGCCGACGCTTGGCCGCGACATCTGGGCATCGGTCTCGCCGTCGGAACGGCCATGTTCCTGCTGTTCAACGTCGGCCTGGGCTCGGTGCTCGGTTCGATTTTTCCACGCTCCGCCGATAACGGCCCGTCGGTGATGGCCTACTTTGCGAGACCGGAAAATCTGCTGGCCTGGCTGCCGATCAGCGTCTTCGCCGGCGGCGTGGTCGAAGAACTGCTGCGCATCTTCGTGATCACCCGTTTCGAGCAATGGCTTGGGCGCACGGGGCTGATGCTCGGCGTGCTGTTGTCGTCGGCGATGTTCGGCTTCGGCCACCTTTATCAAGGCCTGGGCATCGCGATCGCGACCGGCCTGTCGGGCGCGGCGCTGGCGCTGCTGTATTTGCGTCGTCGCTCGGCGATCGAGCCGATCGCGGCGCACGCGATCAGTGACGTCTTCGCCGTGCTGGGCGCGACGATGTTGGCGCGCGGCTGATTCGCGCAAGCCATTCCCTCCGCGAAGAGGCAGGGCGGGTGAGATGTCGCGACAGCGTGGACAGCTGTCGCGACCGCGTCGCTCCTACAAACGCGCTCAGAATCGGTAGTTCACACCGACGCGGAACAGGTTCAATTCCAGATCGGCGCTGTGGGTGAACGGGCTGTCCGGGAATGCTTCCACCGGCGAGTACGCCATCAGGTTGTTGCTGACGCCAGTGACTTTGCCGAAGTCGGCATGCAGGTATTCGGCCTTGATCGACCACTTGTCGTCGATCGCGTGCTCATAGCCGACACCGTATATCCAGTCGCTATTGGTCTTCGACCCGCGAAAGTTTTCCTGCGCGTCGGCGAAAGTGTCGGTGAAGCGATCATCGATCTCGATCTTGGCCCGTGCCCAGCCGGCGGTGACGTAAAGCAGCGAATGACCGCTGGCGATGCCGAAGCGGCCGCGCAGCGTGAGTAGATCGCTGGCTTTGGTTTTCTCGGCCACGGTAAATCCGGTTCCGGCGCAGCACGGATAATCGGCGCTCGCCGACCGGCTGTCGTCGGTGTTGAGCGAATCGAAGTCGGCTTCGAGACCGAACACCGCGCCACCGTGTTGCCAGTTGAAACCACCGGTCACGCCACCGACGAAACCGCTGGGGCTGACTTCACCCGTGCCCGCGGCGCCGATCGCGGGAACGCTGCTGGTGTCGAAATAGCCGCTGCCGCTGTAGACGGTCGAGGTCGTGACATTCGACGAGCCATGGGCATGGCCCGCGTTGACGCCGACGTAGAAGCCGTTCCAGTCGGTGTCCTGCGCGAAAGCGCCGCCCGCGCAAGCGCAAAGAGCCACGGCGACGGCAAGTTTCTTGAAATTGTTCATAGCGTAGATTTCCTGCTCCTTGAGAGTTGCGATCGGGGACGGGCGAGAAGCCGTCATCGGATGTTCGACGCGAAGACAGTTCGCGTTCGAGGGCAGTTACGAGCCTGCGCATCCGCCCGGATGCAAGAAGTGGAAAATATTTTCCGGTGCGGACCGCGCGTCGAGGTGACAAAAAAACAAATTCGTCTTCACGCCGATTTCATTTCACCCGGTCTTCACAACTTGCTGCATCCGACCGCAATCGCGTTCGCGTAGCTGCACTCGAACGCGAACTGTCTTCGCGATTTGACGGAGTGAGAAGATGCACAAGCTGAAGATGGCGATCCTCGGCGCCCTGTCGCTGGCGGCGGTTTTTTCCGGCCCGCTCGCGCAAGCGTCCAGCCATCGCGAAGCGCTGGCCGTATTGAACGAGCCCTGCGCCGACAACACCGACACCTACGCCTGGGTCAGCCCCGGCGCGCACAGCAAGCTATATCTGTTCATGAATTTCAATCCGCTGCACGAACCCGGCCAGGGCAACCAGGGTCTGCGCGCCTGCAGTGGTTATCGCTACGAATTCCATATCGGCAAGGGCAGCAGCCTGGCCGACAAATACGTGTATCGGATCGAATTCAAACTGACGCCGGCGACCGACGTCACGCCGGGCCCGAACGATCCGCTGGGCGGCGGCAACGAATTGCTGTGGCAGCTGACCGGCGGCACCGAAACCTACACGGTCACGCGCATCGACAGCACGACCGGCATTGCGACCGTGCTCGGCCACGACCTGCTGGTCGCGCCGAACGATCACGGCCCGCAGACCGATCGCCTGATCAACGGCCTCGGCACGTTCAAGGGCTACGACTCCGGCGATCCGACCAGCCGCGAAGTCGATCTGTACAACGATCAGTTCATCGCCGCGCATTTCATCCCGGCGCTGAGCAACGGCGGCCGCGCCTTCTCCGGTCAGCGCGACGATCCCTACTATCTCGACGAGAAGGGCATCTTCGATCTGGTCAATCTGTGCCGCGCCGGCGTCGGCGGCCTGCCGGGCGCGCGTCGCTCACCCTGCGAAGACGTGTTCACCGGCTTCAACATCTTCACGATCGGTCTGGAATTGCCGATCACCGATGTGTTTCCGAACGGCATTCCGCACAACAACGTGGCGCGGATGAACGACACCTCGACCGACAGCCTGCTGCGCATCTGGGCCGGCATCAGCAAGCAGGCGACGCAGGTCGTTGATCCCGGCACCACCGTGACCGGTTATTCCGGTTCCGGCCCGTGGGTGCAGGTCGGCCGCAACGCCTTGCCGCTGTTCGATGCCGGCGTGGTCGGCACGTCGCGCCAGACCAGCTACCTGCGTTCGACGCCGATGCAGGACGTGACCCGCTTCGGCAACGACATCCTGTATCCGGTGCTGGTGCGCGATGCCGCGGCGCTGGGCATTTACAAGGGTCTGGGCTTGTCGGCGCAGACGATCGCCAGCCTGAAAGGCCCGCGTCTGGACATCATCCACGCGATCAACCTCAACCGGAACATCCCGATCGCCGACGGTTCCACCGGTGACGTGATCACGCTCGATGCCGCGCACGATTCGCACTTCCCGAACGGCCGTCGCATCGATGGCGGTACGGCGCCGAACAAGGAGAACGTCGACGTCAGCGACGTGATGATCAGCCTGATCGTCGCCGGCGATCCCAATGCCGGCATCGGCGACGGCGTCAACGGCAACGACAAGGATTACCTGACCGTGTTCCCGTTCATGGCGGCGCCCTGGTCCGGCCTCAACGGCGGCCATGGCGGCACCAACCAGATCCACTGATTCTCGTGACGTACCACGCTGCCATGCCTTCGCGGGCATGGCAGCTCTTTATGGAAGACCGACATGCTTCGTGTTCTTGCTTGCCTGGCATTGCCCGTATTGTTGATTGCCGGTTGCGCGCGTGAACATCACGCTACCGCGCCCGCGTCGTCGGCACCAACGTTGTCGATGAGCGAATCGCGAGCGCTTTGTCTCGGTAGCGTAAGTGGTGATTCGCCGGAAGCGCAGGCACTCCGGCAAGCGCAGGCAGGCGCGCGGCAGATACCCGACCACGCCGAGCGCTGGATCGCGATCGGCCGCGGCTGGGTGCGCAAGGCCCGGCTCAGCGCCGATCCCGGCTTCTACGTCAATGTCGATGCCTGCGCGGCCGAAGCCTTGCAGGCCAAGCCCGGTTTCGTGCCGGCGCTGGAACTGCGTAGCCTGGTGTTGATGAACAATCATCAATTCGAATCGGCGCGAATACTCGCCGAACAAATTCTCCGGCACGCGCCCGATAGCGTGATCGCCGAGGGCACGCTCAGCGATGCGCTGCTCGAGCTCGGCCGTTATCCGGAAGCCGCGCGCGCCGCGCAGGCGCAGATGAATCTGCAGCCGGGCATGGCCGCCAATACGCGCGCCGCTTATCTGAATTGGCTCAAGGGCGATACGCGCAGCGCCAAACTATTCATCCGGGATGCGCTGATGGATCGAAACGCCGGTGATCCCGAGGCCGCGGCCTGGACGTTTGTCGAGGCCGGCATGATCTATTGGCAGCAAGGCGATTACGACGGCGCCGATGCGATTTTTTCCGAAGCACTGAACTGGGTGCCGGATTACCCGGCGGCGCTGGTCGGTCGCGGCCGTGTCGCGCTGGCCAAACGCAATGCCAGCGCGGCCATCGCCGATCTGAGCAAGGCGCAGCAAAGGCATCCGCTGGTGGAGACCGCGTGGCTGCTCGGAGATGCCTACACGCTTGCCGGCGACGGCGCCCACGCGCAACTTGCCTACGCCGAGGCGGAACGTCAGGGTCGCCGCGGCGACAAGTTCACGCTGGCAGTTTTCCTCGCCGACAAGAATCAGCACGCCGCCGAAGCCGTGCGCCTGCTCGACGATGAGCGTCGCAATCGCGGCGGCGTCTATGTCGACGATGCCACGGCCTGGGCCTGGTATCGCGCCGGCCGCATCGACGATGCCCGCCGCATGAGCGTGCAGGCGCTGCGCCTGGGTACGCGTGACGCGCGACTGCTCTATCACGCCGGCGCGATCGCGATCGCGGCTGGCAACCGGGCACAGGGCCACGAACTGCTGACGCAAGCCTTGGCCTTGAATCCGAACTTCGACCTGACTGGCGCCGCCGAGGCGCGAGCCTTGCTGGCCCCATCCTCCGTGCGCCTCGCCGGAAACTAAGTCATGCGCGCCAAGACCTATTTACGCACGCTGCTCGCGACTTTGATGTTGCTCGCGGCAGGGCAGGCCTTCGCGCACAAGGTCGGCATCTCTCGCGGCGAATATAGAGCCGACGGTTCGACACTGCGGGTGGCGATCACCTTCGCCCGTCCGGAAATCGCGACCGCGATCTCGGGCCTGGACGCCAACGACGACGGGACGCTGTCGACGACCGAAATCGTCACCGGACGCAGTTTGCTCGCATCGGCGCTGATCAACGGGCTGACCGTCAGCGCGAACAACGAATCGTGTCGCGGCGAATTCGACCAGGCCGAGTTGACGGCCTACGACGGCGTCGCCGTTCGCCTGCACTACCGATGCGCGCAATCGCCGTTGGCGTTCCGCGTGCGCCTGCCGCTGTTGTCGTCGCTGTCGGTCGGGCACCGCCATCTCGCGGCGGTGAATTCGGGCCCGAGCGCGGGTTCCACCGCAAGTGCGACGACGCAAGTCCTCTACGAGTCCAGTCCCGAATTCGAAATCGGCGTGCAGGCGACGTCGACCAGCGATCATGTCGCCGGACCGCTCTTCACGCTGGGTATCGAGCACATCCTGACCGGGTTCGATCTCCTGATGTTCCTGTTCGGCGTGATCCTGGTCGGCGGCCGCTTGCATAATCTGCTGTTGGCGGTCACCGCGTTCACGCTCGCGCATTCGATTACCCTCGGCTTCGCGACCTTGGGTTTCTGGGCGCCGAGCCCGAACGTGGTCGAGCCGGCAATCGCATTGTCGATCGTCTACGTCGGCGTCGAGAACTGGTTCGTCAAGGATGCGTCCAAGCGCTGGCTGCTGACCTTTCCGTTCGGGCTGATCCACGGCTTCGGCTTCGCCGGCGCGCTGCGCGAGATCGCATTGCCGAAAGCACAAGTGCCGCTGGCCTTGCTGTCGTTCAACCTCGGCGTGGAAACCGGACAGTTATTGGTGCTGGCCGCGGTCGTGCCGGTGCTTTACTGGCTGCGCCGCCGCCCTTGGTTCGCACAACGGGGCATGCGCTCGGCGAGCGCCATGGTGGCGCTGGCAGGCTTGGTCTGGTTCGTGCAGCGGGTGTAACCGGCCGTCAAACCGGCGCACTGGCGAACGGCGCTTGCCTTCCGTGCCCCGCCGTTGGAGCGTCGCTGCGACAGCAGGAACGGGCTGACGCGCCCGCCGGCGGCGATAATGTCTTGATTGCCGCACTTGCGCGCGTCCCGCCTACAGCGCCGGTTAAGCCAGTCGGCGCGGCGACATCGAACGCGAGAATACAATCGCTGCCATGGTTGTCGGTGGCGATCAGGGAATAGCAATGCCGGGGCCCGAGTCGGGCATCGCGGTGCGCTGCCGCGAACTGACCAAGACCTATGGCGAAGGTGACGCCGAAGTGCACGCGCTGCGCGGCGTCGACCTCGATGTTCGCCGCGGCGAGCTTTTGATGCTGGTCGGTCCGTCCGGCTGCGGAAAGACCACGCTTATTTCCATCATCACCGCGATCCTGGATCCGGACAGCGGCGCTTGCGAAATGTTCGGCATCGATGCGTTGGCGATGGCGGAGACGCAGCGCACGCGGTTTCGCGGCGAGTCGGTCGGTTTCGTGTTCCAGGCGTTCAATTTATTGCCGGCACTGACCGCGCTGGAAAATGTCAGCGTGCCTCTGCTGCTCAACGGCATGCCACGCAAACACGCGGAAGCCAAGGCACGCGGGACCCTCGAGGCGGTTGGTCTCGGCAAACGGCTGGACAGCCTGCCGCCGAAGTTGAGCGGCGGCCAGCAACAGCGGGTGGCGATCGCGCGTGCATTGGTGCACGAGCCGAAATTGATCGTATGCGACGAGCCGACCAGCAATCTCGATCACCAGGCAGGTGCCGAAATGATGACGATACTTCGCGACGTCGTGCGCGCGCCCGAGCGGGCATTGATCGTGGTCACGCACGACGAACGCATTTTCGGCTTTGCCGACCGCATCGCGCGCATGGAGGACGGTCGCATCATCGAGGTCAGCGAATCTCGCGAATCCGGCGCATCGGCATGAAACGAATTTACCTGCTGCCGGCGTTGGCGCTACTTGGCTTGGCGATCGCGGTCGTCGCGATCATCGACGGCGACCGATCGCCGCCTGCGTCGGCACCACTGCTGGCGCCGGCGCAGGCGCCGTTCAAGGCCTATGTCGCCGGTGTCGGCATCACCGAAACGGGTCGCGGCAACGTCGCGGTCGGTACCGCGCTTTCGGGCATCGTCGCGCGAGTCGATGTCCGGGTAGGCGACCAGGTGCGGGTCGGCGACCCCTTGTTCAAGATCGACGATCGCGATCTGCAGGCGCGGCTCACCGTGGTGCGTGCCAAGATCGACGAGGC
>Ga0136846_1225431_pt1 | contig 10718 bp, 13 predicted proteins | sample HopSoiMetagenom2_FD_96841 | JGI IMG/M metagenome (GOLD analysis project Ga0136846, IMG submission 96841) | Grasslands soil microbial communities from Hopland, California, USA - 2 Assembly 2016 (version 4) | ecosystem: Environmental > Terrestrial > Soil > Grasslands | place: USA: Hopland... | reverse complement strand
GCGCGACCTGGTCGGACCCGATCGTCGTCTCCGAGATGCAGGTCACAGGGGTGAGCATCGCCGGCCAGGACGTTCGCTCGGGCGACATCATCCCCGAGTTCGCCGCGGCCCCGGACGGCACGCTCTACGCCACCTGGCAGGACCAGCGCTTCAGCCCGACGGGCGCGTCGAAGATCGCGCTCTCGCGCTCGACCGACGGCGGGCTCCACTGGTCGGCGCCGATCCGGGTCGACCAGTCGCCGGGCGATACGCAGGCGTTCATCCCGCAGATCCATGTCTCGGCCGGCGGCACTGTCGGCCTCCTCTACTACGACTTCGAGAACGCGACCGCGGCGCAGCCCGGGCTGACGGATGCGTTCATCGCCCACTGCCACGGCGCGACATCGAACTGCGCCAACCCGGCGAGTTGGGCGGCCAACGGCCAGACGCGGCTGACGAGCACCGGCTCGTTCGACTATCTGACCGCGCCGAACGCCGGCGGCGTGTTCCTCGGCGACTACGACGGCCTCACGGCGTCGGGGGAGACGTTCAAGGCGTTCTTCAATGCGTCGCAACCGCTCGCGACGGCCGGCCGGTCCGACTCGTTCTCGAACAGCGGGGGCTGACCTCGGCCGAACGGATCCTGGTGTCGGGCACCGCCCCGGCACCAGGATCCCCGATCAATTGTTCGTTGTGGTGAGGCCGCATAGTGGAAGGCGCTCCATCGCTCAGGCCGGCCCGGGTGCGGGGACGCCTCGTACGCGCTCGCGCGACACGCGCGAGCGGCCCTGCGAGAACTCGCGGTCGAGCACGAGCAGGCCGGCCGCGACAGCACACCAGACGGCGGTGTAGAGCCACGCCAGTCGAGATTCGTCTGCGCCGATGAAGCCGAACGCGCCGAGCGTGATGGTGCCCTCGGCGGCGTGCGCGACGATCGTGATGAACACGCTGCCACCGGTGCGGTTGAACAGCCAGGTGTAGAAGAACGTCACGGCAAACGTGCCGACGAGCAGGATCGGCGCGAGCTGTTCGGAGGCCAGGAAGATCAGCGGCACGTGCCACAGAGTGACCACCGGCGCGAGGATCAAAGTCGCCCGAAGCGGCGTCCTCGTCGCCTGCAGGCGAGGAACCGCGAAGCCCCGCCATCCGGGCTCCTCACCGAGCGGCGCCATGAGCGGCACGAGCAGCCGCAACAGAAACAGCGAGACGAGCCCGTACCAGGGACCGACGTCGCGCACGGCCGCGGCAGGTGCGCCGGAGGCGACGTTCAGTCCGACGGCAGCCGAGACGACTACGAGCGGTCCACCGATCGCGACGGCGTACCAGCGTGGCGCAACCCGCCAGCGCACGATGCTGCGGCCCCACGTGCGAAGACCGGCACGACCCTCGGTCACCGCAATGATGACGAGCGCGGCGACGGCGGGGCCGAACGCGGCAAAGCTTCCGATCGGGACGATGCACCACGTCAATGCGATCGCAAGAACAGAGAACGCAGCGAATGAGTGGCGTTCGATCATGCGTCGTGGTCCCCGCACGTTCCCTTTTGTTACGAGCTGTTGAGACCGACCATTCGCGGGGCTACCCAGGCATCGCGCGTTCGGCACATCGGGCAGTGCTCAGGCGGCGTCGGGCGCGCTATGCCGTAGCCGCAGACCGCGCAGACGAGGGAGCGGAGTGCGACCGGATCGGGTGGAGCGACACGCTTTTCCACCTCAGCTCTTCACGGCGGTCTTCGACCCGCCTCGGTCCAAGGTGCGCTTCATCTCCGCGACGGCCTGCTCGCCGAGCGCCGACACGAACTCGGGTCGTTCGAGCAGACGTTCCCGTTCGCTCGGCGTCGAGCGGTTGAGGATGTACCGGTCGGCCAGAACGTCGTCGAGCGAACGTCCATGCCGGCACTCGCGAAGGACGTACGCGGCGAGATAGTTCTCGCGCTTTGTCGAGACGAAGAGAAACGAGAACGGGTTCATGGCACTCAGCGAGAGGCGCATCTGTCTCCTTTCAGACCCGGGAGAGAGGGCAGAGCATTCATGCGCCCAGCGTGCCGGGTCCGCGCCCCGCCCGCCATGAGGTCTTGCCACCATCTCCGCGCGTCGACGTCCGGTGCCGGCTTGGGATTACTGTCCTTCCATGCGCGTGCTCATACTCGGCGCGGCAGGGATGCTCGGTCGCAAGCTTGCGAAGCGGCTCGAGCGCGACGGCCCGGACGGTGCGCCGCTCACCGATCTGAACCTCGTCGATGTCCTGGCGGTTGAGCCCCACGACGTCAGCCCGTTCGCGGTCAACTCGGTCGTCGCCGATTTCGCCGAGCACGGAGTAGCCGACGAGCTCGTGTCGGGGCGGCCCGATGTGATCTTCCATCTCGCCGCAGTCCTCTCGGGGGAGGCCGAGCTCGATTTCGAAAAGGGCTACCGCGTCAATCTCGATGGAACTCGAGCCCTGTTCGATGCCATTCGTCGGATCGGCACGGGTTACCGTCCGCGGGTCGTCTTCGCCTCGTCGATCGCGGTGTTCGGCGCTCCGTTTCCCGACGCGATCGGCGACGACTTCTCAACGACGCCGCTGACGAGTTACGGCACGCAGAAGGCGATGAGCGAGCTCCTGCTTTCGGACTACAGCAGGCGCGGGTTCCTCGATGGGGTGGGCGTGCGCCTGCCGACGATCTGTGTGCGGCCCGGCGAGCCGAACCGTGCTGCATCGGGTTTCTTCTCCAGCATCATCCGTGAACCGTTGAACGGGAGGGAAGCTGTGCTGCCTGTCTCCGACGACGTGCGCCATTGGTTCGCTTCTCCGCGTGCCGCTACCGACTTCCTCGTGCACGCGGCGCGGATCGAGAGCGAAGCGCTCGGCAATCGCCGCTGCGTGACCATGCCCGGCGTCTCGGCGACCGTCGCGGACGAGATCGCGGCCCTTGCCGACGTCGGCGGGATGGAAGCCGTTCGGCTCATCCGCCGTGAGCCGGATGAAGCGATCGCGCGGATCGTGGCGGGGTGGCCGGGCAACTTTGACGCGCGAAGGGCAGTCGCGCTCGGTTTCCGTCCCGAGGCTGACTTCGAGGAGATCGTCCGCGTGTATGTCGAGGACGAGCTCGGCGGCCATGTGGGGTCGGGCTAATGGCCAAGGTCGCGGTGGTCACCGGGGCCGGCAGTGGGGTCGGTCGCGCTTCGGCAGTCGCCCTCGCGGGCGCCGGCTTCACCGTGGTGCTCGCCGGCCGACGCTCGGAACCGCTCAGGTCCGCGGCCGCAGAGGCGGGCAGCGACGCTGTTGCGTTGACCTGCGACGTGCGCGATCCGCGGGAGGTCGCCGACCTTTTCGCCGAGGTCGATCGACGATTCGGGAGGCTCGACGTTCTCTTCAACAATGCGGGCGTCGGAGCCCCGACGGTGCCGCTGGAAGATGTGGAGCTCGCCGCGTGGCGTAGCGTGATCGAGACGAACGTCACGGGTGTCTTCCTCTGCACGCAGGAGGCGTTCCGGATCATGAAGCGCCAGTCGCCGCGCGGGGGCCGAGTGATCAACAACGGCTCGATCTCGGCGAAGGTTCCTCGCCCGCTGTCGGCGCCGTACACGGCTGCGAAGCACGCCGTCACCGGCCTGACGAAATCGACGTCCCTCGACGGCCGTGCCTACGACATCGCGTGCGGGCAGATCGACATCGGCAATGCCGCCACGCACATGACCGCGGGCATGGCCACCCAGGGCGCGCTGCAGGCGGACGGAACGACCGAGCAAGAGCCGGTGATCGACGTCGACCACGTGGCCAGAGCGGTCGTCTACATGGCGACGTTGCCGCTCGACGCCAACGTGCAGTTCATGACCGTGCTGGCGACACAGATGCCGTACATGGGCCGTGGCTAAGGCAAGCGAGAGGTGCGTGCGTGCCGCGCTCGAGGCGGACTAGCCGTCGTCTGCTGCTTGCGGGCGCCGGCGCAGGTGCTGCGCGCCGCGCGTACAGGCTGCTGGCGAGCGGTGCGGTGACGATCGATCTTGGCCTCGGTCGGCAGTCACGCCCGCTCGGCCCCCTCAGCCGGCAGATCGCCGCGAGTCGGGAGGCCGTGTTCGACGTGATCGCCACTCCTTACCTGGGGCCGACGCCGCGGGCGCTGCGGGACAAGCTGCACGTGTGGGAGCGCGGTTCGGACATGGTGCTTGCCGCCCACTTCACGCAGGTCAAGTGCGGCGTCACCACCACTGTCGAGACGGTGCGGTTCACGCGCCCGGAGCGGATCGACTTCCGCGTCGTTCGCGGCCCGGTCCCGCATCTCGTCGAGTCGTTCGTGCTCGAGCAGGCTGACGGAGGCACGAAACTGACCTGGCAGGGCGAGCTTGGAACCGATCTCTGGGCGCTCGGCGCCTGGTGGGGAGACCGGGTCGCCCGAGCCTGGGAGAAAGCGGTGCGCGCCTCGCTCGAGCCGATCGTCGTGGAGGCCGAACGGCGCGTGCCGGGAAAGCAAGGAATCTAGGCCGGCTGACGGCGGTGCTCGGACGACGAGAACAGCGTCACGCCGAGGGCAGCGAGTGCGACCGCCACGAGGAGCTGGATGAGCCAGCCGACGTCGAAGAGATTGGCCAGGATCCCGCCCAGCAGGCTTGCTGCGATCCCGATGAGCGCTGTTGCGACCAGGCTGATCTCTTGTCGGCCCGGGAGCACCAGCCGCCCGAGTGCGCCGATGATCAGTCCGGTCAGTGCGAGCCAGAGGAGCGAGAAAGCAAGGCCGATCAGCGATCCGGCCAGCAGCAAGACGAGGATGACGACCAGGAGGATGACGACGATCGACACGTCCGGGACGCTAGCGCACGAAGAGGCGTGGCGGCTCCTCGAGTAGAGCGCAGCGAGGGCCGCGCGGATTGCGCGGCCCTCGGCTCGGGGGAAAGGCGTTAGCCGTTCGTCAGGCGTGTCCGCCGGAGTGGTGGCCGTGGTCGTCGCCGACGTCGTTTCCGTTGTCGTCGGCGGCGTTGTCGGCCGCGGGCGCGGCTGACGCGCTCTTCGCGTTGCGTGCGGAGCTGTGGGCGGTGCAGGTCTCGCCGGAGGCGCGCTTCGCGACCGCGGTGATGCGATCGGTGCCGAGCCGTCCGGCGATCACGCGCCGGACCTCGAACGAGCCACTCGGAGCGCGGGTCGTAGCGGTGAACGAGGTGACCGCCTTGCCGTTGCGGCTCAGCGTGACCCTCCAGGGGACGCCGTTCTTGTTCTGGTCGACCTCGAACTCGACCTCGATGCGGCGGTCTTCTGCGCTGAGCTTCAGCTTGCTCGTCGACTGCTGGCTGCACACACCTTGGATGCGGACGACGCGGCCCTTCGCAAACGCGGCCGGCACTGCGACGAGTGCGACGGCGAAGATGGCGAGGGTGAGCAGGATGGGCGAGCGGGACATTGTGGTTCTCCTTCCGTTGGTTCTTTCTGGGCTGATGGCAGCGTCGCGATCTGCCGGTCCGAGCCGCAATGGGACATTGGTCGGAGTGGCGCCCAGACCGGCGCCGGAGCGGCGATCATGAGACGGATGGCCGGCTTCGAACAGCGCGATCCCGTGGCCGGGCCGACGGCCCAGTCCGTGATCGTCCGCTTCGCGGCCGGGACGCTGGCGGCGATCGTGGTGGCCGTCGTGGGCGGCTACTTCGTCCTTCGCTCGGTGGCGATCGACGAGGCCAAGCGCCAGACGCGCACGCGCGTGCAGGAGGCGGCGCAGCTCGTCGAGGCGACGGTGGGCGACGGGCTCCTGACGAGCCGGGCGGAGGCGGTGACGGCGGTCGACGACGTGGTGGTCGGTCGGATCCTCAGCAACTCGATCGTGCGCGTGAAGATCTGGTCCGCCGGGGGCCGGGTCCTCTACTCCGACGACCCCGCCGAGATCGGCCGTCGCTTCGAGCTGAGTGAGGAGCAGCACGGGCTGCTCCGGACCGGCGGCGCGCAGGTGGAGGTCAGCGACTTGGACCGTCCCGAGAACGCGCTCGACCGCCAAGAGGGGCGGTTGATCGAGGCGTACACCCGCATCCGCACCCCGTCAGGCGCTCCGATGCTCTTCGAGATCTACCAGCGCTTCGGCTCGGTCACGGCCGAAGCGCGCAGGCTGCTGAAGGCGCTCGCGCCGCCGATCCTCGGGGCGATCGGTCTCATCCTGATCGTGCAGGCACCGCTCGTCTGGTCGCTGACACGCAGCCTGCAACGGAGCCACGAGCAGCGGGAAGGCCTGCTTGCGAACGCCGTCACGTCGTCGCGGCGGGAGCGGCGTCGGGTCGCGTCGTATCTCCACGACGGCCCGGTGCAGGAGCTCGCGGGGCTCGCGTTCTCGCTGGCGCCGGTGGCGGACGGCGCCGAGTCACGAGGGGCCGACGCGGACGCAACGGTCGTTCGGAACGTGATCGACCGCCTGCGCGCCACCGTGCGCGACCTACGTGCGCTGCTCGTCGACCTCCACCCGCCGACTCTCGCCGCGGCCGGCCTCGACGCGGCGATCCGCGACCTCGTCAGCCCGCTCGCCGCCCGGGGGACGAAGGTCGAGTTGCGAGTCGACGGCGACGACCGCCTCGATCCTGACACGCAGGCGCTCGTCTATCGCGTCGCGCAGGAGGCGGTGCGCAACGTGATCGCATATGCCGACGCGACCACCGTCTCGGTCGACGTTGACGTCGTGGATTCGACGGCGCGCCTGCTCGTCGTCGACGACGGCCGGGGCTTCGGGCCCGGTGTGCGAGACCGGCGCCGCACGGAGGGGCACCTGGGCCTGTCGCTCGTCGAGGAGCTCGCCCGGCAGGCAGGAGGAAGCCTCACGGTGGACTCGCGCGAAGGCGCAGGGACCCGCGTCCGGCTCGAGGCGCCGCTCCGGTGATCCGCGTTGTGATCGCCGACGATCATGGCGTCGTCCGCGACGGCCTGGAGGGCGTGATCGCCGCGCAGCCCGATCTCGAGGTGGTCGGCGCCGTCGAGAACGGGGCCGAGGCGGTCGAGTCGTGCCGCAGCTCGGCGCCGGACGTCGTGCTGATGGACCTCGAGATGCCGGTGCTCGACGGAATCGAGGCAACGCGCATCATTCGCCAGGAGTGGCCCGAGACGGCGGTGCTCGTTCTCACGTCGTTCTCGGACGTGCGCCGGATCACGGCGGCGCTCGACGTGGGTGCGGCCGGCTATCTCCTCAAGGACAGCTCGGCCGATGACGTGGTCCGCGGGATCCGCGCCGCAGCAGCAGGCGGAGCGCCGCTCGACCCGCATGCGGCGCGGGTCCTGCTCGAGGCGAAGGACGCGCCGGACCCGCTCGAGGGGATCTCGCCGCGCGAACGCGAGGTGTTCGCGCTGCTGCTCGACGGGCTGCCGAACAAGGTGATCGCGCAGCGTCTCGGCATCAGCGAGAAGACGGTGAAGACGCACCTGACGAACATCTTCCGGCGCATCGACGTGGCCGACCGCGTGCAGGCCGTTCTCTGGGCCGAGCGGCAGGGTCTCCGCCACGATCTCTCGCAATGACTCGGACCAAGGTCCCATTGCGCCTCCCGCCGAGGTCACTGCACACTGGCGGTGTGACACGCCTCGTCCTCCTCGCGCTTCTCCTGCTCGCTTGCTCCGCCGGAGCGGCCGACGCGCGCGGGAACGACCGCGCTGGCGGCGGCAACGACGAGCTCCGCGTCGTCGGCGACTGCGGGCGAGGCGCCACGTCGTCGCTGCGCGTCGGGACGCGCGACGACGGGATCGAGGTCCGCTTCCGGGTCCGGCAGACGCGCGGACGCGGCGTGTGGCGAATCGCGATCGTCCACGAGAACCGCGTCTCCTCGCGCGCCACGAGCAAGACGACGCGCACCGAGGACTCCTTCGAGGTGCGGAGGATGCTCCCGGACCTCGCGGGCAGCGACGCGGTCGTCGTCCGAGCCTGGGGGCCGAGCGGCCTCGGCTGCCGCGCCACGGCAACGCTGCCGGACAGGGCTTAGAGGTTGGTTCGAGCAAACCGGCGCGTTGCGCTTGTGACGGGCAGCAGCCGTGGGTTGGGCAGCGCGATCGCGCGCCGGCTCGCCCGTGACGGCATGTCGCTCGCGGTGAACGGTCAGGCCGAGGACAGCGGTGCCTTGGCGGTGGCGGAGGAGATCCGCCGAAACGGGGGCGTTGCGTCACCGTTCCCGGGCGATGTGACCGACGAGAAGGAGGCCGTGGAGCTGGTCGACGCGGTCGCGGCTGCGCTGGGTCCTGTTGAGGTGCTCGTGGTCAACGCGACCGGTCCTCAGCCCGAGGCGCCGCTGAAGGACGTGAGCTGGGAGGACCACCTCGCGCAGCTCGTGTTCTTTGTCAAGAGCCCCGTCATGGTCGGGCGCGCGGTGTTGCCGGGCATGCGTGCGGGGGGATTCGGGCGCATCGTCCACGTCGATTCGGAGGTGGTCGACGTGCCGCCGCCGGGACGATCGGCTTACGTCACCGCGAAGACCGCGCAGGTGGGCCTGATGCGGAGCTGGGCCCGCGAGCTCGCCCCGCTGGGCATCACCGTGAACACCGTCGCACCAGGCTTCGTCCCGGTCGAGCGCCATGCGGACGTCAGCGCCGAGACCAGGGATGCCTACCTGGCCTCGGTTCCCGCCGGCCGGATGGGGCGCCGCGAAGACATCGCGCATGCCGTGAGCTTCTTCGCGTCGGAGGAGGCGGGGTTCGTCACCGGCCAGCGGCTCGTCGTCGACGGAGGCCGCGGCGTTCGCGGCTGACGCTTTCCGACGAACGTTGCCGGGTGCATCACTAGGCAGTCGCACGGCGGCGGTGCGGCAGAATCGGCGGATAGCCTCCTACGCGCTGAACAAGGACGCGGTTGCGCACGCGAAGCGGCTGATCGATGCCCGCCAGTACGTGGTCCGCTCGCGCTGGCAGGACGTGCAGCCTCGCGCCCGCGAGCAGAACGCGTTCCTGAAGGCGCACTCCTTCGCGGACTACGCGCTTTGGCACCTGGGGCTGACCGAGGGCGCCGACGACGAGACGAAGGCGCGCTACGCGTTTGTGTACGGCGACTTGCGGCGGCTGCACCGGATGGGCCTGATCGCCTGCCACTACCGCGCGGCGGAGTGGCGGCACAAGGAGATCGAGCTCGCCGCGCACGAGCTTCTCCAGTATCTGGATGCGCGAATCGCGCGCCCGTGATGATCCGTGGCATTGCATACCGGCGGGCGATGGATTCCGCCGGCTCCTCGAATCTCTACGAGGGGACGCGCGTGTGCGCGCAAAGAACCTAGTGGAGGAGGAGTGACATGCAGCGAAACTCGGTCAACCCCGTGCCGTGGTCGATCGGATTGGGATTCGACCAGGCCCAGGTCATCGAGGGGCATGAGCGGCTGCTCATTTGCAGCGGGCAAGACGCTGTGGACGCCGATGGGAATCCGCAGCATCCCGGGGACATGGGCGCGCAACTCGAGCTCTCCCTCGACAACCTGGAAGCTGTGCTCGCCGGAGCGGGCATGACTTTTGCCAACGTCGTCCGGCTGAATGTCTACACGACCGACTTTGACGGGTTCGTCAAGCACTGGACACGTCTCACGGCGCGCTTCGAGGGTTTCGATGGTCGCTTTGCGACGAGCTTGCTGGGCGTCACGCGCCTGTTCACGCCGCAGCTCCTCGTCTTGCTCGAAGCGACCGCGGTCGACTGATCCGCCGGTCTTTGCTCCCTGCACACGCCTCGTCCGGCCGATGGATTCCGCGGCTTCGGCGGATCACTACCGGCAGACGGCAGAAACGCCGAAATCAGAGACGAGGCAAGGGAGTTTTGCGATGGACACAGCAACAAACCCAGACGCTCACCGCTGGCGCGCGTTCGCCGTGCTGGCGGTGTGCTACTTCATGACCATCATCGATCTGACGATCGTGAACGTTGCGCTCCCGACGATCGGGCGCGACCTGCACTTCTCCGAATCGAACCTGCAGTGGGTCGTCACCGCTTACGGGCTGACCTTCGGCGGCTTCCTGCTCCTTGGCGGGCGTGCGGCCGATCTGCTCGGTCGTCGCCGAATCATGATGACCGGCCTGGCGATCTTCACTGCGGCATCGTTGGGAGCCGGGCTCGCAACGAGCGACGGATTCCTGATCGCTATGCGCGGGGTGCAGGGGCTCGGCGCGGCCGTCGTGCTGCCGGCGGCGCTCTCGATCGTGATGAACATGTTCACGGAGGGCGCCGACCGCAACAAGGCGCTCGGTGTCTGGGGCGGCATCGGTGCTGCGGGTGCCACAGTTGGACTGATCACCGGCGGCCTCGTGACCCGCTATATCGGCTGGCAGTACATCTTCTTCCTCAACGTGCCGATCGGCGCGGCCGCGCTGCTGGTCGCTCGTCGGATCGTTCCCGAGAGCCGTCTCGTCGCCGCGCGGCGCCGTTTCGACGCACTCGGGGCGTTCGCCGTGACCGGGGGGTTGCTCCTGCTGGTCTACGCGATCTCGACCGCACCGCAGGTCGGCTGGTCTGCCGCGCGCACTGTGGTGCTCCTCGCCGCGGGGGCGGTGCTGCTGCTTGCCTTCCTCGTGATCGAGTCGCGTGTCGAGGCTCCGCTGATGCCGCTCCGTGTCTTCCGGGTGCGGACGGTGGCAGCGGCGAATGCCGTCGGGCTGCTCCTCGGCGGAAGCTTCTTCGGCTTCATTTTCATCGGCACGCTCTACATGCAGCAGGTGCTCGGGTACTCGGCGCTCCAGACCGGCGTCGCCTGGCTGGCAGCGTCGCTCACCTCGGTGGCGCTGGCCGGGGTCTCGCAGATGCTCGTGACGCGCATCTCGCCGGGGCCGATCATGGGTTT
>Ga0136846_1215221_pt1 | contig 10718 bp, 10 predicted proteins | sample HopSoiMetagenom2_FD_96841 | JGI IMG/M metagenome (GOLD analysis project Ga0136846, IMG submission 96841) | Grasslands soil microbial communities from Hopland, California, USA - 2 Assembly 2016 (version 4) | ecosystem: Environmental > Terrestrial > Soil > Grasslands | place: USA: Hopland... | reverse complement strand
GCTCTGGGACGGCAACGTGATCCCGGGCCGGAGCGTTCGGACGATCGTCCGGCTCGCCACGGTCGTCACGGTGAGCCACGCGGCGACCGCGGACGCGCTCGGTGCCCCCGAGGCGTATGTCACCGGGACGCCCATTCGACCGGTCGATGCGATCGACCGCGAGGCGGCACGGGAGCGGTTCGGCGTGCCGCCGGGCGAGCGACTGCTGCTCGTGTTCGGGGGCTCGCAGGCGGTCCGCCGGTTCAACGCAGCCGTCAACGACGCGCTGCCGCGACTGGTCGAGCGTGTGAGCGTGGTCCACGTCACCGGCGATGCCGGGTACTCGGCGGCGCTCGCGGCACGCGAGGCCCTGCCCGAGCCCCGTCGGGCCCGTTATCGACCGTATCCGTTCCTGCGCGACGAGATGACGGCTGCCCTCGCCGCGGCCGACCTCGCCGTCGGTCGAGCCGGCGCGTCGACCCTCGCGGAGGCCGCCGCGTTCGGGCTGCCGATCGTCATCGTCCCGTATCCCCATGCGGCCGGCCACCAGCGAGCCAATGCCGAGGCCCACGTCGCGGCCGGCGCGGGAATCCTCGTCGAGGACGAGGCGTTCGACGGCGACGAGCTCGTCCGGGTCGCCGGCCTCCTGTCCGATCCGATGCGGCATGCGACGATCGCCGCCGCGGCGCGGGCGATCGCCCGTCCGGGTGCTGCCGACGCCGTCGCCGATCTCGTGCTCGCGGTGGCGGCCCGACGACCGCTGCCGAGTCGCGAGGCGATCGAGCGACGTACCCGCGGTCGGGCGGCGTGATCGATGCCCCGTCGCCGCTCGTGCAGCCGATGACCGCGACGGGTTCGACGTTCGACGCGCGCGCTCTCGGCAGCGACATCCAGCGCCGTGTCGGCGTCAAGACGGTTCGCGACGAGAGCCTCGCGCGGTTCACGACGATGCGTGTCGGTGGCCCTGCCGACCTCTTCGTCGTCGCCCACAACGTGTTCGAGCTGCGCTCGCTCGTCCGGTTCGCGCGGTCGCGAGCCGTGCCGCTGACGCTGCTCGGGCGCGGCAGCGACCTCGTCGTCGCCGATGCCGGCATTCGGGGGATCGTCGTCCAGGTCCGAGCCGAGGCGATCGCGATCGACGGCGACCGGGTCACGGCGCAGGCCGGCGTGCCGATGGCGCGACTCGCGACCGAGACGCAGAAGGCCGGTCTCACCGGTCTCGAGTTCGGGCTCGCCATTCCGGGCACGGTCGGTGGCGCGGTTTGGGCGAACGCGGGTGCGCACGAGTCGGAGATCGCGGACCGGATCGTATCCGCGACGCTGCTGCTCGCGGACGGGTCGGAGGCGACGATCGACCGAGCGGAGCTCGGGCTTGCGTACCGGGACTCGCGGCTGAAGCGGCCGCGGGGCGACATTCCGGACGAGGTCGTCCTCGCCGCGACGTTCCGGCTCGAAGCCGCCGATCCCGCGACGATCAAGGACAGGCTGGACGACATCCGCCACTGGCGGCAGGCACATCAGCCGCTCGGCCTGCCGTCCGCCGGGAGCGTCTTTCGCAACCCGCCTGGCGACTCCGCCGGCCGGCTGATCGAGGCCGCGGGTCTGAAGGGCACCCGGATCGGCGGCGCCGTCGTGTCCGAGAAGCACGCGAACTTCATCGTGAACGACCAGAAGGGGACCGCGGCCGACGTGCGGCGCCTCGCGGAGCACGTTCGAGCCGTGGTCGCCGAGCGATTCAGCGTCGAACTCGTCCTCGAGATCGAGTTCGTCGGCGACTGGTCGGGCTGGGCGGATGTGGGCGGCGAGGAGCCGCTGACCTGATGACCGTTCGCCCGATCGCCCACGACCCGGCGACAACACCGGTCGTCGTCGTCTACGGCGGCCCCTCCGCGGAGCACGACGTCTCGATCGTGTCCGGCACGGCGATCGCCGAGGCACTCGCAGGGGGCGGCTACCCGGTCGCCCAGCGCTACGTCGGCCTCGACGGCTGCTGGTGGCAGATGCCCGACGATCACCGTCGCGCCGGGCGGGCGGCCGCGGCGTACGACGACCCCGTCCCACTCGGTGCGAAGGGACCCGTCGACGCGGGCCGGTCACTGCACGAGGTCGCCGGCACGCAGCCCCGCCCCGTGATCTTCCTCGCTCTGCACGGGCCGTACGGCGAGGACGGCACGGTCCAGGCGATGTGCGAGGCGACCTCGCTCGTCTACACCGGCGCGTCGGTGACGGCGAGCGCGGTCGGGATGGACAAGGCGATCTTCAAGCGACTCGTCCGTGGGCTCGGCCTCCCGGTCATCGACTGGCGGGAGGTGCCGGCGACACGCTGGCGCCGCGACCCGTCAGCCGTTCTCGCCGAGCTTCAGGCCTTCGCCGACGGGACCGGCGATCCGCGGCTGATGGTGAAGCCGGCGCGGCTCGGCAGCTCGGTCGGCATCACCCTTGCCCACGACCCCGCGCAGCGCGCGGCGGCGCTCGATACGGCCCTCCGGTACGACAGCCTCGCGCTCGTCGAGCGCTATCTCGATGGCGCACGTGACCTCGAGGTCTCGGTAATCGGTAACGCCGACGAAGGCCTCGAGCTGTACGGACCCGGCGAGATCCTCGCAGGCCACGAGTTCTACGACTTTGCGGCCAAGTACACGCCGGGGCTGTCAGAGACGACCCTGACCGCGGAGGTCGACGAGCGGACGAAGGCGACGATCCGCAAGCTGGCGCGTGACGCGTACCGCGCGATCGGCTGTGAAGCGTTCGCCCGTGTCGACTTCCTCCTCGCCGGCGATGCCGTCTACGTGTCCGAGATCAACACGATCCCGGGCTTCACGCCGATCAGCCTGTTCCCGACGCTGCCGTCCGAAGCCGGCTACGACTTCGTCGGCGTCTGTCAGCGGATCATCGACCTCGCCCTCGAGCGCGCTCGCGAGCGCCCCCGGGTGCGACTGACACCGGCGGACCTGATCCGGTGATCCGTCGCACGACCGCACAGCGCCGGCCGACGATGCGCGCGCCGCGCCCGGCCGCGCTTCGGCCCGGTGTGCGCCGCGTCTACACGGCAAGACGGGGTCGCGTTCGGCGCGCCTCGGCGGGCCTCACCCGCGTCCGGGTGCTCGCGCTGGCCGCGATGATCGCCGTCGTTGCCGGCATCTACGCCATCGCGACCACCACCGTCTTCGCCGCGAGGACGATCGTCGTCGAAGGCGCGACGTTCACGCCCGACGCCGTCGCGCGCGAGACGATCGGCCTGGCGGGTGGCGAGAACCTCGTCGCGCTGCGGACCCGTGACATCGCCGACAGGCTGGCCGCGCTGTCGACCGTCGCTGCCGCCCGGGTCGAGATTGCGCTGCCCCAGACGGTCACCGTGAGCCTGGCCGAGCGTCATCCGATCCTGACGTGGCACGTGGGCGACACGAGGTTCCTCGTCGATCGCGACGGGACCCTCTTCGCGGACGTCTCGCTCCTCTCCGGTCCCGGTCGGGCGACCGCCGATTCGCTGCCGACGATCGACGACCGACGCGCGGAATCCGCCGCCCTCGCGGTCGGGAGCCGGCTCGATGCCGTCGACATTGACGCCGCATCGCGCCTCGGGGCCCTCTCGCCAGCCGATCTCGGCAGCGCGTCGAAGGGGCTCCAGCTGCGCGTCGACGACGACCAGGGCTACGTGGTCCAGGGATCGCCGGCCGGCTGGACGGCGGTCTTCGGCTTCTACACGCCCGAGCTTCGGACGACGGAGCTCATCCCGGGCCAGGTCCGCCTCCTCCGCAGTCTGCTGACCGGGCGCGAGGCCCAGATCACCCGCGTCGTCCTCGCCGACGATCGCAACGGGACGTACGTGCCACGCGGGGGAGCGCTCCAGTCCCCGGCACCGACGAACCAACCGCTGAACCGCCCGTCCCGGCGTCCGTCGGTGGCCACCTCGCCGAGACCGACCGTGCGATCGACGCCGGCGCCATCCTCCAGGCCGTCGCGCCGGCCTTCCGTCGGGCCTTCGCCGCAGGCGTCCGTCGCGCCGTCGCCGCGACGCTCCGCCGTGCCCTCGCGGAGCCCGAAGCCAAGCCCGCCGGCCGCTTCGCCCAAGCCGTCGCCGTGACGACGAGGTCGCGCGACGAGACGCTTCGGGGAGCGGCGCGGACGCCCTTGGCGATCGCCGTCGGGACGTGCGCCGAGGTTTGTCGGCGCTCTCGCGGGTCGGGTAGCCTTCCGCAGACGCAAGCGGAGAGAGAGGTCGACACCCGGTGCTCCTGCCCCTCGCGGGCCTCCTCGTGGGCGTCCTCGCCGGGCTGGTCCTCAACGTCAACGTCAGCTTCGAGTTCACCCGCTATTCGGCGGTGGCGATCCTCGCCGCTCTCGATTCGGTGCTCGGGGCGATCCGCGCGGAGCTCGATGGCGTCTACGACAATCGGATCTTCATCAGCGGCTTCGTCACGAACGCGATCGTGGCGGTGCTGCTCACCTTCATCGGCGATCGCCTCGGCCTCGATCTCTATCTGGTCGCGCTCATCAACTTCGGCTTCCGGATCTTCAACAACGTCGCGCTCATCCGACGCCACTTCATCTGATCGCCTCGCGCTCGCCGCGGGCTGACCGCCACCACCCACCGCACGAGGGACGACGCAGAACGTGGAGCGAGAAGCGGTCCTGGTCGGGATCGATGTCGGGACGTCCAAGGTTGCCGCGCTGATCGGCGAGGTGAGTCGCGACGGCCCGCTCACGATCATCGGCCACGGAACGGTCCCGGCATCCGGCCTCAAGAAGGGTGTCGTCGTCAACATCGACCAGACCGTCCGGTCGATCGCGGACGCCGTCGAGCGTGCCGAGCGGCTGTCGGGCTGGAAGATCGACCGGGCGTTCGTCGGCGTCGGCGGACAGCACGTCGAGAGCCTCAACTCGACCGGCCAGGTCGCGGTGACGGCCCACCACCGCGAGGTCACCCGGCACGACATCGATCGCGCGATCGAGGTCGCGCGAGCGGTCTCGATCCCGTCCAACCGCGACGTGCTCCACGTCGAGCGTCGTGGCTTCACCGTCGACGGCCAGGAAGGCGTGAAGGACCCGCTCGGGATGAGCGCGCTCCGTCTCGAGGTCGAGACGCACATCGTGTCGGCTTCCGCCACTGCCGTGCAGAACCTCACGAAGTGCGTCGCCGCGGCCGGCGTGAAGATCGACGAGCTCGTGGTCGACTCGCTCGCCTCGGCCGAGGCCGTCCTGTCCGATACCGAGAAGGAGCTCGGCGTCGCAGTCGCGGATCTGGGCGCCGGGACGATCGATCTCGCGCTCTTCGCGGACGGCTCCCCGTTTCACACCGGTGTGCTGCCCGTCGGCGGCAACAACGTCACCAACGACGTCGCGATCGGGCTCAAGACGTCCCTGCCCGTTGCCGAGGAGCTCAAGGTCAAGCACGGGACGTGCGACGTCGCCTCGATCCGCGACGACGAGCAGATCAGCGTCTCGATGCTCGGCGAGGACGTCGGCCGGACGGTCAGCCGGACGGAGGTCTGCCGGATCATCGAGGCGCGGATGCGCGAGACGTTCGAGCTGCTTCGGGCGGAGATGAACCGCGCCGGCCGCGGGATGCTGCCCGCGGGGATCATCCTGACCGGCGGGGCCGCGCAGCTGGCGGGCACCGCCGAGCTCGGCCGGACGGTCCTCGAGATGCCGGTGCGCGTCGCCACGCCATCGGGCGTCGGTGGGCTCTCCGAGACGATCATGACCCCGGCGTACTCGACGAGCATCGGACTGCTGCGGTGGGGCGCGTCGGTCGTCGCTGCCGGCGAGCCGACGCGCTACGAATCGGCGCCGGCGCTCGGCGGCCTGGGGCGTCTGCGGGACGCGCTCCGGAGCATCTTCCCGTAGGACCGCGTCGTGAGGACGACCGAGATCGAGGTGCGGACGGGCCGCCGTCGCGGGCCGTTCGACATCACCGTCGAGTGCGAGCGGTTCGTCGAGGATGCCGCGGCGGGCGGTGACGGGCTCCTGTCGGTCTTCGTCCCGCACGCCACCGCGGGACTGGTCGTGATCGAGCTCGGCGCGGGCACCGAGACCGACGTGATGGAGGCGCTCGACCGGGCGCTCCCGCGGGACGACCGCTGGGTCCACCGCCACGGTTCCGCGGGACACGGCGCGGACCACGTCGTGCCGCTCCTGGCGTCCCCGTCGCTGACCGTGCCGGTCGTCGCCGGGCGGCTGATGCTCGGGACGTGGCAGTCGATCGTCCTGCTCGACCCGAACGCCGATAACGCGTCGCGCAGCGTCCGGCTGTCGTTCCTCGCGGGCTAGGCGATCCGCTCCGGCGGGGCGTCGTCGCGGGCGAGGGTCAGCGACGCCCGCGGCGTCGACGAGCGACCGTGCCTGCCGCGATCGCGATCAGGAGCAGCCCCAGCTCGATCCACGCCCAGCCGGGACCGTTGGAGCCCGTGAGCTCGCCCGCGGCCACGTCGGTGGCGGGTGGTGTGACGGCCGCGTTTCCGCCGCGCGGCGCCCTGGGCGTGGCGTGGCGCGTGGGGACGGGGGAATGGGTCGGCGTCGATGTCGCGGTCGCGCGCGGCGTGTGCGACGGCGCAGGCGTGTGCGAAGGCGTGGGCGTGTGCGAAGGCGCGGGAGTGTGCGACGGCGTCGGGGTGTGCGAGGGGGTCGCCGTATGCGACGGGGTCGGCGTGGCCGGCGGCGGGCACTCGATGCTGGAGGACGGGAAGCCGACGACGGGCGCGCTCGCCTCCGCGCCGACCTCGGCGACGGTCAGCGTGCCGACGACCGATTCGCCGTGGACGCAGCCCTTCGCGTCCGTGGTCGTCGTCGACCAGTCGGCGTAGACGTCGAGGCTGACGGGCGACCCGCTCGTCGCCCGCGCGACGCCCTCGAACATGGCCGTTCCGGTCGTGTCGGTGGTGCCGTCGAGCTGCTGGACGGGTGCCTCGTCGCGGAATGCGACGACACGAATCGTGGCACCGCCGACGGGATGACCGGCTGACGCACCGCCATCCGCGGCGTGGAAGGTGACGGTGAGCGACGCGTCGAGCGCGACGCCGACCGGCAGACGTGCGGCGAGCGCAACGGCCGTCGAGGCGAGCGCGAGGACGATCGCAACCGGGAGTGCCAGGGCCGTCCGCGCGGGCGGACGCATCGAGGGACGGAGTCGCGCGCGTGTCTCCATGGTCCTCACTTCCAGGCCAGGAGGCAGGCGCGCACCCTCTCTGCGCGCTCTGGCCGCCGGGCCGCGCGGAGTCTATGGGACACGTATGGGGCGCCGTCGACTGGGCGCTTGCCCTATTCCGGCGCGTGTCGGAACGGCTCTCCGGACCCGTCCCGGACGGTATACTCCGCGGCAGTCCGAGGGACTCCCGCGACATCGCCGGCCGGGACCGGAGGTGACTCGGAGTAGAGGAGCCACGCCCGCCACCGCCTGAGCACCCGAGGAGAGCCCGATGCCCCTGCGTTCGGATTCGGAGAACTTCGCCCTGATCCGCGTCATCGGCGTCGGCGGCGGCGGAAGCAACGCCGTCAACCGGATGATCCGGGCCGAGATGATGGGCGTCGAGTTCATCGCCTGCAACACAGACGCCCAGGCGCTCCTCCAGTCCGACGCCCCCCACAAGATCCGGATCGGCGACAAGATCACCCGCGGTCTCGGGGCTGGTGGCGACAGCGCGATCGGCGCTCGCGCGGCGGACGAGGACCGCGACAAGATCGGCGACGCGCTCGCGGACTCGGACATGGTCTTCATCACGGCGGGCATGGGCGGTGGCACCGGCTCCGGCGCGGCCCCGGTCGTCGCGGAGCTCGCGAAGGAAGCCGGCGCGCTGACGATCGGCGTCGTGACGAAGCCGTTCAGCTTCGAGGGCAATCGCCGCAAGCTCATCGCGGAGAAGGCGGCCGAGGAGCTGAAGTCCAAGGTCGACACCCTCATCACGATCCCGAACGACCGCCTGCGCGACGTCGTCCAGAAGAACACGTCGATCGTCGACGCGTTCCGGGTCGTCGACGACGTCCTTCGTCAGGGTGTGCAGGGCATCAGCGACATCATCACCGTCCCGGGTCTCATCAACCTCGACTTCGCGGACGTCCGGACGATCATGCGCGATGCCGGGTCCGCCCTCATGGGCATCGGCCGGGCGCAAGGCGAGAACCGAGCGGTCGAGGCGGCCCGGCAGGCCATCTCGAGCCCGCTCCTCGAGATCAACATCTCGGGCGCGCAGGGCATCCTCTTCAACATCAGCGGCTCGGCGAGCCTGACGCTCTGGGAGGTGACCGAGGCCGCCGAGGAAGTTCGCGCCGCCGCGGATCCCGAGGCCAACATCATCTTCGGCACGAGCTTCAACGATCGGCTCGGCGAGGAGGTCGCGATCACCGTCATCGCGACCGGGTTCGACGGCCGCCGCCGCCCGGAGACGATCCGCCCGGCGATCGCCGAGACCTCGACGGACGCCAGCCGCGGGTTCCGGATCCCGCGCGAGCGCGATTTCCTCAAGGAGCTCGAGCGCCAGCGCGTCGAGTCGGCCGGGAACGGCGCCGACGAGAGCCGCCGACGCGAGGGGCCCGCTGCCGCGGTGTTCTCGCGGCCCGAGCGGTCCGTGGGCGAGACCCCGGCACCGAAGCGGCCGTCGTACGACGCCGACGATCTCGAGATCCCGAGCTTCCTGCGCAGGAAGTAGCGCCGAACCAGCGCCCCGCCGGTGACTGCCGGCGACTCCGAGACAGCATCACCTGATCCGGCGCTCGTCGCCGAATTCGAGCGCGCCCGCGCGCGCGTTGTCGAGAACATCCGATCGGCAGCAGACCGCGTCGGGCGTGACCCGGACGGCGTGCGCCTCGTGGCCGTGAGCAAGACCGTTCCCGCGACGCGCGTACGCGCTGCCGTCGCGGCCGGTCTGACCCTGCTCGGCGAGAACCGGGTCCAGGAGGCCGCCGCCAAGGCGCCGTTCGTCCAGGGCGCGTGCTGGCACCTCGTCGGTCCCCTCCAGTCGAACAAGGCGCGACGGGCCGTCGAGCTGTTCGACGTGGTCCAGAGCGTCGACTCGCGGGCGATCGCAGACAGGCTGGATCGGATAGCGGCCGAGCTCCGGCCAGGAGATCCCCTGCCCGTGCTCCTCCAGGTGAACGTCGACGACGATCCGGCGAAGGCGGGCTTCGCGCCGTCCGAGCTCGCTGACACCGTCGGTGAGCTCCTCGATCTCCCGCATCTGCGGATCGACGGGCTGATGACCATCGGTCGGCTGGTCACCGATGCCGAGGAGGCGCGGCCGACGTTCGCCGCCTTGCGGGAGCTGTCGGCCCGGCTCAGAGCGGTGGACGTGCGTCTCGGCCCGGAGCTGTCGATGGGGATGACCGACGACTACGTCGTGGCCGTCGACGAGGGGGCGACGATCGTTCGGGTCGGTCGCGCCCTGTTCGGCGAGCGGCCTCCGGAATGACGCGGACGGCCGATCTCGAACCAGGCCCCCGGGCCGGTTCGCGGCTCTCGCCGAAGCGGCGGCGGGCGTCGATCCGCGCTCGCGGCGCGCGTCCGGGGGCTTGCTAGACTCGCGCGCGTGGAGCTGTTCCTGCGGACGTTCGTCGGGCTGATCCTCGTCCTGCTGTGGCTGCTCGTCCTCGGTCGTGTCGTCCTGAGCTGGGTCGATCCATCGGGTCGGAGCACCGTCTCTTCGTTCATCATCCAGACGACCGAGCCGATCCTCGCCCCCGTCCGGCGGATGCTCCCATCGAACGGGATGCTCGATCTGTCGACCCTCGTCGTCCTCATCGTCCTCAGCGTCCTCTGGCGCGCCGTGCTCTGAGCCCTGGACCAGAACGAAGTCCGTTTCGCCGTTCGCCTGACGCCACGTGCGGCGTCCGACTCGATCGACGGCGTCGTCGACGGCGTCCTTCGCGTCCGCGTCGCCGCACCCCCGGTCGAAGGTGCCGCGAACCAGGCGCTGCTCCGGCTGATCGCGCTCGAGCTCGGCGTTGCTCGCCGTGACGTCCGCCTCGTCGCCGGCGCTGCGGGGCGTCAGAAGCTGGTCGTCATCGACAACATCTCGCCCGAGTTCGTCACGTCGCGCTGGCCGGGGCTGCGCGTCTGACGGCGGTTCCGCGCCCGGGGAGTGGGGTGGAGCTGCGGTATCATCGGCCGGCGCCGAAGGGCGTGACGCCGGGCGATTAGCTCAGTCGGTCAGAGCGCGCGGTTCACATCCGCGAGGTCACTGGTTCGAGCCCAGTATCGCCCACCATTTCCACGCCCCGGCGTCGTCCTCGTGGCGCGGCGTCTACGGCGTCTCGACGCGGATCGTTCGCCTCCGTCAGGCTTCGGAACGATCCCTCGACGTCGTAACACCCGGTCCGGACGCGGCGTCTAACGCGGTGACGAAGGTTCGTCCGCGGCGGTCTCCTCCACGCCCGCGCGAGCGTCCTTCCGCGACGACGAAGCCCCCCGTCTCCCTGGGGGGCTTCGTCAGTTCGTCGGACCTACGCCCGCCCCTCGGTCGCGAGCCGTCGGAGCACCGCCGGCAGGATCCCGCCCTGCCGGTAGTAGTCGACCTCGATCGGCCCGTCCAGCCTGGCGATCGCACGGAACGTGCGCTCCGCGCCGTCGTCCGCACGCGCGACGACCGTGACGGTCTGCCGCGGGCTGAGCCCGCTCGCGATCCCCTGGATCGTGTACGACTCCCGACCCGTGAGCGCGAGGGAGTCGGCGTTCTCGCCCGGCATGAACTGGAGCGGCAGGATCCCCATCCCGACGAGGTTCGAGCGGTGGATCCGCTCGAAGCTTTCGG
>Ga0136846_1221854_pt1 | contig 10720 bp, 8 predicted proteins | sample HopSoiMetagenom2_FD_96841 | JGI IMG/M metagenome (GOLD analysis project Ga0136846, IMG submission 96841) | Grasslands soil microbial communities from Hopland, California, USA - 2 Assembly 2016 (version 4) | ecosystem: Environmental > Terrestrial > Soil > Grasslands | place: USA: Hopland... | reverse complement strand
GGCACCACCGGCTACTGCCGGGGCGGCCTGATGTCGCTGACCGCCGCCGGGACCTACCCCGACCGGATAGCGGCGGCCGCGTCCTACCACGGCGGCAACTTGGCGACCGACGCACCCGACAGCCCGCACCGTCTGGCCCCGCGCATGCGCGCCCGCGTCTACGTGGCCGGCGCGATCGAGGACGCGAGCTTCACCAACGAGATGAAGGCCAGGCTCGAGCGGGCCCTGACCGACGCCGGGTAGATCACCTGATCGAGACCTACCCCGCCAGGCACGGCTTCGTGCTCCGCGACACGTCCACCTACAACCCCGCCGCCGCCGAGCGCCACTGGGAAACCCTGCTGACTCTCCTGAAAAGACTCCACTAGTTTCGCGCCCCCGGCGCGGCGTCCTGTGTGCGGAGCCGGCCCGCGAGACCGAGCGAAGCGGCGAGAACCGCGAGTACGAGGCGCTGCATGGCCCTGGCTGGCTGCCGGAGAACTCGCTCGGCATATTGAGCACGTTCCCCTTCTCACACGGAGCGTCCCATGGGCCGGCTCCCGACTGCGCCGCTGGTGTGCCTCGCCGTGCTGTTCTCCATTTGTGGACGGCCCGCCCAAGCACTCCAGACCCCCACCGGCGACCACGCCGCGCATCACCGCTTCGTGCTGCCGAGCTTCACGTTCGAGGACGGCACCACCCTCCCGAACACCGTGGTGAGCTACGGGACGTATGGCCGGCCGAACGCCGGCCGGGACAACGTCATTCTGCTCCCGTCCAGCTACATGGCCGACCATCACGACAACGACTGGCTGATCGGGCCGGGCCAGGCGCTCGACACCACCCGCTGGTTCCTGGTCGCGACCGAGCTGTTCGGCAACGGGCATTCGTCCTCCCCCAGCAACACCCCCGAGCCGCACCATGGACCGCGGTTCCCCCGCGCCACCATTCGCGACAACGTCGAAGCCGTCCACCGGCTCCTGGTGGACGAGCTGCACGTGCGGCGCCTCGTTGCGGTGATCGGGTTTTCGATGGGAGCGGAGCAGGCGTTTCAGTGGGCGGTGAGCTATCCCGATTACGTGGATCGGATCGTGGCCCTGGCGGGGACGGCGCGCTGCTGGCCGCATGGCAAGGTGCGGCTCGACGCGGAGCTCGCGTCGATCCGGAGCGACACGGCCTTCCACGGCGGCGACTACACCTCGCCGCCACGGGACGGGATCCGACTGTTCAGCCTCGTGTGGGCCGGCTGGCTTACCTCACAGGAGTGGTGGCACCAGGAGCTGTGGAAGGGACCAGCGTGGCCGCCAGGTGACAGTTACGAGTCGGTCGTCGGCTACTTCGCCGACAGTCTGTTCGCCGGGCTCGACGCGAACGACCTGATCCTCCAGGCGGAGACCTGGCGGCAGCACGATGTGGGGGTGACCAAGGGATACGACGGAAGCCTGGCCCGCGCCCTCGGCGCCATCAGCGCGCGGGTGCTCTACATGCCGGTTGCGACCGACCTCTACTTCCCGGTGTCTGACGCCAAGGCGGAGGCGAGGCTCATCCGCCGGGCGGACCTGGTCCCGATTCCCTCGCTGTGGGGGCACGTGGCGGGCGGCGGCGGCGACGAGGGATCGCGGCCGTTCGTCAATCAGCGGATCGGGGCGTTCCTGCGGGAGCGCTGAAGGCGTCCGCGGCAGGAACCTCCAGCCCCATCGTCATGAACACGCTGTTCGAGTCCTCCCGGTAGTCCCCGAACGGCCCGCACTCCACGAACCCGTGCCGCGCGTACAGCGCTCGGGCCGGCAGGAAATACGGCCACGATCCGGTCTCCAGGCTGAGCCGACGCATCCCGCGCTCCCGCGCCTGGTGGACGATGTGCCGCACCAGCGCCGATCCCACGCCGCGCCCGCGCGCCGCCTCCGCCGTGTGCATGGACTTGATCTCGCCGTGTTCGGCGCTGAGCCGCTTGAGCGCGCCGACGCCGACCAGCTCCTCGCCTTCCCAGGCGGACCAGAAGCTCACGTCCGTCGCCCGGAGGCCGGAAAGGTCCAGCGCGTGCGCGCTTCCGAGCGCGGTCTCGGCCCGCGCCCGAACGACGTGCAGCTCGAGCATGGCCCCCACCCGGGCGTCGTCGAGACCGCCGTCCACGATCCGCAGCGCGGTCACGGCCGCCGGGTCTCGCCGAACCGCGCTATCCAGAGCCGGTCCGCCGGGAGCTTCGCCTCCTGCCAGGAGGCCGCGGTACGCCGAGGCGGCTCGTCCATGGGCTCGTCGGTGAGGCGGAAGGTGCCCCAATGGAGGCCGAGCATGAGCGGGCGAGCCGCCTCCGGACGCGGGCCGATCACGTCCCGGTAGACGCGTACCGCCTCGTCCGGATCCACGTGCACCCGCTCCATGAACCAGCGGGGGTCGTAGGCGCCGATCGGGATCATCACCAGATCGAACGGTCCAAGCCGAGCCCCGACGGCCCCGAACTCCGGGTGATACGCGGTGTCCCCGGCGAACCAGACCCGCCGGCCGGCGGCCTCCATGGCGAACCCGCACCAGAGCGTCCGGTTGCGGTCGCCCAGGCGCCGGGCGCTGAAGTGCCGGGACGGCGTCCCGGTCACCCGGACGCCGCGTACTTCGGCCTCCTGCCACCAGTCCAGCTCTGTGATCGCCCCCGCGCTCCCCACCCACCCGCGGATGTAGCGGCCGAGGCCGAGCGGCACCACCCAGCTCGCGGCCGGGTGCGCCTTCGCGAGGCGCCGGACCGCGGGGCGATCGAGATGGTCGTAGTGGCTGTGGGAGATCAGGATCAGGTCGAGCGGCGGCAGCTCCTCGAGCGCGAGCGCGGGCGCCATGAGGCGACGTGGTCCCATCCATTGCACCGGAAAGGCCCGCTCGCTGAACACCGGGTCGGTGATCAGATTGAGCCCGGCCAGCTGGATCAGCACTGTGGAATGGCCGATCCAGGTCGCGGTCAGCTCATCCGTCCCCGCTCGGGGACGGGAGATCTCCGGTGTCGCCACCGGGAAGCTCCCCCGCGGCGGCGAAGGCGGTGGCGGCATCCGCCGCCGGTCCCGGCTCCAGGCCAGGAGCGCCCGCCACCCGTGGGGCACGCTGTGGGGCCACGGGTTGTGGAACCTTCCGTCGGGGCCCCGCGGCGCCCCCCGTTGCTCAACCGTCGCGGTCATTCCTATTCTCCGGCTACGATGCTCCGGCTGCTCCGTCATCTGCTCGCGGTCGCGATTCTGCCCTTCAGTGTAACCGTGCTGATTCCGGTATGGCTGGCTCGGAGCAACGGGGTCGTGCTCGCCCGGGGGGCGGGTCTGCCGAAGACGCTGGCGCAGGCGGCCGGCCTCGCTCTGCTGGCAATCGGCCTGCTCCTGTTCGGGGCGAGCCTGCGAAGGTTCGACCGCGAGGGATCGGGAACGCTGGCGCCCAGGGACCCGCCGCGGCGCCTCGTCGTGCGCGGCCCCTACGCCTACGTCCGGAATCCGATGATCTCGGGGGTGGTATTCGTCCTGCTGGGAGAGGCGCTCCTCCTCCTGTCCCGGCCGCATCTGGAGTGGGCGCTGATCGTTCTGCTGATCAACGCGGTGTACATCCCGCTGGTGGAGGAGCCGCTCCTGCTGAATCGCTTCGGCGACGAGTACCGCGAGTACTGCCGCCACGTGCCCCGCCTAATGCCGCGAATCACTCCCTCGGGCTGACCCGGCCCAGCTCTCCGGTGATTTCCAGGAACACCGGAACCAGCAGCAGCGTCACCAGCGTGGACACCAGGAGCCCGCCGATCACCGCCAGCGCCAGCGGCCGCTGCAGCTCCGCTCCGGCGCCGAGCCCGAGTGCGAGAGGCACCAGCCCCGCGAGTGTGCAGAGAGTAGTCATGAGGATGGGCCGAAGTCGCGTCCTCCCCGCCTGCGCCAGCGCCTCCTCCGGCGTAGCCCCGGCCGCCGCCGCGGTGTGCGCTGCATCGAGCAGCAGGATACCGTTCTTCACGATGAGCCCCACCAGCAGGATCACCCCCATGAAGCTCGAGACGTTGAACGGGACGCCGGTGGCCGCGAGGGCCGCGACCGCACCGGTGAGGCCGAGCGGGATCGCCAGGATGATCGCAAGCGGACCCCTCAGGCTCCCGAACTGGGATACCAGGACCAGTAGCACCGCGCCCAGCGCGAGACCCAACACGCCGAGCAGCTCCTTGAAAGCCGCCCGCTGGCTCGCGTATTGGCCGCCGATCTCCAGCGTCACGCCTGCCGGCAGCGTCACTCGCCGGACCCTCGCCCGGACGTCGCCCATGACGCTTCCCAGGCTCCGTCCGCTTGTGCGGCCGGTGACCGCGACGTACGGTCTGAGGTTTTCCCGCCGGAGCTCGCTCGTGCTCCCGGTGTCCCGCACCGCACCCAGCTCACCGAGCGGTAGCCAGCCGCTGGGGCCCACGATCGGTATTCGGTTGAGCACCTCCGGATCGTAGCGCGCGCTGTCGGGCAGCCGCACCCGGATCGGCACCAGCCGGTCGGGCTCCCGCGCCGAGCCCGCCTCGGCGCCGAACACCCCGGCGCGGGCCTGGGCGCCGACCTCTGCGGTGCTGAGCCCGAGCCGCGCCACCCGCGCCGGATCGAGCTCGACCCGGAGCTCGGGGTTGTCGCCCTGGACGCCGGTGAAGAGGTCCACCAGCCCGGGCACCGTCTCGACCGCGCGCGCCACCGCCTCCGCGGCCTGCTCGCGGGCACGCTCGTTCCGGCTGAAGAGCTTGAGCTCGACCGGCTCCGGCGCTCCCGCCAGGTCGCCGATCACGTCCTGCATCAGCTGCACGAACTCCACCTCGACAGCCGGTGCCCGGGCCTCGGTCTCCTTCCGCACCCGGTCGATCACCTGGTAGACCGACGCGTCTCGTTTCCCCGCCGGCTTGAGCAGGACGGTGAAGTCGCCGGTGTTGGGTGCCGTGGCCGCGAAGCCCAGCTCGCTCCCGGTGCGCCGGGTGAACGCCTGCACGTCGGGATCGGCCCGGAGGATCTGCTCCAGGACCCGCACCTCGCGGTCGGTCTCCGCCAGTGCCCCGCCCGCGGGGGCGCGGTAGTCGAGGATGAAGCCGCCCTCGTCCATCTCCGGCAGGAAGCCCGTCCCCATGATCCGGCTCAAGCCCAGGGCTACCAGCAGCAGCGCCGCCGCGATCCCCACTGCCACCTTCCGCCGCGCCAGCATCCAGCCGATCGCCCGGCCGTAGCGTCGCTCCAGCGCCTCCAGCGGGAGGCGTGGGATCCGGAGCCGGCGTCGTCTGGCATCCTTCTCCAGCTGCCGGCCCCGTCGGAGCGCCCACCCCGCCACCAGCGACGGGATCACCGTCATCGCCAGCACCAGCGACAACAGCACCGCCACCGCGAGCGCGATCGCGAACGAACGGAAGAACTCGCCCACCACTCCGGACAGGAGCCCGAGGGGCAGGAAGACCACGACGGTGGTGAGCGTCGAGGCCGCTACCGGTCCCACGATCTCGTCGGTCGCTTGACGCACCACCTCACGGGGCGGCTCGTCGGGGTGGAGGGCCAGCCGCCGCTCGATGTTCTCCACCACCACCACCGCATCGTCGATGATGATGCCGATCGCCACCGCCAGCCCGCCGAGGCTCATCAGGTTGAGCGAGTCGCCGGCCAGTGCGATGCCGAGGAAGGTGATCGCCACCGTGAGCGGCAGGCTGAGTCCGGCCGCCGCCGTGGTGCGCAGCTCGCCCAGGAACAGCAGCAGCACCGCCACCGCCAGGGCTCCGCCAAGGAGCATCGCGTCCCGCACGCTGCGGAGCGATTCCCGCACCAGCGCCGCCTGGTCGTACACGGGCTCCAGCCGCACCCCCGTCGGTAGCTGCGGCCGGATCGAGTCTAGCGCGGCGCGCACCGCGGCTTGGAGGTCGAGCGTGTTTCCGTTGGGCTGGCGGGAGACGTTGACCAGGGCTGCCGGGCGCCCGTTGCCGCTCACGATCTGGAAGAGATCCTCGGCCCCGTATTCGACCGTGCCCAGGTCGCCCACCCGAACCTGGCGGTCGCCCGCGGTCTTCACTACCACCCGACCCACTGCCTCAGGCGCGTTGGTGAGGCCGGAGACCACGATGGCGTACTGCCGGTATCCCCGGTCCACCCGGCCTGCTGCCTCAGCCTGATCACCGGCACCGATCGCGTCGGCCACCTGTGACACGCTCACCCCTTCGGCCACCAGCCGCTGTGGGTCCAGCTGCACGCTGATCTCCCGCACCCGTCCGCCCTGCACCTCCACCGATCCCACGTCCCGCACCCCGGCCAGTTTCGGCGCAACGGTGAACTGGGCCAGGTCGTAGAGGACTAGCGGATCGGCGCCGGTCAGCTCGTACTGCAGCATGGGGAAGACCGACGGGGTGAGCCGCTCGGCGCTGAGCTCGAGCCCCCCAGGTAGTCCTGATCGTGCTGCCGCAAGCCGCCCCTGCACCTGGCTCAGCGCGAACTCCATGTCGGCGTCGGGCCGGAAGTCCAGGCTCAGCTCCGTGGCTCCGCGAACGGTGCGGGCGCGGATCCGCTGGAGGCCGAGTACGCCGCTCACCGCCTGCTCCAGTGGGCGGGTGACGGCGACGGTCATCTCGTCGGCTTCGAAGGTGCCGGCCTTCGCCAGGACCACGATCCGCGGGTAGGTGACTTCGGGGTAGATGCCGGCCGGGAGGGTGAGCAGCGCCCAGACGCCGCCGACGGTCAGAAGAGCCGCGGCCAGGTGGACCGCGGCGCCATGGCGGAGGACAGCACCGGCGATCCTCACCGCGGGGCGCCGGCGGACGGGACCACGTGCATCCCGTCCTCCAGTCCGAACGCGCCTGTGGTCGCGACCCTTTCGCCGGGGCGCAGATCGCCCTCCACCTGGGTCCGGCCGTCCGCCCGGACGCCGAGTCGCACTGTTCGCTGGTGTGCGGTGCTGTCGGCGCTGATCACGAACACCGCGCTGCTGTCGCCCGCCAGGGTAACCGCCGAGTCGGGCACCACCAGCGCATCGCGGACCACGCCCAGCCGGACCCGGGCGGTGGCGCTGGCACCCGGGTAGAGGCGCCCTTCCGGATTCGGCACCCGGATCACCGCCTGGCCGGCGTTGGTCACCGGGTCCACCCCCGGCGCGAGCGCCGCGACCCACCCCGACACCGGCGCCGAGTCGCCGTCCTCACCCACTTGGGCAGCGAGCCCGACCCGGAGTCGCGCGAGCGGGCGCGACGGGACCGGCACAATCAGGTCGAGGGTGTCGGGCGCCACCACCTGCACTAGGAGCCGGCCGGGCTCCACCCGCTCTCCGGGCCGCACCCCCACGCTCTGGACCCGCCCGCTGATGGGACTCGTGAGCCGGGCGCGTGCGAAGAGCCGCCGCGCGGCCTCGGCTGTGGCCGTGGCCTGTCGAGCTGCCGCCTCAGCCTCTTCTGCCTGGCGCGCCGAGGTCACCCCGTCCGCCAGGAGCTGCCGCTGGCGCGCTGCCTCGCGCTCGGCTTGGTCGGCCGCGGCCGCCTTGGATTCGGCCTCCGAGCTGAGCTCCGGCGCGTCTAGGGTGAGGAGCGGCGCGCCGCGCCGGACCGGATCGCCCACCTGGACCCGAAGCTCGCGCACCACCCCCGCCGCCGGCGCGGTGAGGTCCACCGCCCCCCCTGGGCGAGCAGACAGCCGGCCGGTTAGCGCGACGGTCTCCACCAGCGAGTCACGCTCAACTATCGAGATGCCGACCGGTACCCGGGTCTTCACCTGGCCCGCGGCGGCGTCCTGCTCCGAGCCGCCGCCGCAACCGGCGAGTGCCCCAAGGGCGAATACCAGCAACCGACGGCTCACTCGTCCCGCCCGCTCAGTGCCAGCCACTCGGCCAGCGCCTCCTGGAAGGCGAGCTGGTCCTGAACCGCGGCGAGCGAGGCCTCCCGCTCGCTCCGTAGGGCATCGATCGCCGGCAGGATGTCGGTCTCGCCGGCTTGGTACGCCCGCAGCGCGCGAACGCGGAGCGCGGCCGCGCCGGGGAGAAGAGTGTCGCGGGCGAAGCGGGCTCGCGCCGCGGTTTCCTCGATCGCGATGCGGGCCACTTCGACCGCACGCTCCGCGTCTAGCCTGGACTCTCGTGCGAGGGCTGCGGTCTCCGCCGCGCGTGCCTGCGCCCCCGCCACCGACCCGCCGCCTCTCGACCAGAGCGGCAGGGGGACCGCCAACCCCAGCACGGACAACGTACCGGGGTTCGTCGGATCTCCCCACTCGGCGCCGGCCGTGATCGAGGGGAGCGGCACCCATGCCTTGGACGCGCTCCGCACCAGGGCCTCCGCGGAGGCCGAATCGGCCTCGGCGCTCCGGACGGTGGGGAGAGTGTGCGGGTCCACCGTCAGGTCGGGCAGCCGGTCCAGTCCTGCGTCGAGCGCGCCGGTGGTGAGCGGCGGCACCCCCTCCCACGCCAGTGCGCGGCCTAGATCGGCCTCGGCGAGACGCGCGTCCTCCCGAGCGGTGGAGGAGGCCTGTCGCGCGCGCGCTGCTTCCTGAGCCGCTTGCTCCCGCTCGAGCGCCGAGATCTCCCCCGCCTGAAACCGTGCCCCGGTCACTCCGGCCACCGAATCGGCCAGCCGGGCTTGGGCCTCCACCAGCTCGCGGGAGACGGTCGCCGCCCGCGCCCTGTAGAAGCCCACTCGCACGTCACGCAGAAGTCGCGCGGTCGCGACGGAGGAGTCGGCCTCGGCTCGGCGGAGGCCGGCGCGTGCCGCCTCGCGCTCGGCCCCGCGGCGGAGCAGCCAATCCAGTGGCTGCTCCACAGTCAGGTGCTCGCGGGGGAGGTCCTCGGTGTGGCTGTAGGAGACGACTGGATTGGGGATGACGCCCGCGGTGTGGAGCGCCGCCCGAGCCCCGGCTACCTGCGCCGCGGCCGCCGCGAGTTGAGGGCGGCGCTCCCGTGCCCGCGCCAGCGCCTCCGAGATCGTCAGCGAGTCGCCCGGGACCTGCAGGGCGAGCAGCAGGCTGAGGGCGATCAGACCTTAGCCGCCGTCATCTGCTCCCGCATCTTCGCCATCTCTTCACGGTTGGGGCCGTAGATCGGCGGCGGGGTGCCGCCGGCGAGTCGTACCATGAGCGAGAGCTGGCCGCGGTGGTGGGTCAGGTGCGCCAGCATGGCGCCCCAGAGAACGTCCCGGATGGTGAAGCGCCGGTCCGCGAAGGGGATCTCGCGATCGAGATCGGCTTCGTTGAGTTTGGCCAGGCGCGCCACCGCATCCTGGTGCACTTGCCGGAAGCCCGGAGCGAGCTGCTTCACCTCCGTGGGTCGCTTCATGTTGGGCGGCGTCTCCTGGAAGGTGACCGCTCCCTTGCTCACGCCGTCAGTGGTATAGCCCTCGATCTCGGCCAGGTGCCAGGCCAGCTCGCCCAGGGAGCGGCCCTGTGGGTCGGGGCGGAAGTCGTACCGGTCGGCGGGAATGGCTTCGAGCAGCTTGGCGGTCCAGTCGGTCTCCATCTCCCAGACTTTGCGAAAGCGGTCCAGCTCATTCGTGGGCATGGCGTCCTCCGGCTGACGTGGGGGTATGGTGGCGTTCTAGTCTGGCATGCGATGCCGGAGCACGCAACGTGGTCGCAACCGGGTGACCTGGCTCACTGCCCGGGTCTGGAAATCACCGCTACGTGGCGTCCCGAACGTGGCGCTTCGGCGCGCACTGGTGAAGAGTGATGGTGCAGGCGCCCACCGACTGCTCCGCTCCGTCCCCCCGCTCCTGGTTCGTCCGCCGTACGCCTCCGACATCGCCGCACGCACGACGCCGCGTGGCGCTGGCCCGCACCAGAAGGGAACGAGCAATGACAGCTACGATGCAACGACGCAGCACCGACCAAATGTCCGGCGAGCAATGGAGGAATGGGGAACGGAAGGCCGCCGATCCGATGGCGAAGGCGCTGGGTCTCTTCAGCCTGGGGCTCGGGCTGGCCCAGCTCGCCGCCCCGAGACGGGTGATGAACGCCATCGGGGTCGAGGACACGGACCGCAACCGGGACACCATGCTGGCGCTTGGACTCCGCGAGTTCACCAGCGGCCTCGGCATCCTTGGGCCGGGCAACACCGCCGGCTGGCTGCAGGCCCGGGTCGGTGGCGACATCATGGACCTCGCGCTCATCGCCGGCGCGTTCCGGTCGGACGACCGGGACCGCCGGCGGCTCAACATGGCCCTGGCCGCCGTTGCCGGAGCACTGGTCCTCGACGTCGTGGCGGCCCGCAGGGCCCGGGAGCGAAACGATGAGGACGGCGACGGCCGCGATTCCGGCCGGGAGTTCTACGGTAATGCCGACACCGCCGTGACCGAAGGCGGGCCGGGCCACGTGGCCCGGAGCGTCACCATTCGCCAGCCGGTCGAGACGGTGTACGGGTTCTGGCGCAACTTCGAGAACCTGCCCCGCTTCATGGCGCATCTGGAATCGGTCCGGGTCACCGGCGAGCGCCAGTCTCACTGGGCGGCCAAGGGGCCGGCCGGCAGCACCGTGGAGTGGGACGCGGAGACGATCGAGGACCGGCCGCACGAGCTCATCGCCTGGCGCTCGCTCCCCGGCGCGTCGGTGCCCAACTCGGGCCAGGTCCGGTTCGAGCCGGCCACGGGGGATCGGGGGACCGAGGTCCACGTCGAGCTGCGCTACGACCCGCCGGCCGGCAAGCTCGGCGCGATGGTCGCCAAGGTGTTCGGTGAGGAGCCCGGCCAGCAGGTGGCCGGCGATCTTCGCCGGCTCAAGCAGGTGCTGGAGACGGGCGAGGTGGTGCACTCCGACTCCTCGATCCACCGCGG
>Ga0136846_1234814_pt1 | contig 10722 bp, 10 predicted proteins | sample HopSoiMetagenom2_FD_96841 | JGI IMG/M metagenome (GOLD analysis project Ga0136846, IMG submission 96841) | Grasslands soil microbial communities from Hopland, California, USA - 2 Assembly 2016 (version 4) | ecosystem: Environmental > Terrestrial > Soil > Grasslands | place: USA: Hopland... | reverse complement strand
GAGTTCGACGTTTCTTCAGGCACCGAGAACACGTTCCAGCTTACGATGAAGCAGCAGGCTGCCAATGACATCAAGAGCCGAGCCGTAACCCAGGCAATTGAAACCATCCGTAACCGCATTGACCAGCTGGGCGTGAGCGAACCCATCATCCAGGAGCATGGCCTGGGGCAGTACCAGATCCTGGTGCAATTGCCCGGGGTGGATGATCCGGCGCGCGTAAAAGAGATCATGCAGTCCACCGCAATGCTTGAGATCAAGCAGGTGCTGGGAGGCCCATACCCGAGTGAGGCGGATGCGGTGCAGCAGAACAATGGGCTTCTGCCGCCTGATTCTATGCTGCTGCGCGGAAGCAGCATCGGAAGCCGCGGCAACGAACAGGGCGATCAGTACTACCTTGTGACCAGGAGTTCCGCGGTTTCTGGCGGGGACTTGCGGTCAGGCGGGGCCAGCGTGGGGCGCGATTCGACCAGCGGCGCTCCAGACGTGCAGTTTACGTTGACCAATGAAGGCGGACGCAAGTTTGGCGCGTTTACCCTGGCGCACGTAAATGACCGGCTCGCGGTGGTGCTCGACAATCGTATTCGCGAAGTCGCCAACATTCAGGAACAGATTCACGATCAGGGCCGAATCAGCGGCGGCGGGATGACCGAGCAGGCGGCCAAAGATCTGGCGCTGACTTTGAATTCCGGCGCGCTGCCGGCCAGCATCAAGTATCTGGAAGAGCGTACGGTTGGGCCATCGCTGGGATCGGATTCGATTCGCGCGGGTGTGCAGGCCGCCGTCGTCGGTATGCTGGCGGTTCTGATTTTCATGCTGATTTACTACCGTGGCGCGGGCGTGAATGCCGATGTCGCCCTCATCCTTAACCTGATCATTCTTCTGGGCTTTCTGGGCTTCAGCGGCGCCACCCTGACACTGCCCGGGATCGCCGGTGTCATCCTGACGGTTGGTATGGGCGTCGATTCGAACGTACTGATTTTCGAGCGCATTCGCGAAGAGTTGCGTAACGGAAAAACCCCCGCTTCCGCAGTCGAGCAGGGATTCAGCCATGCCTGGATCACGATCGTTGACACGCACGTGACCACCATTGTTTCGGCGTTTATTTTGTTCATCTTCGGTACCGGACCGGTGCGCGGATTCGCAGTCACGCTGACCTTCGGTTTGCTGGCGAACCTGTTTACCGCGGTGTTCGTTTCGCGAATGATTTTCGACTGGCTGTTGAGCCGCAAGCAGCGCGGCGAAGCGCTCAGCATTTAGGTTGGGAGCGGAATTCTCTGATTCATAGAAAGGGCCCTGGTACGCCGTGGAATTTTTTCGCAATCCAAACATAGACTTTCTCGGGAAGAAGTGGTATTTTCTCGCCTTCTCTTTGGTGTTCAGCGTGGCGGGAATTTTATCCATGCTGTTCTGGCATGGAATCCCGCTCGGGGTTGACTTCCGCGGCGGCACGCTGGTTTATGTGAAGTTTTCGCATGCTCCGAATGACAATGTCATTCGCGCGGCCCTGCAAAGAGCCGGGTTGCAGAGAGCGCGGATTCAGCGGTACGGGCCGGTGTCTAATAATGAAGTCCTGATTGATCTGGATGTTCGGGAAACCAGCGAAAAGGCGCTGGACGAGGGCAAGACTCAGATCATCAATGCGCTGGAGACCAATGCTCCAGCAGGCAAGCAGGATTTAAACAACGCGAGCTCTTTGACATTGCAGAACTATTTGCTCGAGAAAGATCCGCTGCACGTCTCAACTGACGCGAACCAGCGATATGCTGCGGTTGCGCAAGCGATCGTGAACCATCGCGACAAGGCTAAAAGCGGCGTGCTTAGTTCGCTGGATGAGCTGACAGGCGCGGTTGACCCGGCAGTCGTATCGACATTATCGGATGGTTTTTTCGTCTCCGACTTTGGGGTGCGAAACGTAGAGATTGTCGGCCCGCAGGTGGGCCAGCAGCTGCGGAAGCAGGCACTTCTGGCCACCATTTATTCACTGGCGGGCATGCTGATTTATCTGGGTTTCCGCTTCGAATGGATCTACGGCGTGGCAGCGGTGGTAACCGTCTTTCACGACACGCTGATCACGTTGGGCGCATTCTCGTTGATGAATAAAGAGATTTCGCTCACCGTGATTGCGGCCATCCTGACCCTGATCGGGTACTCGAACAACGACACCATCGTCGTGTTCGACCGGATCCGCGAGAACCTGAAACTGATGCGGCGCGAGAAACTGGCAGACATCGTCAATCGCAGCATCAACCAGACTTTGAGCCGGACCATCTTGACAGCGGGTTTAACCTTTCTAACGGTCCTGGCGCTGTATCTTTTCGGGGGCGAAGTGTTGCATGGTTTTTCGTTCGCCCTGGTGGTGGGAATCCTGATCGGGACATACTCCTCGATCGCGATCGCCGCCCCCATTCTGGTGGCTTATCAGGACTGGCGTGGTACCCGGGGAAAGCAGCCTTTGATAGTTTCCGGCCCGAAAGCTAAGGCGTCGCCGGGAAAAACCAAGGTTGCGAGTAATCAGTAGACCGAGTTACTGCATCCAACCGTCCTTGTTTCGCTGTATGTGCATAGGATCAGGAGATTATCGGGAGCAAAACGGATTCGGGCGGTGTCTAAATGTACGTAGGGTCCTTGCAGGAGAAACCCCATGTTTGAAGACAGCCTTATTGAATCGGGTGGGAAACTAAAAACCAAGCGGGGCGCGACCACGGTGATTTCGTTCGTGTTCCAGATCGCACTGATCGGTGTTCTGGTCCTCATCCCCTTGTTGTTCACCGAAGCGTTGCCCAAAACGCAGTTAATGACGTTCCTGGTTGCGCCTCCGCCCCCGCCTCCGCCACCTCCACCGCCCGCCGCAGCGCCGGTTAAGGTAGTGAAGCAGATTCAGACCGACATCATTAACGGCCAGCTCCGCACGCCTACCAAGATTCCAGAGAAAGTGCAGATGATCAAGGAAGAGGAAGCGCCTCCGCCGATGGCGGCCACGGGCGGCGTGGTGGGCGGGGTCCCGGGCGGCATTCCCGGAGGTCAGATGGGTGGCGTGATCGGGGGCATCATCAGTTCAACGCCGGTGGCCGTTCCAAAAGTTGCGACCCCACAGCGCGTAAGGGTTTCTCAGGGTGTAACCCAGGGACTGCTTACGCGCAGAGTAAATCCGACCTATCCGCCGCTGGCGCGGCAGGCTCGCATTCAGGGATCGGTGGTTCTTCAGGCTGAAATCAGCAAGGCGGGCGACATCCAGAACCTGCGGTTGGTCAGTGGACACCCTATGCTGGCGCCGGCAGCCATCGAAGCCGTGAAGCAGTGGAAGTACCGGCCGTACATTTTGAATGGCGAGCCGGTGGAAGTGGAAACCCAGATAACCGTGAACTTCACTCTTTCTGGCGGTTAGAGTTCAGGGGTAACAAGGTTCAGTATCAGCTGATGCATATCTAAAAAAGAAAAAGTTTGAGGAGGGAACGCAACTCATGCTCGCACCGAACTTAGCACACTTAGCAGTAACTCACGTTTCAATGGCCGCAACCTGGATTCTGCAGGAGGGCGGAAGCGTGGGCTGGGACCCGATCTCACTGTGGCGCCAGATGGGAATTCTGGCCAAGATCGTCGTCGTCATTCTTTTCATCATGTCGGGCTGGTCAATCGGTGTGATGATTGACCGCGCAATGGCTTTCAGCGCGGCTCGGAAACAGTCGCGTCAGTTTGCCCCGGCAGTAGCCGGCGCGCTGCGCGAAGGCAAGATCGATGAGGCCATCAAAGTTGCCGAGCGCAACAAGAAGAGCCACCTGGCCAAGGTAGTGACCGCCGGCCTGATGGAATTCCGCGCTCACCAGCAGAGCGCAGATATTCCGGGCGAGACTATTGAAGCCTCGAAGCGCGCCCTGGAACGCACCGAAGCCATTGTTCACGCTGAACTGAAGCGCGGACTGGGCGGATTGGCCACCATCGGCTCAACCGCGCCCTTTGTGGGATTGTTCGGGACTGTGGTGGGTATTTTGAACGCTTTCCGAGAGATCGCTACCCAGAAGCAGACTGGTCTGGGTGCAGTTGCCGGCGGTATTTCAGAAGCCCTTGTGACCACCGCTATCGGACTGTTCGTCGCCATTCCGGCCGTTATGATGTTCAACTATCTGACCGGCCGCGTGGAAGCGTTCGACGTGGAGATGGATAACTCCTCGAGCGAACTGATCGATTATTTCCTGAAGCAGCGCGGACGCCGCTAGGCAGCAGTTGCTGAGTTGCGAGTCCGGGCGCCGGATGGCGTCCGGACAACCTCCCTGCAGCGGCAAGCAAAGGCAAACATATGGCATTAGCGAAAAGAAACGAAGGCGCAAACGTCAACTCCAACATCAATGTCACACCCATGGTGGACGTGATGCTGGTGCTGCTGATCATCTTTATGGTGATCACTCCGATGTTGCAGAAGGGCGTCAGTGTCGATCTGGCCAAGGTCAACAACCCGCAGCCAATGAACGATGCCGACAAGGAAGACGCACTGCTGGTGGCGGTGATGCGAGACGGCAAGGTGTATTTCGGAAACGAAGGCCAGATCCAGCCGGACCAGCTTACCGGCAAGATCAAAGACCGGATTGCGAACCGCCAGAACAAGACGGTTTATGTAAAGGCGGATGCGCGCGCCAAATTCGGCGCGGTGGTCGCAGTGGTGGACAACGTCCGGTCCGCAGGCGTAGATCAGTTGGGCTTGTTGACCGAACAGAAGAAAACACCGGGACAAAATCCACCACCGGCAGGTGGCGCGCCGGCAGGAACCGGGCAGTAGTAGCCTCGACAGGCACAGGAGACTCTTATGGGAATGGCAGTTGGCCCCGGCGGGGGCCAGAACGCTGACATCAATGTGACGCCGCTGATCGACGTATTGCTGGTTCTACTGATCATCTTTATGGTGATTACACCTCTTACGCCGAAAGGACTTGATGCGCTGGTGCCGCAGCCACCGCCGCCCAATGCCCCGAAAAATAATACCCCTGACCGGACGGTTGTGGTTCAGCTGATTGACCGGGGGGCAGGCCAGGAGCCAGGAGTGAAGATCAACTCGGAAGACACCACCTGGGAGAACCTGCAGGGCCGGCTGACTGACATTTTTAAGACACGGGCAGAAAAAGTCATGTTTGTGAAAGGTGACGATAACGTTCCATTCGCCGACGTAGCTAATGTGATTGACATTGCCCACGCTGCCGGAGTAGATAAAGTGGGCCTGATTACAGCCAAGATTGAGGCCGGCGGCTAAAGTTCTTCGACACGTTGTCTGCCGGAAGCGGGGCTGTGATGCCCCGCTTCTACGCATTCAGCGTAACCCGACCTTGTTAAAAGGGAGATTCGCAAGCAGATGAAAACGAGCGCAAGAATTCTGGCCGTGCTGGCGACCGCACTCACTCTGCTGGCCACGACCGGCTGCAACAAACTGCAGGCACGCGACCAGTTGAACAAGGGAGTGCAGTCGTACAAGAGCAACCGCTACGAAGAGGCGATTGATCATTTTCAAAAAGCCGTGTCTCTTGATCCGAACCTGATCGTCGCCCATATGTACCTGGCTACTGCTTTTGCCCAGCAGTACATTCCTGGGGTAGACGCTGAAGACAACAATCGCTTCGCCCAGCAGGCCATCGAGCAGTACAAGCGCGTGATCGATTCGAACACCGGTAAAGACCAGCAGATCAACAGCACCAAAGGCATTGCCTATCTTTATCTGCAGATGAAAAAGTTCGATGACGCCAAGAATTATTACCGCAAAGCTGCGGAGATGGATCCCAACGACCCCGAGGTTTACTACTCGATAGGCGTCATCGACTGGACACAGTCGTATCAGCCGCGCATGGAAGAAAGAGCCAAGTTGGGCTTGAAACCGGAAGAACCGCTTAAAGACAAAAAGGTCTGCGCCAGTTTGAAGGAGAAGAGCGGAAGCGTGATTCCAGATGGCATCGAGACGCTCAACAAAGCGCTTCAGTTGCGGCCCGATTATGACGATGCAATGGCCTATATGAACCTGATGTATCGCGAGAAAGCCGATCTGGAGTGCGACGATCCGGCAGCGCGTGCGGCCGATCTGAAGACCGCCGATCAATGGGTGGATAAAACTCTGGAGGTCAAGAAGGCGAAGGCGGCCAAACAGCCTGGAGCCACCGGGATCACGATGGACCAGCCAAAGTAAGCGTCAGGATTTTTCGTTGAACCCCTTCCGAGATGGAAGGGGTTTTGTTTGTGCGCGTGAATGGGACGGCGAAAATGTTCAAGAAAGTTTTGATTGCCAACCGGGGCGAGATTGCCGTGAGAGTGATACGTGCCTGCCGAGATCTGGGCATCTCTCCCGTGGCGGTGTATTCCGAGGTAGACCGCACCGCGTTACACGTGCTTATGGCCGATCAGGCTTATTGCATCGGCCCAGCGGCCGCCACTGAATCGTACTTGAACATGGAGAAAGTGCTGGATGCTGCCAGAAAAAGCGGCGCTGAGGCGATCCATCCGGGCTACGGCTTCCTCTCAGAAAACGCGCAGTTCGCTGGCGCTTGCGCAGATGCAGGCATAAAGTTTATCGGCCCGTCAGCGGCTGCCATGCAGAAAATGGGCTTCAAGACCACGGCGCGCGAGCAGATGCAGCGAGCGGCTGTCCCCATCGTACCCGGCACGTTGCGAGGAATCACTCCCGAACAGGCGGCCAGCGAGGCGGCGCGGATCGGTTATCCGGTCATGCTGAAGGCCGCAGCCGGCGGCGGAGGCAAGGGCATGCGCCTGGTGGAGCGCGAACAAGACCTTCAGTCAGCCTTGGCCACCGCCTCCAGCGAAGCAAAGCGTGCTTTTGGAAACGGTGAAGTCTACCTGGAAAAGGCGATCATAAATCCTCGCCATATTGAAATTCAGGTGCTGGCGGATGAGCATGGGAATGTGGTCTCGCTGGGTGAACGAGACTGTTCCATTCAGCGCCGTCATCAAAAGGTAGTGGAGGAATCGCCCTCACCAGTGGTAAACGACGACATGCGCCGCCGCATGGGAGAGGCCGCTGTGCGCGTGGCCAAGGCCGCGGAATATACCAATGCTGGAACCATCGAGTTCCTGGTAGACGAACAACGAAATTTCTACTTTCTCGAAATGAATACCCGCCTGCAGGTGGAGCACCCGGTCACGGAGGCGGTCACCGGTCTGGATCTGGTACAGCTGCAGTTGCAGATCGCGGCAGGAGATAGACTGCCATTTCGCCAGGAAGACATCGCGCTTGGTGGACACGCCATAGAGTGCCGCATCTATGCGGAAGATACAGAGAATAATTTCCTTCCGAGCCCAGGAAAGATTTCTAATCTGAGCGTCCCGGAAGGTCCCGGAATACGCCACGACAGTGGTATGTACCAGGGCTGGACTGTCCCGTTGGACTACGATCCCCTGCTTGCAAAGCTGATCGTTTTCGGAGGCGACCGTAAGCAATCGATTGATCGCCTGAGACGCGCTCTTGACGAATACTACGTGGGCGGTATCAAAACCAACTTGCCGCTCTTTCGCAGGATCGTGCAAGACAAAAACTTTGTGGCCGGCGACGTCGACACAGGGTATCTCGGACGGATGTTGGCAGAGCACGGCTTGAGATCCAGCACCGACAATCACCAGGTTGCTATGTTGGCAGCCGCTCTGTTTCAATTGCAAACCGAGCAGAGTCACAAGGAAGTCGTTGGTCCTGGCGATTATGGTAAGGGGCGCTGGAAGCGCGCCTCCCGCACCGAAGCACTCAATTAAGTCGACAATGATCTACGACATTCAGGTCGATGGCCGGTTACACCGGGTCAAGCTTGACCGCTCTGAGAACGGCTACCAATGCGAGCTGGACGGCCAGACCTTCGAAATCGATGCCGCGTTTATCGGCCGCGATTTTTTGTCAGTAAGGATGGGCGGGAAGAGTTACCGGGTCAGGCGAGAACAGCTGGCAGGCGCGAATTTTGTGTGGGTTGGCACAGAGCGCTTCGCGGTGGATGTCAGCGATCCTCGGTCGCTTCGCGGAAAAAGATCGCTGCGAGGACCTTCTGACGGGCCGATCTCGCTGGTCGCGCCTATGCCTGGCAAGATCGTACGCGTGCTGGTGAGTGAAAATACCAGCATCGAAGCAGGCCAGGGCATCGTCGTGGTTGAGGCCATGAAGATGCAGAATGAAGTGAAGTCTCCTAAGAGTGGGCGTGTCCGCAAGATGGCGGCCAAAGAAGGCGCATCGGTCAATGCCGGCGATGTGCTGGCAACTGTCGAATAAACTCCACTATTTGGAAGTGCCGGTGGTCTCCAGGATCTTCTGGGCGAGATAATTCGTGACCTTGGCCTGATCACGCAAAACCTCATAGTAGGCCGCCTTTAAGAGCTGCTCGCGGCGGTCCTGCATTTGGGCCCGAATGGCCTGTTTCACGCGCGGATCGGCGAGGTCACGCTGGCCGGCCGGCTCCTTAGCCACAAGTTTAACGATCTGAAATCCGAACAGCTGCTTGGTGGCCGGATTGCCAACCGGAATAATCGCGCTGTACTGGCCAGGTTTCAGCTTCATAATTCCGCTACCAGTCTCGGTATGCAGCGAAGACTCGGGCTGGAATCCCAGATCGCCGCCGTTGGCAGCGGTATCTGTATCTTCTGAATAGTTCATGGCCAGCGTGCCGAAATCGTCCCCGCTGTCCAGACGGTTGAGCAGCATCTGAATTTTCTTGCGCGCATCCGCCTCATTGCGGGCCTTGTCGTTCTTCAGGTTGTGGACCTGGGGATTGGGCGTGGTTGTCACCAGGATGCGTGCCAGGTGATATTGCGGCTCGATCAGATTGAACTCGGCACGGTGTGCATTGTAGTAGTCCGTAATGTCCTGATCGGTGACGTTGATCTTCGAGGAAACTTCTTTGTTCATCACCTTGTCAACGGTAAGTGAGCGGCGAAGATCACGCTTGAAGTCGTCCAGCGTCAGCTTCTTCTCTTTGAGCCGGGCGTCGAATTCTTCCTTCGTATAAGGGGACTTGATTTCATTCAGCTTGGCTTCCACTTCTTCATCGGTGGCCAGCAAGCCGAGCTTTTCGGCCCTGCGCATCAGGATTTCGTTGTCGATCAGCTCGCGCAGAATACTTAGGCGCAAGCTGGTGGATTGCTCTCCGACTGGCTGTTGTGAGGACCCCGCAGTCTGGTTCTGATAGTACTTCTCCACATCGGCGGTGTAGATCTTCCGTCCGTCAACAGAAGCGGCTACATCGTCACCCTGTTGCCGCGAACCACAGCCGGTAATGGCTATAAACGAGAAGACCAGGACTGGTACGAAGATCAGCTTGCATTCAAGGTCAGTGGCGGTTCTCACCAGTTTTATTATCACCTCAATTTTCCGGAACGCAGGAATATTCACTTAGCTGAAGGAGATGCAGCACCCGCCGGACTGGGTGTCGCGGGGTGCGGTGGCGGCGTGACGCCAGCCTGTTGGAGCGCCCGATCAAGCACTGCCCGGAGCTGTTCCACGGGAACGGCGCCATCCACTTTTTCGCCATTTATGAACAAAGTCGGCGTGGCCTCAACCCCAAGAGATTCGCCTTCCTTTACCGAGGCCTTTACCTTTTCATCCTGCTGGGCTTTTATGCATGCATCCAGCTTTGCGGAATCGAGATTGCTCTTCTTGCCCTGTTCTGAGACTAGCCGATCGACAGCGGCAAACTGCGCATCTTTGCCCTTTTCCTTGTTGATTTCCGCCTGATTGGCGTGAACGTAGTCAGCGAAACTCCAGTAGGCGTCGGTGTTTTGCATGGCAAGGCAGTTCGCATCCACCGCGGCGCGTGATGCCCAGGGGTGGATTTCAGAGAGAGGAAAGTCTTTGTAAACGAACAAGACGCGATCGCCGTACTCCTTCACCAGGCCGGGGAATAGGTTCTGGTGCATGCGCGAGCAGTAGGGGCATTCAAAGTCGTCATAGTTGATCGCGACTACTTTGGCATCTTTGTTACCGCGGGTTGGGCGGCCGCTCACGTCGATTTTATTCATGACTTCTGCATAAGGATCTTTGGTCATGTCCAGCTTGGTCAGACGGACCAGCGTCTTGCCGTCTTTCGAGAGAAGAAAATCGTACTGCTGCTGCTTACTGCCGGTATCGAAGGTGATAGTGAAAGAGTCGTAGTTGGGAAACTCGCTGCCTTTCATCGGACTCATGCTGATTTTCACGTCCGAAGGAACCTTGTAATAGGAGCGCACCTGCCGCTCTACACGAACCGAAAGGTCATTGGAAACGGGCTGTGCAGAGCAACCCAGGCACACGAGCAGGAACAGCACAAAAACACGCCGGAAAAGCGCCACTAAAAACCGCCTTAACATGAGGATAAACAGCAATTATCGCACACGTGCAAGAAAGGTAAGCATGTTAGCGAATACCGCGAAGCAGTGTTTCCGGCGAAAGCAACTGGTTCATTGAGCCGGACCGAAATCCTTCCAGATCGAGGGTAATGAACTTAAATCCGAGGCCCTTGAAAATCTGAGTGAAGCGAGAGGCCATTTCCGGGGTTAGTGCTGCGGGCATCTCGCCTTGATCGATTTCTATTCGAACGATGTCACCGTGATGCCGCACGCGGAACTGCCGGAAACCGAGGGCTCGGACAGCGTCCTCCCCCTGCTCAATCGTAGACAACGCCTCGCGCGTTACCGGGCGGCCATATTCGATTCGCGACGAGAGACACGCGGCGGCGGGTTTGTCCCAGATGCGCAAACCGGCATCACGCGCAAGCTGCCGGATTT
>Ga0136846_1239384_pt1 | contig 10723 bp, 10 predicted proteins | sample HopSoiMetagenom2_FD_96841 | JGI IMG/M metagenome (GOLD analysis project Ga0136846, IMG submission 96841) | Grasslands soil microbial communities from Hopland, California, USA - 2 Assembly 2016 (version 4) | ecosystem: Environmental > Terrestrial > Soil > Grasslands | place: USA: Hopland... | reverse complement strand
GGCGGTGTCCCCGACGGCGAAACGCCGTTGCCGCCAGGCCGGGGAAACGGCGCCGGCACGCCCCTCGCGGACGCGCACCCGGTCGCGCTCAAGGCTGTCAACAAGACGATGGCCGGGGCAGGCAGGCGCAGCATGGACGCCCGCATTATCGACCACTCCCGACCCCAGGGTCAGGCCGGCCTCGAAGACCGGGGCGCGTTGCTGTCCCGATCCAGCTGTCAGACCCCGCGCTCGTTACGACTTTGGCGGCTGCGCACGGATTTTGTCCTCCAGCCGGGGCATTCCGACCTAAACTGCTGGAAACATGATTGTTACGAGCCATCCACCTTGACACGTCGTGACGCCTCAGGCAGAATGACTCAGGCTTATGGAGCAGACGCTCCTCCTCAACGCGACGTACGAGCCCCTCAAAGTCGTCCACTGGCAGAAGGCGATCACGCTCTGGTGCCAGGGGAAGGTTGAGGTCATTTCGGTGTACGAGCGCGAGGTCCGCTCGGTCTCGTTCAGTTTCAAGCTGCCATCGGTCATTCGCCTGCTCCGGTACATCAAGATCAAGCGACAGATCGATTACGTGCCGTTCTCCCGGGCCAACATCTACGCGCGCGATGACCACTCCTGCCAGTACTGCGGGCAGGTGTTCCCGACAGCGGAGTTGACCTTCGATCATGTTGTACCGGTCGCCCAGGGCGGCCGAAAAGACTGGGAAAACATCGTCACCTGCTGCATTCCCTGCAACCGGCGGAAGGGCGGGCGGACTCCGGAGCAGGCCCGCATGCATCTCATTCGCGTTCCCAGGCGTCCCGACAAGGCTCCCGCGATTCGCATTACGATTGGCCTGCGGAACGCGCCCGAGACGTGGCGGGATTACTTCTACTGGAACGTCGAGCTAGACGACGAAAGCTGACGAAAGTTGGGCCGTGTGACCTCCGTTCGCCCCGTATGGGCGATTGAAGGAGGACGCGTAACGCTCGAGGGGACGGGGTTTCCCGTTGACCCCGGTCTGCCGCAGGTGCGTATCGGGACGCAGGCTGCGCGTCTGGCGCACGCCTCGTCGACGGCGCTCACGGCCGTCGTGCCGGCGAATCTCGACGGCGGATCCACGGCGGTGCGGATCGACGAGCTGCCGGGAGAGACCGCCTACATCGAAATCGGCGCGCCGCTCGTCACGGGCGTCCACCAGGTCGACAATCCAGCGTTCGATCGTCACGGCAACCTGTACGTCACGTTCAGCGGGTCGCGCGGGCAGCAGGCGCCCGTTGCGATCTTCGTCGTCCGGCCTGACGGTACGCGCGAGCCGTTCGTCTCGAACATGCCGAACCCGACGTCGCTCGCCTTCGATCGCGAGAGCCGTTTGTACGTGTCGAGCCGGTTCGACGGCAGCGTCTATCGAGTGGAGCCGGATGGACGGGCGTCGCTGTTCGCGGGGGACCTCGGCGTCGCCTGCGGTCTCGCGTTCGGTCCCGACGATCTGTTGTACGTGGGCGATCGATCGGGGTCGATCCTGCGGGTCGAGGAGCACGGGCGCGCGCGCGCCGTCGCCACGCTGCCGGCGAGCGTCGCCGCGTATCATCTGGCATTTGGTCCGGATCACCACCTGTATGTCGCCGCACCGACGCTCGCGACCACCGACGCGATCTATCGCATCTCACCGGAGGGGGACGTCAGCCTCTGGTCCACGGGTTACGGACGGCCGCAGGGTCTCGCATTCGATGCCTCGGGTCACCTGTACGTCACCGACGCGCTAGCGGGCTGGAGCGGGATTTATCGCGTCCGGCTGGACGCGCCTCAGTCGCCGGAGCTCGTGCTGGCGGGGAATGCGCTCATCGGCCTCGCGTTCGATCCGCACGGCGGCCTGGCGGTCGCCACCAGCGATTCGGTATATCGCCTCGCCGTCAGCGTGCGTGGTCTGTTGCCGCCAGAACTGTGACGGTCACAGTTCCGAACCGTGACAGTCACAGTTCCGAGTGACCGTCCGCGAATGGGAAGAACTGTGAGTGTCCCGGTTTCGGAACACGATAGAATTCCTCCCCAGATGAATCAGTTGTTTCGACGGAAGCCCATCGCGGAGCTGCTCGTCGAAGGGGAGCACTCGCTGAAGCGGGTGATGGGCGCCGGCGACCTGGTCATGCTGGCGATTGGCGCGGTGATCGGCGCCGGGATCTTCGGCGCGATCGGGACGGCCGCCGCGGGGCAGGTCGGTCCGACTGGCGTGGTCATTCGGTACGGCGCCGGACCCGCACTCGTCTTCTCCTTCATCCTCCTGGGGTTCGCTTGCGCTCTGGCAGGACTGTGCTATGCGGAGCTCGCCTCCATGATCCCGCAGGCCGGGAGCGCGTACGCCTACTCGTACGCAACCCTCGGCGAGCTCGTCGCATGGATCATCGGCTGGGACCTGATTCTGGAGTACGCGGTCGGCAACGTGGCCGTCGCGATCTCCTGGGGCGACTACTTCACCACGCTCCTCAAGGGGTTCAACATCGTCCTGCCGCCGTGGTTGACGACGGGCTACAGGACGGCGCTGTTGAGCGCGGATCCCGCGATTCATGGCCTGCTTCAGACGGCGCCGCACGTTGCCGGAATCCCGCTCCTGATCCATCTGCCCGCATTCGGGATCGTGTTGCTGATCACGGTTCTGCTGCTCCAGGGCGCCAGGGAAAGCGTGACCGCCAACAACATCATGGTGGTCATCAAGCTGCTCGCCCTGGGTCTCTTCATCGCGGTCGGCGCGACACATCTCCATCGCGAGAACTTGCACCCGTTCGCCCCCAATGGATTGACCGGTATTCACCAGGGGGCCGCGATCGTGTTTTTCGCCTACATCGGCTTCGATGCGATCTCGACGGCGGCGGAGGAAACGCGGAACCCTCAGCGGAACCTCCCGATCGGCATTCTGGGCGGCCTCGCGATCTGCACGTTGATCTACGTCGTAGTCGGGTTCGTGCTGACGGGGATGGTGCCTTACAAGGAACTTGCGGTTGCCGATCCGCTCGCCCGCGCGCTCCAGCTCGCCGGTTTCGAGCGAGTCGGATCTGTCGTAGCACTCGGTGCCGCGGTCTCGATGTCAGCGGTACTGCTGGTGTTCCAGTACGGCCAGCCGCGCATCTTCTTCGCGATGGCGCGCGACGGCCTGCTGCCTCAGTGGGCCGCAAGACTGCATCCACGGACGAAGATTCCGTTTGCGACGACGCTGTTCACGGGAATCTTTGTTGCGGCCTGGTCGCTCATCGGTGATGCCGGCGAAACCTACGATCTGACGAATATCGGCACGCTGTTCGCGTTCATGCTCGTCAGCCTCGGCGTCCTCGTGCTGCGATACAGCGAGCCCGAGCGGCCGCGGCCGTTCCGCGTGCCGTTCGTCTGGGCCGTAACCCTCCTCTCTGCCGCCGGCTGCCTCTTCATCATGAAGGGGCTGCCGCACCAGGCATGGGAGCGGTTTGGTTACTGGCTGGTCGTCGGCCTGGCGCTGTACTTCGCGTACGGCTTCAGGCACAGCCGCCTGCGAATCCGGGAGGGAAGCGGCAGCACGACTTAGCGGACACCTCATCCTCAGTTCGGTTCTTCTGTAGCGAACGCCAGGGCCGGCCTGCTAAAATGATGGTTTGGGTTTCCTGGAAAATTCGTAACAGGCATGGCACACGACTGGGTTGCAGTGCGCGGCGCGCGCGTGCACAACCTCAAGAACATAGACGTCGATCTCCCGCGCGATCAGCTGGTGGTCATTACCGGACTGTCGGGCTCCGGAAAGTCGTCGCTGGCGTTCGATACGATCTACGCGGAGGGGCAGCGCCGCTATGTCGAGTCGTTGTCGTCCTACGCGCGACAGTTTCTCGAGCAGATGGAGAAGCCGGACGTCGACCTGATCGACGGCCTGTCGCCCGCCATCGCGATCGAGCAGAAGACCACCGGATCCAATCCCCGCTCCACAGTCGGCACCGTCACGGAAATCTACGACTATCTCCGGCTGCTGTTTGCAAATGTCGGGGTTCCGCATTGACACCTCTGCGGCCGCGAGATTGCGTCGCAGTCGCTCGAGCGAATCATCGACATGGTGATGCTCTCGCCCAACGACGAGCGTATCAACGTGATGGCGCCTGTCGTCCGCGGCCGCAAGGGGGAGTTCAAGAAGGAGCTCGCGGCGCTGCGGGCGCGCGGGTTCACGAAGGTCCGCGTCGATGGACAGCTTCGTTCGTTCGACGAGGACATCAAGCTCGATCGCCGGCGCAACCACACGATCGACGTGGTCGTCGATCGGCTCGTCCTCAAACCGGGGATCGAACGGCGGGTCGGCGAGTCGATCGAGGTTGCGCTCAATCTCGCTGACGATGTGGTCGTGATCAACACGCTCGACGGCGGCGATCGCTTGTTCTCGCGGCGGCTGGCCTGCACCTATTGCGGCGTCAGCATGCCCGAGATGACGCCGCGTGCGTTCTCGTTCAACTCCCCGCATGGCGCGTGCCCCGATTGCCAGGGACTTGGCGCCGTCTACGATTTCGATCCGACGCGTCTCGTCCCCGACGAATCCCTCTCGCTCCAGGATGGCGCGATCGCGCCATGGGCGCGCGGCGACAAGAAGCTGGTGAAGGAAGCGCTCGGCGCGTTGAGCAAACACTTCGGGATCGATCTGTCGCTGCCGTTCCGCCGTCTCGCGAAGAAGGCGCGCGACGTGATCTTCTACGGAACCGGCGCGTCGCGGAAAGACGGCAAGGATCCGTTTGGCGCCGGATTCGAAGGCCTGGTGCCGAACCTGCGGCGTCGCTACGAAGAAGGCAGCTGGGCCGAACAGGAAGCGCTCGAGCCGTATCGTGCGCTTCGGCCGTGCCCCGCGTGCGGCGGAACACGCCTGAAGCCCCAGAGCCGCGCGGTGCGCGTCAAAGGCCGCACGGTCACCGAGTACGTCGACCTCCCGATAGCCGAAGCCTTCAGTGTCTTCGAGGCAATCGAGCTGACCGACCGCGAGGCTCTCATCGCGAGCCGCATCCTTCGCGAAATCCGCGATCGGCTCCGGTTCCTGAACGACGTCGGGGTCGGTTACCTCACGCTCGGACGGAGTGCCGCGACGCTCTCGGGAGGCGAAGGGCAGCGGATCCGTCTGGCGACCCAGATTGGATCGAATCTGACCGGCGTGCTGTACGTGCTCGACGAGCCCTCGATCGGATTGCATCAGCGCGACAACCGCGCGCTCCTCTCGACGCTCGCCCGCCTGCGCGATCTCGGCAATACAGTCGTGGTCGTCGAGCACGACGAAGAGACGATCCGGACCGCAGACTACGTGATTGATCTCGGCCCCGGCGCCGGTGAACACGGCGGCAAAGTGATCTTCCAGGGCACCCCCGCGGCCCTCCTCGCGGATGGAAACGGCTCGGCCACCGGCGCCTACTTGCGCGGCGAGAAGTCGATCCAGACGCCGAAGGATCGCAGGCTGACGAACCGCGGCTCGATCATGATCAAGGGGGCGCGCGAGAACAACCTGAAGGAGATCGATGTCGAGATTCCGCTTGGTGTGCTGATCACGGTCACCGGCGTCAGCGGCTCGGGCAAATCGACACTGGTCAACGAAATTCTCTACCGCGCGCTCGCGCGGGAGTTGTACCGCGCAGCCGACGAGCCGGGTGCACATTCGTCGATTGAAGGCATCGATCTCATCGACAAGGTGATTCAGATCGATCAGTCACCGATCGGCCGCACCCCACGTTCGAATCCCGCGACCTACACCGGCCTCTTCACGTTCATCCGCGAGCTGTTCGCGATGCTGCCCGAGGCCCGGGCGCGCGGATTTCGTCCGGGACGCTTATCCTTCAACGTCAAGGGAGGCCGCGGCGAGAGCTGCCAGGGCGACGGCGTGATCGCGATTGAGATGCACTTCCTGCCAAACGTCTACGTCACGTGCGAGCAGTGCAAGGGGCGCCGCTACAATCGCGAGACGCTGGAAATCAAGTATCGCGGCAAGTCAATCGCCGACGTGCTCGACCTCACCGTGGATCAGGCGCTGCCGCTGCTCGAGAACTTCCCGCCGATTGCGAACAAGCTCCGCACGCTGCAGGACGTCGGTCTCGGCTACATCGAGCTGGGTCAGTCGGCGACGACGCTGAGCGGCGGCGAGGCGCAGCGAGTGAAGCTTGCCAAGGAGCTCTCCCGCCGCGGAACCGGCCAGACGCTCTACATCCTCGACGAGCCGACGACCGGCCTGCACTTCGCGGACACTCACAAGCTGCTCGACGTGCTGAACAAGCTCGTCGATCAGGGGAACACCGTGGTCATCATCGAGCACAACCTCGATGTCATCAAATCGGCAGACTACGTCATCGACCTTGGCCCCGAGGGCGGCGTCGGCGGGGGCCGAATCATCGCGACGGGGACTCCTGAAGTCGTCGCGCGGAGCCGAGAATCCTTTACGGGCCGTTTTCTGGCGGAAATTCTGGGTTCGCCGCACGCCGCGGCCTGACGGACACTTGCGAGAAGGACGGTTTTGTGATCGCTCGCTGTGGTAAATTCGCCACACTCTCGATGCTTGCCCCTGTGGCTGACGGGCCACAATCGCACCCACTCCTCGCTCGCAGCGTTGTGGCTTCGAATCTACAACTCACTATTATTCAAGATCTTAGCTGCGCAACGCGACCGTCTGGCAACGTGGCAGCCCCTTTGCTGAGCTGGTATCGGCTTACCCAGCGTCTTTAAAGAGGTCAATGAACGCGCAGCGTACCCTTCGCCGACCTGTTTCCTGCACCGGAATCGGTCTCCATTCGGGAAACAAGGTGACGTTGTCACTGAAACCCGCGCCGGCTGATTTCGGGATCCGGTTCCAGCGCGCGGACCTCGGCGGCCTCGAAATTCCGGCCACCGTGACGCATCTCGGCGGGATCCGTCTCGCGACGGGATTGACCCGCGAAGCGGTCTCAGTTGAGACGGTCGAGCATCTGCTCGCCGCGCTCACCGCACTCGGTATCGACAACTGCATCGTCGAGCTGAACACGCCGGAAGTGCCCATCATGGACGGCAGCGCCGCGCCCTTCGTCTATCTCGTGCTGAACGAGGCGGGAGTGAAGCGCTTGCCGGCGCCGAAGAAGTATCTGAAGGTGCTCCGGCCGATTTCGCTGAGTCAGGGTGAAAAGCGCATCGCGTTGTATCCGTCGGATCACTTCAAGGTCACCTACAGCATCAGCTTCGATCATCCGTTGATCCGGCATCAGTCACGGACCATGCGGATCGACGAAGAGACGTTTGTCGAGGAGATCGCGCCCGCGCGGACGTTCGGTTTCCTGAAAGAGGTCGAGATGCTGCGTCAGCGCGGCCTCGCGCTGGGCGGTTCGCTCGACAATGCCATCGTGCTGGGTGAGACGAGCGTCCTGAACAACGCACTCCGTTTCGAGGACGAGTTCGTGCGCCACAAGATTCTTGACGCGATTGGCGATCTTTCGCTCGTGGGCTATCCGGTCATCGGCCACCTCGTCGCCCATCGCGCCGGCCACGCCCTTCACACGGCATTCGCCTCGCGGATTCTCGAGGAAGTGGACGCGTGGCGCATCGTCGAAACTCCGATTGATGCGACCGTGCCGGGGCTCCCGGTCCGGTCGCCGGCGAAAGCGACTGCGCGCCTCGCGAATTGAGTCTGCGCATCGCACAAGGTGTACGTAGGCCGGGTCTTTAGACCCGGCCTTTCCGTTTCAGACCCGGCCTTTGTGTTTAGACGCGGCGTGATCCGAGATTCCAGCGCCGAGTCCGCTCCCCTCATCTCAGGCGCCTCGCGGCCCCTTGGTGGCGAGCCGGTGTAAAGCTCGATGACCGCGATGTCCGAGATCGTCGTGAGGAGGAGTGTTGCGCGCGAACGCGGCGTCGCCGATGAGCACCGAGGCGACGAATGCGGCAGCGACCACGGCCGACGGGAATGCCTGACGTCCGCGGTGGACCACGAGTAAGACTTACTTCTGGCCGAGCTTCTTTATGTAGGCCCCGAGCCGCTCGTTCTCGTACGACACCGTGTTGAGAAACAGGCTCTCGGACAGATACGTGCGGCGTTCCTCATCGGTCATCTGCTCGATGACGTGCTGGATCTCACGCGCCATGTCTTCGAAGCTCGACTGGAGCTCGTGACGCGCGGAGACCTCCTTGTAGAGCGCCTCCACGACAGTGAGCAGGTCGCCGTCGAGCGGGAGAACGGCGCCTGTCGTCAGCTTGATCTTGCGCATCTCAGGCTCCGAAACTCTTGACGGCACTGGGCTCGTCGGGGTGCACTTCGATGAAGTTCTGCGCCCCGGTCATCGTCAGCATGGTCTCGACGCGCTTCTGCACGCCGGCAAGTTTCAGCGCACCACCGACGGCGTTCGCCTGGCGGTAGAGATCCATCAGGCACCCGATCGTCGCGCTGTCGACATACCCGACCGACGACAGATCCACGACGACGCGGCGTTCGCCACCGGCGATGAGCTTCTGCACCGCGGCGGAGAACTCCGACAGCAGCGGATACATCAGTCGCGATTCGCCGACGCGCACCACGGCGATGCCGTTGGCCTGTTCGGTGGTGATGTTCATTTGATTACTCCGCTCCTCCGGATGCCGCCGCGCCGCCGCGGCTGGACCGGCTGTTTGTCCTGCAGCCGCTTGATCTGGTGCGCCAGCTCGATGCGGCCCCGGTTGATCCGGGATTTCACCGTCCCCTCGGGGAGCCTCAACCGATCCGCGATCTCCTGGTACGAGAGCTCCTGAAGGTCGCGCAGCACGACGGCCGTGCGGAGCGTCGGCGGCAGCGCTTCGAGCGCCTGCCGCAACATCGCGCGCAGGTCCTGGTGTTCCGCCGCGGCCTGCGGGCTGCGGTCGCTCGACGCCGGCTGCAAATCAGAGGGATCGACGTCGCGCGCGATCGTCTGCCGCTCCTTGCGCACGCTGCGATAGTGGTCGATACACAGGTTGCGGCTGATACTGATGATCCACGTCTGAAAATTCGCCCGGCGATCGAACGTCTTCAGAGCCTTGAAGATCTTCAGGAAGATATCCTGCGTGAGATCTTCCGCCTCGTCGTGCTTGCCGACGAACTTGTATGCGACGTTGAAGACCTTGCGCCAGTGCTGACGAACGATCGCTTCCCACGCAGCCTGGTCACCCGTGAGGCATTGCTCAATGAGGCTGTCGGGAGTCGCGGGCTGCCCCGTCGGTGATTCGCCAGACATGCGTGTTTATCTGATATCTTACATGCTTTGTCATGAATTGAATCAGTGACAGGACTTTTCCGCCAGGGCCCGGCGCTCGTCTGCGACGGCGTGCCGCTCGCCGACATTGCGTCCGCCCACGGGACGCCGCTCTACGTTTACAGCGGCGCGGCGATCGCGTCGCGCTATCGCGCCATCGATCAGGCGTTCGCCGATTACCCGCACGCCATTCATTACGCGCTCAAGGCGAACTCGACGCTCGCAATCGCGCGGCTGCTGCGCAGCCTGGGCAGCAATGCAGACGCGAACTCCGGCGGCGAGATCGACGTGGCGCTGCGCGCCGGGTTCATCCCGCCGCAAATCGTGTTCACCGGGGTCGGGAAGACATCCGCGGAGCTGGCGCAGGCGATTGAGCTCGGCGTCCGCAGCATCAACGCGGAATCCGCGGGAGAGATCGACCGAATCGACGCCATCGCCCGGGAACAGCAGACGCGCGTGCAGATCGCGCTGCGCGTCAACCCCGACATCGATGCCCGGAGCCACCCGCACATTTCAACCGGACTGAAGACCAACAAGTTCGGGATCGCGCTCTCCGAGGTCGCTGAGCTGTGCGGGCGCGTTCGCGCGATGTCGGGAATCGAGGTCGTCGGGCTGCACAGTCACATCGGATCACAAATCACGGACGTCGAGCCGCTGCGCCGCGCAGCGACGGCCCTCGTGCAGCTCGCGCGCGAGTTACGCGACCAGGGGACCTCGATCGAGCACCTCGATCTTGGCGGCGGGCTCGGCGTCTCGTACGACGGCTCGCGCGTGCCGGACGCGACCGAGTACGCCAATGCGCTCCTGCCCGTGGTGCGCGAGACGGGACTTTCAATCATTCTCGAGCCCGGACGACAGATCGTCGCGCCCGCGGGCGTCCTGCTGACGCGTGTCATCGACGTGAAGCCGCAGCCTGATGGCAAACTGTTCGTGGTCATGGATGCCGGGATGACCGAGTTGCTCCGCCCGATGCTCTACAACGCCTTCCACCGGATCGAGCCGGTGATTCGCACCGCCGAGCGCGAGGTTGCCTGCGACATTGTCGGTCCGCTGTGCGAGACGAGCGACACCCTCGGCAGGGACCGCGTGGTACCGCGCCCGCACGTCGACGAGCTCTACGCGGTTCTCGATGCCGGAGCATACGGGTCGGTGATGGCCTCGAACTACAACCGCCGGCTCATGCCCGCCGAAGTGCTGGTCGAGAACGGCGCCGCCGCGCTCATCAAGCGGCGTCAGACGATCGACGAGCTGCTGTCGCTGGAAGCATGAGGATGAAAGGTGAAGCGGTCGTTCGAGCGTCCGGGGGATTATGCGCGGCCTGCTGATAGCCTTCGAGGGTCTGGACCAATCCGGCAAGCAAACGCAGGCGGAGCGATTGCAGGCCACGATTGAAGCGCGCGGCGACACCTGCCGTCTGCTCTCGTTTCCCGCATACGAGACGGCGATCGGCGAAGAGATTCACCGGGCGTTGCACGGCCGCCGCGAGTATCCGCCCGACGTGATGCAGCTCCTGTACGTGGCGAATCGCTACGAGCACAAGCGGC
>Ga0136846_1238002_pt1 | contig 10723 bp, 3 predicted proteins | sample HopSoiMetagenom2_FD_96841 | JGI IMG/M metagenome (GOLD analysis project Ga0136846, IMG submission 96841) | Grasslands soil microbial communities from Hopland, California, USA - 2 Assembly 2016 (version 4) | ecosystem: Environmental > Terrestrial > Soil > Grasslands | place: USA: Hopland... | reverse complement strand
GCCCTGAGAATTTACTATGAGAAATACTAAACACTGGGTCTGGGTTGTCTTCGGGATTTTAGCACTGTTTTGGGCAGTGGGTGCGCATGCCAGCGAATCGGACATTGTAGTGCCCGATCTGACAAAAGTGCGGTTTGACGGGCTGGGAGGGATGAGCGGTGTTTCGCTGATGTATGCCGGTATTGTGATCTGCTTCATCGGAGCGGCATTTGGGCTGGTCCAATACAAGCAAACCAAAGCGCTGCCCGTCCATGACAGCATGGCGAAGGTGTCGAACACGATTTGGGAGACGTGCAAGACCTACCTCGTAACTCAGGGCAAGTTTCTCGGGATCCTTTGGGTGCTAATCGCCTTGTGCATGATTTACTACTTTAAAATCCTGCAAGGCAAAGACTTCGGAAATGTCATCATCATTCTACTGGCATCCATTCTCGGCATTCTCGGGTCTTATGGCGTCGCCTGGTTCGGCATCCGGATCAACACGGTCTCGAATTCCCGGACGGCCTTTTCCGCTCTGAAAGGAAACCCGCTGGCGACGCTCGGTATACCACTGCGTTCGGGCATGAGTGTCGGGCTGCTTTTGGTTGCGGTCGAACTGTTCTTCATGATTTGCATCCTGGTGTTTCTGAAAGATTTGGCAGGTCCATGCTTTATCGGCTTTGCCATCGGTGAATCGCTGGGCGCCAGCGTGCTGCGTATCTGCGGCGGTATCTTTACCAAGATTGCGGACATCGGTTCGGACCTGATGAAAATCGTCTTCAAACTGCCGGAAGATGATCCGAAGAATCCCGGCGTGATTGCGGACTGCACGGGGGATAATGCAGGTGACTCGGTCGGTCCTACCGCGGACGGTTTCGAAACTTACGGTGTCACCGGCGTGGCGCTCATCGCATTCCTGTGCCTCGCGCTGGCTGCCAGTCCGGCAATCAGCGCAAAACTGATCATTTGGCTCTTCGTCATGCGTTCGCTGATGATTATTACCTCGCTCATTTCATATTTCTTGAACGAGGGCATCAGCAAAGCGAAGTTTGGCGGACAAAAGGACTTCGATTTCGAAGCGCCGCTGACTCACCTGGTATGGATCACTTCGGCCGTTTCGATCATCGTCACTTTTGTTGCCAGCAAGCTTTTGTTGGGCGATTTCCAGGACGCCACGGGAGCGACTCAAAAGGACCTCTGGTGGGTGCTTTCGGTTATTATCAGTTGCGGCACGGTGGCCGGCGCGCTGATTCCGGAATTCACGAAAATTTTCGTCAGCACCACCTCCAAGCACGTGCGCGAAGTGACCAATTGCTCGAAACACGGCGGCGCATCGCTCAACATTCTGTCCGGTTTTGTCGCCGGCAACTTCTCCGCGTTCTGGATGGGACTGATCATTATGCTGTTGATGTTTGCGTCGTATTACTTTTCCAAGAATCCCGCGTTGATGGCATTGATGCCTGATGCGTTCAAATTTGCGGCGCCCATCTTTGCATTCGGTCTCGTGGCATTCGGCTTCCTGGGCATGGGCCCGGTGACTATCGCCGTGGATAGTTACGGCCCGGTCACGGACAACGCCCAATCGGTTTATGAATTGAGCCAGATCGAAAGCATCAAAGACGTGAAGCAACAGATTAAGGCCCAGTTCGGCTTCGATGCCGATTTCGAAAACGCCAAACATCAACTTGAGAAAGGTGACGGCGCGGGCAACACGTTCAAGGCTACGGCCAAACCAGTGCTCATCGGTACTGCGGTTGTCGGCGCCACCACGATGGTGTTCGGCATCATCATGCTGCTGGAAAACAAATATGGCGGCGTGATCTCGAAGCTGTCGGTCGTGCAGCCGGAAATTATCTTGGGTCTGATCATGGGAGGCTCGGTGATTTATTGGTTCACGGGCGCCTCCTGCCAGGCCGTCGTCACGGGCGCATATCGCGCTGTCGTTTATATCAAGCAAAACATGAAGCTGGATGCCACCACGGCTTCGGACAAGGACAGCAAGGAAGTCGTGCGCATCTGCACCGAATACGCCCAAAAAGGCATGTGGAACATTTTCATCGTCATTTTCTGTTTTGCCCTCGCGTTGCCCTTCTTCAATCCCTACTTCTTTATCGGTTACCTGATTGGCATTGCGTTCTTTGGTTTGTTCCAGGCCATTTTCATGGCGAACGCTGGTGGGGCATGGGATAACGCCAAGAAAATCGTAGAAGTTGACCTGCGCCAGAAAGGCACGGAACTCCACGCGGCGACGGTCGTCGGCGACACCGTCGGCGATCCATTCAAAGATACTTCCTCGGTCGCGATGAATCCCGTGATCAAGTTCACGACCCTTTTCGGTCTGCTGGCTGTCGAAATCGCTGTGACGATGACCGATGCGACCGCCAAGACCGGCATTGGTGTCTTTTTCCTGCTGGTCGCCTTGTTCTTCGTTTATCGCTCATTCTATGGGATGCGGATTCCTGAGGAATCGGCTTCAACGATGTAACAGTGCGTAAGAATTTTTCGGCAGCCCAATGCCGAAAAGAAACCGCCGGGTTGACCCTACAACCCGGCGGTGCCACGTACCCTTTTAACCCAAACTCATTCCGCCCGCCGCAAGCGCGGGACTGCTCGCTCGCGGTGGGTGTGCTTATGGATATATCATTCGATAGAACACCGACCCGTTCGCCGGGTTGATCGTCACAGTGACGTTGCTCACCGTCGTCGAGCCGGCCACATCCACCCAGTTCGAGCGAATGCCAACGGCCAGGGTGTTGGTCTGGACTTGCAAACGCCAGCCGACATGGTCTGATGGCCAGCTCAAGGTCAATTGATTGCCACTGACTGACATGCCGATATTCGCTCGGTTCGTGTTCACCGTGGATATGACGCGAAGGATACCGTCCGCAGCCAGCGTGTTGGTGTTCCAGGCGAGCCCGACACCGGGTGTTGCCGGTGAAAGCGCCGCAAACATCCCGCTGTAGTTGGATGCGCTGAAAAGCTTGAACGTATTTCCCGCCGCGATTGTGCCTGTGAGCGTAACGATCCTGAGCGTGCCGCCATACGTAATTGTGGTCGGGCTCGTGGAACTGGTAACCAGCAGGTCGTTAGTGCCCGCAGTGCGATCCACTTCCATCAGGTTGGTGCCGCCGAGACTTATGTTGCCTTTCACGGTCAGTACCCCCACCGATTCGCCCGGCGATACGGTGGATGTTCCCGCGGTGGAAAGAGCGCCATTTAATGTGCCGTTTCCGCGTAACGTTTGACCTGCCGCCAGGTTGAGCGTCGAACTGGTTGCCTGACTCAAGTCGAGTGTGCCTAAAGCGAGATCGAGCAACGTGCTGGAAGGCACGCTGTTGCCAACCAGGATCAACGAGCCCGCCCCGGTCTTCAGCAGATTCGTTACCCCGGTACCCGTAAATGCGCTGGTATTGCTGATAATCAGCGAAGTGCCGGCGATGCCGAAGGTCGCTTTGCCGGAAAGTGAGACCGGACCGGCGATCACCGAGACACCGCTCTCGTTCGTGATCGTTCCGCCGCTCTGCACGCTGATGTTTTTGTTGAGCGGGAACAGGTTCAGCGCAAACAAGTCCAACGCTGCGTTGGTGCGCACGGTGATTGTTCTCGTCGGATCACCCAATTGGCCGGTGTTGTTTTGCACCGAAAAAATCCCCTGTTGGATGTCAATGTCCGCCAGGGCGGCGTCAATGTTCGTGATACTGACAAACGAGACCTGGTTCGTGCCTTTCTTCGTAATGCTGTAAGGCTGGCCGCCGGTGTCCAGGCTTGAAACTGTCCCGGCGCGAAGATCCCAACGCGCGGAACCGCCGAAAGTCGTGTTGTCCTGCAGGATAAGCGCTTGCAGTGCGGATATCTGGGCCGCGCCGGAGTTGACAATAGCGCCGTTGGAGCCGACGCCTGTGCCGGAAACGGTGACGGATTTTGGGCCAAGATTTTGCCCGTTTACATCGAGGGTCGCGCCGTTTTGGATGAGGGTCGTGCCGACATTTCGTCCTAGAGCCGTGCTGGACGCAGGGCGTACGGTGCTGCCTGTGACAGCCGTCAGGTTCATGTCGGCTTGTGAATTGTCGCCGCCGAGCACGAGCACGCCCGTGCCCATGTTCGTTACCACCCCTATATCATAGAAGTTATTGTTCACGGTGTTAGTGCCGCTGCGATTGAAGGTGATGGCGGTCGAATTTGTAATCACGCCACTTCCCAAATTGCCAGAAGCGCCGCCATTTCCTACGAAGAGCGAGCCAGCGCCCGGGTTCAGTGTAATTGGCCCGGTGAAGTCATTGCTCCCTGTGTTCGTAATGGTTAGGGAGCCGCTGCTGCTGAGAGTCAACCTCGGAGTGCCGGACAATTTTCCTGCGCCGCCCAGCGCATAACTGGCCGCTCCGTTGAAATCAATCGAGGCTGGTGTGAGAGTGCCCACCAGTGTGACTCGATTGGTCAAACCGCTGTCGTCGAAGATGGCAAAGTCGCCCGAATTATAACGGTCCGGCGTGCCGGAGTTGTCCCAGTTGGTTGTGACGATGTCCCACAGCGTGGGTCCGGCAGCCGTTACGCCACGCCAGGTCTTGTTTACCGGAACGTAGGTCACGGTGATTCCGATCACATTGATATTGCTGAAAAGGTTCGCGGCGAAACCCGGCGGCAACGGCAGCAACTGCAACCCGTTTGTGCCACCGATCAGTGAACCGGTGTAATGAATCAGCGTGACATTCTGACCGACGGTGAGGGCTGAGCCGGGATTTATCTGCACGCCAATGGTCCCGCTGAGGCTGAGATTTCCAGAAACTTCGACCCGATCGCTCGCTGACGAATCAACATCGAAAATCAACGTCGCCGAATTCAGGCTCAACGGCCCCGTGCGAATTGTTCCGGTAATGGTAACATCATCTCCTGGCGAAAGCGTGCCATTGACGGCAACCGGGCCGGTGTTTGTGCCAAGGCCTGCGAGCGTCGTTCCGGCCGCGTTCGTCAGCAACCCGCCGCCATTGTTGTTTCCATCTAGCACCAGCCGCCCAGCCTTGACGACTGTGCTGCCGGCATAATTATTAGTGCCGTTCAAAATGAGCGTATCCTGGCCTGATTTGGTCAGGCTGCCGGTGCCGCCGATGGGGCCGTTCATGGACAGCGAAACGGGAGTGCCGCGACTGAATGGCGCCGCGCCAAAGACGCAATTTCCATTCAAGGTCACCTGGCCCGCGACGACATTCGCTCCGTTGTAATTGAACAAGTTCGGCGTGACGCCATCGCCGAAGAGGATGAACTTTTTGTCCCAGGCTGTGCCCGTATCGTAGAACGAAACCGAAGCTCCCGCTCGTACGGTGATGCTGTTGGCGGGATTGCCGAGCGTATCGGTCGAGCCTTGCAGCGCCAGCAACCCTTGTTGCACATCAATATTGCTCAAAGCCGGGTCAACAGTTGCGCTCGAAAGACCGAATTGATTTTGGCCAACTTTGGTCAGCGAGTAGGCATTTCCGCTGGTGCTGAGCGCGGCACTGTTGATGCCCCAGACACCGAGGTTCTTGACCGGGTCAGTATCCCAGGGACCCGAGCCGCCGACCGTCAAATTGCCTGCCATGGTGAGCCCGCCCAAGCCGATCCCCGCCGTGCCGGTAAGCAGCGGCGCGCCGGTGCTGACCACACCGCCATTGCCACCTGCGCCTGAGCCTGATGCCGTCACTGTTAGGGTTCCCAGGTTTCGGCCGGCCAGATCAAGCGTGGCGTTGTTCGTGACGATTGCTCCCGCGGCGCCTAGCGCTGTTACACTCCCCGCCGCAACAGTGCCTCCATTGATTTGGACGATGGTGTTAAAGGCGGCGTTGTTGCCACTGATAGTGAGTCTGCCTGAGCCCGATTTGATCAAAGTCCCCACCCCCGAAATATCACCGGCGAGCGTGGCATCGGCAGGCTGGTTGAAGCTGAGAGTGCCATCGAGCTGAATCGGTGCGCCGCCGAACATGTTGGCATTGGCATTGTTGATGAACAACGAAGCTCCGGCGGCAATCGTTGTGGGAGCGCTCAGTGGCTGGTTGCCGATGATGTTCGTTGTATTTCCGCTCAGCGTAAGCGAGCCGCCATAGACATTGACTCCGCCGTTGAAGCTGTTTCGGCCATTGTTCGAAAATGTCACCGGACCGTTGGAGACATTGACGATGCTGCTGAAGCTGTTCCCAGCGTTGTTGTTGAAGGTCAGGGTGGCCGCTCCCGACTTGTTGAGGGAACCGCTCGCGGCGAGACCCCCGGCGCCGCCGAAAGTGTAATTCTTTGTCGGGTTGTTGAATGTCATCGAACCTGGAATGAGTGTTCCGCTCATGCTGATTGCGGGCGTCGCCGAACCCGAATCGTTGAAGGTGACATTATCCAGGCTGAAGAATTTATTCGGGCCGTTCCAGTTGAGCGCGGTTGTGTCCCAAACATTCACCGTACCATCCCCCACCCATGTGAGGCTTGTGCCACCCGAGCCGCCGACCAGCAGTTTGAGCGTGTTGGGCGTGCTGGTTGTATCGAAAGCAAAGGTGTAGCGGCTTTGCGCCAGCGGTCCGGCCACGCGGAAATCGTTTTGATTCCCCGAAAGCGACGTGGCGCTCATCAATAGGTAAGGAGTGGTCGTGTCGAACGCGCCCGAGACGGCGTTGAGAAGCACGTCATTGGTCGCGTTCATGAGGACGTTGCCGGCAACGCTGATTTGGTCGTTGCCGGAACCGGCGGTGCTGGACAGATCGAAATTGAGCGTGCCCGCGTTGAGAGTCAGGTTGCCGATGATTGAAAGAGAACCCACCGTGCCGTTGCCGCCCGCGCCAATGCTCGCGCCGCTCGCCTGGATGAGGTTGCCGTTCAAATTGCCGCCACCCTGGAAACTGTTGCTCACGGTCAGGCCGCCACCAGGCGCGCCCTGCACGTTCCAGCTCGCGGAGCCGTTATTCCCCATGTCGAAGGCCGGGTTGCCCAGCACTGAACCGCTATTGAGAATCGTAAATGAGTTGGTGGCGATAATTGTGCCTGCATTGTTGCTGAGCGAACCGCCATCGAGAACCAGGTCCTTGACGACAAGCGTGGAGGGACGAGTGAAGGAAATCGCTCCGTTGACGTTGGTTATACTGGCGACGCCCTCGATGGTCAGGTTGCTGCGCACGGTCAACGAACCTCCGTTCATCGTGATGGTTGCGACTGGTGGAACCGTAAACCCGCCCAGACGTCCCATCCGCAACAAGCTGTTAACGGTGACGGCAGTGTTGCTGAGGGAAAGGTTGCCGGTGGCCGCGTTAATGTAGCTGTTGTTGTCCATGCGAAACGCCATATCGAGTGTGTTCACGTCCACCGTGCCGGGGCCGAGTATCAGGTTTGCCAGCGACAAAGAGCCGTTGCCAGTGCCTGAACTCTGGCTTTTGCCCAGCACAATTGCATCGGCCAGGATATTGACCGTATCGTCGCTGAAATTCGCAATTCCCGTCGTGCCATTGCCACTGCTCGGCTGGTCCGAGGCATCGCCGATACGTAAAGCGCGCACGCGACCGACACCGTCGCTGCCGCGCAGCGTCAAAGTTGCATTCGCAAATGTGTTGGTCGAACGCAGCGTGCCGGGCTGCTTCTTGCCGCCCACCAATATTTCATCGGCGTTGAGGATGTTTTTTCCGCCCAGCACCATTACTGATGGGTTCGATTGATTCTGGTTCACGTCGTTGTTGCCGACCACCAATTGCACGTTGTCCTGATAATTTGTGCCGGAAAGCGTGATCGTGTTCGTCTTGCCCAGGAACAGTTGGCCCTCGGAACGATTGATTGGCTGCGCCTCGCCATCGCCAACACGAATGCGGCCGAGGTTGGCAACGAAGTTGTCCAGCCCGGAAAGGTCGAGAATCGCGCGATGGGCCGCGCCGGTCGGATGAAACTGGCGAATCAGAATTTCATTATTCGGGTTATTGACGAACAACGTGCCGGCCCCAGAAAATGTGCCTTTAACAATCTGGGTTGAGGAATTGGTTGTTTTGGTGCCGACATACAGGGTCGAGAGAAAACGCAGAGGGTCGGGCGCTGCCTCGTTCGGATCGCTGCCCAAGGGACCCCAGCCGTTGTCATCCGTACCGCTGATGGTGAGTGTGACACCCGCGTTGATGCCGATGTTGTGGATATTGTTCGTTTGGCCGATCCACAGCCTTTGGATGGTCAGATTGCTGGAAACGATGGCATCAATTGTCGCATCGGCGACGGCGCCCGGATTGAAGAACCGCGCTTCGTCGTTCGCGCCCGGAGGACCGGCCGGCGACCAACTGGCAGGAAGAAGCCAATCCGCCCCGCTTGGTCCGGCGAAGTTGAACGGTGCGGCAGAAGCTAATTGCACCATTGCAATCTGAATGGCCAGTGCGAGGACGGTCCGGAATTGCTGCGAACGATTTTTCATTATTGATTCCTTCGTAGATGATTCTTTTTGCATATTCGAAACCCAACCGCGCTTTGCCCGGGGAGCGCGCTGAAAAGGACTGCTGCTGCGCACGCCGGCGGTTTACTAATGGATCGGCTCGTTTTTACCTCAGCGCCGGGCGGAATTGCTATAGAACATTTGTTATAGAACGTACGTTCGAGTTGTTGGGGTCCGAGCCAGGGAAGCGTTGTTTGTATTTGGGGGTTGGACCCGGCAACCCGGCAGAGTTGCGTGTTTGCAGGTACTTACGACGACCCGACCCGGCAGGTTTGCCGGCAGCACCCGTCAGGAATGGAGCGGAAATACTTTGGGTGGACTTACAGGTGGCGTGAAGCGCCGGGACCTCGTTCAAAAATTGAGGAGATGGGATGCGTTCTCATTCGACACGGCGCCAAACCTGTCGCTCGAAAATAGGGGTCTGAGCGGGGTCTGAACCCAATCAATTCGCGGCCCGGCGTTTGGCGCGTTGCTTTTGCCAGAACACCTTGAATTCTTCGCGTGTCACTTTGCCATCCTGGTCTGTATCCGCTTCGCGAAATTGAGCCGCGTTCGGGGACTCGTCGAGCGTAATGACGCCGTCATGGTTTTTATCGAGCCCCTCAAAGATGGCGCCACCATCGCGCATGACGGCGTCGGCAATTGACACTTTCTCGCCGGCGGGGATGCTCGGAATGTAATATTCGAGATAGCCGAGCATCATTTCTTCATCGGTTTGCTGCCCCCATTTGACGCGCTGCTCGGGGTTGGGGTTTGCCGGGTTGTTGGTGCTGTTGTCGTACCAGGCAGTTCCCAGCAACGTGCTTCCGGCCGGCGCATCCACGAAATCCGCCAGGCAATATTGCAATTGCCAGTTGAAGTCATAGTGCGGCACATCCAGCAGCCGCTCGATTTTTCCATCCGGCCGCTTCAGCTCATAGCGAAAAGCCTTTCCGCGGACGTGCATGTGCGGCATGAAAGACATCAACCGCGCATCGAATGGTACCGGTAAGAAGCCGCGCGTTTCATAGTTCGGGTCGCCGGGAGGGATGTCCAATTTGGCCGGGATGGCGGCGACACGCACTTCATGTTTCGGGGGATTCTTCGTGAAATGAAGACCCACGGCGGTTTGGTCCTGTGCCGGCATGCCCTTCGGAGTGTAGTGAATTTGAAAATGGAACTTCGCTCCGGCAGGAATCAACTTGGCGAAGCCTTCCGGGAATCTCAGCACATTGTTGCCGGGCACATAAACGGCAAAAAAGTTGCCGCTTTCGGCTTCACGCCGTTTTTCTTTCGATTCGTCCGTGCCGGGAGGAAGGACGAAGACGAGCACATGATGCACGACCTCGCGCGAGGTGGGCCGCACCTCAATGGCGTCCACCCAGCGATCCTCGGCGAACCCCGCTGAGACGTAAACATTTTGGTACGGCATTTTACCCGTCGCTTTCACCGCGATGGGCTCGGGGATTCGCAAAATGGCATCCGGCACGCCGATTTCCCAATCCTTCGCGAATTGGCGTGGCAGCGGTGCCTCCGCCGGATTTCCTTCCGGACGATTGCCTTGCAGCCAGGCCAGCAAATCGGCCTTGTCCTGTGCGGGCAGGGTTCGGTCATTCGCCCACTGGTGCTTGCCGCCCGCCGCATACCATGGCGGCATCGCGCCTCGTTCCACCTGCTTGCTCATCATCCCGGCATGGCTGACCACTTGCTGATAGGTTTCGAGAGCAAATGGCGCTGGACCATCCGCATGATGACATTCATTGCAATGCGTCTGCAGGATTCGCGATATGCGGGCATGATAAGTAACGCGGGTCGAGATATGCCCGTTCTTCGTAACGGCCAGTGCGCAGCCGGGAGCTGTCGTGGCGCGAATTGCAGTTGTGCCGCCTTCCAACACTGCCTTGAGCGCATCGAGCAGGTAAGTATGGCGCGGCGCATCCAGCGAAAAACCGAGTCCGTATTGGTCGTCCACCGCGCCGCGATAGACCAGTGTGCGCGCAGCATCCAGAACAAAAACCTCCGTCGTGGACTTGGCATCGAGCTGCGCGGCGATCTGGCCGCCCGCTTCGCGGACGTAGGGCCCGCGGAATCCGTGGAGGCTGATGGTTTTCATCGCGTCCTGGATGGAATCTGCCTCGATAGGGTCGACAAAGATGAACTTCACGCCCTGGGATTCGTACTGCTTTTCGATGGCCGCCAGCATGGACGCGTAACGATTCGCAACGGGGCAACTTGTGCTCGTGAAGGCGATGACCAAGGCGCTTTTCGGTTTCACTTGCGAGAGCTGAAATGCCTTTCCCCTGACAGGCTTCAGGGTGATGTCTGAAACGAGTCGGCCAACGCCCAAATCCTAGT
>Ga0136846_1221447_pt1 | contig 10723 bp, 10 predicted proteins | sample HopSoiMetagenom2_FD_96841 | JGI IMG/M metagenome (GOLD analysis project Ga0136846, IMG submission 96841) | Grasslands soil microbial communities from Hopland, California, USA - 2 Assembly 2016 (version 4) | ecosystem: Environmental > Terrestrial > Soil > Grasslands | place: USA: Hopland... | reverse complement strand
TCGGCGGAGCCGTACATGTACCGGTCGAGTGCAGCACGGTTGGGGTAGTCGGTGGTGGTCAGGTCCATCCGCATCGAGCCGAGGAAGTCGTCGAACAGTTCCCACGCAATGCCGTACTTCCGTGCGGTGTGGACCACCGCGGCCAGCGCCGGATCATCGTCGTCGGCGGTACCCGCCACCAGGCGGTTGAACAGGTTGGTCGCCAGGCTGTGTAGCTGGTCCGCGCGAACGGTGGTCGGCACCGACGGGTCGAAGTCGTCGAGGATGTCATCGGCCCGCCTGGCGAAACCGTAGAGCGCGTGCACGGCCGGTCGCTGCTGGGGAGCAAGCAGCCGAGTCGCAAGGAAGAACGTGCGCCCGTGCTGCGAATTGAGCGTGCGGCAGCGCCGATAGGCGTCGCGCAGCGCCGGATCATGCACACCCGCGGCATGGAGTTCTGAACTGATCATGTTCGCACCACCATTTGACGGCGCCGGCCCACGACGGCGCCCGTGATCCGGTCGGCGGCCAAGCGGCCGGACAGCAGGGCGGTCGGCACCCCGACCCCCGGCACAGTCGACGATCCGGCGAGTACGACGTTGTCGATACCGCGCACGGTGTTGGCAGGCCGGAAGGGACCGGTCTGACCGAACGTGTGCGCCAGCGCGAACGGGCTGCCCGCGGCCATGCCCTGGCGCGCCCATCCGGCCGGGTCCTCGACGTGCAGCACCTCGGCCTCGATGCCGAGCTCCGGCAGCCGATCCGTGACCACGTCGAGCATCCGGTCGGTGTAAGCCGGCCCGGCCGTCGCCCAATCGACCTTGCCCACAGCGGTATTCGGTGCCGGGGCCAAGATGTAGAGCAAGTCGCGGCCGTCGGGAGCCAGTCGCGGGTCACCCGCGGTGGGCCGGGTGACCAGCAGCGACGGGTCACCCATCAGCGTCCCGTCGTCGATGATGTCCCGGAAGGTCTGCTGCCATTCCTGACCGAACAGGATGGTGTGGTGCTCGATGTCCTGGCTCACTGCGCGGCAGCCGACATGGGCGACGACGGCCGACGGCGCCGGACGCAGCGGTAGCAGCCTGCGGGGCGCGCGGCCGAGTAGCCGGTATGTGTCGGGCAGTTCGGTGGTCAGCACCACCGCGTCGGCGGGGATCCGTTCGCCGTTGCCGGTCTGCACGGCGGTCACCTGAGAGCCGCTGCGCTCCAGCCCTGAAACGTCGGCGCCGTAACGGAATTCGACGCCGGCGTCTGCGGCGGCCGCGGCAAGCGCATCCGGAAGTGCCCGCATCCCGCCGTGCGGAAAGTACACCCCGGAAACGGTGTCCATGTACGCGATGACCGCATAGACCGCCAGCGCGCGCTGTGGCGGGACACCGACGTAGAGGGCCTGGAAAGTGAACACGCGTCGCAGACGCTCGTCGCTGATGAACCGCCGCACCATCCGGTCCCATCGACGGAAGCCGCCGACGGCGGCCAGCCGAGCCAGTTGCGGAGTGAGCAGCGACAGCGGTGAGTCGAAGTTCGCCGCGATGAAGCCGTCGAACTCGATCTCGTACAGCCGGGTCAACCAGTCCCGCAGTTGCAGGTAGCCGTCTGCTTCCCGGCGGCCCGCGAATTGCTCGATCTGGGCGGCCATTTCGTCGCGGCCGCTGTGCACGGTCAGCGCGCTGCCATCGGCGAACGACGCCCGATAAGCGGGCTCGACCCGCCTCAGATCGAGCCGGTCGGAGAGTGATTCGCCTACGGCGGCGAAGGTGTCGTCGATGATGTCGGGCATCGTCAACACCGTCGGCCCGGTGTCCAGCTTGTACCCGTCGATGTCCAGCCGACCGACGCGTCCGCCCGGGTGCTGAGCCCGCTCGACCACGGTGACCTGCCGACCACGGCCGGCGAGGTGCAGCGCGGCGGCCAAGCCGGCGAGTCCGGCCCCGACCACGACCACCCGGTTCGCGTTGTCCCCGACCGTCCTCATCGCTTATGCCGCCCGCTCGGTGCACGCCGCGGCCATCTCGGCCAAAGCTGCTTGTATAGGCGGGCGGATGCCGCTCTCATCGATCAGCCTCAATGCGAGCGTCAGCCGCGCATCGATCAGCCGCTCGATCCACTCCACTGCGCCGGTCGCGGTGATCAACTCTCGCCACTGGCGGACATCGTCGTCGTCGAGGCGCTCGGCGCTCATCATCGCGCGTAGCTCGCGGCGCACCGCCGGGTCGGCGAGGTGATAGGCGGCCGCCACCACACTGGTGGCTTTGCGCTCCGCAAGATCGCTGCTGCTCGGTTTTCCGGTCAATGCAGGCGACCCGAAGATGCCCAGCACGTCATCGCGCATCTGGAATGCCTCACCGATCGCGTCGCCGTAGCGGGCCAGTGTCGTCAGGACGTCTTCGCCGCAGCCGGCCATCGCGGCACCCATCTCGAGGGGCCGCCTGACGGTGTAATTGCCCGACTTTCGCCGCGACACCTCGAGCACCTTGTCCAAGGTGGGATATCCGCCTGCATCGTTGATCAGATCCGCGAACTGACCGACCGCAAGTTCGGTGCGCATCACGTCGTAGCGGGGCCACACCCGATCGAGCGCGTGCGCAGGCACGCCGCTTTCCCGCATCATCTGTGCGGCCCATACCAGGCAGAGGTCGCCGAGCAGCACGGCGGCGGATTCACCGAACCGGTCCGGGGACCCCGACAGCCTGCGCTGACGGTGCCACCGGGCGAAGGCCACATGGGCCGCGGGCCGGCCACGCCTGAGCGTGGACGCGTCCATGACGTCGTCTTGCAGCAGGGCGAACGCGTGTAACAGCTCGAGGCCGGAGCACGCTCGCAGCGCCGCCGCGTCGTCGCCGGCGCCGCACAACCAACCCAGGTACATGAACGTCGACCGCACGCACTTGCCGCCGTCGACGAACTCCCGCAGCACCTCAGAGGCGATGTCGATGCCAGCAGCCGCCAGTTCGGGAGCACATCGCGTGCCGACGAAATCGTCGATGTTCGCCCCAACGGCGCGCCGAGTTGCGCCGCGCCACGTGTCGCCCCCGAGGTCGACGGTGGTTTTCGGGATCTGCAGCGTGGATGTGTGCGCGCGCGTGCGTCCGTCAACTGCGGTCAAGCGGCACCTCTTTTCCTGCATCTATCGCGTTACTTTCCCCCGCACCGCGCGAACCAATCGCGATCGTTGTACTCAGTTCTACCGCATTCTGCATCGATTGTGCATCGATTGACGGTCGCTCGCCAGTCCAGCGTCAACCGGTCGATGGACACCGCAATCAACCTTCAGGTCCTCGCGCGGCGTGCGTTCGAAGGCGCAGGATCGATTCATGACCGCCACGGTGGCGATCAATCGAAGGAGCCGCGCCATGACGATCGCCGGAGCGTCCGTCCGCGAGACCCAGCATCCGTACCTGAATGGCAACTACGCGCCCGTGCGGGAGGAGATCACCGAATTCGATCTCGCCGTCACGGGAACGATTCCCACCTACCTCGACGGCCGTTATCTCCGCATCGGGCCCAACCCGCTCGGCGATCCGGACCCCGCCAGATATCACTGGTTCATCGGCGACGGAATGGCGCACGGTCTGCGGCTGCGTGACGGCAAGGCGCACTGGTACCGCAACCGGTATGTGCGCTCCGCCCATGTGGCACGCGCTTTGGGAGAGGTATGGCCTGGCGGCCCGCACGGCGGCGGATTCGATTTCGCCGCCAACACCAACATCATCGGGCACGCAGGCAAGACGTTTGCGATCGCCGAAATCGGTGTCCGGCCATACGAACTGACCGACGAACTGGAGACTGTCGGCCCGTCGGATTTCTGCGGCACGTTGTTCGGCGGATACACCGCGCATCCGAAGCGGGATCCGCAGACCGGAGAGCTGCATGCCGTGTCGTACAACCCGATGCGCGGCAACGTCGTTCAGTACACGGTCACCGCGGTCGACGGCAAGGTCCGCCGCACGGTGAACATCCGGTTGAACGCGCAGACGATGATGCACGACTTCTCGCTGACCGAGAAGTACATCGTGCTCTACGATCTGCCCGTCGCTCTGGACCTTGAGGGCACGCTGCGCGGCGGTCCTGCCAAGGCGGCCGCTGCGATGCTGACACGGCTCGCCGAGCACCACGCCGCACCGGATTTCTTGTTGCGCACGATCATGCGCCGATCAGAGCGTTCAGGACCGCCCCGCGGCGGCATGCCCTACCGATGGGCGCCGGAGCGACAGGCCCGGGTGGGGGTGCTGCCCCGCGAAGGGACTGCCGCCGACATTCGGTGGTTCGAGGTGCAGCCGTGTTACGTGTTCCATCCGCTGAATGCCTACGAAGACGGGGACCGCATTGTGCTCGATGTCGTGCGTCACGCGTCGGTCTTCAACAGCGGAGCGCGCATCGTCCCCGACGGGTCGACGCTGGACCGGTGGACCGTCGACCTTGCCACGGGGAAGGTCGCCGAAGAACGCCTCGATGACACTTCGCAGGAGTTTCCACGCGTCGACGAGCGCCTCGTCGGCAGGCGTCACCGGTACGGTTTCGCGGTCGGTTATGCCGACGGAGCAGCAGGGACGCCCGATTCGATCCTCAAGCACGACGTCGCGACGCAGCGCACTCAATCCGTGGGGTTCGGGGCCGGATGTGAGCCGGGCGAGTTCGTCTTCGTTCCGTCCACTGACGATGCAGCGGAGGACGACGGCGTGGCCATGGGGTTCGTGTACGACCGATCCACCGATCGCAGCGACCTCGTCCTGCTCGATGGGCAGACGCTGGAAACCGTCGCGACCGTGCATCTTCCGGCCCGGGTCCCGCATGGATTTCACGGCAACTGGGTGCCGACGGGCAGCTAGCATCGCCAAATGATCGGCGGGCGCACCGGCGAGTGGCACTGGCTGTGGGACGCCTATGTCGTAGGCATGTGCGTCGCGGCCGCCGCAGGGGTCGTCATGCTCGACCACCGCTTCCCCGGGAACGTCTTGATGGCGGTCGCGGCGTTGGCCGGCATGGCTGCGTGGGTGTTGATGTTCGGGCGCCATGTCGCCGGTGCGAACAAAGTCGATTGGCGAGTGCTGGTGTTTCTCGCGCCGCTGATCGGACTATGGATCGTCGCGTTGTCGGGATCCGCTATTGCAGTCGCCGCGGTGCCGGCGATCTATCCGCTGGTCTTCGCGACGCTGCCGCTGTCGGCCGCGCTCGTGGTGACGACGATGGTGAACGTCACACCTCTGAGCCTGGCACTGCTGATCCACGGGCCCAGTTGGCCCGATCTGCCTCTGGCGGTTGCCTTTACGCTCATGGGGCTGGTCGCAGCGCCCGTCATCGGAATCACGATCATGACGTCGATGAGGCAGCGCAAGAAGTTGGCCGCGCTGGTCGGTGAGCTTGCGGCGACCAGGGCCGAGAGCGCGCGGCTGTCGCGGGAGGCAGGCGCCGCGGCCGAGCGGGAGAGGTTGGCCAGGGAGATTCACGACACGCTTGCGCAAGGATTCACCAGCATCGTCGCGCTGGCGCAGGCCGTCGAGCCCGAACTGGACAGCGATACCGCGGCGGCCAAACGGCACGTCGAGCTGATCCGCACCACCGCTCGGGAGAACCTCGCCGAGGCCAGAGCGATGGTGGCCGAGCTGACGCCGACCGCGCTGCACGACGGCACGCTGGCCGCCGCCGTCCAACGCCAGTGCGAGCGGCTGTCGGCAGAAAACGGCATCGACGCCACGGTCCGCGTCGCCGGAGAGCTTCCGGCGCTGGGCATGGCGGCCGATGTGGTGCTGCTGCGCGCCACGCAAGAGTCGTTGGCCAACATTCGCAAGCATTCTCAGGCCAGCGCGGTGACGGTCGCGCTGACGCCCGTCGACCGTGGCGTCCGACTGTCGGTCGCGGACAACGGCATTGGCCTCGCCGATCAACGCGCCGACGGGTTCGGGCTGCGCGGCATGCGGGCAAGGGCAACGCAAGTGGGCGGCACGCTGACGGTGACGCCGACACCCGGCGGCGGGACGACGGTGATAGTCGAGGTCCCCGCATGACTGATCCGTCGACAAAAGTCCTATTGGTGGACGACCATCCCGTGGTTCGGGAGGGACTGCGCGGGATGATCGACGCGGAGCCGGACCTCACCGTGGTCGGCGAGGCGGGGTCGGGCGCCGAGGCCATCGCGATGGCCGAATCTTTGCGCCCCGACGTCATTCTCATGGACCTGCGAATGCCCGACGTGGATGGCGTGACGGCGACCAAACGCATCCTCGCGGTACTCCCCCACACCCGGATCGTCGTCGTCACGACCTATGAGTCCGACACCGACATCTTGCGCGCGGTCGAGGCCGGCGCCGCGGGATATCTGCTCAAAGACGCCACACGTGCCGAGCTGGCCGACGCCGTGCGCGACGCCGCGCGCGGCAAGACCGTGCTCGCCCCGACGGTCGCAGACCGCCTGGTTCACTTTGTGCGCCAACCTACTTCGGCCGCGCTCTCGGCACGGGAAGTCGAGGTGCTGGGCCAGGTCGCCAAGGGCAAGTCCAACCCGGAGATCGGCCGCGAGTTGCACATCAGCGAGGCGACCGTGAAAACCCATCTGCTGCGGGCGTTCAACAAGCTCGGCGTCTCGGATCGCACTGCGGCGGTCACCACGGCGATGTCGCTGGGGCTGCTCAGCTGATCGGATGGCGCAGGTGTGCGCGCGTGTCGATTTCGTCTTCGTCGAGAAAGGTCATCATCGGCACGCCCGGCGCGCACAGCATGAACACGACGAATCTGCTGGCGATGTCGGCACGAAGGTTGGCTGCCTGATAGTGCACGACGTCAAAGCCCGGTTCCCAGAACGCCTCACCGGCCTTGATTGCATACGGCTCGTCGCCTTCGAGCTCGAATAGGATCTCGCCCTCGAGCACATAGCCGAACACCGGGCCTGAGTGCCTGTGCGGCCCGGTGCCGGGATCCCCGGGCGGAATGGTGACGGTGGCGACCATCGCGTCGGAATCCGCGGCGATCACGGGAGTCTGGTGCAGCAGGACGTCCAGTGTGTTGGTCGGCGACGGCCCGATCGGCGGCATGCCAGAAACGCTAGCGCCACTGCATCGGAACGCGCCGGGCCATTTCTGCGTGAACAATGTGGGCCAATCAGGCGGTATGCCGTTGCGTGAGGCCGTTCGTGACTGGCTGATGATTCCTCCGCGAGCAGCTGTAGGGGGAGCTGCTCGCGCTTAAGAGGTGAGCCGTTGCACAGCCGCGTCGATGCGCTCATCGGTCGCAGTCAAGGCGACCCTGACGTGGCATGACCCACGCGGGCCGTAGAACTCGCCGGGCGCCACCAGGATTCCGTACTCGGCCAGCCAGGCGAGCGTGTCGCGGCAGGGCTCGTCGCGGGTAGCCCACACATACAGCCCCGCTTCGGAGTTGTCGACCGTGAGCCCCGCCGATTGCAATGCGGGTAGGAGCAAGGCCCGTCGTCGCGCATACCGCTCGCGCTGCTCGCGTTCGTGCGCATCATCGTCGAGCGCAGCGACCATGGCAGCCTGCACCGGCGTGGGCACCATCATGCCGGCGTGCTTGCGTACTGCGAGCAGCTCCGCGACCACGGCAGGGTCGCCGGCGACGAATCCCGCGCGATAGCCGGCCAGCGACGACGTCTTCGACAGTGAATGCACTGCCAACAACCCGGTGTGGTCGCCGTCGCAGACCGACGGATGCAGCACCGAAACCGGCTCGGCGTCCCAACCCAAACCGAGATAGCACTCATCGGACGCGATCAGGACACCACGGTCGCGAGCCCAGCCCACGACCTTGCGGAGGTGCTCGACGCCGAGCACCTTTCCGGTGGGGTTGCTCGGCGAATTCAAATAGACCAGCGCGGGCGACTGCGGCCCGAGCTGTGTCAGCGAGTCGGCGCGCACCACCTGAGCACTCGCCAGTTGAGCACCGACTTCGTAAGTGGGATAAGCGAGTTCGGGCACCACAACCAGGTCGTCGGGGCCAATGCCAAGCAGCGTCGGCAGCCACGCGATGAGTTCCTTGGTGCCGATCACCGGCAGCACCGCGTCGTCGGCGAGCCCAGTGATGCCGTATCGGCGGTGCAGGGCCGCACCGGCGGATGCACGCAGCGCCGGGGTGCCCGCCGTCGTCGGGTAGCCGGGCGACGAGCTGGCGGCTGCCAGCGCCTCACGGATCAACGGTGCCACCGGATCGACCGGCGTGCCAACCGATAAGTCGACGATGCCGTCAGTGTGCGACCGTGCGAGCGCGGTGACGTCGGCCAGGGTGTCCCACGGGAACACCGGCAGTGACGCCGAAACCAGGCGACGTGCCACGTCAAACGTGGACGTTACGAATCCTCACCTTGAGGCGGGAGGTCCTTGACCGACTGCGGATCGTTCTCGGTCATGCCGACCTTCGACGCGCCGCCGGGCGAACCCAGCTCGGCGAAAAAGTCGGCATTGATCTGGGTGTATCCGCTCCACTGGTCGGGCACATCATCTTCGTAATAGATGGCCTCGACAGGGCACACCGGCTCGCATGCGCCGCAGTCGACGCACTCGTCCGGGTGGATGTACAGCATGCGTGCGCCCTCGTAGATGCAATCGACCGGGCACTCTTCGATGCATGCCTTGTCTTTGATGTCGACGCAGGGTTCGGCAATCGTGTACGTCACTGAGGTCTCCTCGATCTCCTGCCAGTGGGGCTGCCGGTCTTGGTCGGGCCCGCCGAAAAGTCGCTGCCAATATTCCCGCCAGTATCTCAGCGGCTGGTTGGACGCCTGTGTCAGTGTGCCCTAACTTTTACGCCGCCCGGTTAAGGGTTGCGCGTGGTTACTGATACTAAACGTTGCACATACAAGTCGCCTAGGGCCACACCCACCTGACTTGGCCTTCGCGCTGCTCTCGGCGCTGTGTGACTCCGACCACACTTGCGCCGAGGCTGTGATCGCCTGCGAGCCGGGCGAAATCGGGCCCACGACGGAAGACCGGCAGCCCATGGCGTGTTCCAGCAGGTAGCAATTGCTTAGCTCGACTAAGCCTGAAGAAGGAGTCACGAAAATGAAGAGATTCACCCTTGGATTAGCCAGTGCCAGTGCATTCGCAGCGCTCGCGATCGGCCTCGCCAGCCCGGCCATGGCGGCGCCGCGCGACATCACCCCGAATTACGACGCTGTCTATGTCACCGATGGCCACACGGCGTCGTATCAGCCCGTTGACTGCTCGGTGCACGTCAACTCCGGCGGCACAGACGTCAACGTGAACTGGTGCTGACCTGACGATCGCCGGCCTATGCGCCTGGTTGCAGTGCAACACGTTGCATAGGCCGTGCGATCGCCATAGGCTGCCCGCGTGGCGCTCCCCCACGCGATCCTGGTGTCGCTGTGCGAGCAGTCGGGCTCCGGCTACGAGTTGGCCCGCCGATTCGACCGGTCCATCGGCTACTTCTGGGCTGCCACCCATCAGCAGATCTATCGGACGCTGAAAGTGATGGAGGACCACGGCTGGGTGCGCGTCACGCCGGTCGTGCAGCAGGGCAGGCCGGACAAGAAGGTCTACACGATGTCCGACGCCGGCCGCGCCGAGCTGGCCCGCTGGATCGCCGAACCGCTGTCGGGACGCGGCAGCTCTGTGGCTGACAACCGCACCCGCGACATCGTAATCAAGGTTCGCGGCGCCGAGTACGGCGATGTCGACGCGGTGCGCGCTCAGGTGGCCGCGCTGCGGGCCGAGCGCGCCGACCTTCTCGACACCTACCGCGGATTCGAGAAGCGTCAGTTCCCCGACCCCGGCGGACTGTCTGGCAGCGCACTGCATCAGTACCTGGTGCTGCGCGGCGGCATCCGCGCCGAGGAGAACGCGATCGACTGGCTCGACGAAGTGACCGCGGCCTTCAAGGAGGCTCGGTGACGTATCCAAACCTATTGTCTCCGTTGGATCTTGGCTCCACCACGCTGCGCAACCGGGTGGTGATGGGCTCGATGCACACCGGCCTCGAAGACCGTGCCCGCGACACCGACCGGCTAGCCGAATACTTCGCCGAGCGCGCCCGCGGTGGCGTCGGCCTGATCATCACCGGCGGATATGCGCCGAACCGCACCGGCTGGCTGCTGCCGTTCGCCGCGCAGATGCTGTCGTCGTCGGACGCCCGTCGACATCGCCGCATCACCGGGCCGGTGCACGATGCTGGCGGCAAGATCCTGTTGCAGGTGCTGCACGCCGGTCGCTATGCGTACCACCCGTTTTCGGTGAGCGCGTCGTCGATCAAGGCACCCATCAACCCGTTCCGTCCGCGGGCGTTGCGGGACGTCGACGGCACCATCGACGACTTCGCCCGCTGCGCCGAGCTGGCCCGCGAAGCGGGGTACGACGGCGTCGAGATCATGGGCAGCGAAGGCTACCTGCTCAACCAGTTCCTCGCCCCGCGCACCAACAAGCGCGCCGACGCCTGGGGACCCTCACCAAAAAAGCGGCGACGGATGCCGGTTGAGAGCGTGCGTCGGACCCGCGCGGCGGTCGGCGACGACTTCATCATCTGCTACCGGATGTCGATGGCCGACTACGTCGAGGATGGTCAGAGCTGGGACGAAATCATCGCGCTGGCAACCGAAGTCGAGGGGGCGGGGGCGACGATCATCAACTCCGGCTTCGGATGGCACGAAGCGCGGGTGCCCACCCTCGTGACCTCGGTGCCCAACAGCGCGTTCGTCGACATCAGCAACGCAGTGGCCGAACACGTGAGCATCCCGGTGGTCGCGTCCAACCGCATCAACATGCCCCAAGCCGCCGAACGGATC
>Ga0136846_1243027_pt1 | contig 10724 bp, 9 predicted proteins | sample HopSoiMetagenom2_FD_96841 | JGI IMG/M metagenome (GOLD analysis project Ga0136846, IMG submission 96841) | Grasslands soil microbial communities from Hopland, California, USA - 2 Assembly 2016 (version 4) | ecosystem: Environmental > Terrestrial > Soil > Grasslands | place: USA: Hopland... | reverse complement strand
CGCGAAGGAAGGCGCCAAGGTCGCCTTCACCTACAACCAGGGCGTTTTGCAAAGCACCTCGCTCTGCATCCTCAAGGGCGCGCCGAATCTCGAGACGGCCGTCAAGTTTCTCAACGAGGCCGTCGATCCCGTGCACCAGGCCAATCTGCCGCTGCATATCGACTATGGTCCGGGAAATCCAAAGGCGTTCGAGACCAACGTGATCAAGCCCGAGCGCGCCGCGCAATTGCCGAGCGAGCCGGCCAATGCGGCCAAGCAGGCGCTGATGTCCTACGCGTGGTGGTCGTCGCCAGCCGGCGAAGCGGCGGAGAAGCGCTGGGCGTCGTTCATGCAGAAGTAAGCGAAATCGCGATGAGCGCAAGTCGTGCCAGAGCTGACACTGCGCTCCCTCCCCCGCTTGCGGGGGAGGGTTGGGGAGAGGGTATCTCCGCGAGAAAGACTCCCCAAGAGGACAGAACCCTCACCCGGATCGCTTTCGCGATCCGACCTCTCCCGCAAGCGGGAGAGGTGCACCACCCGAGATGAGCGAGCAAATGCTGACGACATCAATGCCAGATCCCTCCCAAAAGCATCAGCGCCGCGAGCATGGGCTGATGCTGGCATTGGTGTCGCCGGCGCTGCTGGTGATCCTGGCTCTGATCGTGCTGCCGGTCGGCTGGCTCGCCTGGCAGTCGATCTACCATGACGGCTTCACGCTGGAGAATTATCGCCGCGTCTTCACGGAAGCCATCTACTCGCGGAGTTTTGCGCTGACGTTCGAAATCAGCCTCGCGGTCACGGCAATCGCGTTGCTGCTCGGCTATCCCGTGGCCTATCTCGCCAACTCTGTCCCGAAAGGATGGAGCATCCTGATCCTCTCGCTGGTCGTGCTGCCGTTCTGGACCAGCGTGCTGGTGCGTGCCTATGCGTGGCTGGCGCTGCTCCAGCGCACCGGGGTCATCAATCAGTTCCTGCGCTATCTCGATGTGATCTCCGAACCGCTCGCGCTGGTGCACAACACCTTCGGTACTGTCGTGGCGACCGTGCACATCCTTCTCCCCTTCATGGTGCTGCCGCTCTATGCGACCATGCAGAAAATCCCCGGCGATCTGATGCAGGCCGGCGCCAGCCTGGGTGCGAGCCCGTCGCTCACATTTATCCGCGTGTTCTTGCCGCTGTCATTGCCGGGCGTGCTCGCGGGCTGCACGATGGTGTTCGTGCTCTGTCTTGGCTTCTACATCACGCCGGAATTGCTCGGCGGCGGTCGCACCGTCATGGTGTCGATGCTGGTGAGCCGCAATGTCGAGCTCTATAACCAGTTCGGGGCCGCGAGTGCGGTCGCGGTGGTGCTGCTCGTCAGCGTGCTCCTGATCTTCTTCGCGGTCAGCCGCTTCATTTCGCTCGATCGCATCTTGGGGCACAAATGACGCGATTGTCAGCCGCCCGGATCGTTCTCTATGTGATCAGTGCGCTGGTGCTGGTCTATCTGATCCTGCCGGTCCTGATCATCGCGCCGATCTCCTTCTCCAGCGCGCGCTTCCTGACCTTCCCGCCGCCGTCCTTCTCGCTGCGCTGGTACCAGCAATATTTCGCCAACCCCGCCTGGATGCAGGCGACGCGGGTGACGCTGACGGTGGCGCTCATGACCGTCCTGATCGCGACGCCGCTCGGGGTCGCCGCCGCCTATGCCATCAGCCAGTCGAAGCTGCGCATCATGCGGCTGATCCACATGATGCTGCTGTTGCCGCTGGTGGTGCCGATCATCATCACGGCAGTCGGCATCTTCTTCGTCTATGCCAAGGTCGGCCTGGTCGCGACCCTGCCGGGCCTCGTGCTGGCCAACGTGATGCTGGGATTGCCTTACGTCATCATTTCCGTGCTGGCCGGCCTGCAGAGCTTCGATCCCGCGCAGGAAATGGTGGCGCGCAGCCTCGGCATGAACCGCCTGCGCAGCTTCTTCGCCGTGACGCTGCCGCAGATCAAGTCCAGCGTGGCTGCCGGCGGCATCTTCGCCTTCATCTCGGCGATGGACGAGACCATCGTCGCGCTGTTCATCTCCGGCGGCCAGTATCAGCCGCTGACCAAGCGCATGTTTACCGCACTCCGCGACGAGATCGATCCGACCATCGCCGCGATCTCGACGCTGATGACGGCGGCCTCGTTCTTGCTGGTGCTGCTGCTGGCGAGCACGCGGCAGAAGAGGGGTGGGTGAATCTTGTTGGTCGTCCTGGCGAAAGCCAGGACCCATTATCCCAGCGAGACGTTGCAGGGCGAGCTGGCAATCCCGAGTCTTCGTCAAACCGCGTTCGGTGGTTATGGGTCCTGGCCTTCGCCAGGACGACACCGAATGTTTGGCGATCCTCGCCGCCTCACCCCTTCACCCCAAGCCACGCCAAAATCATCTCCACGATCTGCGTCCTGCTCTTTGCCAGCACCTTCGGCTCGCTGAGGTCGCGGTCGAACAGGGCGCCAAAGGTGTGGCGGTTGGCGACGCGGAAGAAGCAGTAGGAGGAGATCGCGAGGTGCAGATCGATGGCATCGACGTCGTCGCGGAAGACGCCTTCCGTGCGGCCGCGCGCGAGGATGCCGTCCAGCGTCGCGATCACGCTGGCATTGAGCTGGCGCAGTTGCAGATTCTGCTTCAGGTGCTTGCCATGGTGGATGTTCTCGATCGAGACCAGGCGGATGAAGTTCGGGTTGCGCTCGTCATGGTCGAAGGTCGCCTCGATGAGGCGCCGCAAGCCCTCGCGCGCATCGCAGCTCGCAATGTCGAGCTGGTCCTCCAGCGCACGGATGCTGCGATAGGCTTCCTCCAGCACCGCCAGGTAGAGCTGCTCCTTGCCGCCGAAATAGTAATAGATCATCCGCTTCGATGTGCGCGTGCGCGCCGCGATCGCATCGACGCGGGCGCCGGAATAGCCCTCCGAGGCGAATTCGGCCATCGCCACTTCGAGGATGTCGCGCTTGGTGCGCTCGGGGTCGTTGGTGCGCTTCAATAAAGGCGGCATGCGCTCGAGCATCGCTGTTTCTCCCGCCAGTTTCCACGGATCATCTTGAAGGTGAAGGCGAATTTCGCCCGTGGGGTCAGTGATCCCATGGTATTGCATAAACGTACTAGTTCGTACATTATGGCGCGCAACGAAGGTTGCGGCAACCACAACAACGAAACGCGCGCGCGGGAGACCGCCCGACGCGAGCCGCGCCGGATAGAGGGGGAGGAGATTCAGATGACGTTGACGTCCACCGCACCACCGCACGCAGCAACATCAGCGGAAGCCATGCCGAACAAGCTGCCGAAGCGCGCCGCGCTTGTCAGCTTCGTCGGCAGCATGCTCGAATACTATGACTTCTTCATCTACGGTACCGCCGCCGCGCTGATCTTTCCAAAAGTGTTCTTCGCCAATGTCGATCCCGCGACCGGAACGCTGCTCGCGCTGCTCTCCTTCGGCATCGGCTATATCGCGCGGCCTGTCGGCGCCGTCATCCTCGGCCATTTCGGTGACCGCATCGGGCGCAAGACGGTGCTGCTGTTCACGCTGGTGCTGATGGGCGGCTCGACGCTCGCGATCGGCTTGTTGCCGGACGCGAAATCGATCGGCAATGCCGCGCCTGTCATCCTGACGCTGCTCCGCCTGTTGCAGGGCCTGTCGGCGGCCGGCGAGCAGAGCGGGGCGAACTCGCTGACGCTGGAGCATTCCGCCAACTCCAACCGCGCCTTCTTCACGAGCTGGACGCTGAGCGGCACCCAGGCCGGCGCGATCCTGGCGACGCTGGTGTTCATTCCGGTGTCGAGCCTGCCGGAGGAGCAACTGCTGAGCTGGGGCTGGCGCATTCCGTTCCTGCTCTCCGCGCTGGTGCTGCTGGTTGCCTATCTGGTGCGGCGGACCATGCCGGAAACGCCTGTGTTCGAAGACATCAAGGGCAAGGCGCAGGTGGCGCGTTTCCCCGTCGTCGCGCTGCTGCGCGACTACTGGCCCGACGTGTTGCGCGTAATCACCTGCGCGCTGATCGCGACGGTGAGCACCATGACCGCCGTGTTCGCGCTCGGCTACGCCACCAGCAAGTTCGGTGTGGCGCGTCCGACCATGCTGTGGGCCGGCGTGCTTGGCAATGTCACGGCACTGATCACCCAACCGTTGTGGGCCTTGCTCGCCGACAAGATTGGCCGCAAGCCGGTCTTCATCAGCGGCGTGCTTGGCTGCGCCGTCCTGTTGTTCCCCTATTTCATGCTGATCACGTCGGGAAACACGATCGCGATCTTCGCCGCCGCGATGATCCTGTCCGGCATCGTCTACGCCGCGCCAAACGCGATCTGGCCGTCGTTCTATGCGGAGATGTTCGAGGCACGCGTGCGCTATTCAGGCACCGCGATCGGCACTCAGCTCGGCTTCCTTGCCGCCGGCTTCACGCCGCTGGTCAGCGCGAGCCTTGTCGGTGAGGGGCCGAATGGCTGGATCCCCGTCGCGATCTTCGTGGCCAGCTGCTGCGTGATCTCGGCCGCCGCTGCGGCGACCGCGCGCGAAACCCACACCGTCGACATCGCCGATCTCGGCAAGCGGCGCGCTTGAATGAAGACGAGGCACGCATGCTGACCAACGCAGTTCCGACCACGAGCGGGCCGATCGTCGGCTCTGAACAGGGCGGCATGCGCACCTTCAAGGGCGTGCCGTTCGCGATCGCGCCGCGCTTTGCCAGGGCGAGGCCGCCTCTTGCGTGGACGGAGCCGCGCCGCTGCACGGACTACGGCGCTTTTGCGCCGCAGCCCGGGCATCTCGACCAGGCGGATGAGGCGTCCTGTCTCAGCCTGAACATCTGGACACCGGCGGGGATCGATCGGCCGCTGCCGGTGCTGGTCTTCATCCATGGCGGCGCCTTCGTTACCGGCGGTGGCGCCGATTATGACGGCGCATTCCTCGCCGCGCATGGTCCGGCGGTGATCGTCACCATCAACTACCGGCTCGGCCCGCTCGGCTTCCTGCAACTGCATCGCCACGGCCTGGATGAGGCCAACAACCTTGCGATTACCGATGCGATGGCCGCGCTCGACTGGGTGCGCGCCAACGTCGCCAGTTTTGGCGGCGATCCGGATGCCCTGACGCTGTCCGGCCAGTCGGCCGGCGCCTCCATGGTGATCGCGCTGGCAACCCTGCCGCAGGCCAAAGGCAGGTTCATTCGCGCCATCGCGCTCAGTGCGCCCGGGCGCAACATCATGAGCGCGGATCATGCCGACGACGTGGCGCGCCGGGTGATCGACGAGCTCGAGCTGGTGCGGGATCCCGGCGCGATCACGTCCGTGCCGCTGCCGAGACTGTTCGCGGCGGTGGAGCGCGTCAGTCGGAGGCTCGCGGACGAGACGGAGGCTGGCACCGTGTTCGGCCCGGTGCTCGACGGCAGCGTGATCGCGCGCGAGCCGCGCGACGTCTTTGCCGATGGGATCCTGCGCGAGATTCCGCTCTGGCTCGGCTCCTGCCGTGACGAGATGGTGATGTTCCTGAAGAGCACCCCGCCGGCCGCGATGATCCGCACCACCGAACGGCAATTGCGCGCCGCCTTCGGCGATGCCGGCTGGGAGCGCCTGCTTGCCCGTTACCGCGCGACCGCGCGTATCGACGAAGATCCGTATGAGGCGCTGCTCTCGGATGCGTTCTGGCATCGCCCGATGGCCGATCTGGCGCGGCTTCACGCGGCCGCAGGCGGCGCGGTGTGGCTGAGCCGGTTCGATCATCGCCCCGCACTGGAACCGTTCCTGTCCCAAGGGCCGACCCACGGTGCGGACAATGCCTGCCTTTGGGCACATCTGCCTGACTTCATCGATCGCCCGATCCTGAAGCGCAAGGGCGGGCCGATGACGCCTGCCGACATCGACGTGGCCGCGCGGTTCCAGGCGAGCTTGCTGCGCTTCGTGACATCAGGCGCGCCCGATATCGCGGAAGCCTGGCCGCGGTTCGAGCCGGCTCAGGAGCCGCTCGCAATTTTCGGCCAGCCGTTCCATGTTGTGCCTCTCAATGAAAGTGCGCGCGTCCGCCTGTGGGCGGAGCTGAGCGCAGGCAGCAATGACAAAAAGAAGATGAGGGAGGCCGGATGAATATATCGAGAAACGCCGCGCGCGTTCAGTGGCGCTCTGCCATGTCGATCGCCTCGCTGCTTGGCACGTTCGCGATGCTGGCGGCCTCGCCCGCGCCGGCGCAGATCGTCGCGACTCCCGTCCAGGCTGATCCCGTCAACATCGACAGCGGCGCTGTCTCAGGCAAGGTGCTGTCCTCCGGCGTGAAAGCCTATTTCGGCATCCCCTACGCCGCGCCGCCGCTCGGCGATCTCCGTTGGCGCGAACCGCAGAAGGTCGAGGCGTGGAAAGGCACCTATCACGCCGACCGGCTCGGACCCGAGTGCATACAGGTGCTGCGCCGGCACAATCTCAATCATTATTTCGGCGAAGAGGCGACCAGCGAGAACTGCCTCTATCTGAACATCTGGGCGACCCCGGACGCGAAACCCGGTGCGAAGCTGCCGGTCGTGGTCTGGATCTATGGCGGCGGCTTCACCCTCGGCTCCAGCGGCATGGCCATATATGACGGCGAGAACGTTGCGAAGAAAGGCACGGTCTTCGTCAGCTTCAACTACCGCGTCGGCATTTTGGGCAATCTTGCCCATCCCGAGCTGACGGCAGAATCGCCGCACCATGCCTCCGGCAATTACGGCCTGATGGACCAGGTCGCGGCGCTGCAATGGGTCAAGCGCAACATCGCGCAATTCGGCGGCGATCCCGACAACGTCACCATCACCGGTCAATCGGCCGGCGCCATGTCGGTGTCCGCGCTCGAGGCGAGCCCGCTGGCCAAGGGCCTGTTCCATCGCGGCTTTGCGATGAGCCTCAGCATGTTCGACAACCGCTTCAAATTCCCGGCGCTACCACAGGCCGAGAAGATTGGGCTGGAGGTGCAGTCGGCGCTCGGCGCCTCCTCGCTCGCCGAGATGCGGCTGATCCAGGCCGACAAGATTCTTGCAATCCAGAAGGATTGCCAGCTCGGCTGCGCCGGCTCGATCTCGGTGACGCCCGATATCGACGGCCATGTCTTGCCCGACACCGTTCCGAACATCTTCGCTGCCGGCAAGCAGAACGACGTTGCGACCGTCGCAGGCTTCACGCGCGACGAAAGCTCGAACGACCTGCGTACCGCAGGGACGCTTGAGGCCTACGTCGCCGCTGCGCGAAAGCTCTATGGCGATCAGGCCGACCGCTTCCTGGCGCTCTATCCGGCCACGACCGACGACGACGCGAAGGCCATGGGCCTGCTCGCCGCCCGCGAGGGGCTGGTCGAGACCGGCACACGCAACTGGGCGATCGCACAGGTGACGACCGGCAAGGCGCCGTTCTACATGTACATGTTCTCGCGGGTGCATCCCTTCGCGCCCGGCGTCGAATTCTTCGACAGCCCGCAGAAGATCGGCGCCTATCACACCTCCGACGTGCCGTATTGGTTCGGTACCCAGGACGCCTTCAACAAATTCCGCACCACGCGCGTCTGGACCGAGTTCGACCGCGCGCTGTCCGAACGCATGATGGACACGCTGGTCGCCTTCGCGCGCACGGGAAATCCGGGCACGCCGGCGACACCGTGGCCGCAATGGAAGCAGGACGCGCAGACGTATGTCGAATTCGGTGACGACAGTGGCGTGCGCGAGGAGAACCGCGCGCGCCTCGAATTCCACACGCCGGCGAATGTCACGCCCTCGACGCCGCGGGTGTCACGGGACTAGGGCAGGGCGGGTTTCGGCAAGGCGGTACGATAATTTGTAATCTGCTTCACACGCGAATGCGCCGAGTGACGCTAGAGGAAGTGAGGCCCCGCTTCCGCGCGGCCCGCTTCGGAGCTGGCGATGATTGCTGCATTGGCAAGAGCAATATCCCGCGCGACGGGAAGCAACGTCGACGTCGAAATTCTGAAGGTCATCGCGATTTTCTCAGGCGCGGGCCTGGTGCTCTCACTCGTGGCAGCGATGATCTACGGACAGGCTGTCAACGCTGCTTTATTTTGAATGCGCGCCAGTTCATCGCGCACGGGCGGCCGTCAGCGTTGTGAACGAAACAGCGAGATGTTGTCGCTCAGCCAATCGGTGACCTGGCGTGGCGCTTGGCCCGTCAATTCGCGAACAGTCGACGTGGTTTCTGCGAGCACCGAGTCATGGAAGATGCGATCCAGGCCGAGCAGGAGGTCGGCTACGAATTCGCTGAGTCCCGAAGCGAGCAGTTTTTCGCGCTGCTCCGCGGGGCTTCGGTGCTGATATGTGACGGCGCGGCCAAGCAAGCCGGACAGCGCGTCTGCTATTGCAGGCATGCTCAGGGCGGCTGGCCCGGTCAGGTGATAGGCGCGCTGAGACGTCACGTGCGCTTCGTCGAGAAGGACCGCGAAAGCGGTATCCGCGACATCGCGTGTGTCGATCAAGTTGACCAATCCATCGCCTGCTGCCCCGCCCCATGTGTCATTCGCAATTGGAGCGCCGGCCCGCGCCAGGATGTCAACGAAGCCCGAAGGCCGCAAAACCGTAAAGCCTAGGTCGCAGGTCGCAAGGTGCGCCTCGATTTGCATATGCCAGTCGAACGGATGTAGCCGGGACGGCGGTCCCAACGCGGACAATTTGACGATATGGCTCACGCCGGCGGCGACCGCTGCGTCGATTAGCGCGATTTCATTGGCGACCTGCCGGGGAGACGTGCCATGGGCGAGGAACAGACGGTCGGCACCGCGCAAAGCATCGTCCAAGGTCGAGCGCGCATCGAAGTCCACGGTCGCAAGGGAGACCCTGGATGGCAGGCGCTCAGCGTCTGGCCTGCGGGTCAACGCCACAAGCTCGACCGGTTCGGCGACCAGTTTCGAAATCAGGGCGGAGCCGACGCGACCTGTGGCGCCGGCGACCGCAATGCGTGGACGGCCGGCACTACGCTGGGAGGGGTTGAACATCCGGATAACCTTTCGTATTTTGGAACGATCAGTTCAAGATGCTTGGAACGATCGTTCCATGATGTCAAGCGGGAATGTGATGAGCGGAAAACCCCAATTCGATGACGATGCCGTGATCAATTCCGCGATGGATGTGTTTTGGCGCCACGGCTATTCGGCCTCGTCGATCGATCAACTGACGACAGCGATGGGTTTGTCGCGGTCCAGCATGTACAAGCGATTTCAAGATAAGGACGGGCTGTTCCAGGAGGTCCTTTCGACTTACGTCGACCGCGTCGTACGGCGCATGAGCGCCGTTCGCGGCGAGACCAAGCGTCAACAGCTCGAAGCGCTGTTGCACGAATTCCTGCCCAAAGGGGGCAGGTCGGTGCGACCCGCTGGGTGCATGTTGGCCCGATCCTGTGCCGAGATGGTCGATCTGCCCCCGGCAGGCCAGTCGGTCGCGCGGCAGGGACTTGCGCAGCAGCGCGCGATCCTCATGGAGATTTTGCGCGAGGCGGTCGCAGCTGGCGAATTGGCACTGGCAGCCGACATCGACGGGTTGTCGTGGCACTATCTCGGCGTGTTGCAGGCCATACTGAATTTGCCGCAAGCTGGCGCGACTGCCGGCGAGCTTCGCCGCGTTGTAGAACTTGCAATGACCGCGTGGCCATTGCGCCCGGCTGTCCCGGCCGCTCTGCCGCTTTCCCGTGGAGAGGCATGACGTGGCCGTGGTGCCGGGCAGCTGTTTCGGCCTTGCACCTTATTTCCGCCTGTCCTACGCCACCTCGGAACACAATTTTCGCGTCGCTGTGAAGCGTATCACCAAGCCTGCAGGAGCCGTCATGACCATTCGCAACACCCGCACCGGGGGCCAGATCCTGATTGATCAGCTCGTCGCCCAGGGCGTCGAGCGCGTCACCTGCGTGCCGGGCGAGAGCTATCTGGCGGCGCTCGATGCGCTGCATGACAGCCCGATCGACGTCATGATCTGCCGTGCCGAAGGCGGTGCGGCGATGATGGCAGAGGCCTATGGCAAGCTCACCGGGCGCCCCGGAATCTGCTTCGTCACCCGCGGCCCCGGCGCCACCAATGCCAGCCACGGCGTCCACATCGCGATGCAGGATTCGACACCGATGATCCTGTTCGTCGGCCAGGTCGACACCGGCATGCGCGAGCGTGAGGCGTTCCAGGAGCTCGACTACAAGGCGGTGTTCGGCACAATGGCGAAATGGGCGGTCGAGATCGATCGTCCCGACCGCATTCCGGAGCTGGTCGCACGCGCCTTCCGCGTCGCCATGCAGGGCCGCCCCGGTCCCGTGGTGATCTCGCTGCCGGAGAACATGCTGACCGAGACCGCCGCCGTCGCCGACGCGATGCGGATCGAGCCGGCGGTGAGCTGGCCGGCGCCTGCCGATATCGAGCGCGTTGGCGCCATGCTTGCGAGCGCAAAGGCGCCGCTTGTCATCCTCGGCGGCTCGCGCTGGACCGATGAGGCGACCAGGAGCATCGCGCGCTTCGCCGAGCGCTTCGACCTGCCGGTCGCGACCTCGTTCCGCCGCTCCTCGCTGATCGACGCCGATCATTCGCACTATGCCGGCGATCTCGGCATCGGGCCGAGCCCGGGCCTGAAGGCGCGCATCGACAACGCCGACGTTATTCTCCTCATCGGCGGCCGCATGTCGGAGATGCCGTCCTCATCCTACACGCTGCTCGATATTCCGACCCCGCGGCAGAAGCTGATCCACGTTCATCCCGGCTCGGAAGAGCTCGGCCGCATCTATCAGCCTGAGCTCGCGATCCAGG
>Ga0136846_1241396_pt1 | contig 10726 bp, 10 predicted proteins | sample HopSoiMetagenom2_FD_96841 | JGI IMG/M metagenome (GOLD analysis project Ga0136846, IMG submission 96841) | Grasslands soil microbial communities from Hopland, California, USA - 2 Assembly 2016 (version 4) | ecosystem: Environmental > Terrestrial > Soil > Grasslands | place: USA: Hopland... | reverse complement strand
CGACCGACAGCGCGCGGCCGGCGCGGGCCACCTCGAGCGCGACCCAGCCGCCGAGCGAGTTGCCCGCGACGTGGAACGGCGGGTCGACGACGCCGGCGAGGCCGGAGGCGATCGCGCCCGCGAGTGCGGCGGGCGTCGGCGTCGCGCCGTGGTCGAGCGGCGGCGAGTCGCCGAAGCCGGGCATGTCGACCGCCACGACGTCGCGCCGGGCGGCGAGGCGGTCGAGCACCGGCTCCCACATCCGCCGGTCGGCGCCGAGCGGGTGCAGCAGGACGAGCGCCGGACCGGCGCCGCGGCGATCGAAGGCCAGCGCGGTCAACGGTCGAGCGCGGCGCCCACCGCGACGCTGAGCAGCGCCGACGCGCCGGCCACCGCGAGCGTCGCCGGCGCCGCGCCGTCGGGGAGGCCGCGCCGTCCGGCGGCGGTCGCCGCGATGTCGGACACGTCGCCCGCGACGCTCGCCGCGAGCCACGGGCGCACCGCGCCGCCGCGCAGCGTCGCGGCCAGGCCGCCGGCGTGCAGGAGCACCTCGCGCACGCCGAGGCCGCGCAGCGCGACACGCGTCGGGTCGTGCTCGACGGCCGGGCCGAGCCAGCGGCGGGTCAGGCGCGCGGGCGCGGCGATGAGCGCGGCGCCGTACGCGACGCGCAGCGCGAGGACGGCGGCGGCGAGGGAACGGGAGGCGGGCATGCCTCGTGGTACGCGCCGACCCCGGGCGCGCGATCACTGATCCGCACGCGCCCGTTTGCCCGTATCGCGGGCATGGAGCTCACCGGCCGGACCGCCCTCGTCACCGGCGCCAACCGCGGGATCGGCCGCGCGCTGACGGAGGCGCTCGCCGCCCGGCCACTCGCGTGCGTCCTGGCCGGCGTGCGCGACCCCGAGCGCTTCGATCCGATCGTGCCGCCGCCCGGCGGCGCCCGCGAGGTGCGCCCCGTGCGCCTCGACCTCGGCTCGCGCGCGTCGATCGACGAGGGCGCCGCGGCGCTCGGCGCCGTCGACGTGCTCGTCAACAACGCGGGGCAGTTCGTCGGCGGGCTGCTCGAGGAGCAGGACACCGAGGCCGTCTACGCGATGCTCCAGGTCAACCTCGTCGCGGTCATGCATCTCACCCAACGCGTGCTGCCGGGCATGCTCGACCGCGGCCGCGGGATCGTCGTGAACAACACGTCGATCGTCGGCTACGCGCACATGCCGGCGGTGACGACCTACGCCGCGTCGAAGGCCGGCGTCGTCGGCTTCAGCGAGGCGCTGCGGCGCGAGCTGCGCGGGACCGGCGTCGGCGTCATGCACGTCGTCACCCCCGGCGTGCGGACGGACATGCTCGACGAGACCGACGAGCAGTACGGCCGCTACGCCGACACGTCGAGCTGGGACCGCATCGAGCCGCGCGAGTGGGCGGAGCGGATCGCCGGGGCGATCGAGTCCGGCGACCACATCCTCGGCCCCGGCGGCAAGACGGCGCTCGCGAAGCTCGCGTCGCGCGGGCCGGCCGCGGTGCTCGACGCCGCCGCCGCGCGGATGTTCAGCCGGCGGCCGCGATCGGCGTAGCGACGGGCGGCGGCGCGGTGACGCCCGCCCGGACGCTGCCGCGCCAGTCGGGCTTGGCCAGGACCGCCTGCACGACGCCGATCCGCCGCTCGGCGAACCCGCCCTCGCAGTAGGCCAGGTACATCCGCCACATGCGCCGGAACCGCTCGTCGTAGCCGAGCGCCTCGAGGGCGTCCGCCTCGCGCTCGACGTTCGCACGCCAGCGGCGCACGGTCTCGGCGTAGTGCGGCGTGAGGTCCTCGAGGTCGACCGTCCGCAGGTCGCTGTTGCGCGCCACGCAGCGGGCGATCACCTCGAGCGACGGCAGGCAGCCGTTGGGGAAGATGTGGGTGCGCATGAAGCTGCGCGACGCCTTCTCGACCTCATAGGCGCGGTCGTCGATCGTGATCGCTTGTAGGAGCATCGCGCCGCCGGGGTGGAGGAGGTCGCCGCAGCGCTCGAAGAACGTCCCGAAGTCGCGCCAGCCGACCGCCTCGATCATCTCGATCGACACGAGCTTGTCGTAGCGGCCGTCCAGGGCGCGGTAGTCGTCGAGGAGCACCTCGACGCGTCCCTCCAGTCCGGCCTCCCGAACCCGGCGCACGGTCTCGGCATGCTGCGCGCGCGACAGCGTCGTGGTGGTCACGCGGCAGTCCCGGGTGCTCGCCGCGTGGACCGCGAAGCCGCCCCAGCCGGTCCCGATCTCGAGGACGTGGTCGCGCGGCCCGAGGTCGAGCTTGTCGCAGACGAGGTCGAGCTTGGCGAGCGCCGCCTCCTCGAGCGTCGCGTCCGGGCGCTCGAACACCGTGCACGAGTAGCTGAGGGTGGGGTCGAGCATGAGCTCGTAGAGCTCGTCGCCGAGGTCGTAGTGGGCGGCCACCTGCCGTCGGCTGCGGGCCGGCGTGTTGCGCGCGACGAACCCGTGGGCGCGCTGCCACGGCCCGCGGACCGGCGCGATCCGGCGACGTACGGCGTCGAGGCGGTCGACGTTGCGCGCCGCGACGCGGATGACCGCCGTGAGGTCGGGCGACTCCCACAGGCCGTCGGCGTAGGACTCGGCCAGGCCGCGACTTCCATGCAGCAGCGCGGGCCAGAAGCGCGGCGAGCGCACCTCGACGACGCCACGCGGCGAGCCGGTCCCGAAGGCGTGGCGGCGGTCGCCCTCGACGATCTCGAGCCGCCCCGAGTGGAGCCGCGCGAGCAGGCCGAGCACGACGCGGCGGGCGGCGCGCTCGGTCACCGGCTCGCCGGGTGGTGGGCGTGGACGGGGACGCGCCGCAGCCACAGCCCGGCGGCGTGGGCGTAGATCAGCGCGAGCACCCGGAGGGTGGCCGCGGGGTAGCGGGCCGTGACCCGCCCGAGCGAGCGCGTGGTGAGCGGCTCGCGGCGCAGTGCGAGCGTCGCGTCGAACGCCGGCGCGCCCTGCTCGCTCGTTGCGACGTGGACCGAGAGCGTCGAGCCGGGACGAGTCGCGCGCCAGGTGTAGCGCTGGTCCATCGCCATGAACGGCGAGACGTGCAGCGCCTTGTCGACGCCGCCGTCGAGCACCGGCCCGTCGCCGCCGCGCGGCAGCACGTAGGCGTGGCGCTCGCCCCACGGCGTGTTCGTCACCTCGGCGACGACGGCCTCGAGGCGCTCGCCGCCCGGCGCGAAGCAGTAGTAGAAGCTCACGGGGTTGAAGCAGTGCCCGAGCGTGCGCGGCTGCGTGAGGAGCCGCACCGGGCCGCCGGGGTCGGTGCCGGTGCGCCGCGCGACGAGCGCCCGCACCGCGTCCGCCAGCGGCACGACCGGGTCGCCGTGGTAGTCGGCGCGGCGCACGCGCACGAGGCCCGGTCGGGGCGCGACGAGCCGGCCGCCGAGGAGCGCGGGCAGCTCGTCGAGATCGAGGTAGAGCAGCGCGAGGCGATGGCGGAACTCCTGCTCGCGCACGGCGAAGCGGCGGTGGCGAATCGTGCCCTCGTAGAGCGCGCTGTGCGGCATCAGAGGCTGCGCCCGCCGAGCGCCGCGGCGACGCGCACGCCGCTCGCCACCCCGTCCTCGTGGAAGCCCCAGCCCCAGTACGCGCCGCAGAAGTGCGTGCGCCGCCGGCCGCTGATCTCGCCGTGCCGGCGCTGGGCGGCGACGCCCTCCGAGGTGTATACCGGGTGCGCGTAGGCGAACGTGTCGATGATGCGGGACGGGTCGACCGCCTCGGTGCGGTTCAGCGTCACGCACAGCTCCTCGCCCGCGTCGAGCGACTGCAGGCGGTTCATGTGGTACGTCACGGCCGGCCGGCCCGCGGGCGCGTCCAGCAGGTGCGCGTTCCAGCTCGCCCATGCGCGCCGGCGGCGCGGGAGCAGCCGGCGGTCGGTGTGGAGCACCGCGTCGTTGCGCTGGTAGGGGATCGCGCCGAGGACCTCGTGCTCGCGCGGCGTGGCGTCCGCCAGCAGCTCGAGCGCCTGGTCGGAGTGCGTGGCGAGGACGACCGCGTCGAAGCGCTCGGGCTCGCCGCCGTGCGGCTCGACCGTCACGTGTTCTGAGCGGCGGTGGATCGCGCGCACCGGGGTCGCGAGCCGCAGCCGCTCGCGGAGCGGCGCGACGAGCGCGTCGACGTACCGGCGCGAGCCGCCGGTCACCGTGCGCCATCGCGGGCGCCCGCCGAGCTCGAGCATCCCGTGGTTGGCGAAGAACTCGGCGAGGAAGCGGGCCGGGAAGCTCCACATCTGGCGCGGGTCGGCCGACCAGACCGCCGCTGCCTGCGGCACGATCAGCCGGTCGACGAACGCCGGCGAGAACTGGCGGCGCTCGAGCCACTCGGCCAGCGATGGGTCCTCGTCCGAGGCGAGCAGCGTGCGCGCCTCGCGCTGGAACCGCGGCACCTCCGCGAGCATCCGGAGGAAGCGCGGGGAGGCGAGGTGCGCGCGACGGGCGAACAGGCCGTTCGGCGACGTGCTCGCGTACTCGAAGCGGCCGTGCTCGTCGCTGACGCCGAAGCTCATGTCGGTCGGCTGCGTCGCGACGTCGAGCCGGTCGAGCAGGCGCACGAAGCGCGGGTAGTTGCGCTCGTTGTAGACGACGAAGCCCGTGTCGACCGAGTGCGTCGCGCCGGCGAGGTCGACGCGGACGGTGTTCGCGTGGCCGCCGGGCCACGCCGCCGCCTCGAAGACGCAGATCTCGTGGCGATCGTGCAGCAGGTGGGCGGCAACGAGGCCGGAGACGCCTGCGCCGACGATCGCGATCTTCATCGTGGTGGGTCCGCACGAACGCCCGCCGCGGATCACGCGGCGGGCGAAGTTGACGCGCGCGGGGTGGGCCGGCTACGCGGCGCGGCGCAGCACGCGGCGGCGGGGGCCCTGCTCCGGCGTCCCCGGCTCGGCGCTGAAGCGCCGCGTTGCGACGAACAGGCCGATCGCCGTCCACACGCCGATCGACCACAGGTCGTGCGGCGACCAGGCGCCGCCGGTCACCCCCGGCGAGAACGTGCGGTCGAAGGCGTGCACGATGTGCTCGAGCGGGAACGCCTTCGCGATCGTCGTCAGCCAGTCCGGCGCGCCCTCGAGCGGAAACCAGATGCCGGAGATGAACGAGACCGGCAGGAACGTGAGCTGCGCGATCGGCGTCGCCTGGTCGGCGGTCTTGGCGAGCGTCGCCACGGCGAGGCCGACCGACGAGAGGCACGCGGCGCCGAGCACGAGCGTCACGACCGCGGCCGGCAGCGTGCTCAAGTAGACGTGCACGCCGAAGACGGGCACGGCGACCGCGAACAGCAGCACGACGGCGAGGATGCCGGTCAGCGCGGCGCCGCCCAGCCACGCGCCGAGGTAGATCGACATCGGCAGCGGCGTGCCCCGCACGCGCTTCAGCAGCCGCGAGTCGCGCGCCGTCGCGATTCCGATGATCACCGACGTGTAACAGGCCGTCGTCAGGCTGAAGATCGCGATCGACGGCGTGTAGAACTGCGCGAAGGGAACCTGTCCGGCGGCGCCGACGGCGTCGACCTTCGCGTTGCCGTTGAGGCCGTTGAACAGGACGAGCAGGACGAGCGGGAACGCGAACGTGAAGACGACCGCGCGCCCGGTGCGCAGCTGGATCGTCACGCGCGCGCGAAGCCAGCGGCCGAGGAGGGCGAGGTCGGATCGGGTGGGGAGGGTCATGCGGGCTCCTCGGTCAGCTGGAGGTACACGTCCTCGAGGGTCGGCCGGGTGACGGTCAGCGCCTCGAGCTCGATGTCGTTCTCCGCGGCCCGGGTCAAGAGCGGAGCGAGGTCGCGGGTCGGGGTGTGCGTGCGGAAGGAGACGTGGCGCTCGCGGCGCTCGATCTCGGCATCGGCCGGCCACGGCAGCTCGTCGGCCGCGACGCCGTACGGGATGCGGAAGGCGACGAGCGCCGCCTCGCCCGCGCCGCGCCCGAGCGTGTCCGGCGTGCCCTCGGCGATCACGTTGCCCCGCGCGATGACCACGACGCGGTCGGCGAGGTGCTGCGCCTCGTCCATGTAGTGGGTCGTCAGCAGGATCGTCTTGCCGAGGTCGCGCAGCGCGGAGATCAGCTCCCACGAGTGGCGCCGGGCGGACGGGTCGAAGCCGGTCGTCGGCTCGTCGAGGAAGACGAGCTCCGGGTCGCCCGCGATGCCGAGCGCGAGATCCAGGCGCCGGCGCTGGCCGCCGGAGAGCGCGGACACGCGAATGTCGGGGCGGTCTCCGAGGCCGACGAGGTCGAGCACCTCCGCCGCCGCCCGCGGGTGCGGGTAGGCGGCGCTGTAGAGCTCGACCGCCTCGCGCGCCGTGAGCGAGCCGTCGATGCCGTCCTCCTGCAGGACGATGCCGATGCGGGCGCGGAACGCGCGCTCGCTGGCGGCGGGGTCGTGCCCGAGGACCGACACCTCGCCGGCGTCGGCGGCACGGTGGCCCTCGAGGATCTCGACGAGGGTGGTCTTGCCCGCGCCGTTCGGGCCGAGCACCGCGAGCACCTCGCCGCGGCGCACGTCGAGGTCGACGCCGTCGAGGGCCTGGATGGCGCCGTCGTAGGACTTGCGCAGGCCCCGCACGCGGATCGCGAGGTCCTGCTCCGCGGCGGCGGCGCCACGCGCCGCCACGGTCACTTCGAGGTCGTTCGTGAGCATGGCGAAAGCATCGGTCTCGGGCGCGATTCCGTCATCGGCGCGCGGGTCGAACCTGCGCCTCAACCCCCGGGTGGAGGCGCGCCTGAGCAGATCAACCCCCGCGGCGATGACGCCCGGGCGCGATGGTCCTACCGTTCCGGGGGTGAACCTGCGCGAGCTTCCTCCGATGCGCGCTTCCGGGCGTCCCGGCGGCCCGCCCGTCGCCCTTCGCGTCGTCGGCTACGTGTCGCTCGCGGTGATCGTCATCTCGGTGCTGACGGTCGACCCGATGCCGGGCGTGAGCGGCGCCGGGCCGCTCGTCGCGCTCGGGCTCGTGCTGCTCTGCGCCGGGATCGCCGGCAGCCTGCCCCAGCGCGAGCTGCCGAACGGCCGGCGCTTCGTCGCCCTCATCGTCGGGGCGGCCGGCGCGTGCCTGCTCACGGCGGTCCAGCCGCACAGCGCCGGGTTCGCCGGCATCTACTACGTGGTCGTCATCGCCGGCATGCGGCTCCCGGGCCGCCTCGGCCTCGCCGTGGCCGGCGGCACGCTCGGCGCCGAGGTGCTCGTCATGGCACTGACGGGCGGCGACACCGCCTCGGGCACGATCGCCGGCCTCGTCTTCTCGGTCGTGCCGTGGTTCCTCGTGATGCGGCTCGTCCGGCGGCTGATCGAGCGTGGCCGCGAGGCCGAGGCGCTCGTCGAGGAGCTGCGCGAGTCGCGCGCCGCGCACGCCGAGTCGGTCGCGCTCGCCGAGCGCAGCCGCGTGGCGCGCGACATGCACGACGTGCTGGCCCATTCGCTCTCGGCGCTCGCCCTGCAGCTCGAGGGCGCACGGCTGCTCGCCCGTGACCGCGGCACCGACCCCGAGGTCGTCGCGGCGGTCGAGCGCGCGCATCACCTCGCCGCCGGCGGCCTCGCCGAGGCCCGGCAGGCGATCGCCGCGCTGCGCGGCGACGAGTTGCCCGGCCCCGAGCGGCTGCCCGCGCTGGCCGACGCGTTCGGCGAGCACTCCGACGCGACGTGCAGGTTCGACGTGAGCGGCGAGCCGCGCGAGCTCGGCTCCGAGGCGCGCCTGGCGCTGTACCGCACGGCGCAGGAGGCGCTGACGAACGTGCGCCGCCACAGCGCCGCCGACCGCGTCGAGATCGCGCTGCGCTACGCGGACGAGGGCACGACCCTCGTGGTCCGGGACTTCGGCCCGGGCGCGCCGGTGACGGTGGTGGGCGGGTCCAACGTCGCCGACGGCGTGGGCGGGTACGGCCTGACGGGAATGCGAGAGCGCGCCGAGCTGCTCGGCGGCCGCCTGTGCGCCGAGCCGACCGGCGACGGCTTCCGCGTCGAGCTGTGGCTGCCCGCGTGATCCGGGTGCTGCTCGCCGACGACCAGCGGGTCGTGCGCGAGGGGCTCGGCACGCTGCTCGGCCTGCTCGAGGGCATCGAGCTCGTCGCGACGGCCGCCGACGGCGAGGAGGCGGTCGCGCTCGCCGCCGAGCACGACCCGGACGTCGTGCTGATGGACCTGCGGATGCCGCGGGTCGACGGCATCGAGGCGATCCGGCGCCTCGCCGAGCGCGGCGAGCGCCCCCGGACGATCGCGCTGACGACGTTCGCCGACGACGCCTCGGTGCTCGGCGCGCTGCGCGCCGGCGCCCGCGGCTACCTGACGAAGGACGCCGGCGCCGACGAGATCCGCGCGGCGGTGGAGGCCGTCTACCGCGGCGACGCGGCGCTTGACCCGGCGGTGCAGCACCACGTCGTCGCGGCGCTCAGCGGTCCGGGCGCGGCGCCGGACGGGGGAGCCCCGGCCGCCGGTGGCGAGCCCGATCTGCCCGACGGGCTCACGCCCCGCGAGGCCGAGGTGCTCGCGCTGATCGCCGGCGGGCTGACCAACACGGAGATCGCCGAACGGCTCGTCGTCAGCGCCGCGACGGTCAAGTCACACGTCAACCACATCTTCGCCAAGGCGGGCGTCCGCGACCGCGCGCAGGCGGTCGTCTATGCGTACGAGCGTGGGCTGGCCGAGCCCGGCGCTTCGGGATAGGCCGGCGAGCCGAGGTTCCCGCTCCAAGTGGGCTGGGCGCGGCGTGGTGGCCGCAGGCGTTGCCGATCGGCGGATGCGAGCGACGTTGACCGTCTATGACCGGCACAACATCGCTCACGTCCGCCGGATCGAAACTGCCGCCGGCGCTGAGCGACGCAGCGCGCCTACGACTCGGCGGGCGCGAGGATCGCTTCCGGGCCCGACGACGTTGCCTCGACCCCCTCGCGGCCGTTCTGCTTGGCGGCGTAGAGCGCGCGGTCGGCGAGACGCAGGAGCGTCGCGCCGCTCGGGGTCGGTCGCGGCCTCCTTGGCGCTCGTGAGGACCGAGCCGACGACCTCGCCGCCGACGAGCAGCGGCTGGCAGGTCGACTCGCCCTCCCGGGCGCCGCAGACCTCGAACGTGATGATCTCGTCGCTGCTCGGGCCCTGGTCGACGGGGCGGCTGAGGCGGACGGCGAGGCAGCTGCGCGGCTTGGCGTGCTCGAGCGGCGCGGCGAGCGGCGATCCCTCGTGAGCGATGAGTCCCGCGCGTCGCCCGGGTCAGCACCTCCATGACCGAGCGAACGATCGACGCCGACGGGGCGCTTCTCTGCGCCGAGGCATTCGGCGACCCCGCCGACCCTCCCGTGCTTCTCGTGATGGGCATCGGCGGCTCGATGCTGTGGTGGGACCACGACTTCTGCACGGCGCTCGCCGCGGGCGGCCGGTTCGCGATCCGCTACGACCACCGCGACACGGGGCGCTCCACGAGCGACCCGCCGGGCCGCCCGACGTACACCGGCGACGACCTGGTCGCCGACGCCGCGCGCGTGCTCGACGGCTACGGCATCGAGCGCGCGCACGTCGTGGGCGTGTCGATGGGCGGCGCGCTCGCACAGCTGCTCGCGCTCGACTTCCCCGCCCGCGTTGCGTCGCTGGTGCTGCTGAGCACGTCGCCGGCCGGGCCGGCCGACGACCTGCCGCCGGCGGCGGAGGCCTACCACGCGTTCGCGCGCGAGGCGCGGGTCGACTGGTCGGACCCGGCCTCGGTGGTCGAGTACCACGTCGCCGAGTCGCGGGCCCTGGCCGGCGATCGGCCGTTCGACGAAGCGCGGGTCCGCCGCCTCGTCGAGCGCGACGTCGCGCGGGCCGACAGCTTCGCGAGCGCGCAGAACCACATGCTGCTCGAGGGCGGCGCGCCGTGGCGTGACCGGCTGGGCTCGGTCGCCGTCCCCACGCTCGTGATCCACGGGACCGCCGACCCGCTGTTCCCGCTCGGGCACGGGCGCGCGCTGGCGGACGAGATCCCCGGCGCGCGGCTGTTCGTCCTCGACGGCGCCGGTCACCTCCTCGACCCGGCCGACCACGAGACGGTCGTCCGGGCGATCCTCGATCACACGACTCAGGGGTCGGTCGACCGCGCGAGCGCGCGCGGCGCGCAGAGCCGGTAGAGGCGCTCCAGCCCGTCGGGCGTCGTCACGTCGCCGCCGGCGCCCCGGCCCGCGCGCGCCGCGCCGCCTTGACCCGGCCCGTCTGGTCGAGGATCACCTTGCGCAGCCGCACGGCCTTCGGCGTGACCTCGACGGCCTCGTCCTCGCGCAGGAACTCGAGCGCCTGGTCGAGCGACAGGATGCGGTGGGGGACGAGCCGCACGAGCACGTCGGCCGTCGATGAGCGGATGTTCGTGAGGTGCTTCTCGCGGCAGGCGTTGACGTCGAGGTCCTCCGAGCGCGCGTTCTCGCCGACGATCATCCCCTCGTAGAGGTCCTCGCCCGGCCCGACGAACAGCGTGCCGCGCTCCTGGAGGTTCATCAGCGCGAACTGCGCCGCGGTCCCGCTGCGATCCGACACCAGCGCTCCCGTCGGCCGCGTGCGCAGCTCGCCGAACCACGGCTCCCAACCGTCGAAGACGTGGTGCAGCACGCCGGTCCCGCGCGTCTCGGTGAGGAACTCGGTGCGGAAGCCGATCAGCCCGCGTGCCGGGACGCGGTACTCCATGCGGACCCAGCCGGTGCCGTGGTTGATCATCTGCTCGAGCGCGCCCTTGCGCAGCGCGAGCATCTGCGTCACGACGCCGACGTAGTCCTCGGGCACGTCGAT